>Ga0209517_10002915_pt1 | contig 23570 bp, 18 predicted proteins | sample PeaSoiMetSII2010_FD_187695 | JGI IMG/M metagenome (GOLD analysis project Ga0209517, IMG submission 187695) | Peat soil microbial communities from Weissenstadt, Germany - SII-2010 (SPAdes) (version 2) | ecosystem: Environmental > Terrestrial > Soil > Wetlands > Peat | place: Germany... | reverse complement strand
GATGCGAAACTCTGAAACCCATTTCCAAACGACCTAAAACATTTTTATCAACCAATGTTCAAGATCATTCTGTATTGGAAACAGCCCCCGATCTCAGGATCATTCTGTATTGGAAAAGACTTCCTCTTGACAGCGGCATAAACTGGCGATATACTGCAATCGCTTTAGGTTCGATTTGTGAGACAGCGTGTCTGGCTGCGGCTAGGAAGCCGGCTATGACGTATCCCATCAGTGTGACGGGGCGTGTGGATCCTCAAGCGCACCTACCACCCCGCCTGTTTGTTGGGGAGCCTCCTCCGTCCGGGGAGGGCGCTGGCGTCGTCCAATCACCCGACAAACGGGCCGCTTTAAGTCCCTTCGCGGGGCACGTAATCTGGCCTCGCGCAACATTGTTCCCACACTTAAATTAGAGAGGAGTTGACAATGAGGTTACGTAGCGGAAACGGTTCTCTTACCGCGGTTCGGCCCAAGCTGTGTGCAGCACTTCTGCAGTTACTCTTTGTCCTTCTGTGCACCGGAAACCTGTTTAGCCAGGACACGGGGACTATAATGGGAACCGTAACCGACCCTTCGGGTGCAGCGGTGCCGGCGGCACGAGTTACCATCGTCGCTGTCGAGACCAATACCAAGCGGACAGTCGTCACAGATAGCGTGGGTCGTTACTCGTCAGGTCCGTTGCACGTTGGCGGATACCGACTGGAAGTCCAAGCGCAGGGCTTCGAAACGCTGGTACGTACCGGACTCTCCCTTCAGGTTCAGCAAACCGCTGTCGTGGACCTGCAACTGCAACTAGGCGCGGCAACACAGGAGGTGACGGTTACCGGCGCCGCGGACCTGATCAATACAACGGAGGCGTCGCAAGGTCAGGTGATTGACGAACGCAGGGTCGAAGCCCTGCCGCTGAATGGCCGCGACTACCTGCAATTATCCCTGCTTTCCGAGGGCGCCGTGGAGGGTCCCGGTGCGGACCGCAATGCAACAGGCAGCAACGGCCTTAGCGGCGGCACCAGCAGGGCAGGGGGCTTCAGCACGGGCGGACAACGCACTACCGACAACAACTACCTGTTGAACGGATTCAACAACCTGACCAATGACGCCTCCCTTGACGAAAACGAAGCCGACATCATCAAACCGTCGGTTGACGCCGTCGAGGAATTCAAGGTGCAAACCAACGGGTACTCGGCCGAATTCGGGAGAGCCGGCGGCGGAGTCGTGAATCTCACCATGAAATCGGGCACTAATCGCTTTCACGGCACCGCATACGACTTTCTCCGCAACGAAAAGCTGGACGCCAGGAATTTCTTCGTTCCCGGCAGCACACCTCCCTTCAAGCGAAACGACTACGGATTTACAGTTGGCGGGCCGGCAATCAAGAACAAAGCTTTCTTCTTTTTCTCATACGAGAAGCTTGACCTGCATGAATCCTCGACGTTCAACAATACCATTCCAACAATTGCGATGAGGGCCGGAGACTTTTCGGGGTCGGGTACCACCATTTACGATCCTTCCACCTACGACGCTGGGACTAAAACCCGTCAGCCATTCCCGGGCAATATCATTCCCGCAAATCGAACGGACCCCGTGGCAGCCCAACTCATTAATTATTATCCCACCCCACAGAACGCCCGGCTTTCTCAAAACTTTATATACGTTCCCCCGTATTTGGACTCCCTTCCCAAATATAATACGAACGAGGATTACCAGATATCGCCACGCAACCGCCTCTCATGGATGTTCAATCGTCAACGTGACTTTCAACCAGGCCAGGATGTGGAGGTTCTGCCCTCGCCCGCATTTGGCGGCAGCACTCGCGCCCAAACCATTCTGGCCTATAACACCGGCCTTTCGTGGGTTGCTGTCGCTTCTCCGACACTTGTGACAACCACCAAAGTCGGCTGGGCCTTTGACCGGTTTGACATCGGATATCCGCCTGAAGTGTTTGCGCTCGGGAATGTGGATGCAAAAGTGGGCCTCCAAATTCCCACACCGAAGGTGCCCGAACCATACCCCGATTTCACTCTGAGCGGCTACAGCACCCTTGGACCGGGTACTAATCTACCCTATTATTCCGTGGGGCAGGACCGGCAGATCAAGAACGATACTAACTGGACTCGTGGAAGCCACAACCTTAAATTCGGGATGGACGTTCAGTGGATCCAAACGTATAACTGGAATGGCCGATACCTGCTGGGAGTCTTTGCCTTCGTCGGCAGATACACAAGGAACCCGGTCAACAATTCTGGAGGAAGTGCAGTTGCCGATTTCCTGTTGGGCGACGTCGATAACAGTACAATTAGCACCGAGACGAGACTTGATGAGCGAGCGATGCTGGCGGCAGGATACTTTCAGGATGATTGGAAGGTGACGCCGCGGCTGACTTTGAATCTCGGCCTGCGCTATTCGTATTTCCGTCCTTTCCAGGCCGTATACGGTAAACTCGCGAATGTCGATCTGTGGACGAATCCTCAGAGTCCCCAGATCGTGCTTGCGAGCCAGGAATCGCCAGCGCAATTTTGGGGGACTAACTCTAACAATTTTCAGCCGCGTCTCGGTTTGGCTTATCAATTGCTACCGGGAAAAGTTGTACTGCGAGCGGGATACGGAATTTATTATCCCGATGTCAGGTTTACTCCGTTTGGCGACTCCTCATCCTGGGTTGTGAATCCGCCTTATGACGTATCGGCTACCAGCAGCAGCGATGGCGTTACTCCCGCGTCGCTGCTAAGAAACGGTCTCCCACAAAATGCAGCAACGCTGACGAGTACTACTCCAATCTCTTTGGGTGCTCAGCAAATCAATCCGCACTGGGCTTACGTGCAGCAGTGGAATTTCAACGTGCAGTATCAGCCGGCTAAGAGCTGGATGGTTCAAGTTGGTTATTTTGGCACCAAAGGAACCGACTTGGCTAATCTGATCGATGCCAACTATGTACCGGTGTTGGGGCCTGGAGTCCTCAATCAACTGCGGCGTTTTAAGAGCATCTTCGTCCCCACCTCGGTGCCGGGGGCGCCCGGGCCCGCTTCGGGCGTTACGGTTTCCCCTATAGGAGCAATTCTCGAAACCGAGTACGAGGGGAATGTTGTTTTCGATTCCCTGCAGGCAAAGGTAGAACATCAATTCTCCGGGGGGGTTTCTGTAATAGGATCCTGGCTTTGGTCCAAGGGGCTCACCGACACCAGGGGCGGTGGTCCAACGGGCTCGAATCCCGGATCCACGTTCCAGAACATGGCCAATCTGCGTGCGGAGCGCGGTCTTGTGGATTCGAACCTTGCGGATCGTGTGGTTATCAGCGGAATCTGGGACCTTCCCTTTGGGCGGGGAAGGAGATTTGGCGCCAATCTTCATGGAGTTCTGAATACCTTGGTCGGGGACTGGAGCCTCCAGGGTATTGAGACCTTTACCACGGGACATCCGTTTAACGTTACCGTGAACGGCGATCCCGCCAACGCGGGACAAACCGACCGGGCCAATGTAGTGGGCGACTGGAGATCTGTGCCGGGCGGGTCGAGACCGCAGGAATGGTTCAATACCGCGGCTTTTCAACCCAATGCTCCGTATACTTTTGGAAACTTGGGCCGGAACATCCTGATCGGGCCCAACTATGAAAATATCGATTGTTCCCTGCAGAAACAGGGCACTCTTTTCAAAGTTAAGGAGCAACCTTGGAACCTGCAGTTCCGCTGGGAGTTTTTTAACGTCCTTAACCACCCGAATTTCCAATTTCCCGGCGCCACCTACGGTACGCCGACTTTTGGGCAGATGACCGCTGCGGATGCTCCCCGGCTCATGCAGGTGAGTATGAAAGTGGTGTTTTGATCGTCCACGACCCCGGAAGTTCCTAGAAGGCTCAGACTGCGTCCTGGCTCACTCGCAAGTGACGGCGCACGGGCGGTGAGTGGTGGGTCGGAGCAGATGGAGGCGGAGTGGAAAACCGGGTTAAGAATCTCCACTCAGCGATCAGCCAGGGGATTCGCATCCGCGAGCGTCTGCGCCTGGCGTTTCGCGCCGAGGCGCTCAATACCCTCAACCGCGTCCAGTTCGGCTCGTCGAACTGGACCCGACTGCGCTGAGTTTCTGAGTCAAAACAGCCAGGTCAATTGGCCGCGCACGATTCAGCGGTCGCCGAGATTGCTTTGATAGCCAAAGGTGGCGAAAGAACGCAAAAAGGAATACGGGGAGGATTTTCAGATGAAGACGAAGACAATGACGCGCGGAGCCGGCTTGGTGTTGCTCCTGCTAGGCATGGCGGCGCCGGCCGCCGGCCAGGTGCATGTCTGGGAAAAGCAGGAACTGACCTTCACGGCCGCGGGCTCCTACGCGAACCCGTACACGCAGGTCACCGTATGGGTGGACCTGACCGGCCCCAATTTCAAGAAGCGCGTCTACGGCTTCTGGGATGGCGACCGCACGTTCCGCGTGCGGCTGGTGGCAACCGAGCCGGGGAACTGGACCTGGCGGAGCGGATCCAATCCGCCGGACCAAGGGCTTGCCGGCAAGACCGGGGCGTTCGAGGCGATTGCCTGGACCGAAGCGGAAAAGCGGGAAAACCCGCCGCGGCAGGGCTTTCTGCGGGCGACGTCGAACCATCATGCCCTCGAACTGGCGGACGGCACGCCGTTTCTGATCCTGGGCGACACTTGGTGGTCCCTGGGCACCAACCGCTTTCGCTGGTACGACGACAACCAGGAGCGTCCGATCGGGCCCACTGCGGGTTTCAAGGAATATGTGCGCTACCGCAAGGCCCAAGGCTTTAACTTGGTCGGGATGATTGCCGCGTTTCCTAACTGGGAAACGGACGGTAAGCCTTGGCGGGTGGTCATGCCGGACGGAACGACGGTTCGCTCCGCCTGGCTGGAATACGGCGCCGACAGCGCCAAGAACATGGACAACGAGGGCGGCCGGCCGTTCCTGTTTCCGGGCAAGGTTACCGGCTACGAGAACATGTTTGCTGACGTGGACCGGATCAACCCGAAGTACTTCCACTATATCGACCACAAGATCGACTACCTAAACCAGGAGGGGTTCGTGGTGTTCATCGAAGTTTCGCGCCGGGATGCCAGCCAGTGCTGGAAGAAATACTATTCCTGGCCGGATTCCTACGCCCGATTCATCGAATACGTCTTTTCGCGGTACGGGGCGAACAACACGCTGCTGAGCCCGATCCATTTTGACACCGCGAGCGAATCGATTCCCGCCAGCGAGTTTCAGCCCGCGATCCGGATGGCATTGGACAAGTACGGCCCGCCGCCCTTCGGCAACCTGCTCACGGGCAATGCCTCCCCTTCGACGCTGCTGAACTGGGGCGAGCATTCGTGGGTGACCCTGCACCAGATCGGGAACGCCCGCGAGCACGTCTACTATTGGTACCTGACGCAAATCTTTCGCTCGGTCGACCCACAGCCTGCGCTCGACGGCGAGCCGTATTACTCGGGGTACGAGGATGCGCGCGCCCGGCCAGGCGCCGGCTACCGGTACGGTGCGCCCGGCGGAACAGAGCAAGGATGATCAGTATGTCCGTTCCGCGATATACGGCACCTTTCTTTCGGGAGGGCTTGCCGGCTTCATTTACGGTGCTGAAGGCATCTGGGGTGCGGATATCGAACCGCAGGCGCCCACCCACATGTGGGACGCCTTCCAATGGAATTCTGCGAACCAGGTGAAGCAACTCCACACGTTCGCGTTTTCCATCGGCAGGCGCTACCAGGACCTTGTTCCAGACGCCAACATGGTGACGCCCAGCGAGACGCAGATCACCCACGGATACGAAGGCTGGGCCTATTGCGCGCACACGCCCGAAAAAGAGATCTTCATGGCCTACTTTGAGAAGGGTTGCATCCGGAGCGAGATCCGGGCGGCGCGGCCGCTAAGCGTGTACGCCGCGCAATGGTTCGATCCGCGCTCCGGAAGATGGTTTAATGTCGGCGACGGCTGGTTCCAGTCCAACGTGATAGGAACGATCAGGTTGCCGGACTTTCCCGGGGATGCGGACTGGGGCCTGCGTTTGGTGTACGCGGGCCGGTGGGATCGGTGACCCGCGCAAGGGGTGCGCCCCGCGATTCCTGAGCGGCCAGCGGGTAACGCGCTGCAAGTCAGCCAGACGACTATAAGCCCAGTAGTGTTTGTATGTCGCATCGCTGAGCTCCTTTCTGCACGTCGAGGTATCGGTTTTAGTGCTGGATCGGCTTGTCCGAGGGTGGCGGGGGCTCGGTATGGCCAAGGACTGTCCAATCCCTCGGCCGGCCGATACCGTCATAGATCTTGCCACGCTTTACTTCGTCGTCTTCGAAGATCCAACGGGCGATTTCCGCCACCTGCTCGCCTCGAGCTCTGGGAACCACGGCCACGCCGTCATTATCGGCCACTATAACGTCCCCGGGCATAACGAGAACTCCGCCGACAACGACCGGCTCGTTATAGGACTCCATCCACATCCGCCCCTCGTTGATGCCGCGCGGCGCCAGCGTCGGATCCTGGTAAACCGGGATTCGCTCGAGCGTCACCTCGTCGGTGTCGCGGCACACCGCGTTGCCGACGAGACCGCGCAAGCCGAGGCCCGTCATCGAGAGCGCATTGTTAGAGCCGCAGAAGCCGTTATCGTGCGCCTCCCCGTCCACTACCAGAATGGTGCCCGGCCGGATCAGCCCCATATAGCTGGGCGCTCTGCCGGTGTCCTGACGAACTGCCGATGGCGGGCCCCATTCGCGGGTTTCCCACTGCCGCTCTTGCGCATGAGATGTGAACTGCGGCCACGTCGCCTGGGCGGGCACCAGCCGGATGGTAAGCGCGATGCCGTGAATGCGATGGGTGATCTTCTGCTCGTCGCGCCATAGCGGCCGGATGTGCTTGTCCATCATCGTGACCTCCGGCAGGCCCACGGCGTCCAGGGCGTCAATGACATCGGCCACGCGCAGCCCATCGTAGAGCTTCAGCATTGCCGAGTCTTGTTCCGCGGTGTAGCTCTGAACTTTCAGGTACCGATGGGAGGGCGGTGGGGCCGGCCTGGCCTGCTGGTTGGCTTGTCCCCAGGCCGTCGCGGCGCCCAGTACTAACAAAACGACTTTCTTCATACCGATTGATCCTTATTCTTTGGGCAGGTCGGGGGCTTGCCTCCGCTCCGTTGAGGTTTTCGAGCCGCTTCCGCGCGAACGGGCGGGTGGCCCGGCCTAGTCGGCATTTTCAATTCCCAAGGCGGCGGCCGCACATCGCCGCACATCGCGCACATCGCGCACATCGCCGCGAATGGACAGTTTCGGTGATTCGGGTGTAGAATATCCTACATTCGATATCGTGTCAAGATGAACTTAATCGCCGGCTCCTGCGCCGGAGGCGGCTGATTTCTGCTATGTAGGAGTACTGGAGAAGCACGCATGAAGAAGATCTGCACAACGCCCTGCCTCTTGTTGCCGTTGATTTCGGCCCTCGCGGCGCCCGCCTCTGCCGCCGTGCATGTGTGGGAAAAACAGGAACTGACTTTGACGTCCGCCCGTTCCTTCCCCAACGCCTATACGGACGTGACGGTATGGGTCGATCTTGCCGGGCCCGGTTTCAAGAAAAGGGTCTACGGCTTCTGGGATGGCGAGCAGACCTTTCGCGTCCGGGTGCTGGCTACCGCGCCCGGAACCTGGACCTGGCGCAGCGGATCCAATCCGCCCGACCAGGGTCTGGCAGGCAAGAGCGGCACGTTCACCGCAGTCCCCTGGAGCGAGGAAGACAAAGAGAAGAATCCGCTGCGCAGGGGTTTTCTCCGTCCTACCGCCAACCATCACGCCTTGGAACAGGCCGATGGCACCCCCTTCTTCGTCATCGGCGATACCTGGTATGCGGTGGGGGCCAATCGCTTCAAATGGTACGACGACGACCAGGAACGCCCCATGGGTCCGACGGCCGGCTTCAAGGACTACGTCCGCTACCGCAAGGCGCAAGGCTACAACTGGGTGAACGTGATCGCGGCTTTCCCCAACTGGATGACCGATGGCGCACCCTGGAACGTCGTCATGAACGATCCCGACCGGACCACCATTCGTTCCGCGTGGCTCGAATTCGGCACCGGAAGCGCCAAGAACATGGATAACGAGGGCGGCCGGCCGTTTCTCTTCCCCGGCAAGGTGCCTGGCTACGAAAACATGTTCCCGGATGTGGACCGCGTCAACCCCAAATACTTCCAGTATGTCGATCGCAAGATCGACTATCTCAACGACCAGGGGTTCGTGCCTTTCATCGAAGTCTCCCGGCGAGACGCCAGTCTGTGCTGGAAGAAATACTACCAGTGGCCCGATTCCTACTCTCGCTTCATTCAATACATCTTCTCGCGGTATCAGGCCAACAATACCGTCCTCAGCCCCATTCACCTCGATATCATCAGCCAGTCCGTTTCTCCCGACGACTTTACGGCGGCAATTCGTGTCGTGATGGAAAAGTACGGGCCGCCGCCGTTCGGCACGCTCCTCTCCGCCAACGCCAATCCTTCCACCCTGGAGAATTGGGGCGATGACTCCTGGGTCACCCTGCACCAGACGGGCAACATGCGGGAGCACAACAACTACTGGTATTTGACCGAGATCTTCCAGCAGCCGAATCCCAAGCCGGCGCTCAATGGCGAACCGTATTATTCGGGTTACGTGGACGCGCGCGGGCTGAATGGCGGATACAAGTTCGGTGCTCCCGGCGGCACGGAAAAAGACGACCAGTTCGTACGCTCGGCCATGTACGGCAATTTTCTGTCCGGAGGCCTGGCCGGCCACGTGTACGGAGCCGAAGGCATCTGGGGCGCGGACATCGAACCCGTGGCTCCCATCAAGATGTGGGATGCCTTCCAATGGAACTCGGCCGCCCAGATGCGCCACCTGCGCACGTTTGCCTTGTCCATCGGCAAACGCTACCAGGAACTGGTGCCCAACGCCGACCTGGTATCGCCCAATAAGAATCCCGAATTGCGGGCGTACGAAGGGTGGGCTTACTGCGCCCGCACGCCCGACCGAAACATCTTCCTCGCCTATTTTGAAAAGGGTTGTCCGCGCAGTCAGATCCGCGGGGCAAAGCTGAGCGGCACCTATCGCGCGGAGTGGTTCGACCCGCGGAATGGAACCTGGCGCGACGCCGGCAACGGCACCGTCCGCTCGAGCGTGATCGGCATCATCATGCTGCCCGACTTCCCGGAGAACCTCGACTGGGGACTTCGACTGACGTACTCCGGTCCGGCGCCGCCGCCCCAGGGAGGACGCCGTGGGGGCGGAGAATAACATGAAACCGATATCGCTGGCTGTAGGCGGCGACCATGCGGGATTCCCGTTGAAAGGCCCGATCATCGAGTTCCTGCGCAGCCAGGGACACGCCGTACGAGACTGCGGATCCTACGATCCGGCTCCCGTGGACTTCCCCGATATCGCCCAGGCGGTTTGCGACCTGGTCCGCACCGGGCGCGCCGACCGAGGCCTTCTGGTCTGCGGTACCGGCGTCGGCGCCTGCATTGCCGCCAACAAGATCCCCGGCATTCGCGCGTCCCTGTGTCACGACGTTTACTCGGCCCATCAATGCGTCGAGCACGACGACGTCAACGTGGTGTGTATCGGCGCGCAGGTAATCGGAGCCAAGGTGGCGGAGGATTGCCTCCGGGCCTTCCTTGCCGCGGAGTTCAGCACCGAAGAACAGTTCCGGCGCCGCGTCGCCAAGCTCGGCGACTTGGAGCGGCAGGCGGCCAGGGAGCTGACTGGCTCCTCTTAGAACAGGTCGCGATGGCAACCGCGGTCACAGTTCGTGAGCGGCATTCTTGGCGCCTGGTTCTGCTCTTGGTCGCGGCCATGATCATCAGCTTCTTCGATCGTGGTAATCTCGCGGTCGCCGCACCGGTTCTCGCTCCCCAGTTGGGCCTCCCACCCTGGGACCTGGGACTGCTCTTGTCGGCGTTCTTCTGGACTTACGCCGTGTCTCAGATCGCGGCCGGATGGCTAGTGGATCGCATCGAGGTCCGCTGGGTTTATGCTGGAGGCTTCCTCCTCTGGTCACTGGCCACATTGTCGACGGCTGCGGTTGGCACGTTCTCCGGCCTGCTCTTGATGCGTCTGTTGCTGGGACTCGGGGAATCGGTCGCTTACCCCGCGAGCTCGCGCATCCTGGCCGCGGTTATTCCGGAGGAGCGCCGCGGTCTGGCAAACTCCCTGGTCGATTTGGGCGCCAGGTTCGGCCCGGCTCTGGGGACCATGTGCGGCGCGCTGCTGGTCGCCCGGTTCGGTTGGCGCCCCCTTTTTGCCATCACCGGCGGTGTGGCACTGCTCTGGCTAATTCCATGGCTCACATGGGCGCCCCGCAAGCTGGCACGCGCGGGAGGTGCTCCCGGCCAGGTGGGACCGAACTGGGCGCAACTGCTCCGGCGGCGATCGGTCTGGGGTTCCTGCGGAGGGCTGTGCGGAGCCAACTATGCGTGGTACTTTCTGCTGAGTTGGCTGCCCTCGTATCTGGTCCGCGAACGCCACTTTTCGCTGAACTCGGTGGCCCTCTGGGGTGCCATGCCGTATGTCTTCATGGCCATCTCCTCGATCAGTTGCGGACTTCTCGCAGATCGCTGGATATCTCGTGGCGCATCCCCGGTGAGGGTGCGCCGCGGGTTCCTGGTGACCGGCCTCATCATGACGGCCGTGCTTCTGCCTTCCACCCTGTTGCCCCGCATCGAATTCGCCGTTGCCGGATTGTTCATGGCCTGCCTGTCTTTCGGCATATACGCCTCGAACCTCTTTTCGTTGACGCAGACGCTGGCCGGACCCGAGGCTGCCGGGCGCTGGACCGGACTCCAAAACGCATGTGGCAACCTGGCCGGGATTGTCAGTCCGGTCCTTACCGGCTGGATTGTCACCAGAACCGGGAAGTTCGAGATTGCGTTTGTGGCGGCAGGGACGGCGTGCCTGCTTGGCGCCTGTAGCTTCGGTTTCCTGATTCGTGTCCCAAACGAGAACAGGGAAAAAGCGGGGAGGGGTTGATCCGAGATTGAGCATGAGACGGGTTGGCGGCAATTTCGAGCAGAGTGACCTGGCTAACCGTTAGACCACTCCCGACCTGTGCCGAGAGGTGGTGGTAGTCTTTACGAAGCCGCGGTGCTCGGTCAATGCGTACACGGCGACCGTGAACGCAGCGTGCATCAGGCGGACCGTTCCAGTTGGACTGCAAGGGTGGCGGAAGGCGCCTGCAATCCGGTGGCGGATGAAAGCGCTGGTCCTCCGCATTCTACCAGCTCGGCGCCTGAACCTGGGGAACACATCGCCGGCGTCCTCTTGTGACCATGCTGTCATGGTGTTGTGCAAGGTCTGCTAATTCGTAAGCTTGCCGCGAAGAATGATGATCGACGCCTTGGGAAGCTGGTAGAGCGAATCCGGGCCGCTGGCCGTCACACTGGACTTGGACGGCGGGCCGTCCGGGTCCGCGTGGCCGCTGCCCCCCCGGCCACCGCCTCCTCGTCCGCCTCTGCCGGCGGGGGGTGTCGCACCGGCGGGAACGGCATCAGGGTGCCATTGGTATTCGGCCGGCCCGAATACCACGCGGTCCACCGTGCCGGAGAAGCACCGGTCGTGTCTAGAGACCGGATCGGCGAACGACACCCTGACGGAGTGGTCGTGGTCCTGGTCCTTGTTCACCAGCATGACGGACCATTGCCCGTCGGGCCGCTCGACCGCGTAAGCCGTGACCAAAGTGTTCCCGTCCGCGTCCTTCACGTCGCTCGCGACCTTGAAAAGCTTGTGCATCGCATCGACGGGCTGCACCCATTCCTTGGTAATCACTTGCGCACCCAGATACTGGGGAGGATAGTTCCGGACGCGGTTGTTTTCGTCTATCGGTAGGAAGCCGCCCCCGCCTCTGCCTGCCGATGCGATGTAGTGGAAGTAGTAATTGCCGCCGGCGCCGGCGGTCAGGATGGAACCGATGTAATCGGCTTGCCAGAGGGCACTCTTGACGGTGCCGGCGCCGCCCTCACCCAGGTCGTTACCCTCGGTCATGAAAAACGGCACACTCGGCGGCAGTCCGTTGTCCTTCCAGGCTTGAATCACGTGGTTCACGTAGGCCGGCTCCCAGTACAGGGAACTCCAGTCAGCGCACCGCCGATTGCCCATACAGGGATAATGCTCGAAAGAGAAGAACGTGAAGTCCTGCAGCCGGCCTCGGGCCTTGAGGTAGTCCACGAACCGGCCGAGGAAAGAGACCCTCCCGTTGGCGTCCGCCCAGGAGTCGACGTCGCCGGGTGTCCCCTCGAAAGCCGGCCCGCCCAGAGGGGCCTTGGGTATCAGTTTGTGGATGGCTTTGGCGAATTGAATGTACAGCGTGGCATAGTCCTCCGGGAGCACACGTTGCCCGTCCGCCTCCTCGCCCATCTCGATCCACGAGATCGGATACTTCCGTTTGTAGAGGTACGCGATTTCGTTGGCCGCGTCCTCGGGAATCGAGTAGAGAATGGCGATTGGGATCATGGCGGGAAGGTTGCGCGTCACCCCGCAGGTGAAGAAGAAATCGAATCCGATCTGGTCCCCTCTTCCGTAGTCGAGGTCGGAAGCGGCGTGCCATGGATCGACGGAGGAGGGCCATGTGATGGTCTGCTGGCGGCTCGGCAGGTGCTTGACGACGTCGGTGAACTGTCCGTCGGCCGAGAGCGTCCCGATATACAGTTCGTTGATGGCGTAGCCTACACAGTTGCGCTTGTCCTGGGCGCCATGAGTGTCGCAAGTGTCGGACGATTCGGTCATCCAGATGCGCAGGTACCGCACGGGGATCTTCCAATTCATCAGTTTCAGCGTCGGTGTCCCGCCCTTGCCGTCCGCGATCGTGCCCATAGGGAAGGTCTGCCATGCGCCCTTATTGATACCGTCGTAGAAGGGCTCCTGCTCGCCGGTCCAGAACTGCACGTAATAGCGTTTGGCGTAGGGGTCCGTCCAGGCGATCTTGATGGCATTGACGTCCACCTTGGCGCCCAGATCGATCATGACCCATTGCGGGTGTAGCGAGTCGTCCTCACCGGTGTAGGCTTTGGTCAGGTACGGGTTGCTCTTCCAGTAGGATTTCAGGTCTCCGTCGGTCAAGCGGGACCATCCGTTGCCGTCGCCGAGTGTGGCGCCGCGATGGGGGAGCGGGTAGGCCCAGGAGTGAAGTATTTTCTCGCTGGTTGGCTCGGCGCTGCCCGTGAAATAACCCTCCTGCTTGGTCGCATTGCTCCAGGTGCCGCGCGGGTTCCAGTGCCATGCCTCGATCATCAATTCGGTGTTCTGGCGGTAGGTCACGGTCTGCCAACCCGCGCCTAACAGATCCTTGAGGACAGGGTCTGTCAGGAGCCGCTCGGTGTACTTTTCGTTTTCCTCCCTCGTGTTTCCACCGCGCAGCCGGTCAATAGCGCCACCGAGTGCTCGTAAAGGACTGAATGCATTCACCACGTGTGAAGGGGCTGCATCCACTACGATATTCTGCGCGCTTGCTGCGCCTGCCATCCCAAGGAACAAGCCTAGGCCAAGACCGGTTCCAAGAACATGCCATTTCGTTGCGGCCGACATTGCTGCCTCCTACAGATCCGCCTTTTGGATCCGGCATCAGTCCTGTTTGGGCTGCCGGTGCATCCTGGCGTACCCATCTCCTTGCGTCGCGCCGGTCGCGCGTCGTTTCGTGGAGGGGGCTGGATTCATACTAGCGCGTATCACCTCGATTTGAGGGTCGGGTATCGGATGCGCAAGCGGGGCTACAGCTTCGTGACGTTGGAGGAGGCCACGGAGGATCCGGCTTACCTGCGTCCGGGACGCGTTCGCTGGTGACGGAGGTTCCTGGCTGGAACGCTCGGCGCGGGCCATGGGCAAGCAGATCACCGCACCGGATGCCCAAGTGGATCACGGAGCTCCCCGTCCGGGGCGATGAACGGCGGAGTCACCTCTTGGTCTGGTGGGCCTTGATGTACTCCTCCCGTTCCTTGGCGACGGCTGGATCGTTCGGCGTTCCGTACAGATCGCTGGATTTGTAGCGCCGCAGGTCCATTGCCGATGCCTTCCATCAAGCTCGTCGATTTGCACGACGGCAGCCGCACTCATTTAGCAAATGTCAGGGTGCCGAAATTCTCGGGGACGTGGTTGGGATCGCGATTCACCAAGCAGGTGGGCTGCCAGCACATGAAACGTCGCTGTGGATCGGGACCGTCGCCGTCGATACGATACAGGTTGGCTCGCCAGCGCGTCCCCGGCTTCACTTCGTTTTCGCTGACGGATTTCAAGGGTATCTGGCAGGCGGCGTACCAGATCTTCGCCTGTTCGTCGATGCGCGCCGTCGTTCTCCAGCCGGAACGCCAGTTGCGGTTCTGGCCGCGCTGATCCAGGTCGATGGCCAGATCGATCCAGTCGGCGGTGGGAGCAATCTCGAACTCGCGATAGTGGCGGATGTTGTTCCAATCGTCTCCCAGGAACATCTCGACCACGTCACGGTCCCAGAGACCCCGCCGCGGTTGGCCGTTTTGCGGCGGTTGAAAGAGATTGAGGGAGCGATACGGGCAGACGAACAGCAGGTACAAATGGGTGTCCGTCCAGAAGCCCCGGATTTCCGTCTTGAGGTCCGGATAGTCCAGGGTGCGGGAACAATCCTTGACCATCAGCGCCGATTTGGCATTCTTCCAAAGCGCGGATTGCGGGTCGAGGTTGAGCTCCGGCGAGGACTCAACGTGGGAGATAGAGAAGCTGGCAGTCGGACGACTGACCTCGCATGCCGTCGGCTCCTGGGCGAGCAGGGCCGGCAGCACCAGCCCCGCGAGTGCAAGAATCAGGGTCTTCAGCGGCACGCCCCCTACCATAGGAACTTCATGCTGACCTGGCCGATGCGGCCCGGTCCAGCGCTGGTCACGCGGCCGAACGTGCTGCTGCTGTAGTTTCCGCTGGGGTTGCTGAAGTTGGCGTGGTTCATGGCGTTGAAGAACTCCGCCCGGATCAGAAGCGACGTGCTCTCATGGATCTTGGTCGACTTCTGCACGCCCATGTCGAAGTTCACCTGCCCCGGTCCATGGAAGAAGCGAAAGGCGGCGTTGCCTTGCGTTCCCAAGGCTTCCTGGGTGAAGGCGCTCTTGTTGAACTCCTGATGGTTCGGCGTGTTTCGGACGTCCGGCGTCAGCACCAGCCCGCCGATGTAGTTCGGACGGTCGACTCCGGAGCCGCCGATGAGCGAGTAGTCGCCGCTCTGCGACAGGCTGACGGGCAAGCCGGTGGCGGCGCGCGTGATGCCGTTTATCGTCCAGCCCTCTGTCAGGCGCTTGGGAAGCGCGCCCACATGGTAGAAGGGCAGGTTGTAGCTATAGCTGACCACGAAATTGTGGGTGCAGTCGTATGTGGAGAGCCCGCGCCCCATCCGGAAGTTGTAGAAGTCCATGTAGGCGCCGTAGGTAGAGGCGTCGTCAATGGCCTTGCTGAAGGTGTAGGCCGCCAGGAAGGTCAAGTTGCGGGCGCGCCGTTCCAGGGTGGCCTGGAAGGAGTTGTAATTGGAATCGGCTTGGGTCGCCAGGTAGCTGTCCTCGCTGTAGTAAACCGATCCCAGCGGGAAGCGCGTTCCCACGATCTGGGTTCCGTTGGGGAGCGTGAAGGTGGAGTCCTCCAGGTTGCGGCCGCACTGTGTAGTGCCCGCCTTCACTCCCGAGCCGCGCAGGCTCAGGCAGAGCGCGGCATTGCCGGGATTCGCTTCGTAATGCGAGAACAGATGGTGTCCCGCGGTTCCCACATAAGCCAGAGTCAGCACCGTGGCGCCGGTGATCTGGCGCTGTAAGGAGAGGTTGAGGTGCTCCGCATACGGTAGTACGTTGTCCGTCTTGTAACCCGGAGAACTGGCAATTGGGAAGAAGACCGACCAATCTATGTTCTTCACCGCCGCGGAGCCAGGCACGGGCAGGATGAAGGGGAAGCGCTGTCCCTGGGAACTGCCATCCGCTCGCGTCAGGAACGGCTGATCGAACAGGGGCGGCGAAATCTGCTCCCAAAACAGGCCGTAGGGCGCGTCGGCGACTTCTTCGAAGAGGCCGGCATCCTGAATGGCGGTGTAGAACATGCCGGTGGCGGCGCGAATGCTGGTCTTGCCGGGGCCGCCGAACAGCTTACCCAAGATGCCCGTCGAGACATCGGGCGACCAGGCAATCCCCAAGCGCGGGGCGAAATCGCCCCACCTGGTCGGCGCCAGAGTGGTGGGAATGCCCTTGTCGCCGGGGAAGACCCATCCCGGAGGCGCGCCTGGAAATACGGTCGACTGCTGGCCGGGAACGATGGTCTCGATCTTGTTCTGCGTGTCGTACCACGGCATGCTGGCTTCCCACCGCACGCCGTAGTTGATGGTCAGGTTGGGCTTGGCGCGCCAGGAATCCTGAGCATACACCGCACCGTATCGGGTACGGGAATCCAGAACCTGGAAGGAGGCCTGCGTGTAGCTGGCGGGCGCGCCCAGCAGGAAATCGGCGATGTCGCTGCCGGTCTCCGAGCCGTCGAAGCTGAAGCTGCCGCTGGGCGTGTACACGTTGCGCTCATTCACCTGCATGTAGAGGTAGCTGCCGCCGAACTTGAAGGCGTGGGTCCCCACGGTTTTGGAAAAGGCGTCGCCCAGGTGGTAGGTGTTCTCATATCTGCCCTGCGTCTGCTGGCTGGCGCGGCCGAAACTGAAATTGATCAGGGATATCGGCGGCACCGAATCGTAGGGCGTCGAACTGACGATTCCCAGCGTGTTTGCTCCGGTTACGAAGCCCAGGCTCGCCAGCGAGACCGGCGGATCTGTGGGCACGTCGATCACCGCCGCGTTGCGCGTGAAATCGAGACGGGCTTCGTTCACCGCGGTGGGTCCGAAGATGTGGGTGTTGGCGAGCACGAACTGCTGGGCCCGGGTATGATTGCCCTGGCCGAAGTTGCCGTACTGGGCGCCGAAGGTTCCCGGAATGGCGGACGTGCCGTCATCCAGGTGGTAGTAGCCATACCAGTTGCCGGTCTTTTTGTTGTTGAAGTCGACCCGTTGTCCGGCCCGGTTGTCGCCGCTGGTGCTGACGACACTGGGGAGCAGATACCCGGTCGCCCCCTGGTTCGGCAGCGGAACGTACTTCTGGAGCATATTGACGGCGATGGGCGACATGGCCTTGGCCGGAATCACACCGTTGGGAAAGACGCACTGCGCCGAGGTGACACAGGTCGGACTGCTGTACTCCTCATTGTTGGCGACGGTGTAGCCCAGGCGCTGGGACAGGAGCGAGGCCCAGTAAGGGCCGCTGACCGTGCCGTTCAAATCGCTGGGGTCGAAGGTGCCGCCCCGCTGGGCCACGCTGGGCAGCTCCGCCAAACTGCTGGAAGATCCCTGCGTCTGCCGCGTGCCCTGGTAATCCGTGAACCAGAACAGCCGGTTCTTGAGCGTCGGACCGCCCACCGCATAACCGAATTGGTTGCGTTTCAGCACGGCCACGGATGTATTGAAGAAGCTGCGGGCATCCATATCGCTGTTGCGCAGGAATTCAAAGGCGGAGCCGTGAAGACCGTTGGTTCCGGACTTGGTGATGGCGTTCATGACAGCGCCGCTGAACCGGCCATACTCGGGATCGAAACTGTTGGTCACCAGGCGGAACTCCGCGATGGAATCCAGGTTGGGGATGATGGAAGTGCCGAAATTGACCCCCTCGCTGACATCGCCGCCATTGACCAGGAAAGCATTGGAGGAAACGCGCTGGCCGTTGACCGAGATGTTGCCGGTGGAGGACGACTGCGGCGCGACGCCGGCCTGAATGGAGAGCAGGTCGATATAGCTGCGGCCGTTGAGGGGCAGCGAGACCATGGCCTTGTCGTTAATGACGTTGCCTAACTGGGTGGCGGAGGTTTCCACCTGGACCGCGTTGGCCTGTACTTCGACCTGCTGCTGCAGGCTGCCCACCTGCATGGTGACATCGACGCGGTGCTGTTCGTTGACCGTCAGGACGACATCCTCGGCGACGAACTTCTGGAAGCCGGTAAGCTCGGCTTCAACCTTGTAACGGCCCACGGGGAGAGCCATGATGCGATACTCGCCCAAGACGTCGGTGTAGCTCTCCTGAGCGAGATTGGTTTCCGTGTTGGTCGCGGTAACCTTGACACGGGGCACGGCCGCCCCGGAACTATCCTTGGCGTTCCCGAGAATAATAGCGGTCACCTGCGCACGCAAAACCACTGGTGATGCGGTCAGCAGGACGCACAGCAGAAATCCCAAACCGGCAAGGCTGCGGATGAAGCGATAGAACATGTGACAAACCCCCTTTGCGCGAAAAGGCGCGCGGACCCACAACGACTTCGAGTTCAGACGGAACTCACGTCCCCCTCCCGCAATCTTAGCGAATTTTCGAGTGCCTGAGAGGTAGTCAAGGCGACTTTCCAATCCCCCACCGAGTGCCCATCGCCTCCGCACAGAATCCCCGAGGCGACCTGTTATGGCATATATACTCCCGGAATTCGCCGATTGCAACAGGTTTTCTCAGGTTTTCCAGCTCAGGGCTGCCCAACCGCCCTGAGGATGCGTTGTTCTGCATTCGCGGCCCGCTCCGATTTTTCCGACGGTATCATACGGGCTCCTCCGGCTTCAGAGCCGGCTCGGCCTGAGCCAGCTTTTCCGTCAGTTCCTTGCCGGGTTTGAAGCTCGCATCCCGTTTTGCGGCGATGGTGATTGTCTCCCCGGTGCGAGGGTTGCGGCCTTGGCGCTCCTTCCTATATTTCACCACGAAGCTGCCAAACCCGCGTATGTCCACGCGTTCGTTTGATCGGAGCGTCTCCGCGATCAACTCTAGAACAGAGTCCACTGCGACTTCGACATCGGCTTTCCTCAATTCAGTCTTGGCTGCGATCTTCTCAATCAATTGCTGTTTTGTCATTCTCTTTGAGTTTAGTCGTTTCTGTGTCCGAAGACGCAGCCAGTCGCCGGGGCCCCGGCGGCGAGCCATTGCGGTGGTTGTGCGGCAGGGCCGACATAGAGGACGTGGTGGGCTGGCAGGCGGTCTCCCTGTCCCTTGGTGGTGACCATGGATGGCCAGTCCGTGAAGACCAAAGAGCGGGGCGGAGTTCGCGGCGGCTTCGACGGGCACAAGCGGGTGAAAGCAAGGAAGCGCCACATCTTGGTCGACACGTTGGATCTGCTCATCGCCAATCGAGCGGAGCCAGCCAACCCGTCCGACCAACGTGCTGGGATCGCTTGCTCGCTGGCTTGAGTCCGTCATTCCTTCCTGACGAGCCCAAACCCTCGTTTGTGTGAGATTGCACACAAGCCGGGCGAAAAAAGGCCACGGGACCTAAAGGCTTTACGAGTATCCTGGTTCTCAGGCGATGCCTAGTAAGTGAGTCATGTCGTGGCGTAAGTGTGCCTTCACTGTGGTTGTGCCGATTCTCGTCGGCCTGTCCTGCGCGGGTGCGGCTGAGGAGCCGGATGTGCCGGCACTTCGCAACCTCGCCCAGAACCTCCACAGAGCACAGGCTCAGAAGGATGTGGAGGGTGTGCTGGGACTGTGGAGTGAGAAATCCCCGCAGCGAAGCGCGCAGGCCGAACAGCTACGGAAACTGTTTGGCGCTCCCGCCGGAATCGAGATCCGCGAAACCACGTTGGCGGGGCCGGAGGTGGAGGCAAATCGGGCGCGGTGACCGCTGCGTAACTTGTGAAGTTTCGCACATCCTGACGGCCAGACTCCTGTTTCAACCGCACCAGGCGTGAAATCAGATTTCCGAGCGCCGTGTTGCAGACATCGTCTACATCGGCCGCGGAGCTCCGTCCGGAGTGATCGTCAACCGCGCCGCCCAGCTTGAATCGAACGATACGGCGCACCACCGGCTCGGCGTAGCGGGCTATCAGTGTGTCGAGAAGCTGCCCCGCCTGCTCCCGGTCGTCTTCACCCAACCAGCGAGAGACAAGGTCTTCAGCCTGCGGTGCTACCTCGTCGCGCATCATGGCCCCCAGCGCTCAACATCGGTTGTACCACAGGCGGCGAGCTGACTGACTGCCGCACTTCAGCGAATAATCCGCGGCCAGAATTTTCTTCCACTGAACCAATATGCGGAGCCAGTTTGCATCATCTATTACCAAGATGAGGAGGGACGCATGACAAGAAATCAATTCACGGTTTCGGCGATGTTTCTGTGTGGCGTTGTCACGGCCCTGGCGGATACCAGGATCGTCACCAGGTACATTGCGGACGGACAGACCACGGTAACCACCATCTATGCGAAGGGTGACCGGCTCCGCTACAACTACGGCAGTGGAGAAAGCCTCCTGCGGGAGTGCGCTGAGAATCGGATCGTTCAGGTGGACGACACGGCCAAGACCTATCGAAGCCTCCCAGCGGAACCACTGACCGCGGCCGGCTCATCCAAGATGGAAGTCACGGACACGGGAGAGCGCAAGGAACTATTCGGCTATTCTGCGCGCCACTTGAGAGTAACCGAAACCGCCGAGGTCGGGAACGGGCGTACCGAGACCGATGGCTGGTACATCGATCTGAAAGGCCTGCCTTCGTGCGCGTCTCCGCGCGCTACCGCGAAAGCCGGCTCGACCGTGGATGGGTTTCCTGCTTCTTACGAAATTGCGACGTTCGGCGGGAATGGCCGGCCTTCCGCGAAGATCGCCATGCAGGTGACCGACCTGAGCGCTGCGCCGCTCGATCCGGCGCTGTTCGAAGTCCCTTCTGCGTATAAGGAAGCGGGCCGGCTTGACGCCAATGAGCCGGCCACGCAGAAGAGCGCGGGCGCAACCCGCGTCGGTGTTGTCGAAATGCGCAATACGTCCCACCATGAGATGCAAAGAACCGGCATGTACAATCACATGCTGGCACAGCTTCAGGAAGGGAAAATCGACGTTGTTCCGCTCCCCGACGGACCGCCCGATGCCATCCGAGCCAAAGCCCGACAGTCGCAGTGCGACTACATCCTCTTCACCGAATTGACGGCAGTGGACAGGCCGGAGCAGGGCAAGGTGAGAGGACTGATTCACAAGACGCCGGTCGTTGGCCATGCCACCGATGGCGATGCCTATGAAGCCCGCGTGGCCTACACGCTGGTTCCGCTCGCGGAAGGCGCGGCCACAGTGGCGTCTTCGGTTGTGGCGAAGACCGGCAAGTCGTTCAACTGGGTGGGCGCTGCGAGTTTGGCCTCCAACTTTGTTCCCATGGCAATGGCGGCGAAAATGTTGGGCGGGGCCGGAGCGCTCAATCCAGCCATGCTCAACGCTCTCCTCAGGGGCGGCAGCATGGGGAACTCCATGATGACAATGGACCCGTTGATGGGCAGCATGTCGATGTTCCTGCGGGCCGCGAATTTGAAGCCGGGTCCTGGCAAGAACGCCGCAACCAATCCTCCTGGAATGGATGCCGCCATTGTCGCCGCCCTCGAACAGGAAGGTACGGCGATTCTCGCCGAACTCAAGAAATAGGGGCCGGCCAGCCGCGCCCCGCCGATCCGAGGAATGGGAATCGTACTAGGAGGACCCCGATTCATGGATCACAGCGGTCACTCCCCATTCCCGCCCGCCCGGCTGGACATAGGCCGCCGTGCAGGCTCCGGACGACAGCTACCAGGCTAGCGTTGTCGTTCAGGCGATTAGTCCGTCTGGAATGGCGGCGGGCACTCCATGTTACAGTCCCTTGCCCCCGCTCTGTTCACTGTGGCCGCGGAAGGTGCGACCTGGTGGTGGGTGCATGGACCATCGTGCTGTTCTTTACCGGATGGAAGCATGGCGGGCGAGAATATCGGCGAGGTACTGAAACAGCGTGCACGCGAACTGCCGGCGCCGATCCAGATGTGCGTCAAAATGCCATCGGCTCCGGCGTGATTGCCACGCTTTCGATCCAAACGAATTCAGATACTCCTCCGGGGCATTATCCGCTGGAGGTTAGCAGCCTGGCCGCGGTCGATGGTACCGGCAGCGCTGTGTCTCTGCAAGGTGGCGATGGACCGCTTCACCCAGTACCCAATCGGGATTTCCGAAAAAGTAACGGTAAGTCCTTGGTACATTTTGCCCCGCTTGTATTGGGCGTCTTGCTGGAGAATTGGAGTTGACCCCTCTTCGGAGATTAACAATGGCGCTCGCCATCCTTCTCGTGATTTGCTGCATAATCTGCGTGCCGGCGTTCGGCCGGGAGGTCGCGCAGATGATCGAGCTCGCCGTGCGTGACGTAGAACGTTATGGCGCGCATAGCTATGCCGCTATGGGCGTTGCCTTGAGCGCGTTTGGACTGCTGGGCCGTAGTGCTTACTTGATGATCAAGCATCAAGCGAAAGTAATACGGCTAAGATTGTACCGGTAAAGAGAGCAGGGTGTCCTGGCGGTTGAGGAAGACGCCGTCGACCACCGGGCGCCCCATCATCATGTGAAGGCAAACGAAGAGCCTCTTTCCCGTCCGAGACTCTGCTCGAAATTGCCGCAACCCGTCTCATGCTCAATCGTCTGGTGCCGGCATGAACTTTTCAAACACCCTCTCAGTCTCAGGATATCAAACAATCGAATCGGTTGATTGGCAGAGGCTCGGCGCGGGCGGGCCCGGCATCATCACCTTTCGGGGCCCACTCCGCCAGCAGACTCTCAGAATCCCTCGTCCTCGACCGGTACCAGATTTTCCAGCCGGCGCTTAAACTCGGCAATGCGGCCGTCACGGATCAGTGCTGCGCACTTAGGGTCCTCAAGCATCTCCCTCATTTTCGCCATCGTTCACCTTGCCACAGCGCGCACACGGCACTTTGCTGCTCTCGAAGAACGTAGAGGGGTCCACCATGTACCCCTCACTGTACCGCGTGCGGGAAGCGTTTCTCAAAAACCTCCGTTTACGAGACTCCGGCAGAGTCCCGTTCAGGCCTGAAGGTGTGGCGATCACCTGGGACTACGAGAAATCGGTAAGCAACATCGCCAAACACGGCATCCGTTTTGCCGAAGCGGTTCCGGTGTTGAAAGACCCCCCTGAGCATCACCGTTGTTGACGACGAATCGGACCTCCTGGAGGAACGCTTCGTGGTAGCGGGATCCGACGCCGTGGGGAGAATCCTGGTTGTGGTCTACACGTGGCGCGGCTTGCGGTTCGTCGTACCGGTGCGAACGCGCCAGCATCGACCGCTTGCTTCCACGCTGCAGCACCCGGATCAACTCCGACGGACGGACCAGCCACATTTTCAACGATCCCGCCACGCGCAGCAGATTCGAAGGCAACAAACATGCGCTCTTCGATACTCTCGTCGCCGCGAACATCACCGAAGCGCATGACGATTTCGACGGCGAAGGCGACAGCGGCCAGATCGACAGCGTTATCGCGCTCCGCGGCGAGGACCGGGCAGAGCTGCCGAAAACAACCGGTCAGAATCCGGCAGATCTCATGGCACGACACCAAGGGCACCATCACCCAGGCGACTCTTGAGGAAGCCTCTGCTACGGCTACTGCGAAGAGAGCCCCGCGACGACACGCCGTACAACTACTGAATCTCGCATAATACAGTGACAGAAAAGTCAAAAAGAAAGACCGGCGTGCTTGAGGAAGGAAAACGGCAGAGTGCGCGACCGTTTGACCCGGCTCATGCCGCCATGAACCGCCGTGTCCAGTTCGACGAGGTCCTGGGCGCAACGGTTGG
>Ga0209517_10002913_pt1 | contig 23580 bp, 20 predicted proteins | sample PeaSoiMetSII2010_FD_187695 | JGI IMG/M metagenome (GOLD analysis project Ga0209517, IMG submission 187695) | Peat soil microbial communities from Weissenstadt, Germany - SII-2010 (SPAdes) (version 2) | ecosystem: Environmental > Terrestrial > Soil > Wetlands > Peat | place: Germany... | reverse complement strand
CGTCCGGCTCCACGCGATTGGCCGTCAGTACGCGCTTACCATCTGCCGTCGGCGTCTTGAGGTACCCCTGCAGTTCCCGGTCGGATACGACCACGCGCTCGATATGCCCGGCCGCGAGGGCCTGTTCGAGCTCCGTGTAGGGCACGACCTGCACCAGTTGCGCCTCGCGCCACAGGGAGCTGACCGTGACGAGGACGATCATCGCGCCGATCAGGTACAAGACATTCCACAGCAACTGTTTGCTGCTACTTGACTTTGTCGTCGCCAAACCTGCCTACCTCTCGCTGGATGGGGGTGTCGGGGCCGCCGTTCGACAACGAATTACGGGCGCAGCGAGTTTTCGATCAATTGCTCATTGCGAACCGATCCGGCAACGTCGAGCAGCTCCCCGGCAAGCGAATCGAACACATCGTCAAGCGACAAGACACCGATGAGCTGCCCGACGCTGCCGACAACCGGCAGTCGCCGGACACCAATACGCCGCATCTCCGTCAGCGCCGATGCGATCGATCTTGCCTCACCGATGACAACGGGCTGACGTGTCATGATGTCCCCCACCCGTAACTCACGGGGGTTGGCGTCCTTCGCCAAGACCGAGACGACGATGTCGCGGTCGGTCAGAACACCCACCGGCATTGCCATATCGCTTGCGGGATTTTGGTCGACGACGACCAGATAGCCCACGTGTTTTTCCCGCATCAGTTGCGCGGCCGAGTTCAATTCGTCGAACTCGCGCACCGTCACCACATTGCGTTTGCATACTTTTCCCACGTTCATGGTCGACTCCTGTTGCCGGATGAAGCGTGCCACACTTGCTCGCAAGAGAACATCCGCGATGTCCCGGCTCAACTAGGTGCTTGTCACGGCGAACCATCACAATGATGATGCGTATATGTCCCTATGGCGCTCCATTCCACGAGGATCGACCATCAAACCTCGCGAATAGGGGTGGTGTTGACATGAGCTCGAAGCAAGTATTGTTCCGCTCAAAGGCGCGCGAGAAGGTTCTGAGCGGCGCCACGCAACTTGCGGATGCCGTGCGCATCACGCTGGGGCCCAAGTCCAAATCCGTTCTCATCCAGAAGAACTGGGGTGCACCCATCGTATGCAACGACGGCGTTACCATCGCGAAGGAAATGGAGCTGGAGGATCCGGTGGAGAATCTCGGCGCTCAGATGCTGCGTCAGGCAGCGGAGAAAACCGGCGACCTGGTCGGCGACGGAACCAGCACCGCGACGATCCTTGCGCATGCCATCTACGCCGATGGGGTACGCAATGTCGCCGCCGGTGCAAGCGCGATTGACTTGAAGCGCGGGCTGGACCGTGGCCTGCAAGCCGCAATCAAGGCACTCCAAGCCATGGCAAAACCCGTCAGCAGCCGCAAGGAAAAGGCGCAAGTCGCGACCATCTCCGCGCACAACGATCCCGTGATCGGCGAACTCGTTGCCGACGCGATGGATAAGGTCGGAGGCGACGGAGTAATCACGGTCGAGGAGTCCAAGACCACCGAAACTACGCTCGATGTTGTAGAAGGGCTGCAGTTCGACCGCGGCTATCTGTCGCCCTACTTTGTCACGGATACGAATACTATGGAGGCGGTGCTGGAAGATCCGTACGTACTCATTTCCGACCGCAAGCTCAATATCTTGAAAGATATCGTGCCCCTTCTCGAACAGGTGGCAAAGTCCGGTCGTCCAATCCTGTTCATTGCCGAAGACATCGAAGGTGAAGCGCTCGCCACCTTGATCGTCAATCAAATCCGCGGTGTCTTGAAAAGCGCGGCAGTCAAGGCCCCCGGTTTCGGCGATCGACGCAAGGCGATACTCCAGGACATTGCTGTGCTCACGGGCGGTCAACTCATCTCCGAGGAACTGGGAATCAAGCTCGAGGACGTCGAGCTTGCGCAACTTGGCCGGGCCAGGCGCGTCGTGGTCGACAAGGACAATACGACCATCATCGGGGGCGCGGGACGCAAGGAGGATATCGCCGGGCGCATTCAAATGCTTCGCAAGGAGATCGAGAAAGCGACCAGCGACTATGACCGCGAGAAGCTGGAGGAACGCATGGCCAAGCTCTCCGGCGGTGTCGCGGTGATCCGCGTTGGGGCGCCGGCCGAATCGGAAATGAAGGCAAAGAAGGCTGCGATGGACGATGCCATCAGCTCCACCAAGGCTGCCGTTGCGGAGGGCATTGTTCCGGGCGGCGGACTATCGCTATTACGGGCGATCAGCTCGTTGACGGCCCCGGAGGCCGAGTGCGCCGGCGACGAACGAACCGGTGTTCAGATCCTGCGGCGCGCGCTGGAAGCACCGACGCGCCAGATCGCGGAGAACTCCGCCGCAGACGGCGGCGTGGTCGTCGATCGGATGCTCAACGCGACGGGCAACGTGGGTTTCGACGCGGCCCGTAAGGCTTTCGTCGATTTGTTCGAGGCCGGAATCGTCGATCCCGCCAAAGTCGTGCGGGTCGCCCTGGAAAATGCAGTATCCATCGCCGGCGTGCTGCTCCTGACCGAGGCCACCATGACGGAAAAGCGCGAAAAGCACGCCGAGCCCGCCGCCTCCGAAGCACTGTGAAGGAGTACCGATCATGTCGACAAAGCGTCTCATCCGCTCATTCAGCGAAATCGGAATCGACGACTTGCCCCTCGTCGGCGGAAAGAACGCGTCATTGGGTGAAATGTATCGAAACCTCTCCTCGCAAGGGGTGAAGGTCCCGAACGGCTTCGCGATCACCGCGGATGCCTATCGGTATGTTTTGGAAAAGGCGAATGCGTGGGGCCCCCTGCATGAGGCGCTCGATGGGCTGAAACCCAACGACATGGATGACCTGATACGCCGCGGCCGCCGTGCCCGCGAAATCGTCTATGGCGCCCCGCTGCCGGAGGACCTCAAGGCGCAGATCCTCGAGGGGTACCGCGGACTGCGCGCACAGTACGGCGAGGACATGAGCGTCGCCGTGCGCAGTTCGGCCACGGCCGAGGACTTGCCTACGGCGAGCTTCGCGGGCCAGCAGGATACCTATCTAAACGTTCACGGCGAAGAGAAATTGCTGGATGCTTGCAAGCGCTGTTTTGCCAGCCTCTTCACGGATCGCTCCATTCACTACCGCATCGATCATGATTTCGACCACTTCAAGGTCTACCTGTCGATCGGCGTCATGAAAATGGTGCGCGCCGATCTCGCCGCCAGCGGCATCATGTTCTCACTCGACACGGAGACGGGTTTTCGGGATGTCGTGCTCATCAGCGCCTCTTACGGCCTGGGTGAAAATGTCGTCCAGGGCGCGGTCGATCCGGACGAGTTCATGGTCTTCAAACCCACCTTCGCGCGCGGACATCGCACGGTGCTGCGCCGAACTCTCGGCAGCAAGAAAATCAAGATGGTGTACGTAGAGGGGGGCACCCGCGAAGCCACCCGCAATCTGCCCACTCCGCTGGCGGATCGGGACCGCTTTTGCATCAGCGATGCTGATGCGCTGACTCTCGCGGATTATGCCGTCAAGATCGAGCGGCACTACAGCAACAAGGTGGGCCGGCCGGAGCCCATGGATATGGAATGGGCGAAGGACGGGCTCGACCAGCAACTCTACGTGGTGCAGGCGCGACCCGAAACCGTGGCGTCGAACCGGAGCGGCAATTTTCTGGAAGAGTTCACCCTGCAAGGAAGCGGCAAGACTCTGGTCACCGGGCGTTCCGTCGGCACCCGAATCGGCAGCGGCACCGTGAATTGTATTCCGACCGCGAGCCAGATCGCGCAGTTCAAGCCCGGGGAGGTCTTGGTTACTGACAGCACCACCCCTGATTGGGAGCCGATCATGAAGCAGGCGGCTGCAATCGTCACGAACCGCGGCGGACGCACCTGTCACGCCGCGATCGTCGCGCGCGAATTTGGAATCCCGGCGGTCATAGGGTGCGAAAACGCGACGGAGAAGCTGGTCACCGGTGATGCAGTGACCGTGTGCTGCGCCGAAGGCGATCTCGGCAAGGTGTACCAGGGGAAGATTCCATTTACGATGCAGCGCACGGAGCTCGCGAACCTGCCGCGGCCGGCAACCAAGATCATGCTCATAATCGGAAATCCCGAAATCGCATTTCAAAGCAGTTTTCTGCCCAACGATGGGGTGGGCCTCGCCCGTATGGAATTCGTGATCGCCGAGTACATCAAGGCGCATCCCATGGCGCTGCTGCACCCCGACAAGGTCCAAGACGAGAAAGAGCGTCAAGAGCTGTTGGATCTGACGCGGAATTCCCCTACGCCGGCTGATTTCTTCGTGCGGCGCCTCGCCGAAGGAATCGGCACCATCGCCGCGGCTTTCTATCCGAAGCCCGTGATCGTGAGAATGTCGGACTTCAAGACCAACGAATACGCCGGCTTGCTCGGCGGCCGTTGGTTCGAGGTCACGGAATCCAATCCCATGCTCGGCTTCCGCGGTGCCTCGCGCTACACCCACCCCGCGTATGCCGAGGGATTCGCACTGGAATGTGCGGCCATGAAGCGGGCACGCGAGACGATGGGTCTCAGCAATATCAAACTCATGATTCCCTTCTGCCGGCGTGTCGACGAGGGAGCGCGCGTCGTCGAGCGCATGCGTGAACTCGGTTTGGAACGCGGCAAGAATGATCTGGAAATCTACGTGATGTGTGAAATTCCGAATAACGTCCTCTTGATCGACGAATTCAGCAAGATTTTCGATGGTTTCTCGATCGGATCGAACGATTTGACCCAGCTCACCCTGGGCGTGGACCGCGACTCGGCCATCGTGGCGTTCGATTTCGACGAGCGCGACGCCGGAGTCAAGCAAATGATTCGCCTGGCCGTGGAAGGCTGTCGGCGCAACCATCGCCACTCGGGCCTGTGCGGACAGGCCGCGTCCGACTTTCCGGAAATCGCAGAATACCTGGTTCGCCTCGGCATAGACTCGATCAGCCTCAACCCGGACACCGTCGTAAAGACCACTCTGCATGTCCTCGAAATCGAGCGGCAGCTCGGCCGGATTACGCATCCCGATGCCCCTCTCATCGCGTTCCGCGGATCGCCGCCCGGCCGCGCGCCGGACCATGCGCTGGCGAAGCAGCCGTGAAGCGCGTTGCCGTATTGACGAGCGGCGGTGACGCCCCGGGAATGAATGCGGCAATTCGCGCGGTCGTACGCACGGGAGTAGCCCGTGGATTCGAAGTATTCGCAGTCCGAGGTGGTTACACGGGTCTCATTGCCGGAGAGTTTTCTAGCCTAGGGCCGCGCGACGTGGGTGGCATCATCGGCCGGGGTGGAACCGTACTCGGGACCACCCGATGCCAACAACTCAAGACCGATGCGGGACAGGCCGCAGCGGTCGAGCAGATGCGTGCCCACGACATCAATGGTCTCATCGTCATCGGCGGGAACGGCTCCCAGGCAGGGGCTTGCGCACTCTCCCGCCGCGGACTCCGCGTCGTCGGTATTGCATCGACGATCGACAACGATCTCGTTGGTACCGACATCGCGATCGGCGCTACGACGGCACTGGACGTCGCACTGGAAGCGATCGACCGCCTTCGAGTGACGGCCTCGTCCCACAAGCGCGTTTTTTTGGTCGAAGTGATGGGGCGCGATAGCGGCCACCTTGCGCTGGTCGCCGGCATCGCCGGCGGCGCGGAAGCGATCGTCATCCCCGAAATCGAATTCCACCCCGAAAGCATCGCCGATGAGATCCGCTCGGCTTACGAGCGGGGCAAGAGCCACGCCATCGTCGTCGTCGCCGAAGGTGCGAAGTACAACGTGGAAGGCTTGAGGCATTATTTCCTCGAACATTCGCAACGCCTGGGTTTCGAACTGAGGGTGACGACGCTCGGGCACATTCAGCGGGGCGGAGCACCCGGCGTATTTGATCGCATGATTGCAACTCGGCTCGGAGCTGCCGCCGTCGAACATCTCGAGCAGGATCTGCACGGCGTCCTGCTGGGAATCATCGACGGGAAAGTCAACTCCACTGCCCTATCGACTGTAGTCCATACGAAAAAGCCTCTGGACACGCCTTTGCTCGACCTTGCATCCGTCTTGGCAAAGTAGGAACCCCCAACTGGAGAACTCACCATGTTATTGAAAGCGATCTGTACGCCCGATGTCATCTGCTGTGGCCCGGCAACGAGCGTCCAGGCAGCGGCGTCTCTCATGCGGTTGAAGCACACAGGCGATCTGGTCGTCGTTGACGACCCGGAAGAGGATCGGATTCCGCTCGGAGTCATTACGGATCGAGATATCGTCGTCGAGGTAATCGCCAACGGTCTTAATCCGGCAACAACGGCGGTGCGGTCGCTGCTGCGAACGCCGATCGTCATTGCGCAAGAGCACGAGGATGCCTCCGAGGCACTCGAACGCATGCGAACCCATGCTGTTCGCCGACTGCCCATCGTGGGCAGCGAAGGGAAGTTGGTCGGGATCATAACGCTTGATGATTTGCTCCAGTTGGTCGCTGCCGATATTAATGCGCTCGTCGAAATCGTGAGTCGCGAACAGGGCCGAGAGCATCGGCTTCGACGGTGACGGATACCAATCGACGAGGAGCACTACACGGCTACCCCAAGCAGTCGCCACCGCCGATCTCCGCGGTCACGGCGCTCAGCGCTGCCAAGCTATTTGATTGGCTTCCAACGGCACCAATGCACCGTTGAAACTAGGAAGCACTCGGGCCGTATAGTCCGAGGCCGGCCGCGCCGCCGGCACGGCAACGCTGTAAACATGGCTGCCGGCCCGATCGTCGAGTTCGCGCACATGGGCTGCACGATGCCGTTCCGGAACTCCACCGTCGAGACTCCCCGCATAGAGCTCTACACGCACCGCGTCAACGCCCAGCAGACCCAAATTGACCGGAATTTCGAACCGGTGCTGGCCTGCCGCCGTCCTTATTTCCGGCTGGCCAACCGAAAGGTCTGGCCAATGACGCTGCAGAGCGAGTTGCCAAGCAGTGATTTTGACCGCCTCTGCGCAGTGTTGAGCCGCCCTCTCGCGATAGCGTGTCGCAGCCGGCACATACTTCTGGTCGATATATTCTCGCACGGTACGTGCGCTCGAATACTGCGGGGTCAACTGCGCCATACTGTGCCGCATTCGGGCCACCCACGCGGCGGGCACTCCATTCGGATCGCGGCTGTAGAACTGCGGGACGATTTCCTGTTCCATCAGCGCGTACAATGCGTCGGCCTCTTTCGCATCCCATGCGGGATCGTCGCCGTGTTCAAGGCCATCGCCCAACGCCCAGCCGACTTCGGCGCAGTACGCTTCCGCCCACCAGCCGTCCAATTCCGACAAATTGATGCCGCCATTGACCAGGACCTTCATGCCGCTGGTGCCGCTCGCCTCCCAGGGACGTCGCGGCGTATTGATCCACAGGTCGACGCCTTGCACCAGACGCTCGGTCAGCAGCATGTCGTAGTCGGCCAAAAACACGGCGTGCTGGCGGGCTTCCGTGGTGCGGATAAAGTGTGTCCACTGTGCTATCAGCGATTGTCCTGCCGCGTCGGCGGGATGCGCCTTGCCGGCAATGATCAACTGAATAGGCCTTTCAGGGTTCGTCAGAAGCCGCAAAAAACGCTCCGGATCGTGCAGCAATAAATTGGGGCGCTTGTACGTCGCGAAGCGCCGCGCGAAGCCGAGCGTCAAGATTTTGGGATCTAGAATGTGCTGCGCAGTTTTGATAGCTTCGGGTGCGGCGCCCGAAGCCGTCAGTTCTTGCGACAATCGTGAGCGTGAGTAATCGACCAAGGCCGCGCGCGCGGCGTTGCGGAAGCTCCAAAGCTCGCCATCGCCGGCGTGGCGGATGTTTCGCAGTATGTCGTCCGCCGGACGTACCCAGCGCTCCTTGCCGCAATTCTCGGTCCAAAGGGCGTCGGCGAGTGCCGAGTCCCAGCTTGGAACGTGAACGCCGTTCGTGACATGTCCCACCGGAACTTCATCGAGCGGCCAGCGCGGAAATAGCGGCGCGAAAATACGCCGGCTGACTTCTCCATGTAATCGACTGACGCCGTTGATGGCGGCGCTGCCGCGCGTTGCGAGGTTGGCCATGCTGAATGCCTCGCCGGAGTCATCGGGATTCAAGCGGCCAAGCGCCAACAGCGCACTTCGCGAAATGGCCAGCTTCGAGTCCGCGTACTCACCGAGGTAGCGTTGGATCAACTGCGGATCGAAGCGATCGAAGCCGGCCGCCACCGCCGTATGTGTCGTGAACAGGTTCCCGGCACGGGTCACGGTCAACGCGACGTCGAACGGCTGCCCGGTATCACGCATGAAACAGCGAGCACGCTCCAGAACCGCGAAAGCCGCATGACCTTCGTTCAGATGACACACTTCCGGGTGGATGCCAAGCAAGTCCAACAGCCGCCAGCCGCCGATGCCCAATACCAGTTCTTGCTGCAGGCGGGTTTCCGGGCCGCCGCCATACAGTTCGCCGGTAATTCCTCGATCAACCGGATAATTCGCCGTATCGTTGCTATCGAGCAGATACAGGTTCAAGCGACCGACCTGGACCTGCCAGGCGCGCAACCAGACCGAGTGGCCGGGCAAATCCAATTGAAAGCGCAGCCATTCACCGTCGGGACCGCGCAGGGGGGTGATCGGCAACTGACCCGGGTCGTTGAATGGATACACCGCCTGCTGCTCGCCATGCCGATCGATCACCTGACGAAAATAGCCCTGCGCATACAGTAGCCCGACCCCTACCACCGGGACACCCAGATCACCGGCCGCCTTGAGTTGATCTCCCGCAACATTGCCCAAGCCGCCTGAATAGATCGGCAGCGCCTCGCTCAACATGAACTCCATGCTGAAGTAAGCGACATTGGTCAATGCCGACTTCGGATAGGTCTCTTGGAACCATGCCGCGGATTGCACGGCCATTTTTCTGGCCTCGAGCAGTGCATCAACGTTGCCGCGGAATGTTGGATCGGCCAGAAGGCGTTCAATGCGGTTTCGCGAGACGCTTTGCAAAACGGCCCAGGGACTATGCGTCAGATCCCAGAACTCGGGATCCAACTGTTTCCAAATCTCGTCCGCCGCATGATTCCAGGACCACCTGACATCCAAAGCAAGTTCTATGAGCGGCTCGACGCCGCTGGCCTCAGTGGGCAGCAATGCATCGATCGCGCTGACCGTTTTTATCCGCACGGCAGCGCACCTCTAGCCTCGAACCCAATTGCCTTCGATACCCAGACCGAGAGCGCCAGCGGCTTTCTCAACTCGCACTCCCGACAAAATGGCGATGATTACCATATTAAATGAGCCTCGAGCATTCAGCCATGCCAATGAACACGGTCGGCTACGCGGATATCCCGAGATTGGAGGCTCGGTCGTCGCCGACCGGTAAGAGAAAACGCGTATAGGCGCAATGTGCGATGCAAGAGACACTTCGTGCATGGTGAAGGCTCCGCTGCACGTTCCGTTCCTGGTTGCGCTCGCTTCAGTCGTGCTGTTTCTGGGCCATGTGAATGCCCGGGCATCCGACGAGGCCGACCATGCTGCGCGCTTGGCCCTTCCGCTGCCGGCGGATACCGAGGACGGCAAGTCGCTTTACAAAGCCAATTGTTTCCGATGCCACGGTTCGAATGGGTTCGGCGACGGGGATCTCGGCATCCCAACCCTGGCTGGACAGCGCTTCGGGTACCTCGTACTGCAACTCGCCGACTTTTCAGATGACCGGCGCGACAGTCTGGCGATGCACCGGGTGATGGGGCATGCGTCATTGCAGCGGCCGCAGGCCTGGGTGGACGTCGCGGCATACTTGACGGGATTGCCTTTGCCCCGCGAAACGCAAATCGGCACGGGCGCGCGAACCGCACAGGGCCGTCGAATATTCCGTGAACAGTGTGTTGCATGCCACGGTCAAGACGCGCGAGGCGATGACCAAGACTTCATCCCTTCATTGAGGAATCAGCACTACTCTTATCTGGTCAATCAGATCGTTCGCATTGCCGAAGGTCACCGTCACAACATCGATAAGGAACTTGTGCGGTTTCTGCAAGGATTCGGCGGTTCCGATATCGATGGAGTCGCCGACTACTTGTCCCGGCTTCGGGGTTCGGGGAATCCCGGACCGCATTCGAAACAATAACATGGACCGGATTGCAAACATCTTGGCCATCGTGGATCCGACCGTTGCGGAGCAACCGGCGGTCGACAAGGCCGCCATCCTGGCTTCTCGCCTGAAGGCCAGCATCGAGTTATTGGCTTGCGATGGCCAAGTCTCGCATGCCCTGCGATCGTCACGTGGCCTAGCTTTGCAACCCATGCTTGATCGCGCCGCAGCGCCGCTGCGCGCCCAGGGGCTCGATGTTGCGACACACATCGTCTCCGGCGATCCGCTGCATCTGAGCGTGCTCAATTTTTTGCGCAATTCAACGGTGGACCTCGTGCTCAAGGACACCCATCACCATTCGGTCGCCAAGCGCACATTTCTTACGAACACCGACTGGCACTTGATACGGGAATGCCCGTTGCCGCTGTTACTGTGCAAACCGAGGCCATGGGGCAAACATCTGGTCGTCGCAGCCGCGATTGACCCGATCGACTACCCTCAGAGCTCGGCGCTGCTCGACGAACGCATCCTGGATTGCGCGATTGCGCTGGCCAAAACCATGGATGCGGAGGTCCATGCGGTTCATGCCTACTTCCCGGCAGGGGCCGCCGAAAAGGCAGCTAGCGCCTCCCGGATTGCATCACTGGCCGCCCAGTTTGCCGTCCCGAGCCAATGTGTACACGTTGATATGGGAACACCCGCCGAATATCTGCCGCGCATCGCCCAGGAGTGCAACGTCGATGTCATGGTGATGGGTGCGATCTCCCGTAGCCACCTGAAGCAAGCGCTGATCGGTAGTACCGCCGAACGCGTCCTCGAGCACCTCCCCTGTGACGCTCTAGTCGTCAAATCGCCGAACTTCGGCGACTTGCCGTTCTAATTCAGCGTCGCTGCGAACGGGAATCCCCTAGAAACCTTGAGGCATTTACGCATTGTTGTTCCGTGCGTATTTGTGCGACATTGCATCAGGATTTTTTTTTGCGTATCGAATCAGGGGGCTAATATGAACGCAGTCATGCTTTCGCCCGATGTTGGACCCTCGACAGGATCCTTCAGCCCGGACCCTTACACTGTTGCCGAGTACATGCCGATATCCAAGGCGATGGTCGAACAGGTATGCACGCCCAGCGAACGTCATGAAATGATCGCTCGTGCCGCCTATTACCGATCTCAGCGGCGCGGTTTCGCGCCCGGCCTCGAATTGGACGACTGGTTGTCGGCGGAGCACGACATCAATGCCATATGCGGACTCATCGAACCGCATCCGAGTTGGGATTTGCCCAATCGGGCTTGAGGCGGTCTCTGTTGAACGCATCGGTCGTAAGTCGCCCGCAATGAGTCGGGCGATGGTGTTCGCTCATTGCGGGTGAACGTAGCTATGGTCACAAGGAGATATATATGAAATCCGATACAGAAATTCAACGCGACGTACAAAACGAGATGCAGTGGGATCCGAGCCTCGATGAGAGCGCAATAGGCGTGAAAGTGCAGGACGGCGTAGTAACGCTGGTGGGGGGTGTTTCGCATTATGCGGACCGTTGGACCGCGGAAGACATCGCGAAACGTGTGAGCGGAGTTCGCGCGGTTGCCAATGACATCGAGGTGAAAATCCCCGCCGTGGGCGAGCGAAGCGATACCGACATTGCCAGTGCCGCCGTCAACGCGCTGAAATGGAATGTCTCCCTTCTTTCGGCCGATGTCAAGGCGGTTGTAAGGCATGGATGGATCACGTTGAGCGGCCAGGTAAAATTCGGATATCAAAAGAGCGCCGCGGAAACCACCGTTCGATATTTGTTGGGCGTCAAAGGGATCATCAACGACATTACCGTCAAGCCCAGCATCAAGATGATTGACGTTAAACAGAAGATCGAGGAGGCATTCCAGCGCCAAGCGAGGCTGGATTCGAAGGAAATCGATGTCGACGTGGACGACAACCAGGTAACGCTGAAAGGCTGCGTGCATTCATGGCGCGAGAAAGACGATGCAGCTCGAGCGGCGTGGGCTGCTCCCGGCGTAGCTAAGGTCGAGAACAAGCTTCAGGTTCAGTATTAGCGCAACGAGACTTGGTGGTGGCGCGTCGGTGGCTCCTGAACCGCGGGTTTCTCGAGTCGCCGGCCTGCACGAGGAGACTTGCATGTATGCCAAGATTCTGGTTCCGGTCGACGGGAGCGATACATCCGTTCTCGGCCTCAACGAAGCGATCAAAATCGCCAAAGTTCACGGCAGTCAGTTGTGTCTTTTCCACATCGTGAACGAGTTTGTGTTCGATTACACCCTGAGTCCCGATTTGTACACGGATCGAGTGCTCGATTCCTTGCGTCTTCGGGGCAAGGAGACTTTGGACCAGACGGCGGCTCTCGCACGGCAACAGGGTTTACGGCCGGAATGCGTACTCGTGGAGTCGATCGGCGGCTCGGCGGGCAATCTCATCGTCGAACAAGCCAATAAATGGGGGGCCGATTTGATCGTGATGGGCACGCACGGACGGCGCGGGATTCGCCGCTTGGCGCTCGGCAGCGATGCGGAGGAAGTGTTGCGCTCGACCACCGTACCGGTGTTGTTTGTGCGCAGCTCGGCTGCTCCTGCGAACAAGGTGCAAAGCCAGAGTGCTGCCTAAACGACGCCATGAGGGCGGCCGACGCCCCCGCGCGCAATAAATCGACATGATCAAGACCATATTGGTGCCGACGAGCGGAAGTCCGACCGACGACAGGGTGTTCGCCAGCGCACTCGCGTTAGCTCGGCCATTAGCGGCGCACCTCGAGTTCTATCATTTGCGTGTAACTCCGGGCGAATCCGCAGCGCGGGCGCCGCATGTGGATTTTTGCATGGGCGCCGCGCTGGGCGATGCGCTCCAGCATTTGACTGACGAGGAAAGAAGTCTCTCCTCCAGTGCACGACTGCATGTTAAGCAGTTCTGCGAGTCGAACGGCGTAGCGATCCGCAACGAGCCCGGCAATTACGGCGCCGTTACCGCGAGCTGGTGCGAGGAAATCGACCACGCCGCAAGCCGTTTGGTCTTCCATGCCCGGCACAGCGATCTCGTCGTACTCGGACGTCCGCATCATGTCGACTTCATGCCGAAGATGCTGATCGAGGATTTATTGACCGGCTGCGGCCGCCCCATCGTGATCGCCCCAGAATCGGCCCCGCGGAAAATGACCGGCACCATTGTCGTCGGATGGAAGGAAACGCCGGAGGCGGCGCGCGCGCTGGCTGCCGCACTGCCGCTCCTCAAGCTGGCGCACAGGGTCGTGCTGGTCGCAGTTGCGGAAGATGGCTGCGCGATGCCGCAGACACTCGATCATCTTGCGGGCCAACTCGCATGGCATAGCATCGCCGCGGAATCACGCGTGATCGCGGAAAAGGCGGCGGGCGCAGCGGCCCAACTGCCGATCGCGGCGGCGGATCTGCAAGCCGACTTGCTGGTGGTCGGTGGCTTCGGGCGTGGTCCGCTTCGCGAACTCTTGTTCGGCGGCGTGACTCGATCCCTCCTCGAGAGCGCCGAATTGCCGGTTTTCATGCTGCATTGACAGCATCATGACAGCGGCAGTCTCATGACGACGGTAGGCGGCTCGGCAACCCCGGCATTGACCGCCATGACGGCTCTGTTTGCGCCGTCGGCCACGGCTGCATTCGGTGCCCGCGTTGCTGCCGTGCTGGGAAAACCCCTGAGTGCGCATGAAGAGCGTGAATTCGCCGGCGGCGAGCATAAGATACGCTCCCTGGAAAGCGTCCGGCGGCGTTCTGTTTATGTCATTCAGTCCTTGTGCGGAGATGCGGCCGGATCGGCGAATGATCGTCTCTGCCGTTTGCTATTCTTCATCGGCGCACTGAAGGATGCCGGCGCATTGCGCGTCACCGCCTGTTTACCCTATCTCGCCTACGCACGTAAGGACCGGCGAACCAAGGCCCGCGATCCGATCACTTCGCGCTACGTCGCGCAAATCTTCGAAGCCGTCGGGACGGACAGGGTGATTACCGCAGATGTCCACAATCTTGCGGCGTTCGACAATGCCTTCCGCTGCGAATCCGTGCATTTGGAAGCGACGGATATTTTTGTCAGGCGCTTTGCGGCCGATCGCGGCGATACCGATCGCGTAGTCGTTTCCCCCGATATCGGAGGGATCAAGCGCGCGCGGCATTTCCAGGAATTCCTCGAACGTGCCATGAGCCGCCCCATCGGGGTCGGCTTCATGGACAAGAAGCGCAGCGGGGGCGTCGTCAGCGGCGACACGCTGGTCGGCTCCATCCGGGACAAGCACGTCATTCTCATCGACGATTTGATAAGTTCGGGCACGACCATCCTGCGAGCGGTGGATGCCTGCCGTCGAGCGGGGGCGACTCGGGTCGAGGTGGCGGCGACCCACGCGACATTCGCGCCTGAAGCGCACCGATTGTTCGGCCCAGCAGGGCCCGATTCGGTCATCGTGACCGACTCTGTGACGCTGCACGACAGCTATCTACCCTATTTGAATCGAACATTGGAAGTGCTGGAAATTGCGCCGCTCTTCGCCGAAGCGATTCGCCGGTTGGAGCTAGGCAGCGGATCACTGTCACAGCTTGGCGGTCTCGAAGCCGATTCCTAGCCCGTGGAGCGTTTTCAACGCATCGTTGAGGTATGCCATGGCGCGCGCGCGCCAGTCGGTTGAGGACTTAAGGGTATGATCCCGCAAGTGCCACGCGGCGGTGACGGCGCGCTGCGTTGCACGACGGCTTAGGTAGAAATCGAAAAGCGATTGTTCGAACCGATCGCCGCTCACCGCCGTGTATATTTGCATCACTTCGCGCCCAATCCACGCCTCCCCAAGACGCTGGCATTCCATCGAGAAGAATGCGAGCTCCTCGACCGGATCCAAGAGCCGCAAATCACGGTCGAATTCCAGGCAATCGATCACGCACGGCGGCTTTCCGAGATAAACATGCTCGGGCTTCAAATCTCCATGCGCCTCGATGATCTTGCCGAGCTGCGCGCGCTCGATGAACAACGACGATCGACGTTGAAGGAATTCCTGCTGCCGTGAAATGATCGCACTGACGATCTGAACCGATAGGCCAAGGTCGGCGGCGAGCAGCGCAGCGTGATTGGTCTCGATTTGGCGCGCCATTCTTTCAAGATAGGCATTCGCGGACATATTGATCGATGCTTGCCCGACATAGAATTCGGCGAGCAATTCGGCGGCGCCATGAAGCGCGCTTGCCGTGACCGTAGCGGCGGCGATCGCGTGATCGAGCAGGAGTTCGCTGGGCAAGCGGCGCATCTTGACCAACCATTCGACGGGCACGCCACCGCCGCCGAGGCAGAGCACCCCCGATTCGTTCACGTTCAATGAAACCACATCAAGATATACATCCGCAGCGAGCCGCCGGTTCAGTCGCAACTCTTCCAAACAACCGTAGTGCCTCGACGACAACAGCAAATTATCCATTCGGTCGAGTCGAATCGGCTTCTTCATTTTGTATGCGTGCGCCTCCGTCAAGAACACCCAGGCACAGTGGGTCTCGATTGTCTCGATGTGAACCACCGGTTCGGGATAGGTTGCCGGATCATGCAACGCTCGCAATTTTTCTTGCAGTGCGGGATCCAACCCTTCGGCCGGCGGAAGGAGACTCGTCATGCGATCTATGCTAATATAAAAAGGTTGACCGAGCCGAGAGCGCCGCCCAAGCCATTTGAAAATTCTCGGATAGACCCCATGACCACCCTTGATAACCGACTAGGATTTTGCGTTTCATGAAACATCGAGGTCCTATGCGTTTCATTGCATTTATCGCCATGATTTTGGCGGCCGGCCACGGGGCCTCGGCGGGCATTCTCGCGGCGGGTCACTTTTGCAATAAATCCCTTCCGAACGCGTTTCCGGCGCGTTCGGCGGCCGCATCGTCCGGCAGCCAACTTGCCCGTGCTTTGGACAACATCGGGGATGATGAGCGCGAACTGAAAATTCGCAGCGAATTATTGGCAGGGAATATACCGGAGTTCTTGAGACACCTACAGCCTGTCGTGCTTACGGCTCAGCCGGGCGATGAGCGGCATACCCAAATAACCGTTTGCGTGATGCCCGACTATCTCGCACTCGGCTCGGACGACGACTTTCTGCTCATCCCCATGCGACTGGAAACGGCGCTGGCCGTCGCCTATCACTATGGATTTATGCTTCCGACCACAAAACTGGTCGATGCCATTTATGCCCAATCGGAGGTCCACTTGGCTCCGCAGCCGCTGCCGGCGAATAGCTCGATGCGCAGTACCGGCTATTACCTTCATCACAATGAACTCATTGGTGAACAGCGCATCGCATCGGGCACTGCGCAAGGGCTGCTGATTTCAGGACACAAAAAGGATTTGGTGCTGACCAATCGCCTATGGGGCAATCTGGAGCGGGTGGCGATTTACGGTTGGCACCGGAGCAACGGAACGCCGATCCAGCCGTTGAGCACCGTTCACGGGTGGCACTACGCGGATTACAGCCACGGTGCGCGGTTGGTGAGCAGCGAAATTCTGGTCAATGACCGCCCTCAATCGCTATACATCGCCCTGCAGGATCCCCAGCTTGCGAACCTGCTGAGCAGCGAGGGCGTGATACGCAAAATCTTCCAACTCGTGGATATTCTTCGGCAACCGAAGTCCGACATCCTTGCAAAACTGGTTCCCGCAGACTCTCACTTCGACTGACCGAGCGTCTTGCAGCAGCGGAATCCCAGGTGATAGTTCGCATGACTCTGCGGGTCCATCACCCGCGTCCCGTGCCAAAATGGCGCTCGCCAACGGCACCAATCCTCGTGCGCACGATAAGTATCGAAGATGAACCAGCTGCCCTTCATCTCGGTGTAACCGAGTTCCTTGCTGCCCGCGCTCGCCATCTGATCCAAGCTCAGCGGCAAGTTCATATGTTCCGCGGCGTTGCCGTTCAGGTCGTATACGCCCAATGAACTGTGACACGCCGGGAAATCGCCATCCGGGTAGGTATTGGAGCCACAGAGCTTCCACCCGCCGCCGGGACAGCCGGGCGTCTTGAAACTCCCGGTCGCGCAGATACCGCGTTCGTACTGTGGGCCGTAACTCCATGACTTGTCTGCCTGATGCGCGGCATTATGTGCAGCGCGCATTCGGCTGATTGCTACACCGGGACTCACACCTTTCGCCATGTCAAAGCGATAATCGGGCGGCTCCAGACTGCCTGCGCAGGCGCCCTCCCACTCATGTGCGTCGCAAAGCCGCTTACCTTCCGCCTCGCAAATCTCCGCAGCCTCGCGAGCCTTGACCCACACCACGGGATAGGCACACGGAATATCGGGAAACTCGAATTGATCGATGCAGGCTTTGGCCTGCTGCGCCGTGGCTGTCTTGGAATTGTATAGGGGAGCCATGTACTTGGCGCCGCAGACCTGCTCAAAATCTGGGTTGGCATACTTTAGCGATTGTTTTGCCAATTTTTCCAGACACTGCTGCGGCGTTTCGGGATGTTGTGTAATTGCAGGATTGCCCTGACCGATGAATCCCGAGCGCGCAAAGATTGCCCGAATGTTGCGCATCTGATCATCATTGAGTCCGTGCCCCTCCTGAAGTTGCCTGAACAACAATTCGTTCTGCGCGGACAGCGTCGTCTGGCCGGAAGCCCCCTGCACGACGCCGATCAAGCCCCAAAGCATCCATTTCTTGATCATTGCGGCGGCCCCTTTTGCGTCACATAGAAGAAATCTCGGTCATCCGGAAAACTCAAGAATCGCGGAGCGAACTGATCACCGCCCTTGCGATCGACGGCCGTCATGCCTTCAATCAGATGCTCGACGACGACCTTCGCATTTTGTCGGGTGTAGACGGCAAAATACGTGTGCTCGAGTGCGTTCATATCAAGGTGCATGGCGTAGCGGCAACCATAGGCTTGGAATACCCGAGCCATCGCGGACGGCGTGGCCGTCGAGAAATAGCCATAGATCAAATACCGCGACTTGCTCGTCTCTTGCAAGCAAGCGCCGGCACGCAAGGTGCGTAGCCGTTCGTCGCTGGATCCCGACCAATTACCGGCTCCCCATTGATTGACCAGGGGCCCAGGCGTGGACAAGTGGGTTGCCGCATCGAATTCGATCAACGGCACGCCGTTCTGCCGTGCATGTTTGATGTGCTCGAGCAGCGTATTGTCGCTGCGTGCCCACGTTTTCATTTGCACCGAGCCGTCGTCGGTCACGAAGAGCGTGGCGAGCCCAGGCTGCAGCTTGCTGAATATGACGCCCTGCTCGATGAAGCCATAGTGGCTGCCGGCGTTTTCGGCGGCCAGCAATCCATAGCGAAACGCCCCGTGCTCCCGCTTGAATCCACCGGCAAACGTCGCGGCGGTGCGAGACACCAAGGACGGCACGACGATACCGTTCACGACCACAGGCGCCGTGCTGTTGATGCCATCGGGACCGGGCAAGCGTGGATTTCGTACCGTCTCCGAGGCACGCTCCGACCAACCCACGCGCGGATGATCCGTACCCAGCTCGAATCCCAAATCGTATTGGGACAGATCCATGGCGACCAAGTAGTCCAACGCCCCGCTCTCCACCGGATCCAAGGCATTGACGACGGTTCGGTAAGTGTTCAAGAGGGCGGGATCGACGGCCTGCGGTTGTATCACGCTCACGAACATTCCGGGTAGGTCACGAATGGCGTACCACCGCCCTAGCCGCAGGTAGTCCGCGTCAGTCACGACGTCTATGGCCAAATGCTCAGGCTTGACGACGCTCAGCGCAAATTTTTCCCCCACCGCCGCCGAATTCGGGCCTTCCAGATTCGAGCGCCCGCTCTCGGACACATGGGGCGCGGTGCTGATCGCGCCGCTCTCGATGAACGCATCCTTGAAGAGCGTCTCACGCACGAACCCCACGATCTTATCGCCGCCCCACACGTGATCGCGGAGAACATTGGTGATTCGCTCCAGATTCGTATAGCTGCCCGACTCCGCATTGCGTAAGTACAGTCGCCCGTCACACAGCGGTGCATCCGGCAGACCTGATCTTCTCGCCTGCTCCAGCAGCGTGGGCTGGCCTTCCGTCCACAGTTGACAGTCCATGCTGCTGCTCGCACCCAATAGGCGAATGCCGTCGCGATAGGCGTTGTCCAGTATCAACCGTTGGGTTTGAGGTTGCGGATTCTCGATATGGTAGGTGCGCGTCTCACCATCAGCGGAAGGGCGCACGGTCAGCAGAAACCAAGCGTTGATCCGCGGGTTCAATTCAATCAGCGTCGCCGCCATGTCACCCCCGACATGCCCGACATTCGTGCTGGTCGTCCGTCTGAACGGCTGCAATTCGACGATGGTTTTAGGTACGTCGGCTTCGTATTGCGCCCATTGCGCTGCCGAAACATCGGTAGCAGCCGGCCCGGCCGCCAGCGGGCGCACCGAATGCGCCAAAAGCAATGCGAAGGCTGCCGCGCAAACCGCCAGTCGGGCGGCCATATGGCGCGTCATAGCGTCAGCGCTGCCGTAACGGCCATGGCAACGAGCAACCAGCGGCTAACCGGATCAGCGAATACGAAGATCACTGGATCGTGGTACATGCGGTTCCGCACCACCATCAGCCATAGGTAGTTGAGCCAATACAGCAGCAACCCGCAGACACCCCAGAAGATTTCGTGGCGTGGATACGGTATGTGCATCACTTCGGTATTGGTGTACATGGCAAAGATGAATACGGCCAAATACCCGCTTACGATGCCTTGCGCGATCAAGATCCCGGTATCGGCCGCGAGATAGCCGCACACTTTCTGTGGTTCCGCTTCGCCCAGCGAATCGACGCGCACCAATTCGGCACAACGTTTGACCAGCGTAAAGCTCGAAAATAGCAGGACGATGAAGGCGAGCACCCAAGGCGAAAGCGCTATATTCGTCGCCACCTCGCCCGCCACCACGCGCATCGCATAGCCGCAAGCCAGTATCGACACGTCCAAGAGCGGAATGTCTTTGAGACGAACCGAATACGCCATCATCATGAGAAAATAGGCCGTCATTGCGCCAAAGAATGCAACCGACAAATAAACACTCAGGGCGACGGCACTCGCCAGAAGCAGCATCAACAGCGCCAGCGCAAGGGCGGGGCGAATCTGGCCCGAAGCCAACCTACGGTTCTTCTTCTGTGGATGCTGCCGATCGATGGGCAGATCCAGTAAATCGTTGAGAAGATAAGCGCTCGACGCCCAGAGGCTGAACGCAACGAAGGCCAGTAGCGCCCGGCCAAGCCAATTGGGCGCTAAGAGTCCGTGGGCTGCCACGACGGGCAAAAAAACGAGTACATTCTTGACCCAGTGAAGAGCCCGAAGCTCATGGAAAACGTCACCCAAGGTGGTCGGATCGCTATTAAAGACCGCTTCAACGGGCGTTACGTTCGCGACCTTACGCACGAGTCGCGGCGATGCACACACCATCCACGCTTTCCGCGCCGCACACCATACCGGATAATCCCGGCGGCGGCCGCCAACATAATCGAACCCGCGCTGGCCGAATTCCGCCGCCAGCCGCTCGCGTTTTTTGTCACCAACGAGATTTATGGCGCCGTCACTGGCGATGACCCGATCGAAAAGCCCGGTCTCCCTGGCGATGGCTTGCGCCAACTTCACGTCGGCTCCCGTGGCGAGAACAATATAGCGACCTTCGCGCCGTTGTTCACGCAAAAACTCCAACAGGTCGGCGTGATACGGCAAAGTGTGCACATCCGGCATGACCGTCTGGTTCAAGCGCTGTTTGAAGTGCGCCAGGCCACCCCCTAACCAAAAAGGCATACCCAAAAGCCGGATCGGATCGTGCCGAATCAAAACGAATAGCGACTCGATCGTCGAATCCGTGCGAACCAGTGTGTCGTCGAGGCCCACGACGAGCGGGACGTCGCGCGTAGCGGCGCTCGGCGACGCGTCATGCGGGGTCAAAACAGCCATTTCGCCAACTGTAGTGCGCCCTTTTTCCACGGCAATCGATGGGTCAGGCCTGTCTGTCCTTGAAATTCCGCGCGGTGTTCGACATACCAATCATAGTTGCGGATCAGCGCCGATCGATTGGAGTGCTGCGGCGTGAACTTCAGCCGATCTTCCAGTTTGGTGATGGACACGAAGCTATCTTGCGCAGCCGTCTCGTAGATCCATGCGTACAACGGCGATAGATGCAGCGCCTCGAGGACCCTGAGCACTGCGATCGCCGGCCGCACCGGTATGCTGACGATGCGTTTGCCGTGTCCGGCGCGATCGAGCACGGCTTGAAAACTGTCGCGCATCGAGCCGAATATTTTGGCCCCCACGTTGAAGGTGTCGTTGACTACATCGACATCGCTTGTAGCACATAAATAAATGACGTCGCACAAGTCCTCGACGTCGAGCAACTGGTACAAATTCGTGCCGGGGCCCAAGACCGGAAAGTTCTTGCCGCTATAGGCCCAGTCGTAAAGCAGTTCGAACACGCCCAAGCGCTCCGGACCGACAAAGCTCTTGGGCCGCAAGATGGGTATGCATGCGCCCTGCCGACGCTTCTCGAGGCAAAATGATTCTGCCTCGATTTTCGCTTTACCGTATGGTCCCACGCCTTGCAGTCGATCCGTTTCGTAGATGGGGTGATGATCAGGGATCCCGTACACGGAGGTGGACGAGATGAAGATGAAGCGCGAAACGCGGTGACGGCCCGCGCTATCGAGCAACAAGCGCGTACCCTGCACGTCGGTCGAATAAATGTCCGACTCGGTACTTCGCGGCAACGCCGCCGCACAGTGGATGACGATATCGACCCCTGACATGGCGCGCTCCACCGCATCCGGATCGCGAATATCCGCCTTCATCACATCGACGCTCGCATACTCGGGGTAGTTGAATGCGGCGATATCCATCGAACGCACCGCATGGCCATGCCGCAAGAGGTGCCGGCAGAGATTGATGCCGAGAAACCCCGCGCCACCGGTGATGAGAAACAACGGCCCCTCCACGCTTCACCCGCGATTTGTTGAGTTGATGTGCCGCAGCGATGAATTAGCCGCACGAGTCTTGATGTTGCCAGCGAATGCTTCAGATTCGCCATGCGAGGTTGCGCGCATCGCTTCAGGAGTTCCACGTAGATCGCCTCGCTGCGCATGACGACGCAATCGCAGGCCGATTCCCCGACGCGTTACGGAGGCCCGCTCGCCGATTGCGCGCGGGCATAAAGCGCGGCCACCGCACAACTCGCCATATGAACACGAACGCTGTCCGCCCGGCTCGTCAGGATGATCGGCACGCGGGCTCCCAGCACGATTCCCGCTGCATCCGCGTTGGCTAAAAAGGTCAGCTCCTTGGCCAATAGGTTGCCGGCTTCCAGATCGGGCACCACCAGGATATCGGCATCACCCGCGACCGCCGACGTGATGTGCTTCAGCACCGCCGCATCGCGATTGATGGCGTTGTCCAATGCAAGGGGACCATCGAGGATCGCACCGGTGATCTGGCCACGCTCAGCCATCTTGCACAACGCCGCAGCGTCAATCGTTGAAGGTAGCTTCGACGTAATGGTCTCCAGCGCCGAAAGAATCGCCACCTTTGGCAACGCGATACCCAGTGCATGCGCCAGGTGAATAGCGTTCTGGACGATATCCGCCTTGTCTTCGAGGCTGGGGAAAATGTTCACCGCGCCATCGGTGATGAACAATGGTTTAGCGTAGGTCGGGACATCCATGATGAAGACATGACTGATGCGTCTGCTCGTGCGCAGTCCCGTATCCTTACGGACGACCTCGGCCATCAACTCGTCGGTATGCAGGCTGCCCTTCATCAAGGCATCGGCCTCCGCGGCATGCACCAGCGCAACCGCCTTCTCGGCGGCCGCATGGCTGTGCGGCACGTCGATCAACCGCAAGCCGGTCAGGTCGAGCCGCAGCGACGCCGCCAATGCGCGGATACGCATCTGCGGCCCCACCAGCAGCGGTTCAATCAGCTTGGCATCCGCCGCGGCAATCGCCGCCGACAACGAAGTTTCATCGCATGGATGAACCACGGCGGTTCTGACGGGCGCGAGCCCCTGGCACGCCCGAATCAAAGCATCGTACTTCTCGTGTTTACGCGGCGTGTCCATATTTTCCTCGCGCATGTTGGCTCACGACCGCCGGGTTGGCCATACGTGGAATCCGCATCCAGCGCATCGCTATTTGCACGGCGCACGCATTCAATGCCCAACGTCTACAAGCCTGAAACTGCGGGTGGCGTCGTCATAGGCGAACAATTCCGCGTATCGGCCCCAACCGATGGCTGTGCGTAACGTTTTCTCCGCATCGCTGGCATTGAGGTGATCCTCCAGTTCGAACTCGAAGCGTGCGCGCGGTGCGCTATGATCTTCGCGCTCGTTGAGCACTTGACGGATATGGGTGACGAGCGGCACGAATCGCAGCAGGTGCTCTCTGAAGAGTTTTTTGCGCTCATCGGTGCCGGCCTGCGCCATCAAGTGGCCGGCAGCGGTGAGAGTGATGGCGCCATTATCGAGTTGCGCAAACTCGAGCAAGTGCAGCGACTCTGCGACCGGGAACAACTTGTTGATCGCGAGCCCG
>Ga0209517_10002910_pt1 | contig 23586 bp, 10 predicted proteins | sample PeaSoiMetSII2010_FD_187695 | JGI IMG/M metagenome (GOLD analysis project Ga0209517, IMG submission 187695) | Peat soil microbial communities from Weissenstadt, Germany - SII-2010 (SPAdes) (version 2) | ecosystem: Environmental > Terrestrial > Soil > Wetlands > Peat | place: Germany... | reverse complement strand
GTTGTACGCCCCGCATCCCGCGTAGCCGGAGGAACTCCGCTCTTTGCGGTAGTACGCATCCACCAGGCGCCGGGCCGGCTCGCGACCGCAGGTGGGGCCCTTCCAATCCACACCCCATCCTGAGTCATTCAATAGCCTGCGCTCCTTCCCCACCAGTTCTCCGTGACCCCACTCGGAATAATCACTGCTCTCCCGGTTGACGTCGCACACCGCAACGACCTCAACGTCCTTCATTTTCAAAAAGTCCATCATTACGCGCGTGCCTTGTGCGCCAACCCCAATGCACCCTAGCGCGATCTTTCCGCTCGGACCCACGCGCCCGCGAGCACCCCCGCCGCCGATGGCAGGTCGGGGCAGCCCGGCGAGTGCCGCCGCAGCCACAAGGCTCACGAATTCCCGCCGCGTGGCTCGTGAGGTTTGTACGTCTTGGTCCTTCATTGTTGTCTCCTGCTCCGTTAGTGGAGGCTGCCGTTGCGGCCGCTCCCGAGCAGCCGCAGGCGCCCGCCATGCCGTGCGGCTTTCAAACGGACTTAAGTTTCGCCAAACGTAGCCGACTATACTTTCGGAGGCACGCTGGCCGCCACTGCCGAACACGGAGAAGAAACCGTGCCGACACGCGGCGCCAAACTTTACTAAACCATGCCGCCAAAGGCAACTGCGTATTTCCTCCAGCGCAAGACCATGCTCGCCGGAGGGTTCGTCGTGATTCAACTGGACATCACTGAACGTCACCGACGGATCCGAGACGTACAACAGTACCACGGTACTATTGGTAAAAACGCTATCTTGCGCAATAAGAAAGAGTTGGAATTGGTCTTCGGAATTGCAATGGCTGGCCGCAAAGGAGGCCTTAATGTGAGTAGCCTCATTCTTCCCTGATCTGTCCCGGGAGGTAACCTGAACAAATAAATGAGGATACGTATGAACCTGTGGGGTCGCCAGTTGTTGTTTTATTGTTAATCAATACCAATGTAACGGATCCCAAACTGCCCGATCCCTTCCCATTCTCGGTCGTTTGTCACTGGATTCGGCCCCTCCCAGACCCATGAGGGCATTTCGACTGAAGGAAGTCTTGCTCCTGGTTTGAACGAATGGACACGTTGAGCTTATCCGATAGGGCTTGGCCCAAGGACTCATCGCAAGAGAGCGAGGGAGCCGACAAGCAGGCTCGAAAGAGCGCAAAAAACAAAGGGCAAGGAGGAGGTTTCTTTACCAGGGCCCGCCGCATCCCGGGTCAGCTCCACACGAAGAAGTGGATCTTCAGCCGCGAGAGCACTCGCGTTGACTCAGAAATCCCAGTTACCATCAGCGGAATCGCCGAGGACGGCCATATATTCAGCGAAGAGACGCGCACGCTAGACATTAGTAAGCGCGGAGCGAAAATCGCCTCATCGACTCTTCTGGCTGTCGGCACGTATCTCTGGATCGAAAGCCCCAACATGCAGAAGCCGGCCGTCGCGAGAATCGTCCGCCACGGCGCACAACAAGATGGTCTTTTTGAGATTTGTGTCACCTTGCCGGAGATCGATGGAGCGGAGAGCATTTGGAACATCGAGTCCGCGCCGGATGATTGGAAAAAAGGCCCCGAGGAGCCCTCCGCCGCGAGGCGGCTCGAGCGCATCTATGCGCGTGATTGGGCAGCAAAATTCGAGTCGCTCTCCAAAGCCCCGACCCTGCCGTCCGAAGTTGCTAGTGAGCTTGAACCTTCCACCGAGTCTCCCACGCCGTTCGCCCAGACTGCAGCTACTGGCTCCGAGTTTAAGATGCAGCCGGGAAAAATCCTCGAATTTGTTATGGGCGCGCCAGCCAGGCCGGCCTCGGCTGCGGTCCCGACTTTTGGGCGCAGTGAGGAAAGGACCCTCTCGCCGTCCGACCAGATGCGCGGGGCCGCTGCTTCCGATGTCGAAGTGCGTCTGGCAAAACTCACGATGGCCATGGAATCCTTGGAGCGACGCGTCGGAGCTCTGGTAGAGAATTTCCAGGGAGGAATCGAGAGCAGCCTTCAAGCCGTCCAGGGAAGAGGAGCGAAGCACGCAGAGGAATTGGAGAGAGTCGCCCGGGAACTCGGAGGACAGTGGGCCTCCCAGTTTCAGGAGCAAGCCGAGGCGGCGCTGGCGAAGCTGCGCGAGGAACTGCAGTCGTCAAGCCAGGCCATCGAGCAAAGCAAGCAGCAACTGGCCAGCCTGGCGGAAGCCAAAATCGCCTCCCTGAGCCAAGCCACCCAAGACGAATACGCCCAGCGCTTAGCGCAGGCTTTGCACGAGCAGACTCGCGAGATGCGCACCGTAGCGGATGGTGAAGTGAACTCAATCAAACACGCCGCCGCGGAAGCCATCGGGCAGATGAGCGACAAGCTTGAGGACCAAGTCGAAGCGGCAGTGGCGACACTACGCGAGGAATTGCAGACCTCAAGCCAGGCCGTCGAGCAAAGCAAGCTGCAACTGGCCGGCCTGGCGGAAGCCAAACTCGCTTCCCTCAGCCAGGCCACCCAAGACGAATACGCCCAGCGCTTAGCGCAAGCCTTGCACGAGCAGACGCAGGAGATGCACGCCGCAGCGGATGGCGAGGTCAACTCCATCCGGCAGGCTGCCGCGGAGGCCATCGCAACACTGCGTGAGGAACTGAAAAGCTCAAGCCAGGCCGTCGAGCAAAGCAAGCAGCAACTGGCCAGCCTGGCGGATGCCAAGCTCGTTTCCCTCAACCAGGCCACCCAAGACGAATACGCCCAGCGCTTAGCGCAAGCCTTGCGCGAGCAGACGCAGGAGATGCACGCGGCAGCGGACGGCGAGGTCAACTCCATCCGGCAGGCCGCCGCAGAGGCTATCGCGCAACTGCAAGACAAGCTCGAGCAACAAGCCCAGGCAGTTGTCACGACACTGCGCGAGGAACTGCAGTCGTCAAGCCAGGCCGTCGAGCAACGCAAGCAACAACTGGCCAGCCTGGCGGAAGCCAAACTCGCTTCCCTCAGCCAGGCCACCCAAGACGAATACGCCCAGCGCCTAGTACAGGCCTTGCGCGAACAGACGCAGGAGATGCATGCGGCAACGGACGGCGGGGTCGCGGTGATCCGGCATACCGCCGCAGAGGTCATTGCGGAACTGCAAGACAAGCTCGAGCAACAAGCCCAGGCAGTTGTCACGACACTGCGCGAGGAACTGCAGTCCTCAAGCCAGGCCGTCGAGCAAAGCAAGCAACAACTGGCCAGCTTGGCGGAAGCCAAACTCGCTTCCCTCAGCCAGGCCACCCAAGACGAATACGCCCAGCGCCTAGCACAGGCCTTGCGCGAACAGACGCAGGAGATGCACGCGGCAGCGGATGGCGAGGTCAACTCCATCCGGCAGGCTGCTGCGGAGGCCATGGCGCAACTGCAAGGCAAGCTCGAGCAACAAGCCCAGGCCGCCGTCGCGACACTGCGCGAGGAACTGCAGTCCTCAAGCCAGGCCGTCGAGCAAAGCAAGCAACAACTCGCCAGCCTGGCGGATGCCAAGCTCGCTTCCCTCAGCCAAACCACTCGCGACGAGTATGCCCAGCGGCTGGAACAAGCCTTGCGCGAGCAGACGCAGGAGATGCACGCGGCAGCGGACGGCGAGGTCAACTCCATCCGGCAGGCTGCTGCGGAGGCCATGGCGCAACTGCAAGGCAAGCTCGAGCAGCAAGCCCAGGCCGCCGTCGCGACACTGCGCGAGGAACTGGAGTCCTCAAGCCAGGCCGTCGAACAAAGCAAGCATCAACTGGCCAGCCTGGCGGATGCCAAGCTCGCTTCCCTCAGCCAAACCACTCGCGACGAGTATGCCCAGCGGCTGGAACAAGCCTTGCGCGAGCAGACGCAGGAGATGCACGCCGCAGCGGATGGCGAGGTCGCGTCGATCCAGCAGGCAGCCGCAGAGGCCATCGCAACACTGCGCGAGGAACTCAAAAGCTCGAGCCAGGCCGTCGAGCAAAGCAAGCAGCAACTCGCCAGCTTGGCGGAAGCCAAACTGGCTTCCCTCAGCCAGGCCACCCAAGACGAATACGCCCAGCGCTTAGCACAGGCCTTGCGCGAGCAGACGCAGGAGGTGCACGCGGCAGCGGACGGCGAGGTCGCGTCGATCCGGCAAGCCGCCGCAGAGGCCATCGCGCAACTGCAAGGCAAGCTCGAGCAACAAGCCCAGGCAGTTGTCACGACACTGCGTGAGGAACTGCAGTCGTCAAGCCAGGCCGTCGAGCAAAGCAAGCAGCAACTGGCCAGCTTGGCGGATGCCAAACTCGCTTCCCTCAGCCAAGCCACCCAAGACGAATACAACCAGCGCTTGGCGCAAGCTTTGCGCGAGCAGACGCAGGAGATGCACGCGGCAGCGGACGGCGAGGTCAACTCCATCCGGCAGGCCGCCGCAGAGGCCATCGCGCAACTGCAAGGCAAGCTCGAGCAGCAAGCCCAGGCCGCCGTCGCGACACTGCGCGAGGAACTGGAGTCCTCAAGCCAGGCCGTCGAGCAACGCAAGCAACAACTGGCCAGCCTGGCGGAAGCCAAACTCGCTTCCCTCAGCCAGGCCACCCAAGACGAATACGCCCAGCGCCTAACACAGGCCTTGCACGAGCAGACGCAGGAGATGCACGCGGCAGCGGATGGCGAGGTGCAGTCAATCAAGCAGGCCACCGCAGAGGCGATTGCTCAACTGACGGCGGTCGAGCGGGCGAGGGAGTCAAAGCTCCTATCTCGGGCCGAAGCCGCGGAAGAGCGCCTGACGGGAGTCACGTCGGCGGTGGAAGCGCTGAAGGGGCAAGTGGGGCAATTGACGGAGGAACTGGAGGGGCAGCACGCGGCGAAAAAGGAAGACCTGGAGGGAACTGCGCAGCAGTTGGGAGCGCGGTGGTCTCAGCAGTTTCAGGAGCAGGCCGCCGCGGCCGTCGAAGCGCTGCGCACCCGCATAACGGCGTTGGCGGAAGATTTCCAAGCGACGCAGACAAGGAAGGCCGCGGATCTGGAGAGGGTCTCGGGGGAGCTGGAAGCGAAGTGCTCCCAGCGGATCCAGGAACAGGCGAAGGCAGCCGTGGAGCGGCTGAGGGAGGAAGCAAAGAGTTCAGGCCAGATCGTGGAAGAGACCAAGAAACAACTCGCCAGTCTGGCGCAGTCCGGTCTGGCAGCCGCAGGCCAGGTGAACCCGTCGGAGTCCGGCCCCCTGCTCGCCCAAGCGTTGCAGGAACAGGTGCAGCAGATACAGGCGGCCGCGGACGCGCAAGTGAATGCCATCAAGCAGGCCGCGCAAGATGCGATCGCAGAGGCGCAACTGGCCGGGCAGCAGCGGGAGGAAGATTTCCTGGCGCGGACCGGCGTAGCCGAGGAACGTCTGAAAGCAGTGTCCCTGGCGGTGGAGTCGTTGACAGAGAGCGTCCACGCGGGCGGAGGATTGCAAGCTGCCGATTTGGACAATGTCGCCCAACAACTAGGCAACCGGATGACCCAGCAGTTCGAAAAGCAAACCGAGCTGGCGGTGGAGAAAGTGCGGGCAGAAGTAAGGAACGCCGGGCGCGCCGTGGAGGAATTGGCGCGTCAACTCTCTGGTCTGGCGGAAACGAAGCGGGCCACCCTTAACCAGGTTGCGACAAACGCTGCGGCGGGTTTCGAGGCGCAGCAGAGAAAGTTGAAAATGCAGTTTGAGACGGCTCGAAAAGACCTCGAGGATCTTGTCGCGCGACGCATGGCGAGGATATCCGTCGGGGCAATTCACAGTGCAGGCCCTTCGGACCGGAAGGGCGTCATCTTGAGACTGGCCGTCGGAGCTGGACTTTTCCTCATCCTGGTGGCGTCTCTCCTGGCTGTCTCTCTTTCCACGCACACCGTCATGCAGTTGCGAAATGACGCGCCCGCAGAATTCGCCGACGATAATCCGACCTGGAATGCCAAGCGGCGCTCTCGGGAGCAAGAGGTGGCGCAGGCGTATTGGCGAGCAGCAGCCGTGGCCTTGCAGGCCAAGTATCCGTTTGGCAGCGATCTGCCGGCCAATCCTCCCGATGAGTTTCAAGTTGATAGTACCTATGCTCCACCGGGCAGCCCGAAGGCCCTCGCCGATCTCAGGCTTCACTATTGGGATAGCATTCGCGAGGCTTGGCACCAGCGCTCCTTCTGGGTAGAAATCCAGGAACCCGACACCACCTGGAGTGCCCGCTTCCATCACACCTGGGAGCGAATCAAAGGCAAGTAGGCGTGGGCTGGCGCCGCATCCTGTCCAGGCCGGGGCCGTCCGCGCTGCGCTTGTTCCCTTTCCCTTTTAATTCAACAGACGACACTCTCCGCAGACCACTCGGTCGCAACTTCCTTGCGCGCCGCAGCGGCTTTGCGTCCGCGCCCCATTCTCTTGAATCCCTAATCTTGAATTTTGAATTGTGGCCCTGCCCCCCTGTGTTACAGTGGCACTGAAATGCGCAATTGTAGGGCCGCATTGCCGGCCGCCTGTTTGCCAGGACAAACGGAATGACCACGCTGATTCAGGACATACGCTACGGCCTGCGCCAACTGGGTCGTAGCCCGGGAGTGGCGGTGGTGGCGGTGGTCACGCTCGCTCTGGGCATTGGCGCCAATACGGCGATTTTCACTCTGGCCAATTCGGCGTTCTTTCGCCCTCTTCCCTTCCCCAACGCCGATCGTCTCGCCTTCCTCTGGCAGGACAATTCGCGGACGGGAGAGGCCGAAGGCGCCGTCTCGTATCCGAATTACGCGGATTGGCGCGCCCAGAGCCGGGCATTTGAAGACATGGCATTCATCTCCTTCGGCAAGAATTTCCTGACCGGGAGTGGCGGCAGTACGACGCTCAACGGACCGAGCGGACCGGAGCAGGTCCCCGCCGCACTGGTTTCGACCAACTTTTTCGCGCTTCTTGACGTGAAGCCTCTCCTGGGCCGGGGCTTTCTTCCGGACGACTCCACGGAGGGACACACCAACGTCTTGGCCATCAGCTACGGGCTGTGGCAGGAACGATTCGGCGGCGACCCTCAAATTGTCGGCAGACGCGTGAAGATCTGGGGAGGCAACGAAAACGTCATTATTGGCGTGTTGCCGAGCGGATTCACGCTTCCGAACAAAACTCAGATTTGGAAACCACGCGCTGTGAACGCCTTCCTTCAAACCAAGGCGCGGCAATATCCAAATCTGGCTGTCATCGGCAGGCGCAAGCTGGGAGTAACTTGGCAACAAGCCCAGGCGGAGATGAGCACCGTCGCCGCGCGCCTGGCCAGTGCGTACCCCGGCGTCGACGGCGGAGTGGGCATCCGCGTCGTTCCGCTTCGCCAACAATTATCGGAAAGGGTCGGTCAAGGCATCGTGATTCTATGGGGAGCGATCTTGGGAGTCCTGCTGATTGCCTGCCTGAACACAGCAAGCCTCTTGCTCGGCCGCGCCGCCGGGCGGAATAAGGAAATCGCTCTGCGACTCTCGCTGGGAGCGAGTTGGCGCCGCCTGGCGCGCCAACTTCTTACTGAGAGCCTTTCGCTCGCCTTGGCGGGCACCTTACTCGGCATCGGCTTGGCCGTGGCGGTCGTGAACCTGGTCTCCAAATTGAATCCGGACATCGCCAGACTCAACGGCACAGTTGTGGACATCCGCGTGTTGGTCTACACGGCGGCAGTCACTGCCCTCACGGCGCTGCTATGCGGCGTCCTACCTGCCGCAACCGTTCCAGCAATCGATGTGAATCGCGTGCTCAAAGAGAACGCCGGCTCCGCGTCCCCCGCCACACATTCGACCCGCAGAGTGCTGATCGTAACAGAGGTCGCGATGGCGTTTGTGCTGCTTGTGGGCTCCGCAGTGTTGATTCGCAGCCTCTGGGGAATCCTGCACACCGACCCGGGGTTCGACGCCGCGCATGTTCTCGCCTTCCACGTCTATTGGCCGGGCGAGTCGAGGACATCGGAAGAGTCCTCAGCACGAAGCGCTTTGAGCGTCGATCTCATGCGCCGCTTGAGGTCGCTTCCGGGAGTCTCATCAGTCGCGACCGCGTCGTTTGTGCTCTTTCCAGATGAGATGTACAAGGTTCCTTTCGAGGTCGAAGGGCTTACTGCGGATCCGTCCGGTCAAAAACCGCTGATTTCGAACGGCGAGGTAAGTCCGGATTTTTATCGGGCCATGGGGATCCCGCTCCGGCGCGGACGTCTCTTCTCCGCCCCGGACTTGGCGAAGGGCGCGCTGCCCGTTGCCGTGGTCAACCAAACGATGGCTCGCCGCATCTGGGGAGATGAAGAAGCCGTCGGCAGACGGTTCAAGTTTGCGGACCCGAATTTCAAAAGCCCCTGGTTCACCGTCGTGGGTATTGTCGGCGACGTCCGAGGCGAAGGATTAGAGAATCAGTGCGACCCGATGGCGTACGTCGCGTCCAACGATGACATGAACGACGACATTATTGTTCGAACGACAGGAGACCCCCTTCTCTTGGGCTCTGCGGTGCGGAGAGAAGTCCGCCTGCTTGACAAAAACCTGTTCATAGCCCACATGAATTCGGCGCAATCCATGTTGTTCGATCGCGAGGCGCACCGGCAGTTCACCGCCTGGCTGCTCGGCAGCTTTGCTTTCGTCGCCGCAGCCCTTGCCGCGGTTGGCATTTACGGAGTGCTCGCCTATTGGGTCGCGCAACGCACTCAGGAAATTGGGGTTCGAGTCGCGCTGGGCGCTGAGAAAAGTGACGTGCTGTGGTTGGTGGTGGGACAAGGGTTCAAGATTGCGCTGTCTGGCGTGGCGATCGGCGTGGCGGCCGCCCTCGGCCTCTCCCGCTTTTTCTCCAGTTTGCTTTACGGCGTCCAGCCCGCCGATCCCCTGTCGTTCGCGGTCGTGTCGCTGCTTTTGGGCGCAGTGGCGCTGCTCGCCTGTTACATTCCCGCGCGCCGGGCCGCCAAAATCGATCCGATTGAAGCGTTGCGGTGGGAGTAAATCCACTGCGCGGCGCTCAGCCCCGTCAGGGGCGGCAGAGTTTAACCCACGGCGCGAGAGTCTGTGTGAAAACTCGCCCCTCATGTCATCCTGAGCGAAGCGAAGGATCTCTGCAGTTGTTCGTACACCGCCGAAGCGTAAGAAACTGCGGCGATCCTTCGCTTCGCTCAGGATGACAGCAGGGTCACCCGCCACTCGCGGGAACTCAGGAGAACAATGGGCACTCTAACTCAGGATCTTCGCTACGGCCTGCGGCAACTTCGCCGCAGCCCCGGATTTGTGGCCGTCGCTGTGGCGACCCTCGCCCTGGGAATCGGGGCCACGACGGCCGTCTTCAGCATTGTTGATGCAGTCCTGTTGCACGGCTCGCCCTACCGCAACCCTGGTCAACTTGTAGAGATCACCACCAAGAGTCCACAAGCGGAAAGAAACTTGGTTTCCGCAGGAGAGTTCAACGATTGGCAGGCGCACCACCAGGCGTTTGAGAGTCTGTCCGCGTATAAGAGGTGGGAATTCCGCGTACTGACCGGGTCCGGAGAACCGGACGAGGTTTGGACGTGCCAGGTCTCCAACAATGTCTTTCACCTGCTAGGTGTCAATGCGATCCTCGGACGGACCTTCGCGGAGAATGAGACCCAGGTTGTGGTCTTGAGCCATGCATACTGGCGCAGCCATTTCGCAGCAGATCCCAAGATCATAGGCAAAACCATAGCACTCGATGCCAAGCCGTACACGGTGATCGGCATTGCTCCTGTTGATTTTGAGTACCCCGACGTCAACACCCAGGCGTGGATTCCGCTGACGTTCAGCGCCGCCGAGAGGGACGATCACGAGCATCGCTCGTTAGACGTAATCACGCGACTGAAATTGGGCTTTACGGTGCAGCAAGCCCAAGCCGCCATGGACTTGGCTGCCCGCAGGCTCGGCGTCGAGTATCCCAAGACGAATGCTGGATGGCTCGCCATCGTAAAGCCGTTCCGACCCCGGGAAATCGGCAACACTCTGCGTCTGGCCGTTCTGTCATTACTCGGAGCAGTGGTCTTCGTCCTGCTGATTGTCTGCGCCAACGTCACCAGCATGCTCCTCGCCCGCGGTGCGGCGCGGCAAGGAGAAGTGGCCGTCCGCGCGGCTTTGGGCGCCGGGCGACTGAGATTGATCCGCCAATTGCTGGTCGAAGCCTTGCTGCTGGCGGGAGCGGGTAGCGCCGCCGGGCTCCTCCTGGCGTGGTGGGGTCTCGCCGCCATCGCCAAGTTAATACCGCGGTACACTCTGACTGAGCCGGCCGTGCATCGCATCGCGATTAATCTCCCGGTGCTCGCCTTTGCGGTAGCCCTCGCGCTGCTCACCGCGATCGTCGTCAGCCTGCTTCCCGCCTTGCGAGTCTCCCGTCCAAACCTGAATGAAGCTCTCCAGAAGCGCGGCCGGACTTCGGGAACCAGCGCTGGAGGATCTCGAGTCCAGCGCGCGCTGATCGCATCCGAGGTGGCGCTCGCACTGGTCCTCCTGGTTGGAGCAGGCTTGATGATCCGAAGCTTTTCGAACTTGGAAGCGGCGCCCACGGGCTTCAAGCCCGACCATCTTCTGACGGTCCGAGTTCCACTGGTGAACTACAAGTACGCGCCGGGCCAGCAGTCAGCGGCTTTCTACCGCAACCTACTTGAACGTATCCAATTGATCCCAGGCGTGAGAGCCGTCGGCATGGCGAACAACCTGCCCTTGACCGGTTTTAGTACCACCATAGATTTCCCCGCCCCGCCGAATTGGTCCGGCGGTCCCGGGCAGTCCTTCTATGTGGAGGTTCGCAGCATAAGCCCCGGCTACTTTCAAGCCATGGGTATTCCCTTGAAAGAGGGGCGAGACTTCACCCAAACCGAAACCGACAATAAAGAAGGCGGCCCCTGCGTTCGCATTGTCAACGAAGCCATGGCGCGCCGCTACTGGCCTGGCGAGGATCCGGTTGGGAAGCAAGTTCCCGGGGCCTGCCGGAACGACGCCCCTGCTCTGATCGTGGGTCTGGTTGGGGATTCGAAGTGGGACAGTGTGGAATCGCAAGTGCTTCCCGAGATGTTCATCCCATACGCCCGAGCCCCATTCGCATCGTTCCTGGTGACTTTCGCGATTCAAACGGCTTCGAATCCGACCGACGTCGCCGCAGCCGTCCGCCGCGCGATTTGGGAAGTCGACCAGGACCAGCCCGTGATCCAGGTCCGAACCATGCAAAACGTGGTTCGGGAATCGCTTTGGCGGCAACACCTTTCCGCATCCATGCTCGGCATCTTCGCTGCCTTTGCAGTGCTCCTCGCGGCAGTCGGCATTTACGGGGTCTTCTCTTATTCGGTCGCCCAGCGGACTCACGAGATCGGCATCCGTACGGCACTGGGCGCGAGCCGCGGAGACATCTTGCGGATGGTGGTTCGCGAAGGACTGCTTCTTACTGCAACAGGCGTCGGCGCCGGGATCGTTGCCGCCCTGGCGCTCACCCGGCTGCTCGCGAGCCTGCTGTACGGCGTCCGGCCCAGGGACCCCATCACCTTTGTGGCCTTGTCGTTGTTGTTGACCGCCGTCGCCGTCCTCGCCTCGTACTTCCCCGCACGCCGGGCGACCAAGGTCGATCCGATCGAGGCGCTGCGGTATGAATGATGAATAGTGAATAGTGAATTGTAAATAGTGAATTATAATCTGGCGAATGATGAATACTGATGCTGAAATGGGACCTTCACCGACGGGCAGCCATCCCGTGCGTTTGCAATTCACTATTCACTATTCACAATTCACTATTGACCCGTGAGTGGGAGATGGGCGCATTCATTCAGGACATCCGTTACGGTCTCCGCCAACTGAGCCGCTCTCCCGGCTTCACAGCGGTGGCCGTCCTGACCCTGGCGCTCGGCAGCGGGGCCACCACAGCCATCTTCACCGTGATCAATACGGTGCTCCTGCACCCGCTGCCCTACCCGGATGCCGACCGCATCGTCAACATCGGGCGCACTGACTTGTACGGACGCTACTCAGATGATGTCCCGATGGTCAGTTTCTGGTTGCACGACAACCCGGGTTTTGAGGACCTCAGCGCCTACAGTGAAGACGCCATTACGGTCAGCCTGAGCGGCGGCGACCGGCCTGAACTCGTCGAGGCGTTAAGAGTCTCGCGGAACTACTTCCGCTTGCTGGGGGCCGCGCCCATCCTGGGCCGCACGTTCGTCGCCGCCGAAGATCAACCGGGCGGCGCGCGGGTCTTGGCGATGAGTTTCGGCCTGTGGCAACGCCGTTTCGGCGGCGATGCTTCGATCGTGGGCAAAGCGATCGCCCTGGGCGGCGCATCGTACACCGTGATCGGCGTCCTCTCGCCCCGCTTCAGGCCTTACCCGGAGGCCGACGTCTGGTTTCCCTTGCAGGCTGACCCGAATAGCACCGATCAGGCGCACGTGCTGACCGCTGCCGGCCGGCTCCCGCCCGGCACAACCCTCGCGCAAGTCAATTCCTGGATGAAAGTGCTGGGAGAGCGTTACGTCCAGGCGCATCCCGAGCAGCTCGGCAGCGACGAACGGGTAGGCGCCATTCCCATGCGGCAGCGATTGACGGGGAACGTACGGCCGGCCCTGATCATTCTGCTGGGCGCCGTCGGGCTCGTGCTGCTCATCGCGTGCGCCAACGTCGCCAACTTGTCGCTCGCCCGCGCTCTCAGCCGGCAAAAGGAAATCATCGTGCGCGCCGCCCTCGGCGCGGGGCGGGGGCGCATCGTACGCCAACTACTCACCGAAAGTCTGCTGCTCGCGCTTACGGGGGGGTCCATGGGCCTCCTGCTCGGCCCTTGGGGCGTGCGGGTGCTTGTCGCTTTCGCGCCCGGCGGTTTGCCGCGCATCCAGGAGATGGCGCGCGTTCCGGCGCTCGACGCACGCGTGGTTGTCTTCAGCGTGACGCTTTCGGTGCTTACCGCTGTTCTCTTCGGCCTCCTCCCGGCGTTCCAGCTTTCGCGCGTCGATCTTGTTTCGTCGTTCAAGGAAGCGGGCGGGCGCACCGGAACGGGACTAAAGCAAGGCCAAACGCGTAACGTCCTGGTAGCCGCAGAAATGGCCATCGCCGTGGTCCTGCTGTGCGGGGCAATGCTGCTCATGCGAAGCTTCCTCGCCATGCACAGCGTCGCGCCCGGCTTCGATCCGCGAAACCTTCTCACCCTGAAAGTGGCGCTGGCCGGCACGGAAGACGCGAACTCCGGCGCGGTGGGTCAACTGGCCTACCAGACCGCCCAGCGCCTCGAGCGCATTCCCGGAGTCGAGCGGGCGACGGTGGCCAGTTCCCTGCCCACGCAAGCCATCGCCGACATGATCTTCGACATACCCGGCCGGCCGCCGCTCGAACGCTTCAAGTTTACAGGCGACGTGCTTTGGTGTTTGGTTTCCCCAAATTACTTTGAAACGCTGCGCATACCACTACTCTCCGGGAGAGGGTTCCGCGAGCCGGAGCCGCCCCACACGGTGATCATCAACGAGGCCATGCGGCGCAAATTCTGGCCCCAGCAAGACCCGGTGGGCCAGTCGATTTTGATCGGCGCCAGCCTGGGCCCACCGCTCGAGCAAGGCAGCACGGAAATCGTCGGCGTGGTCGGTGACGTGCGCGAGTTACTCGGTGCTGATCCTCCCGCCACCATGTACCAGGCCTGGTCGAACGTCCCCGGCGGCGGGATCAAGATGCTGAGCCGGATGTACCCTGCCAGCGTTGCGGTGCGTACGAAGCCTGGCGTAGCACCCATGAGTGTCAGCCAAGCGGTCGAGCAAGCCTTGCTGGCTCGTGGCACGCAATTGCCCGCCACCAAAGTCGAGACCATGGACCAGGTAATGCTCGAATCCACCGCACAGAAGAACTTCGACCTTCTGCTGCTCAGCATTTTCGCCGCCAGCGCTCTGCTGCTGGCAGCAGTCGGGATTTTTGGCGTCACCTCATTCTCTGTCCAGCAAAGAACACACGAAATTGGCATCCGGGTGGCCCTCGGCGCCCAAAGGGGCAGCGTGCTGGCGCTCGTGGTGGGTCAGGGAGTAGCCGCGGCGATGGCGGGCGTCGGGATCGGCATGGTTGCCGCACTGGCTTTGACGCGATTGCTATCCAGCCTGCTGTTCGGCGTCAAACCCAACGATCCGCTGACGTTCGGCATCGTTGCCCTCGTCCTCACCGGCGTCGCCCTGCTCGCCGCGTACATCCCTGCCCGGCGCGCCACAGAAGTCAACCCCATGGTCGCGTTGCGCCACGAGTAAGGCAGTGGTCAGCTCCAGCTTTTCATCAGAGCACCCGACAGTCGACCGATTCCCGGCTTCAACTCGTCTCAGTTTTTGTTCGCCGCATGCCTCTACTTGCACGTCCAGCTAAGGCGCTCGTCACCACGAGCTTCAACCAAACACGGACTTCAGGGTCGCGTCAAAGTCGACTGCGCAGCTTTGGAGTGCGGCGGCTTGCCGCCGTTTTCCCGCAGGCCAGCTTGCTGGCCGGGCTGTCTGCGCCCACCTCCGCGAGCAAGCTCGCGGAAAAAAGCGGCGGCAAGCCGCCGCACTCCAAAGCTGCGCTGGGTCGTCCGCTTAGATCGTACTCTCCTGCAACTCTGACGCTACCCTGACACGGACTTTCTGTCTCTTGACAAACACAACCCAGTAGGCTATGATGTTTCTGTGGGATCGCGAGCTTGTGGCTTCGCTGCGTGATTTGAGGGGAGTGAAAGAGACGTGGAGAATTGCCCGGCGGTCATCCAGAGTGGTGATTCGGACAACAATTCGCTGTGCCCCGCCCTGGTCGGGTATTCCGAGGAGTCGTCTCCGGCTAAACATACCTCACCATCCCCTCATTTTTCAAAAATCGCCGGAACAAAGCGAGAATGTCTATGAAAACAAAGGAAGACAGTTGCCGGAACGGTTGATTCGGGAGTCCCAGGATGATACGTCTGGGACAATCCGTCGGGCAGGGCCCGACACGGACACAATGTCACTGCCAGCCCCACTTCTCGGCTTTCTCCCTCAGGTCTAGCGTTCCACCCGATGCAGCACCAGCGGCGCGGGCATCCGGAAATGCCTGGTCCCTATCGAGGGATCTGACCCATCCGGCGGCGGCCCGATCGCTGGCCGTGACCCCGCCGGCGTCTCGCTCGGGTTGGGCAGGCGGAAGCCGAAATCGAACTTCCGCTGCAGTTCAATCTGGTCTCCGTTCAGCGTTCCCGTATAGGTGGCATTCCCGGCTTTAAACGACATGTTAGGCCCATCCACCTTGCCATCTGCGATCGGGATGGGAACATCGTTGCCGCCGAAGAAGCCGCCGCCCGTGCCTTCCACAGTTCCAGTGAGGCTGTTTCCTTCTTGCTTGAGTGAGAAGATGATGTTGCCACCGCCCAATATCAGCGCCAGCAGGCCGCCGTCCTCGGCCCGGGGCAGTGGCCGCCACAGTCCCGTGATGCCAGGCCCAACGGGCGCCTGGCGTTCCCAGGCCGCGACCTGGGGCCGGAGCGCAGTGCTTTTCGCCTCCACCGAAGCACTCGCGGGCGCCAGCCCGGGAGAGGTCGCCTCAACAGTGATCTTGCCTGCCGATTTCGTGGACTGAACAATTGCCATGCAATAGCCGCAGAAGGCATGTCGCGACGCGCCCTTGTCGGACTCGTGGCTGGTAGGTTCGCCGTTGCCGACCCCGATCAGCTTCCCTTCCCCGGAAACACGGAAGCTCACGTCATTATCCGCTACCGGCACCACGCGCCATTGTTCGTCCTGAATCTCGACCGCAAACATGGCCACGTCTTCTCCGTCGGCCAGGAGTTCCTCGCGGTCTGCCTTCATTACCAGCTTACCGGCTGTCCCCGTGGTTTCGCGCTTCGCCGTCAGCACTTGCACTCCGTTCTTGTAGCCGCGCGCCTCAATCGCGCCGGGAGCGTACTTGACGATCCATGCCACATGCGAGTCCTTCGTCATCTCCTTCGCACCCAGGCTCTCGCCATTGAGGAAAAGCTCAACCTTCTCCAGGTTCGAGTAGACCCAGACCGCGATCTCCTTCCCTTCCATGCCGGGCCAGTTCCAGTGCGGGAACAAGTGCAGGACCGGCTTTGCCGTCCACCAGGACTGATAGTAGTAGAATGAGTCTTTCGGGAAGCCGCAGGTGTCGATGATGCCGTATTGCGAGCTGATGTTGGGCCACTCGTTGGGCGACGGCTCGCCGCGGTAGTCGAAGCCCGTCCACACAAAGCCGCCGGCGAGCCATTGCTGCGCATTGCAGAACCGCCACCAGCCTTCGGCGGAGGCCCGGCCGGTGGTCGTGTACGGATCGTACGACCCCACGTAGCCTTTGTCGGGATCGGTGATGTAGATGCCGCGCGTGCCCACCGCGCTCACCGTCTCTGTGCCGATCACCGGGATCTCAGGATGAGCTTTATGATAGGCCTCGGCGCCGGGGTCCATGTAGTTGTAACCCATGACGTCGCACACCACCAAGCCGCCCACACCGATCGCCCCGATGGGCGCAATCGACACGGGCCGCGACCCGTCACACGCACTGGCCAACTCCTTCATCGCCGTCAGGACTCGCAGGCCCTTGTCGGTGTTGGCCTGTCCTTCTTCGTTTCCCATCGACCACATGAACACGCTGGGATGGTTGCGATCGCGCCGCACGAGATTTTCGAACTGGCTCAGGCCCTCTGGATTCGATGACATCATGCGGGTCTCATCGAAGACCAGCATTCCCATCTCGTCGCAAGCGTCGAGCAGCTCAGGCGTCGGCGGATTGTGCGAGGTGCGAAGTGAATTGCAACCCATCTCCTGAAGCTTCCGGATGCGATAGCGCTGCACGGCATCAGGCAGCGCCGCGCCCAGCCCGGCGTGGTCCTGGTGGTTGCATGTCCCCTTCCACTTGACCGGTTCGCCGTTCAGCAGGAAGCCTCGCGCCGCGTCGAAGCGGGCGGTGCGAATGCCAAAGGGAGTCTCGTAACGATCAACGAGGCGGCCGCCCGCCTCGACCTCCGTCACCAAACGGTAGAGGTTCCGCTCCGCGAGAGACCAAAGGGCAGGCTGCTTCACCACGATCGACTGCTCGTAGGTGTGACCGTCTCCCTCGGGAATTAAGGCGAGGATGGTGGCCGCCTTCCCCACCGGATTGCCGGCGGGGTCGAGAATTGTCGAGATAACGCGAGTGCTCTGCGCCCCCTTCCCCTGGTTATCCACCTCGGTACGAATCGAAAGTGCTGCCTCGCCCGGCCGCACTTGCGCGACCACGAGCGTTCCCCACTTCCTTACGTGTACCGGGTTCGTCTTCACCAACCAGACGTGGCGATAGATTCCCGCTCCCTCGTAGAACCACCCATCACTCAGCGTGGCATCAACGCGAACCAGCAGCACATTCCTGCCGCCTGGAGAGGCAAAGTCCGTGACATCGAGACTGAAGGGATCGTACCCGCCGCTGTGCCGGCCGATGTAGAAACCGTTGAAGACCACTGTCGTTTCGCGGTACGAGCCATCGAACTCGATGGTGATTCGCCTGCCGGAGTCGCCGGCAGGAAGCTCGAAGACGCGCCGATACCAGCCTATGCTCGTGTCCGGGTAAGCTCGCCCTAGCGGGTAAAATCCTTTGCTCGCGAGCGCCGGGTCGTTCTTGAAATCCAGCTCGACGGCCCAATCGTGAGGCAGGTCCAGGGCTCGCCACGCGCCTTCGTCAAATGCCAGGGCGCCGGCGGGAAGGAAATTCCCCGTCTTTTGGAAGTTGCCGGTTCTTCCTCCGCCGAAGCCGAAATCCCTGGCCGGATCATCGGCGTGGCCGAAATGGAATCGCCACCCGAAATCCAGAAGCAGACGATCCCGTCCGTCACCCGGCTGGGAAGAATCGGGCCCGTCGCCGACGAAAACAGGAGCGCTTCCCGCAGCCTCGTCCGGGGGGGTGTTCCCGCGGGCAACAGAGCCCCGCGCCGCCGCTGCTGCCGCCGGAGCCAGCAGGCTCGTCTTCAGCAAATCGCGTCTTGTCAGGTTATTCATATGTCCCCCTGGGTGTTTCATTGAGGCAATCTACTCCCCTCGTGAGAAGGATTCAAGGTGCAGCGGCGGCCGTTGCGGCAGCCCTGCGTGGCCCCTCGGCTGCGACGCTCAATACTGCGTGATGCTCAGCGTGTTTCCATCCGGGTCCTTAAACCACGCCACTCGAGCGCCGCTCGGGGAAGTCCAGATGGCGAGTTCATCCTGCTGTAGTCCCGGATAGCGTTCCAGGACCACGTGCGCCTCCTGAAGTCGTTTTGCCGTCGTAATGATATCCCGGACACGCCAGCCGAGCACCGTGTATGGGGCAGTGACGAGTTCAGGAACGCGGGTAACCCGTAACATCGTCCCGCCGCCATCGAAGACAAGCGCAAACTGGTCCTCGCTCGCCAATCGCAGACCCAGCGTGTCGCGATAGAACTCTCTGGCGCGACCTGGGTCGCGGGTAGCTACGAAAGCCACGAGCTTTTCAGATCCGAGCATAGATCCTCCCGGGATTCCGGCGGTCGCCTTCATCTTATCCATTCGTCTTCAGCCCTGGCTATAGTGTGTTACGGAAGCCCGTGCTAACCTACGAAATGCTAGGGCTGACAGTTTTCATCCCGGGCGCGCCACTTACGTCGATATGCCTGGGATGGGACACGACTTCGCCCTCTATTCCTCGCAAGCCGAGTTCCTCGGCAGGCGGCAGGACACGAAGCCGCACCCCTATGACGAAGACGTCCTAAATGTGATCATCAACTGGCTCGAGGAGCAGTTACGCTCCTGATCTCCCGCGGCCCGCCGTAAGGCTTGCGGGTGCTTTGAGTAACCTACTATCCACTAGTTCCTGAGCACTGTTCCCTATTCCCTGCTTAACGCTTCCATCAGTCTCTGCTCGATGCGGCGAAAGGCGGCAGGGTCGCGAACGTAATCAGTGAAAGACGAAACCGCGCTCGCGCAAATCTGGTCGGCAGCGTCACGATCACGCGCCGCGAGCGCGCGCAGCATCTCATAATCTTCGATGCTTTCGCGCATCGCTTCGAATCGAATCGAACTTCGAACCGTGAGGTGCTCGCGGTCCGGATAGACGATGAAGGCATCGCCCGAAGGCAGCAGTTCCGCATTGTCGTCGATCACCGGTTGGGTGTCGAGCAAGGGCTTCGGAGTCCAGTAATCCCCGCCCCAATGGAGAAAGCCCGTAAAGCCGTAGCGGAAATCGAGCCACTGGAGGAGTCTTACTTTGATCAAGGGCAAGTCCATCAGGCGGTTGAGGTACCGCTTCTGAGGATAGAGGCAGGTATAGAACCAGACGGCGTGGCCATCGCCTATGCGCTGCTTGAGCACCGGCATCTGGTCGTCGAACCGCCCCAGTTGCGGAACCCAGACGTCGCAATTCTTCTGTAGCACCTCCGGCAGATTTTCCGCGTCGATGGCATCGAGTGTCGGAATTCCCGGCATCTCGCGGTGAACGAGGGCGGCGAACCGGCCGTAATAGGGAGGCTCATTCCCGTGCGCCTCGTCGAGGACGTGCTGAAAATAGCGGTTGTCCCAGCCTTTTTCCTTGAGATGTGTTCCGAGGGCGGCGAGGAAGGCGGAAACGGCAGGCTCGACGCGCGGGTCATCAGGCGGAAGAGAAACTCTCTGGGGCTTGCCGTCGATGACTTGAAAGCTCGACACGACCAGCGACGCGTCATAGCTGCCGGCGCGGTCGAGCAAGTGGCTGCCCTCGATGTACCCGATTGCTCCCGCCTGCTGAAACGTCTCTACCCATCGGTCGAAGTTAGTGAAGTCGTACTGGAGATTGCCGCCTTCGAGGCGAGGCTGGATGAGCGTGAGAAGCGGCGTGATGATCACGTTTTGACGATGCGCGGCCAACACCTGTGCCACATTGGAAACCAGCGTCCACCACTGCGGCGAATAGGCCGCCACGCCGAAGAACTGTTGCGCGGTCTTGTCGTCCAAGGTGAACCAATTGGTAACCTTGAGAGACATTTCCGCAGGCACGGAGGCGCTCATGACTCGAAGACGAAAAGGCCGGCGCGCCAGCAATCGCTCACCCGAACGCAGCGCGATCGAGCCTTCGTAGACTCCCGGCGCAGCGTCCGGCGGAATGGCAATGGTCACCCAGATCGGCGTGGTGCGGCGAGCCTCGAGATCAAAGGGAAAATCCTCTAGGGGATCGGGATACCATCCCGGCGCCGTGCCGACCAGCTCATCCGGCGGGGAGTCCGGCGGGTGCGAGCCCACCACCACGTAAGCGACGTGATGGATTTCGACGCTCGCTATGCTGCGGCCACCGTGGCCCTCGAGCGGCTTCACTTCCGCCCTAAGGGCCGGGAGCGGGCGGCTGGAACGAATGGCAAGTTGCACGCTCAGGTGCTGGTTCCGCGCCCCGGTGAATTCCGGCGAGCGCAAGCCGTGCGCCCCAGGCGCATCGTCCGGGAAGACCTTGACCAATGAGTCCACATACCAGGCACTCAGCTCCGCGGAACCCTTTCCCTGCGCCATTGCTGCGGAAATGCAACAACTCAGAGCCATGATTGCGATGAAAGAACGAAACATACAACCCTCCAGCTTCAGCATCTTGTCGCCCGCTCCTTCAAAGAACCAGACAGCAGACAGGGGCGATGTCTGCGGCGAACAAGGATATACTATTTGGGCTCGAGATGGGAGTGAGGCACTCTGGAGGTTCTTATGGTTCCAAAGGAAAGGCTGTTGACAGCGCTTGAGAAGGGCAAGCCGGACCGGCTGCCGATATCGGTCCACCAATGGCAGGATTATCACCTCAAGTACTACTTGAATGGCATTTCGGCGCTGGAGGCCTTCCAGAAGTTCGGCATGGACGCTCAGATTCAATACTTCGGCGACGTAGGTCAAACGGCGCTGGTGGATTACGATTTCAACAAGTTCTCCACTCCGGAATGGCAGGACGAGGTCACCGTCATCGACAGCGATCCTGAGCATCGAGTGGCCTATCATGCCATTCAAACACCCAAGGGGCTGCTGACCTACAAGACCCGTGGAGATCGAAAGACCACGTGGATTACGGAATACATGGTCAAACGCGATGAGGACATTGAGCTCATCGACAAGTATTTGCCGGTGGGCAAGCTCGATCTGTCGCCGGTGCGCGCCCTCTACGACAAAATCGGCGGCGACGGCATCCTGCGTGGATTTGTCTGGGGAGACCAAGGCGGCTGCTGGCAACACGCCTGTTGCCTGATGGACGTGACCGAGCTCATCCTGCGCTGCGTTGACAAGCCGGACTGGGTTCATCGTTTCCTGACGATTCTCCTTAAAAAGAAACTACGATTCATCGAATCGATGAAGGGAGCCAAGTTCGATCTTGTCGAGACAGGCGGCGGAGCGGGTTCGTCCACGGTCATCTCCCCTGCCCTGCACAAGGAGTTCTGCACTCCCTACGACCGCAAGATGCACGACGCGCTGCACGACCTGGGATTCAAGGTGGTTTACCACACCTGCGGCGGGACGAAGGGAATCGAGGAGTTGATTGTCGCCAACGGGGCAGATGCCTCGGAGACGCTGGCGCCTCCGAGCATTGGTGGGAACCAGGAACCCTGGGAACTCAAGCGGAAAGTCGGCGATCGCCTCGCCCTGATTGGCGGACTTGACCAGTTCAACGTCCTCACCGCCGGCCCGCCCGAAAAGATCCGCCAGACCGTGCACACCCTCTTCGAAAGGGTCGGCCAGGACGGAGGCTATATCTGCTCGGTCAGCGACCACTTCTTCGATACGCCGGTCGAACACCTTCAGGCCATGGCCGATGCGGCCAAGGAATGCGTGTATCGTTGAAACTGTAAAGGCGTGGGCATGTGGTAGAATGACCGGAGGGGAATGCAATGGCCACCCGGACCACTCTAACTTGGGAAGAGTTCCTTGCCGCTGGCGAAGAATGGCAGAGGTGGGAGTGGGTCGACGGCGAGGTCGAATTTATGTCACCGGTGAACTTCCGGCATGAGCAATTCCTAGCATTGTTGATTACTCAGTTGGGCTTGTACTGCCGACAGCACAAGGAGTGGATCTGCTTCCCGTCCAACGGCGTGTTCACAATGTCTTCCGGAAACTGGCGGATGCCCGACGCGTCGTTGGTTCGAAGAGCGCGGTTTTCCGAAGGGCAACTCCCGGTCAAAGCTGACTTCGCCCCGGACGTGGCCTTCGAGATTCACTCGCCTTCCGATTCTCCCAGCCAAATCCAACGCAAGAGGAAGGACTACCAGCAGAGCGGTGTGGTTCAAGTCTGGTTCGACCTCGAGAAGCGCCTTGTGGAATTGGTTTACCCAGATCGGCCTCTCCAGTATTTCGAGGAGGACCAGCCGCTGGTGATCGATACCCTTCCGGATTTCTCCCTCGACTTGAAAGAACTTTACTCAGCCTAGCAGATGCCTTACGAGTGGAGGTTAAGACCGTCCAGTATTCCCCGCCTCGCCACCCGGCATCTGGCGCCGGTTCCCTCTTCCCTGTTCCCCGTTCCCTCTTCCCTCTTCCCTGCCCGTTAGGTGTATATTGCTTTGGTCAGGGAATCCCAAGAGGGAGAGGGAGGCAGGCCATGGGAGTAAGCAGGAGGCGGTTCTTGGAACGAAGCATCCAGGGTGGATTTGCTGTCGCCGCAGGGGCGTACGGGCTGGGTGCTGCACCGAAAGCCGTTGCCGCGAGCGAGAAGGTGGTCGTAGGGGTAATGGGAGTGGGCGGCCGCGGGACATTCTTAACGACAGAATTCGCCTCAAGGCCGGATGTTGAAATCGCCTACATCTGCGATGTGGACAGCCGGAAATTTCGCGAAGCGGTGAAGGTAGTCGAGGACAAGAAAGGGAAGGCACCGCAGACCATCGGCGACTTCCGGCGCATCCTCGACGACAAGAATGTGGATGCCATGGTCTGCGCGACGCCCGACCATTGGCATGGGCTGGCCACGGTGATGGCATGTCAAGCGGGCAAGGATATCTACGTGGAAAAGCCCGCCTCTCATAACATCTGGGAAGGCCGAAAGATGGTGGAGGCGGCGCGGAAGTACAACCGCGTGGTGCAGGTGGGCATGCAGAATCGCAGCAGCACTTACGGCGGGAGTGCGCGCGACTTGATCCAAGCCGGCAAAATGGGGCGGGTTCATCTGGTCCGGGTCTACAACATGCTGAACCGGACGCCAGTAGACAGCCCTGACAGCACCCCGCCGCCGGAATTAGACTGGAATATGTGGCTGGGTCCCGGGCCGATGCGCTCCTACAACCCTAAATACTTTCAAAGGGTTTTTTGGGCCTTCAATGGCGGTATGATGACGGACGACGGCGTCCACCAGCTCGACTTGGCCCGCAGAGTCCTCGGGATCTCTTATCCGAAGTCTGCTCATCACACCGGCGGGAAGCTTCATTTTACCGACCTGGCGGAAACCCCCGATACGACGATTGCAACGTATGAGTACGACGGCCTGACGCTGGTCTTCGAACAGACGGTATGGACAGCTTATATGCAGAAAACTCCCGATAGCATCAGGGAAAGTATGAGCCAGTTCCCCGATTGGTACCCCTTCAACGCTACCAGAATCGAAATCTACGGAGACAACGGCATGATGATTCTGGGACGACAGGGAGGAGGATGGCAACTCTTTGACGAGAGCCGCCGCCAAGTTGCGACAGACAAACAGCGCCACTCCGAGATGCAGGCAGCTCATGTGGAGAACTTCATAAGTTGCATCCGCAGCCGTCAGCGTCC
>Ga0209517_10002907_pt1 | contig 23598 bp, 20 predicted proteins | sample PeaSoiMetSII2010_FD_187695 | JGI IMG/M metagenome (GOLD analysis project Ga0209517, IMG submission 187695) | Peat soil microbial communities from Weissenstadt, Germany - SII-2010 (SPAdes) (version 2) | ecosystem: Environmental > Terrestrial > Soil > Wetlands > Peat | place: Germany... | reverse complement strand
AGGATGTCTACCTGCTGACTTATACGCTGATTCAAGACGAGGAACGCAAGACGCGCCGGTCGACGATCTGGCAGCGTTCGGCTGAAGGCTGGAAGACCGTTTACCATCAGGGAACTATTGTGGCTTGAGTGGCCGGCGGCAAGACCGCCGGGCGCTACCGCTTCAGCTTCGCCTGCCAGTTCATGAGTACGGTGAGGGGCGTGGTGTGCTCGCTGGCGGGTACCAGGGCGAGGATGCGCTGATTGTCGGGGGCGACGTCATAGGGATAGACGTGCGGTCCCAGCGGCTCGACGGTGCGGAAAAGAGCGGCCGGAATGCCGAATTCCAGGCCCTGGGCGCCAGCGCGGACCGACGCGGCCATCAATCTTCCGTCCGGCGCGCGATAGAACAACTCTTTTCCGTCGCGGCGCCAGCGCGAATAATTTCCCCCACCATTCGACACCTGCCAGCGGGCTTCGCCGGCAACGGGGAAGCTGTTGACGTAGACTTGCTGCTGGCCCGACTCATCCGACGTGTAGGCCAGCCATTTGCCATCAGGTGAGACCTGCGCATTGGATTGGTTGGATGAAGTCCGAAGATAAGGGACCGGCTTGCGATCGCCTGGCTCCAAGGAAAGAAGCCAGAGGGTGTAGCGGTAATCTGGGCTCAACTCCTCAAAGACCAGATAACGGCTGCCTGGAGAAAAGTCATCCGCATAGACCGGCCGTGACGACTGATAGAGTACGTCATCCGGGCCCGCGCCGGTGGCGGAGGTTTCAAACAGCGCAGTCCCGTTGACCGAGTAATGGATCACTTTGGAGCTGTCGGGCGACCAAATCATGGTGAGCCCGCGGCCACCCGTGGTGACGCGCGTTTTGACGCCGCGAGCAAGATCGATGGTCCAGATGTCGTAGCTGCCCGAGAAGTCCGCGATCGACACTGCGGCGCGCCGGCCGTCGGGCGCGATGCGCACCGTGTTGTACTGATCCACCTGGCCGGATGGGTCCGCGACGCCCAGCACCTTGCCTTCCCGGTTGAGCCATGCCATCTGAAACAGATCGCGCCCGTTCTGGAAGAGAATCGCGCCGTCCCCCGATACCGACAAACCCTGGTAGTTATTCCGTGAGAGCATGGTGACCGCGCCCATGCCTGGCACGGGCACAGCCTCACCGGAGAGTTGTCCCCGAGCAGGATCGAACACCTGCACAGTGGGCGTGGCTTGCCGGAGCCAGAGCAGATAGCCGGGATATTTGCCGCGCGGTGGCACATAATGCGCTGCGGCGGGGCTGGCCACCAATCGCAGACGCTCGCTGGGCCGGTCCAGAGAGCTGAGGTAGACACCCGAGGTCTGCGAATCGCCCAGATCGAAATAGAGGAATTGATGGCTCCCAGGCAGGAATTCCGGCCATCGGGGGCTCGTGCCCGGACGCGCCTCCAGAGTGCGGATGGGAACGGCGGCGCCCCCGGAGGCGGGTACGCGAAAGATCCCGCCAATGACCGCGGGAGCGTACAGGATGATTCCCTCTTCGTTCCACGTTCCGCCGCGGTTAGAAGGTACATCGGCGAGGGTGATCACTGGGCCTCCGGCGATATCGAGCCGCTTCAGCTTGCCGTTGGCGAAGAAGCCGAGGGAGCGACTGTCGGGCGACCAGAATGGATACTGACCGCCCTCGGTGCCGGGCAAATCGCGGGCGGTGAGCGAGTCGAGATGACGGAGCCAGATTTTGGGAATGCCCGCGGTGGCCACGAACGCGACCATGGTGCCGTCGGGCGAGATCGCGCTGCCGCCGCCCACCCCGAGAATGAACTCCGCTCCCGGCGGGGCTTCGATCTGGAATTGCAGCATGCGCTCTTCGGCTGGCTGCTGGCGCAACAACAGCAACCAGAGTGCGCCGGCCGAGGCGAGAGCCAATGCCAGGGCCAGGGCCAGCACGCGCCGCAGGTGCGGCGAACGTGCGGCAGCGGCTGGAGCTTGCGGCTGTCCGGCCAGCTCCAAGGCCGCTCGCAGATCGCGCGCCGATTGCCAGCGCTGGTCCGGATCCTTGGCGAGGCAACGGCGCAGGACCCGGTCGATAGCAGGCGGCGCCACTTCGGCAACCGAGGGCGGTTCCCGTTCCAGAATCGCGGCGATCACGCTGGCGGTGGTTTGGCCTTCGAAGGCGCGCCGGCCGGTGAGCATTTCGTAGAGCACCAGCCCGAAGGAGAAGATGTCGCTGCGGGCGTCGGCTTCCTTGGCCTGCAACTGTTCGGGCGAAATGTAGTTCAGGGTGCCGACGATCTGGCCGTGTTCGGTGAGGGCTTGCGTGACGTCGGATTCCCGGAGCGGAGCGGACCGTTTGGCGAGGCCGAAATCCAGGAGCTTGATGCCTTGTTTGGAGACCAGGATGTTGGCAGGCTTGAGGTCGCGGTGGGTGATGCCCTTGCTGTGCGCGGCGTCGAGCGCGTCGAGGATCTGGGCGGCGTAGTCCAGGGCTTTTTGCAGCGGCAGCGAGCCTTCGAGCGGCCGGCCTTCGATGTACTCCATCACCAGATAGTTCGGGCCGACGTCGTGGAGGTGGCAGATGTGTGGGTGATTCAGCGCGGCCACGGCGCGGGCTTCACGGTCGAATCGATCGGTGAACTGTTCGGCGGAAGTCTTGATGGCGACTTCGCGGTCGAGGCGCGTGTCGCGGGCTTTCCACACCTCGCCCATGCCTCCTGCGCCAAGACGGGCGAGGATTTCGTAGGGTCCCAGGCGGTCTCCGGCAGCGAGCGGCATGGCTGACTCAGTACAGTTTACTCGAATCCGGGGGATCGCGTCGTATCATGCTTGGAGGAGGTGCACTCTGTCACTCAACGGGAAGCATGCATTGATTACCGGAGGTTCTCGAGGCATTGGCCGGGGAATCGCGCTGAAGCTGGCCGCCCAGGGCGTCCAGGTGGGGATCCACTATTACACGAACGAGGCGGCGGCGAACGATACGCTGGCGGAGGTGAGGAAGCGCGGGTCGGATGGATTTGTGGTGCAGGCCGATGTGCTCCAGCCGTCACAGATTACGCGCATGTTCGGCGAGGTGAAGTCGCGATTCGGAAAGCTCGATATATTCGTGGCCAATGCGCGGCCGGAAGCGGACAAGTTTTTTTATCCGCCCATGGACATCACGCTGGAGCAATGGGACGCGGCCTTCGACTCGCAGGCCAAGGCGTTCCTGGTGGGCGTTCGCGAGGCGAGTGCCCTGATGCCCAGCGGCGGAAGGATCATCGCGCTGACGTACGCCGAAGGGAGCCGCACCGGCGGGCTGCAGCCCTGGGTGGCGATGGGATCGGCCAAGGCGGCGCTCGAATCGCTGGTGCGTTATTTCGCGGTTGCCCTGGCTGAACGCGGCATCACGGTCAACGCGATCAGTCCGGGCTGGACGGAGGACAGCGTGCTGAACTCACTGCCCCAGGCAATGCAGGATCTCATTCGCAATTGGCACGCGCGCGGATGGACGCCGATGCGGCGGCTGGGGACTCCCGAAGACATTGGAAACGTGGTGGCGTTGTTCTGCTCGGCAGATGCGGCCTGGATCACTGGCCAGGTGATTTATGCGGACGGCGGGGCATCCCTGATGAATCCTGAAGTTCCGCCGGAAATTCAGTGCGGGTAGGGGGTCATTTTCACCGCGGAGAAACGGAGGAACGGAGACAAGCGCGGAGAAAACGAAGGTGAAAATCAAAACCTGAGAAAACGGAGGTGCGGGTAGAGGCGCGGCCTACTGGATCGTTACGGCGCGTTCGAAGACCACGTCGAGCGTGGAGCCTTGATGCAGGTCGACTTCGCGGCCGCGGGTGAGGAGGATGTAGGCCAATCCCACGGCTCCTCCGGCGCCGGCGCCAATGCCGGCTCCTTTCCAGCTCCGGTCGACCATGCCGCCGAGGCCCGCGCCGCCGCCCGTCAGGATGGCGACATGTTCGGCGTCCACGCCTTTGCTGCCGCCCTGCTGGATCGTGCCTTCCCTGGTTTCGACTTTTTGATCGGTGCCCTCGGAATCGACGGATTTCGGTTGCGGCGAAATCTGGATGGTCTGGCCGCTGGGCAGGGTCATCGACTCGATGCGGATGGCGAGCTCGGCGCGGCCACTCACCCGGCCGCTGCGCCGCGCGTGCGATACCACGGCCTGCACGTAGCTCTCGACGGGCACGACAAACTCACCATTGACCACGATGGGAGTGGCCGTCTTCATGTAGACGCGATCGCCCTCGCGCGCGGTGCGAGTGCTGACCGAGTTTACCAGGCGCAGCAGTACGTGGCTACCTTCCGGAATCACCGAAGCTGCGTGAAGGACGGGAATCGACAAGGCAAGAATGGCGAGGCGCATAAAATGACTCCTCATTTCTATCCTAACCCTTGGGCGATATCAGTGTTTCGCAAATCGGCGCAGACGCAGCGCCTCCATGAGCGAGATATACAGGTTCACCACACCCAGGCCGCTTATGGCTCCGCGGAAGTACATGTCATCCCAGTACCGCTCTAATTGGGGCGCGAGCTTGGAAAAATAGTTGCCGTCCCACCAGGGAGTCCAGGGGAAGACCACCAGGAAGATGCCGACCTCCAGGCAGAAGGTGATGAACAGGACCGCGGACATCTTCTGATACCAGCGATACTCGGGCCGGCGGACCGGTATGGGTCCGGAGATGGCCTCCGGCTCGGCCGGGGGCTGGGGCTCGGTTGGCATCATGCGGCGCCCGCCGTATCGAAAAGCTGCATCTGAGGATTGTAATCGATGGGGAAGCGGCAATGCGCGCGCACCGGCTCGAAGCTCAGGCGGTGCAGCGGGGTGGGACCGAACTTCTCGATGGCCAGGCAGTGTTCGGGCGTAGAGTACCCTTTGTGCGAGGCCAGCCCGTATTCGGGAAAGACCTGGTCCCAGACGCGCATAACGGCGTCGCGATGGACCTTGGCCACAATGGAAGCCGCGGCAATGGCGTGGCAGCGCGCATCGCCTTTGATCAGCGGGCGCTGCGGCAAGGCGACATCGATAGGCACCGCGTCGATGAGGAGAAAATCGGGCGCGGGAATGAGGCGGCCGACGGCCATCCGCATGGCCACGCGCGAAGCCTGGTAGATGTTGATGGAGTCGATGGTGGCGGCATCCACGGCGGCGACGGCCCAGGCCACGGCGCGCTCGCGGATCCGCGCGGAGAGCACTTCGCGGCGTTCCGCATCCAGCAGTTTGCTGTCGTTCAAGCCGCGCACGGGGCGATCGGGGGAGAGGATCACGGCAGCGGCCACCACCGGCCCGAACAACGATCCGCGGCCGACTTCATCCACACCCGCAACGCAGTAAAAGCCGCGTGCGCGCAACTCTCGTTCCAGCGTGGCTTCGCAACGGAATTGGCCACCCGCCGACTCGGGTCGCATGACGAACCGCGTTTACTATTCGCGCTCTTTCAGACGGGCAGCCTTGCCCTTCAGTCCACGCAGGTAATACAGCTTGGCCCGCCGCACCTGCCCGGTGCGTACGACATCGATCTTATCGACTACCTTGGCGTTCAACGGGAAAATGCGCTCCACGCCGTGGCCGAAACTGACTTTGCGTACGGTAATGGTTTCGCCAAGTCCGGTATTGTGGCGGGCAATGAGAATGCCCTCGAAGAGCTGTACCCGCTCTTTGTCGCCTTCCTTGATCTTCACGTGGACACGCAGGGTGTCGCCGGGCCGAAACGTGGGGATGTCGGTCCGTTTGTTTTTCTGAGTAAACTTGGTCAACAGCGCGTTCTGCATGGAATTTCCTTGAACTTCTATCATATACGAAGAGCGGGGGTTGGGGATGGGGGGTCAGGGGTGCGGTTGCCGTCTCAGTTCTTCTTTGACGTCCAGGTCATGTAGGCTTTGTACTCGCCGCCGGGCGGCGCGACTTCGAACTTGCCTTTGAGCGAGCCCCGATCCAGCCAGTGGGAGAGGCGATACCGCGGTCCCGGTTGGGTTCCGTCGGACTCGAAGACCACGTGGTCAGCCGATGGGAATGTCAGGTAATAGCGAATGATGTGTCCCTCGCTGTCGAAGTAAATAGCGCGCGGAGAGTCGTCGGGCGGATCGAGGTAGATCACCATCAAATCGTCGTGGCGCGGCGCAGTGGTGTACTCGGCGTAGTTGTGGCGGACGACGATCTTCTGGTTCAATTGCAGCTCGTAGGTGAATTCGCCCTGCCCGGCGCCGAGTGGCGTGTCGTTCTCGCCGGCGATGCCGGTCCACTTGCCGAGCAGGAATTCGAGCTTCTGCAAGGGGGACGCTGCCAGGAACCACGGCTTCGAGGTCACGTCCGTCTTCAGGAATTCGAGAAGCTGCAGGGCCACTTTCCGGCGGCCCGAGTCCGAAGGATGCGTGCCATCGGAGCCGAGGTCTTCGCGCAGGTACACGAGGCCATCCTGTTTGCGCCCCTTGGTCCCGTCGGCCCACAAGTACGGTCCCCAGGCGATCCACGGCGACCGCACCGCGCCCTTGGCCGCATCGTAATTCAACTCGGCGCTGCCCGCGATCTGATCGGAGATGGCCCACTTCACCGCGAAGGCGGTCTCGAACGCGTGCGGCTCGGGGTTGAGGGGCGTGGCCGCATAGCCGCCGTAGATGCGGCTCGACAGATACGCGTTCTTGAGGTTGGGGAAGCGGTCGTGAAGATTGTGTAAGGTGGCGACGATATCCGCTTCGAGGCGCCTGGCTTCTGCCGGAAAGGCCGCGGACGGCTGCGCGTTCGCTTGCTTCAGCCACACCACTTCCACCTGCCGGCCGGTGACGCCCGCGGCGCTCAGGCGCTGCTCCACCACGTTCCAGAAGTTCGCCTTGGGATTGGCGGTGATTCTGGCTGTCTGCCCGCCCTGCGCGCCATCCACGATCGCCAGTTTCGGATTGAGTCCCGTCTCCCGCGCGGCGAGCTGCTGGAAGGCCGTGAACTCTTGCGTGGTATTCGACATGCCGATCGAGAGCAACACGATTCTGCCAGTCTCCGCGGGCTTCCCCTCGGCGTCTAGGGGAACGATCCGGCCGGCCAGCATCAGGCCGGCATTGCGGTGCGCGTCCGGCGGCGTGTTCCGGCCGCCCGGGTACAAGCCGCCCTGCTCGCCCAGGTACAAGCTTGTTCCAAGATCGGGCAGCGGCGCGAGGCCGGTGGATTCGCGCGGCGGATGGGCTTCGACGTATGCTGCGTCCTGCTGGGCGCACAACGGCGTGGCGAGCGCGAGGAACAGAACCCATCGTCGAAGCATGGTGGTCTGCATCGAATATATAAGTTTCAGCGCAGCGCCGCAAATGCCCGCGCACTGGACCACTCGGGCGCCGCGCGCAGCGCCGCCGCAACCTCCTCGGGCTCGGCGACTGCCGACCACATGGCCCGGTGCCGCGCATCCATGAAGTGCTCGTCAACGCATCGCGAGAGCAACTCCAGGCACGGATCGAAGAAGCGGTTGACGTTCACCAGCACGATGGGCCCGAGATACAGCCCCAGCCTTTTCCAGGTAATGGCTTCGAACAGCTCTTCCAGAGTGCCACATCCGCCGGGCAGCGCCACAACAGCGTCAGATAGCTTTAACATCAATCGCTTACGCTCATGCATATCATCCACCACATGAAGTTTTGCAAGCGACCGGTGCCCCCACTCGAGGTCGTCCATGAAGCGCGGAATTACGCCCGTGACCTTGCCTCCGGCGTCGAGCGCGGCGTCCGCCAGTCGGCCCATGGACCCCAGCGTACTTCCGCCGTAGACGATGGCGAGCCCTTCCGCAGCGAGGATGGCGCCCGAGGCGCGCGGCGGCTTCCGCATACGGCGAAGGCGCCTGCGCGCTGGAGGCGCAGTAGACACACACGGTTTCAATAGGCATTCCTTCGAATATTTAGAATAGAACAAGTGCCCAACAAAAAAGAGTACCTGGAGTTCGTGACGGACTGGCTGGCTCCCCTGGGCGAGATCTCGGAGCGCGGCATGATGGGCGGCCACGTCCTGTACTGTGATGGCGTGGTGTTCGCGCTGGTGGCGAACAACGTCTTGTACCTGAAGGCCGACGATGTGACGCGCCCACGATTCGAAGCGCTTGGACTTGGCCCCTTCCGCCCCTTCCCGGACAACCCGGGGACCATGCAATTCCACCTTCCGCCGGCCGAGTTCTTCGAGGATTCCGAGGTGATGGAGGAGTGGGGATGGGCGGCGGTGGAAGTGGGGCGCCGGGCCCAGGCCAAGCGGAAGCCCAAGGGGCCGCGGGGACGGAAGAAAAAGTAAATTGTGCCGCCTTTTCCAAACCTCACCACGTCACACCCGTATCTTCGAATTGTATGAATCTTGTGCCGCGGGATCTCCGCCTGGCCGCCCGGCCGCTGTCCCGGAGACCGGGCGTCACGGCGTTAGCCGTCGCAGTCGCTCTCTACTTGAAAGGTCGGTAGAGTTCGAAATTCACAGTCCCGGTTCATAGCGGCCAAGCCGTCGAACCGTTCTCCATGGCCATGCGGGGGTTTCTGGTGAACGGCGGCAAGGAAATCCTCGCCTTTCAGACCGATCCGGGCGCAATGGTGGCCGCGCGCTTCATTTCAGTTGGAAGGTGAAACCCCGAGCTTCGTCAGAACCCGAAGCGCTGGGGATTGCGACCGATGATGATGGCGGCGAATACCTTGGGGACGTACTCGCGAGTCTCGGCGGGCAGGGCGCGCGCCCGATACAGGTACCAGAAGTTGCGTTGCTTGATGGGGTCCTCGACGGATTTCATGACTGCCTGCTTCACCCTGGTCGGTCCCAGATTGTAGGCCGCCAGCGCCAGCATGACGGAACTGCCGGTGCCGAAATCGTTGAGCAATTCCCGGAGAAAACCGCATGCGGCACGTGTGGATTTTTTCAAATCGTAGCGCTCGTCCACGGCTCCGTCCACGCGCAGACCGAAGACTCGGGCGGTAGCGGCGGTGAACTGCCACGGCCCGGCGGCGCCCGCCGTACTGCTTTGTTTGGGAGCGAGGGCACTCTCCACCAGCGGAACGTAGGCGAAATCGGGCGGCAGTTTCTCCTCTTCCAGAATCTGCCGCATGGCCGCGATTTTCGGCGCGGCGTCGCCGAAGGCGCGCTCCATCTGCGACCGGTCGGGTCCCTGGTACTGCTGGATGTGGAAGTTGACGCGCTCGGTGAATTCCGGCGGTATGCTGTATACCTCGGCGCCGAATTCACTCATCAGAGTGCGGATCTCCTGCGTGACAAAGCTCTCCTTGTAACGCCCCCCCACGCGATACAGCAGGCTGTGCTGCAGAGTTTCGGCCTGGTCCTGGTACGCGTCGAGCTCTGAAATCAGACGGTCCCTCTGTTCCGGCGTCTCCTGCGCTTTCCCCAAACGCGTCTCGATCTCTTCGATCCGCTGGTCAATCGATAGCTTCTCGTCCTTCAGCACCCGGATCTTCCAATACCCGTACGACGAGATCAGCACCAGGGCCGCCGCGAGCGCGTAGATCGCCACCAGAAAGCGCCGGCTGCTGCGCCGCAAAGCGCGGTTGACCATGTCTCGCATCAGTGCCAGGGTCTGGCCGCCCAGGCCTTCGATGCGAGCCCGGCGGGCCCGCGTCACGGCTTCCGTGATCAGGGCTTCGTGCCCATCCGGCTGGGCCTCGGGTGGGGGGCACAGTTGCGTCACGAGGATGCCTTGGGGGATGACCAGTGTCTGGTCCAACTCGGCCGGCGACGATTCCTCCATCAGGAACGCAAACTCCGGGCCGTCGTTTCCGAGCTGGACGACGGCTTGGGCGCACAATTCGGCATCGCCGATTTTCTCCCCGTTGAGATAGGTTCCGTTGGTGCTGCCGGCATCGTGAATTCGCCAGCGGTCACCCTCCTTAAGGATTTCCAGGTGTTGAGCCGAGACCGTGGCTGCGTTGGGACCTTGAATGACGATATCGTTCTCCGGGCTCCTGCCGATACGTGTCGACCCCTCGGGGAGCAGGTATCGGGTTCCGGCAAGCGGACCCGAGCGGGAAATAAGCCACGCTTTGGTCCGCGAAATGGCTACACCCTCGAAAGCCATGAAATCATCTTACTCACTTTTATGATTTCACGAACGGGTGCTCCCCGGGCAGGGCAGCGCCAGTCGACGTGATCGACAGCACGGATCAGTAAGGGAGTGGCTGCTTGTTCGCACCACGGCGGTTTCGCGACAGAAACTAGCTCCATCCACCGCCAAGCGCGCGATAGAGTTGCACCACCGACACCCGCTCCTGCAGCCGCAATTGCGCCAGGACGAGCTGGCCGCTGAAGAGATTGCGCTGCGCGTCCAGCACCTGGAGGTAGCTGTCCAGCCCGCCGCGATAGCGTAGCTCGGAAAGACGCACCGTCTCTTCCAACGTGCGCACCAGTTGCTCCTCCTGCGTGCGCTGCTCGCGAAGCCGGTCGAAACTGACCAGGGCGTCGGCCACCTCGCGCAGCGCGGTATAAATGGAGCGCTGGTAGGTAATCAGCATCTCCCGTTGCTGAGCCTCGCTGAAGCGCACCTGGCTGCGAATCTGCCCGGCGTGAAAGATGGCTTGGACGGCGCCGGGCGCGACGCTATAGACGCGCGCCGGCGTGCTGGCGAGCCCCAGCAGGTCGCGGTCCTGCCCGCCGGCGAACGTGCTCAGCGAAAGCTGCGGAAAGTAAAGCGCGCGCGCGGCGCCGATTTCCGCGTTGGCGGCCACCAGGTTCTGCTCGGCCTCGCGGATATCGGGCCGCCGCGCCAACAGGTCTGAGGGTGGACCCGCGGGCATCCGCGCCGGCATGGGGATCTCTTCCAGCTTTCGCCCGCGCGCCTGGGCCGCCGGGGCGTTGCCCTCGAGCAGGCTCAGCAGATTCTCGCTTTGCGCGATGGCATGTTCCGCGGCCGCGCTCTGCGCCCCCGCCGTGTAGATCAACTGCTCCGCCTGGCTGACATCGAGAGCGGAGACCGCGCCGCGCTGGTGCCGCAATTCCACCAGGCCCAGACTGTCCTTCGCGATGGCCAGCGTCTTGTGGCTGATCTCCAGTTCGAGATCCTGTTCCAGCAGTTGGAAGTAGGCTTCCATGACCTCGGAGACCAGGGAGACGCCCACCGCCCGGCGGCCTTCTTCGCTGGCCAGGTAGCGGGCGCGCGCGGCTTCCGTGAGGCGGCGCAGACGGCCCCAGATATCCAGCTCCCAGGAAAAGGCCGCTCCCAGCGTGGTGTAGGAGGCGCTCAGGTTGGTACCCGGGGGCTCCGGGAAATTGGAAACAGTAGAGCTGCGCTCCCCGGTAAAGTTCGCCTGGGCATCGACGAACGGATACCGATTGGCGCGCGTGATCCCGAGTTGTGCGCGCGCTTCCTCCACGCGCTCCGCGGCGATCAGCAGATCGAAGTTGTGCGTCAGGGCCGTAGTGACCATCTGTTTGAGGATCGGGTCGGGAAACAGATCCTGCCACTTGGTGTCGGCGAGTGAGGCGGAGGGCTCGGACCCTGCGGCGGGCGCGCCGCGAAACTCGTCGGGGAGCGCGAGTTGCGGACGCTTGTAGTTCGGCCCCACGGTGCATCCGCAAAGCGCCAGGACGCTGACCGCCAGAACGGTGCGCTTCATCGGGCTGCCTCCGGCGCCGGCGCAGACGCGCTGGATGGCCGCCGGCGTTCCACGAAGCTCTCGATGATCACGTAAAGCACCGGGACGATAAAGATCGCGAGCAAGGTGGCGGTCGACATGCCGCCGAAGACCGCGGTGCCCAACGACCGTCGCGCGGCCGAGCTCGCCCCGCGTGCCAGCACCAGTGGTAAAACGCCCAGGATGAACGCGAACGAGGTCATCAGAATCGGACGCAGCCTTAGATGCGCCGCCTCGATGGCCGCATCGCGAACGCTCTTGCCGTGTTCGTGGCTTTCCTTGGCGAACTCCACGATCAGGATGGCGTTCTTGGCGGCCAGGCCGATCAGCGTGACGATGCCGATCTGCGTGTAGATGTCATAAGGATAGGAGCGCAGGAAAACGGCGCTCAACGCTCCGAACATCCCCAGCGGGAGCGCGAACAACACCGCGAACGGGATCGACCAGCTCTCGTAGAGCGCGGCCAGAAAGAGAAACACCAGCACCGCCGCGAACCCGAAGATCGCCCCCTCGTTGCCCTGCGCCTGCTTTTCCTGGTACGTGGTGCCAGTCCATTCGTAGCCGAAACCTTGCGGCAGGGACGCGGCCGCCACCTCCTCCATCGCCGCGCTCGCCTGCCCGCTCGAGTAGCCCGGCGCGGGAGTGCCCAGGAGTTGGATCGCACGGAAGCGGTTGTAGCGGTAGATCACGTCAGGACCACCCGAAGGCGTGATGGTGGCCAAGGTGGAGAGCGGCACCATATCGCCGCTCGAATTGCGCACGTAGAAGCGCCCCACCGAGGACGGCTGGTCGCGGAACTCGGGCTCGGCCTGAAGCAGCACCTGCCACGTGTGACCGAACTGGTTGAAGTCGTTCACGTACAGGCCGCCCAGAAAAGTCTGCAGCGTGTTGTAGGCGTCGGTTAACGAGATCCCCATGGTCTGGAGCTTGTCGGTATCCATATCGATAGAGTAGCCCGGAACCGACGGACGGAAGGTGCTGATCACCGTGGAAAACTCGGGCCGGCGGTGCGCCGCGGCGGTCAGGGTATCGGCGGCGCGCGCCAGATTCGCGATATCGCCGCCCGCGCGGTCCTCCAGCATGAACTGGAATCCGCCGGTGGGACTCAGCCCGAGGATGGGAGGCAGGCCGAAGGCGAATGTAAAGGCCTCGGGAACCTGTGCGAACCCGCGTTGCGCCGCGCCCAGAATGGCATCGAGCTGCGTCGCCGCGCTCGTGCGTTCTTCCCATGGTTTCAGCGTGGCGATAATTGTCGCCACATTGGAGTTGGATGTGCCGGTGGCGATATCGAGCCCTCCCAGAACGAAGTACGTGGCCACGCCGGGAAGCTTGGCGATCACCGCTTCGATTTTGCGCGCCGCGGCGTCGGCGCGGTCCGTAGAAGCGCCATCGGGCAGCCGCATGGAAACAAAGAACGCGCCCTGATCTTCATTCGGCAGAAAGCCCGCCGGCAGCCGCTTGAACAGGCCGGCGGTGAGCAGCGACACGAGGCACAGCACCAGCACCGGCAGGGCCGTACGCCGAATCAGTATGACGACTGCGCCGAGATACCGGTTCGTGGCGAATTCGAACGCGCGATTGAACCAGGTGAAGGGCCGCGAGAGCCACGAGGTGGATTTCTTGTGCGGCCGGAGCAGCAGCGCCGCCAGCGCCGGACTCAGCGAAAGCGCGCTGAAGGCCGAGAGCAGCACCGATACCGCGATGGTCAGGGCAAATTGCTTGTAGATTTCGCCGCTGATGCCGCCGATGAAAGCCACCGGGATGAATACCGCCGCCAGGATGAACGCGATCGCCACCACCGGCGCTGAAACTTCCGACATAGCTTGCGCCGTGGCTGCCTTGGGAGACATGCCGTCGTCGATATGGCGCTGCACCGCTTCCACCACGACGATGGCGTCGTCCACCACGATGCCGATCGCCAGCACCAGTCCGAACATGCTCGTGATGTTGATCGAAAAGCCAAGCAGCGGGAAGACGGCAAACGTGCCGACTACCGCGACCGGGACCGTGAGCAGCGGAATCAGCGTGGCGCGCCAGTTCTGCAGAAAGACGAAGACCACCAGGATGACCAGCCCGATAGCTTCCATCAGGGTCTGCAGTACATCCTTGATGGCGGCGCGGACGAACATGGTGGAGTTGTACGGCACCACGTAGTCGATTCCCTTGGGGAAGCTGGGCTTCACGCTTTCCATGTACTTGATGACCTGGTCGGCAGTCGCCACCGCGTTGGCGCCGGGAGCCAGGTACACGATCACGTTGGCCGAAGGCTTGCCGTTCAGTCTGCTGAACCCGCTATAAGTCTGCGCGCCCAGCTCGACGCGGCCGATATCGTGGACCCGCACCAGGGAGGCATCGGGCTGCGCGCGCACCACGATATCCTCGAACTCGCGGGGATCGGTGAGGCGTCCCGGAGCGCTCACCGCATATTGGAAATCGGTTCCGCGCGGCGACGGCGCCTGGCCGATCGCGCCGGCCGGGTTCTGCCGGTTCTGTGCCTGCACCGCGTTGGAAACGTCGGTCGCGGTGATGCCGAGCTTGGTCATCTTGTCAGGGTTCAGCCAGACCCGCATGGAGTAGACCTGCTGCGAGCTCAGGCGCGATTCGCCCACTCCCCCCAGGCTGCCGATCTGGTTCACCAGGTTGATCTGCGCGTAGTTGGTCAGAAAGAGGGCATTGTAACGATTGTCGCTGGCCACCAGGCCGACCGCCATCAGGAACGCGGTCGAGACCTTCTTGACAATCACGCCCTGGCGCTGCACTTCGGGTGGCAAGCGGGGCAGCGCGACGTTGACGCGGTTCTGCGTCTGCACCGCGGCGATATCGGGATTGGTGCCCAGCTTGAAGGTGATGGTGATGACGAGCTGGCCGTTGTTGGCACTGGTGGATTGGTAGTACAGCATGCCATCCAGTCCCACCAGTTGTTCCTCGATGGGTTGGGAGACCGTCTTTTCCAGATCCTGCGCGTTGCCGCCCAGATAGGTCGCCGTGATTTGAACCGCGGGCGGCACCACCTGCGGATAGGCCGAAATCGGCAGGCCGGGAATCGCCACCGCGCCCAGGATGACGATCACGATCGCGATCACCATCGCGAACACCGGACGATTGATGAAGAATTGCGCCACGGTCAGTACTCCTGCTCGGAAGGACCGCTTGCTGACGCGCGCGGCTCTGTTCGCAGCCACGACCGTAAGGGAATGGTCTTTACGAAAATATGCACTTAGTCCGCCTTCCGCTCGGGCGGGGCGCTTTTTTCCCGATAGGGAACCGGATGGACCACCACTCCCGGACGCACGGTGAGAAGTCCTTCCACCACCACGCGATCTCCCGGCTGAAGCCCCTGTTCGATCAGCCAGGCGTCCCCGATGCGCGCGCCGGTCTTTACGCCGCGGGCTTCAATTTTGTCTCCTTCCCCCACGGTGAATACGGTCTGGATGTTCTGGTTCTGCTGCACCGCGCGCTGCGGCACCAGGAGCGCACCGGTGCGATGCTCGGCCACGTAACGGACGCGCCCGAACTGGCCGGGGAGCAGCCGGTGCTCCGGATTGGGGAATTCAGCCTGCAACTCCAGCGTGCCGGTCCGCGGGTCCACCTGGTTGAGTGAGTTCGCCACTTTGCCGGCCTGCGGAAAGACCGAGTTATCGGCCAGGATCAGTCCCAGCTTCGGGCCTTGCTTGGCCGGCCCACCCTGCTCTCCCGTGAAGGCCAGGTACTGCGCTTCGCTCACCTTGAATCGCACCCAGATAGGGTCCAGCGGAACGATGGTGGTGAGCGGCTGCGCCGCATTCGGATTGACCAGCCCGCCTACCGGCACCAATGTGTCGCCGATCAGGCCGCTGATGGGCGCGCGGATGGTGCCGTACTGGACGTTGAGCGTGGCCGTCTCCAGCGCGCCGCGCTGCGCCTGTACCTTGCCTTCCGTGGATTGCACCTGGGTCTCGGTGGTGAGCCGCGTCTGCTCCACGTTGGCCTGGTTGGCGCGGACGCTTGCTTCGGCGGAGCGCAGCGCGGCCACTGCGGCGTCCAGATCCTGACGGGCGGCGGCATCCTGCTCTACCAGGGGCTTCAGGCGCTCGTAATCCTGCTGGGCTTTGACCAGGTTCGACTGCGCCGCAGCCAGGTTGGCCTCCGCCTGGCGCAGCGAAACCTGGCGCTGCGCAAAACTCAGGTCGGCCTCGGTCTGCTGCAGCGTCCCCTGCGCCTGCTGTACCTGGGCCTGGAAAGGCCGCAAATCCAGGATGTAGAGCGGCTCGCCGGCAGTCACTTCCTGGCCCGGCCGGAAGAGCCATTTTTCGATGTAGCCCTCCACCCGCCCGCGGACATCCACCATGTTTCTGGCGTAGGTCTGTCCGGGGTACTCCACGTAAATGTCGGCGTCAGCCGGCGCCACCTCGGCAACTTCCACCGTGGGCGGAGGCGCCTGCGCCGAGACTTCCTGGGGCCCTCTGGACCCACAACCTGCCAGGCCCGCGAACAGTGCGATCGGGAAGACACCCGACCATTTTGACAGTTTCATCGTCACTCCCAGTGCATTGATGACCAGATACTCTGTTTGATATCCAGTTTACCGTAGAGGATTCAAGCCGTGGCGCAACGGCGCCGTCGACTAGTTCATCTTCATCCTCTTCGCGCCCTTGGGCAGATCCATAATAGAAAGCGGCAGCTTGGGGTTGACTTGCAGATCGGTGAAGGTGTTCAGCCGATATTCACCGTCCGGCAACGAGAACTTTTGCTGCAGGGCGCAGCCGGTCTCCTCGGAGACCCACAAATCGATGCGATTCACCTGCTCCCGGACTCTCGGAGACTTCGGCGTGAGTTCGAGATGCGCAGCCGGCTGCGACCCGACTTTCTCCACCGCCGCCTCGCGGATCTCATAGTTTGCCGCCAACTCGCGCCCCGACATGCCAAACCCCAGCAGCAGGAGCGCCTGGGCCAAGTCCCGGTACTTCGCGATGTTCCACACTTCGATCTCGTTGCGCTTGGGGTAGTACAACTCGACCGTCTGATCCCGCAGGGCCACTCGCTTGGGATCGGGCGCAGTGAACTCGACCAGATAGTGCATCTTGCCCGGGGCGATTCGCTTGACCGTGATGATACCGATGTCCGTATCGTCGGAATCGATCACCCGCAAGTGATGGGTGGACCGGATTTGAGCAGTGGCGCCGGTGAACGTCCGCGCGGCTTCGTCCAACCGGGAAAGCAGAGATTGTGCGTAGAAGACTCCGGGCGCAGCCGCCAGCACTGCGATAGAGCGAGAGAGCTTGGGTAGCAAGCTCTCATTGTAGCGGGCGGTGGGACGCCTGCCCAGCTCAGCTTGCCCCTTGGGCCCCCTGGGTGTGCTGCTGGCCCATCTTCGCCATGGCGTCCGCGGCACGCTTCTGCATTTCCTCGGGAGCCACGTCCTCCTTGTGGGTGGCCACCGACCACTGGTGTCCGAAGGGGTCGGTCAACCTGCCGTAGCGGTCGCCCCAGAACATATCGGCCACCGGCATATCGGCGCGGGCGCCGGCTGCCACCGCCTGGCTGAAGACGGTGTCGACGTCCTTGACGTACAGGAAAACGCCCGCGGTCGAACCACCCAGCGACTGCGGCGCCCGCGTGCCTCCCTGGGGCATCTCGTCGGCCAGCATGATCATCGAGTCGCCGATTTTCAATTCCGCGTGGCCGATTTTTCCGTTCGGCCCGGCCATGCGGTGCACTTCCTTGGCGCCGAATGCGCGCTGGTAGAAGTCAATTGCCCGGGCGGCATCGTGGACCACCAGGTAGGGTGTCACGCTATGATAGCCATCTGGAATCGGTTTGGCTTTATGTGCCATTATTTTCTCCTTTCCTCGTAGTCTACTGCGCGTGCTTCCCGCGGTCTGTCAAAACCCATACGGGTAGGATGTCCGGAGCAGCACATGCCAGTGATCCCAGGTGATAAAATCGACACGCTCATGACGATTCTGTGTATCGCCAGCTACGAGAAAGGCCACGAGTTTCTGCGGGAGTCGAAGCGGCAGGGCGCGTCCGTCGTATTGCTCACTTCGCTGAGCCTGCGGGACAAGGCGCAATGGCCGCTGGAGAGCATCGACGAAGTCTTTTACATGCCGGATGACAATCACCATTGGGACCTTCCCCAGACTCTCAATGCCGTGAGCTACCTGGCGCGAACGCGCGACTTCGACCGGATCGTTCCCCTGGACGATTTCGACGTGGAGGTGGCGGCGGCGCTGCGCGAGCACCTGCGCGTGCCGGGAATGGGCGAGACCACGGCACACTATTTTCGCGACAAGTTGGCCATGCGGTTGAAGGCGCGGGAATCGGGGATCGAAGTGCCCGAGTTCGTGCACCTGCTGAATCACGGCCGCGTGCGGCGGTTCCTGGAGAGCGTGCCGGGGCCGTGGGTGTTGAAGCCGCGATCGATGGCCGGCGCCATCGGCATCCGCAAGATCCACCACGCCGACGAATTGTGGGCCGCGGCCGAAACGCTGGGCGACCGGCAGTCGCACTACCTGCTGGAGCGATTCGTGCCGGGCGGCATTTTCCACGTGGACACCATCGTCTACGAGAAGGAGGTGCTGTTTTCCATCGCCAGCGGATATGGCCGCCCACCCATGGAGGTCTCCCACGAAGGCGGCATCTTCACGACCCGCATCCTGGAACGGGATTCGGACGATGCCCGGCGGTTGCGCGCCGCCAATGAGCGCGTGATGGCGGCGCTCGGCATGGTGCGCGGGGTTTCGCACACCGAGTTCATCAAAGGCGTAGACGAGGACCACATTTATTTCCTGGAAACCTCCGCGCGGGTGGGAGGAGCGCACATTGCGGACCTGGTGGAAGCGGCGGCCGGCCTGAATCTCTGGGCGGAATGGGCCAAGGTGGAAGTAGCGGGCGGGAAGGCGCCGTATCGTCCGCCGGAGCCCAAGCAGGATTACTCTGGCCTGCTGGTATCGCTGGCGCGCCAGCCGAATCCGGACACGTCGGCATACTCCGATCCCGAAATTGTGTGGCGGATGAACCGGGAGCACCACGCCGGGCTGATCGTGAAGTCGGCGCGGGCGGAGCGGGTGCAGGAGCGTCTAGATAACTACGCGCGTAGATTCGAACAGGATTTCCTGGCCTACGTACCGCCCAAAGAGAAGCCCACGAACTGGTGTAGTGTCCAGGAATTAGCTGGACACACTAAAGTGTATCTGCCCTGTTTAACGCGACGACATCTCCAGTGGCTCGGGAATCGGAAACCCATTGCCAAGCCGCTTCCACTCGACTTTGGGCTTCTGGAAATTCACCGGAAGACAGACGGTACGGCCGGAGGCCCGCAGATAGTTGAGGCATTGCGCAGTGTGCTCGCCAGCCAGGCGCTCCACACATTTCAGTTCCAGCACCAGCGCGTCCTCCACGAGGATGTCGGCAAAGCATTCCCCCGCACAGTGGCCCTTGTAAACTACTGGAAAGAAAGCTTCGACGGTCGCCGGGATGCCCCGAAGGCCGAGTTCTCGCAGAGCGCGTTGGCAGACGTTGTCGAGGAAAGCCGGCACCCAAGGTATTGGAGACCTCAAAGATAGCACACCGTACGCGCTCCGTCAGCGAATTAAAGATCGGCGTTCATCGGCGTTCATCGGCGGCTAATAATCGTGTGCCGACTTTGCGCCGAACTGTCAAGAAGGAATCATTAGCCGCCGATGAACACCGATAGTGAATCTGTTGGGTTCGAACTGTCCAGCTAATTCTTGGACGCTACACTAGCGTGAACCGCCTGTTTGCCGCCAAAAATCAGGCTAGTCTATTGGCATGTCGATTTTTGTGCGGGACACAATCTTTTTGCGGGCCGCAATAGGAACACTCCTGAGTGCCGCGGCGGCACAGTCCCCTCCGCCGCCAGACTTCTGTTCGAGCCCCGCGGCGTGCTACACGCCGGCTCGCGGACCCAACTGCCCGCAAGTCCGCTTTGGCTGGGGCGACTGTCCCGGGAGCCGCCAGGCTTGTGACTGGTGCTACGGACCGAACGGCGTCTTTGCCTATACGCCGCGCGGCAGCACCTACACGCTGAATTCCGGCTGCAATCAGTTCGGCAACAACGCCACGTGGACGACCAAGGACGCGCAAATCGCGCAATGGATGAGCCAGGCCGGCGGCAATTGCGTCTCCGACGGGCGCGGCGGCTATACCTGCTCGAATGTGGATGCCGGCCGATTCAAGCAGGCCGCCAATTGCGGCAGCACCGGAACTCCGCCGGCTCCGGCGCAGGCTCCGGCGCAGGCTCCGGCGCCAACCCCTACGGCCAGTAGCGGCAACAACCCAGGCCCCTGCTCGAACCCCGCGGCTTGCTACACGCCGGCTCGCGGACCCAACTGCCCGCGGGTCCGCTTCGGCTGGGGCGACTGTCCCGGGAGCCGCCAGGCTTGCGACTGGTGCTACGGACCGGACGGCGGCGTCTTTGCCTATACGCCACGCGGTAGCGTCTACACGCTCGAATCCGGCTGCAACCAGTTCGGCAGCAACACCACGTGGGCGACCAAGGACCCGCTAGTCGCGCAATCGATGAGCAACGCCGGCGGCAATTGCTCCTCCGACGGGCAGGGCGGCTATGCCTGCTCGAATGTAGATGCCGGCCGGTACAAGCAGGCTGCCAATTGCGGCGGCGGATGTTGGACGAATCTTCCCGAGGGCAAGCTCTGCACGCAGGGGAAGTACTTCAAGGATCGGAACGGGCGGACGGTCCTTCTCCGGGGCGTCAACCTGGCGGGCACCTCAAAGATCCCGCCCTTCCTCGCTCTGCCCAAGAAGGGCGGCGTCATGGGCTTCGTGCTCAACAACGGTGTCATGAACACCGCCAGCTTCGATTTCATCGGCAACTCGGACTTCAGCGAGCTGGACCCTTTGCCGGCGTGGGGCCTCAATGTGATCCGCCTCCTGTTTGTGTGGGAAGCCTATGAGCCGGTTCAGGGAACCGGGTCCCAGCGCTACCTCGACTATCTCTCGCGCATTGTGGACGAGGCGTGGAGCCGCGGGATCTACACCATCATCGATTTTCACCAGGATGCCTACGCGCGCTTTCTGGCTGGGGGCTGCGGGGAAGGATTCCCCCAGTGGAGCATCCCGCCCGGAATTACGCTCGACAAGCCGGTGAACGATGCATCCTGTGCCAACTGGATGTTGAAGGCGTTTGGTTTCGACTACATCCGCTTCTGGAAAGACTTGACCTCCGGAAATTGGAACGATCTGTTTGCCGGGCAGTTCGATCCACGCGTCCACAGCGCTTTCCACGATTTTTACGCCGACACCAACGGCGTCCGATCGCACTACCGGCAGGTGATGGCCAACCTTGCGAGCACGTTCTCCGGCAAGAAGGGAGCGATCGGATACGATGTTCTGAACGAACCCTTCTCGGATCCTCTCGAATCCGAGCTGACGTCGCTCTACGGGGATGTCGCGAACGACATTCGCCAGGGGGACCCCTACGCCTTGTTGTTCCTGGAACCGAACCTGTTGACCGACACCGGCAAGCTGACGTTGGTCAAGCCGCCTTCCGGAGTGCCGGGCGTGGTGTACGCCCCTCACTTCTATGACCCCGACAGTCATGGTGAAAAAGCAATTCACCTCTCCCCTGCTGACCACCGCCGCCTACAAGACAATGGTGGCGCAAGCCGCCTCCTGGAACGCACCTCTGTTCGTGGGCGAGTTTGGCGGGTTGGCGGCCGCCTCCGGAGTCGCGAACTATATCGACACGATTCACAAACTGTCCAACGACGATATTCTGTCCTGGGCTCAGTGGTCCTACACGCCGGGTTGGACGAAGGACGCCAAAGACGGCTGGAATGGGGAAGATTTGAGCATCGTGGACGACCAACTGAACTACCGCGCCAATCTCTTCCATCCGCGGCCGCAACCGCAGGCGATCAACGGCGAGCCGCAAAGCCTCACCGTGGATGTGGGGAATTTCTCGGACACCTTGGAGCTGCATTGGATCAACAATCCAGGCGGAGCGCTCAGCTCGACCCAGACTGTCATCTATGTGCCCAACTACCGCGTTACCATTACCGACAGCATCACCCCCATGGCGGATTCCGGAAGCCCGCCGGTGTGCCGAAGAGATGGAACTCACCGCATCGTTTGTGAATCCTCCGCCGCGGACGCGCGTCTGGGGGTCAGGATCCGGCGTTACGGGAGCGGCGGTGTCGTCCCGTGATCCGGCGGAAACAGGATTTCGCCGAAGCGGAGCGGACGTTTGAGGTCATCTCCGGCGTGTACCAGCAGTGCTGATACGAGATGCTACAGTTGCCTAAGGCGACCCCCTCGGTCAGAGCGCGTTTTGTTCTGGATCAACTCCATCTGACCGTGCAATGGCGAGAGCGCCAATGATCGGTTGCATCATCGTTGGGCAGCCACGTCGCGCAGACTCTCCGGGGGCTCCTCGCCGCGTGCGATACGAGTGAGTTGCCGGAAATATTCGAATCGCTCCACACCGGGTACGATCACGATCAGGAGTTCTGCACTCGCCGCACGCTGGGTGGAGAATGCATGCGGCATCCGCGGCGGAACGACGATGACATCACCCTGTTCGGCCATGACAATCTCGGTGCCCGAGAGGACTTGTACTGCGCCATCCAGCACGTAGAACATCTCGGCCGAGCGGTCGTGGCGGTGGGGACGGGCGCCGTCAGCGTCTCTTCCGAGGCTCACCCGTACGGTGGAGAGAGCTCCACCCGTCGCGCTGCTATCCACGAGAAGTCGGACCTTCGCTGAGGAACCACCGGCGATTTCTGCGTCGGCCGCACGAATGATCACGGAGCGATCGAACCTGGGAATCACGAACGACATAACTACCTCCGGGTGCCAGCAATTCGCATTTCGGCGCCGGCAAGAGTGCAATGTGCCACCCATGCCGCAAACGTGGATGACTACAATCGAAGAATGAGGGATGCCAGGACACAGATGAACAGAGCGGTTCCGCCGTGAATCATGAGGGCCGGAATATTTTTCTCCCTCCCGCTGGCCCATACGTTAAGCATGTCACCAAACGGGATCAGAGAGGCGGTGAATAGGAAAGCAGCGAGCACACCCGAGCTGACTTTCAATGCCAGCAACACCATTACGAATAGTCCCGAGACGATATCGCGTGTCCCTTTCGTCCACAAGTAGGTGAACGTCCTCGTTTCCGGCGCAGGCACCCCGAAATCTCTCGCCGCTGGGAGTGGCGCGATAATAAAGCGAGCGCCAATGAAGATGATGCCGATGGCAACCAATCCGGTGAGCCAAAATAACATGGAACTCGGCGTCAGGAAAGTCTGCTGTGGCATCCACATCGAGTTCTAGCAATCCGGGTGCCAATATCCGTCGCCGACGTCTTGAATTGGAGATCCGACTCCCTCATCTCCTGACCACCAAATGGTCGTTCAAGTGAGGACGGTGGGAATCCTCACTCTTCCGATGGCATCGAAAGAGTAGGACTGCAAAAAAGACGCATGACCGCTATCGCATTCACCGTCGATCCCCGGCGCCTGCTCGCGGGATTCGCGGCTTTCGTGTCCACCGCCGGTTTGGTCTGGTTTGGCAACGGTCTCGACCCCTTGTGGCCGCTGGTCTGGCTCGCGCCGCTCCCCGTGCTGGTCTTCGCTCTGCGTAGCTCCTGGCGGAGCGCTGCAATCATCGCGGGTCTCGCGTGGCTGGTCGGCTGCTTCAACTTGTGGCACTACTTCCGGTCGCAGCAAACGCCTTTCTCAGTCTGGTTGGGCGTTTTCTCGGTTGCGGCACTAGTGTTCGCCCTGGCAGTCTTACTCTTCCGATCGCTGGTGCGGCGTGGCGCTTTATGGAGGGCGCTGCTGGCGATTCCCGCAACGTGGGTCTCGTACGAATATGCCCGCAATCTCGCGACGCCCCACGGCACGGCGGGCTCCATCGCCTATTCGCAGTTGAATTTTCTAGCTTTCCTGCAACTGGCTTCCATCACTGGTCCGTGGGGCATGAGCTTCGTGCTCATGTTATTCCCCGCCGGGCTGGCTATTGGCCTGCACTTTCGCCGCTCTCAGCCGAAGCAAGCACTGCGCATCGTCGGCATGGGAGTGGGGGTCGCTGTCCAATAG
>Ga0209517_10002906_pt1 | contig 23598 bp, 20 predicted proteins | sample PeaSoiMetSII2010_FD_187695 | JGI IMG/M metagenome (GOLD analysis project Ga0209517, IMG submission 187695) | Peat soil microbial communities from Weissenstadt, Germany - SII-2010 (SPAdes) (version 2) | ecosystem: Environmental > Terrestrial > Soil > Wetlands > Peat | place: Germany... | reverse complement strand
ACCACAACCGGCGCCGCTGGACCGACGATGGCATCCCGATCGACACCTCAAAGGACAAGGAGCCTGATAACCATGGAAGAGAAGACCTACGCAGCTCGCACTGAGGCAACGACATCTCGACCGGGTTCAGCTCCGGCGCGTAAGCCGGCAGCTGGAAGACCGTCAGCCACGTGCGGGCGGCGATCAGCTCGCGCATCGCGCGGCTGACGTGGGTATTCAGGCCGTCCCAGACCAGGACGACGGGGCCGTCCAGCTGCTGGTGCGCGGCGTCCAGGAAGCGGGCGTAGTCCGTCTCGGTGAACCCCTTGCGCTTGTCTCCCCGCCGTGCGCGGTGCGTGCGGTAGATCAGCCGGGGCTGGCAGCCGGGCCGGGTGGCGATCAGCGCGGCCAGCGACACCCGCGTGTCATGGCCGCCAGTCACCTTGACTACGGGGGTACGGCCGCGGCGGCCCCAGGTGCGTCCCTTCGGCGGCCTCAGGCCCTGGCCGGACTCGTCTTCGAAGCAGAGCCAGGCGCCCAGGTCCGCCGCCGTCCTTTTATGACCGGCCAGGTGTCCTCCCGCCACCTGGCGATCTTGTCCTCATCCCGCTCGGCGGCCCGGCGGGCCGGGACCTGCACGGACCAGCCGAGCTGGTGCAGCAGGACATCCATCCCGGCCAGCGTGTACTCCACCCCGAACCGCTGCCAGGCCTGCTCGGCGACCCGGGCCAGCGTCCAGCACTGATCGGCATAGCCGCACGCCGCCGGCCCGGCATCCAGGACTTCTTCCAGCTCGGCGACCTGCGCCTCGGTGAGCTTGCACTTCGCTCCGCCCGCGCCCTTGGATGCCAGCGCCTCCCGGCCGCCCGCGGCCAGGGCCCGCCGCCACCGGTTCACCGACATCCGCGAGACCCGGAACCGCTTCGCGACCTCCCGGTCGCTGGCCCCGGCCTCGATCATCTCCGCCGCGACCAGCCGCAGCTGCTCCCGGCGGGCCCGCTCCGCCGCGTCCAGCCCGCCGCCATCGGGGTACCTCATGCCTCCGGCATAGCTCACCAGGCGCCGGATGGCTAGACCCAGTAACCCCCGCTATTGAAGATCGTTAAACACCGCCACCTACTGCGCATCAGTGAGCAGCGTTTCAGCAGGCCAGCAAGTGAATGGGCAAGTAGTGGACGTACCCGTAGATCTCTACGGATCAGAAGGTCAAGTGACCGACCGAGCCGCCCGGGCAGAACCGAGGAGCCGAGTAACCACCTGAATAACTATCGCCATCGCCAACGGCGGACGCTAGCGGACGCCGATGGGCGAAGGTCCCCCAGGTCAGGCATGCCGTATGGCTGGCAGTCGGCATCGGTACTTGGCTCCGGACGAAGAGGCGGCCGGTTCAAATCCGGCCACCCCGACCACAAAACGGCAGGTCATAGGGTATCTGGTGACCTGCGGTTCGCGTTCCGCCTCTGCCGATGTCCGATTTTGGGAGCCAAACGGGAGCGAGCGGGGTTGCTGGCGGGCCGGATACCGGCCAGCAGTCGGTTAAGTAGCGGCACCGCGGACACTGGCGAGAGTGCGGCGCGCTGACGTAGCGACTCCTCCCAGCGGGCTTGAAGCGCGGTTTTCAGTTCTTCTCGCATGGCCGGGCTGACGTGGCCGTACACGCCGCGCATGCCGGGTTCGTCGTGGCCTAGCCGTTCGGACTTGAGCACGTCGGCTATCTGGTCTTCGTCCATCCACACCTTGAGGCCATGCCGTAGGCCATGCGGGGTTAGTCCCTTGATAATCGGTGCCCACGACGCCACGGCCAGGTCTTCGCCCGGTACTTGCCCGGAACCTGGACAACGGTCACCGTTGCTCTTGTGAGAGATCACCAGGCCGTCGAGGCGGCGCGGAAGCGCGCGGCGGCAGGCAGCGCACCGGGCGGTTTCGGGGTCGCTGACGAATCGGGCCACTCCGCGGCCGGTCGGCGGCACGAACTCTTCCCCGCGGACAGCAGCGGGCCACGCTGCGAGAGGCTGCCCGGGAAACGGCGCGCTCGTGTCGATCAGGACGGGCCGCGCTGACCGGTGTGACCGTTCGGGGTACCAGCCGTCCGCGGCCGGGTGAAAGTAGCGTTCGCCGTACGTTGAACGCCGGTAGTGGCCACCGCCGGGGCTAAGGAAGACGTATTCAGCGCCCGTGCACCATGTCGTACCGGACGCCGGGCCGGTGCTCTTGTCGAATTTGCGGCACGTGCAACGGCGGCCCTTGATCTGCGTCTTGTGCCATGCGAGAAGTTCCGCCAGGAAGGGCGGCAGATCGGCGGGCCGGATTGATCCGTCCTTGGGTCGCCCCCGGTAGAAGTGCCCGCCTAGCTCGTACAGTTTCCACTGGATATCGAGCGCATCGCCTTGCATGTAGTCAGGCAGCACGTAGTCGGGCGAAAGCCCGCTAACCTCGCTCCACCGCATACCGGTATAGCCGTCCGTGATACCCATCAGGAAGTCTTCATCTCGTCCTGTGAGTGCGGCGAGTCGTTCGGAGGTCAGCAATACTTGAAGCGGCGTCGCCCAGACCTTTTCGGCTTGCTCGTGGTGCTCAATGCGCCGTTGCCCTTTCCGGCCTTTTCCTCGCTTCCGGGCGGCCGGATTCACCTTGATATGGCGCGGTATCGCGTCGTTGAGGATGGTGGTAAGGGTCGTACGCGCGTCTCGTGCCGTACGCCGCGCGAACCCTTGCGCCATTATTTCCCGTTCCCACTTGCCTACTTCCTCGGCCGTGATGTCAGACAGTGCCCAGCTGCCGAACTTCGGGAGTATGTGAACTTCGATGGCGTATTTGTAGTTGACAAGCGTGGTCGGCTCCAGGTCTTGAGCTGGGCACCACTCGTTGACCCACTCGATTAGCGTTATCCGTCCGGCGCGCGGGTCAACGTACGTTCCGTTGTCGGCGGCGGCTTCCTGTGCCTGCCCGTACTTCTCGGCGGCCTTGCGTGTCTTGAAGCCTGGTTTTGACGGAACGCTGCCGTCCGGCGCGTGCCAGCGTGCCCGCCAGAGATTTCCGCGCTTTTCTGCCCATGCCATTTTCCTGACCTTCTTTCCTTACTGTCGGATCAGGCTGCCGTGCGCTTGCGGCGGGGTCCATCCGGCCGGGGCCGCGGACACAGCAGTGTCACGGTTTCGTCGCCCTGCTGTTCCTGCGCCTTGCGCCGGGCCGCTCTCGGTTCCCTGGTGGCGGCGGGCAGCTTCTCGTTTATCCGGACGATTTCGGCAATGTGTTCCGCTGTGAAGTGATACGCACCGCCAAGCATGGTGAACGGGATTTTGCGGGCCGCGGCCCGACGTTGGAGCCAGCCCGGTTTTACGCGCAGAATCGCGGCGGCCTCGTTGAGCGTGTGAACGGCTATCGACGCTCCCCCGGCGGTCATGCGGCACCGCCGTTGATGACGCCCAGACGGGGGGTATCCGTGACATCCGTGACATCCGTGTTTTCGCAGGTCACCCCCGGCACGGATTGGCGCGCGTCACGGATCGATCCGTGACGCGCCGGGTGCCGTGACGCCGCTGAGCTGGGATTGTCATGGGTGTCACGGATACCCCCGCTGGGGCGCGGGCAGTACCGCGCCCAGGCGTCGGAGAAGTCGCCGCGGCGGTACCCGCGAACCCGGCCGATCGGCTCACCGAAGCGGATGATTTCGGACCTGATGTCGTAGTCGGCCAGCAGGACGGCCAGCCGCCGGGCGCTGATCCCGTCCGGCCCGTGGTCAGACCAGGGCGCTTCGGGGTCGGACCGCAGCCGGGCAATCAGTGTGATGGTGGGCAGGGCCTCAGCGTCCCCGAACGCGGTACGGCAGTCGGCCAGCAGGCGGATGCGGTCCGACACGCTCGCCGCGGCGTCCCGATCGGTGGTGAGCACGACGGCGGCGTGCCGGGCCAGCCCGGGCCAGGGGCCGCCCGCCAGGTCGGCCACCGCGACCAGGGGTTCCCAGGTGTCAGCGGCGCGGTCTTCAAGCGGCATGGCGGGCTCGGCTCGTTCCAGCTCGGCCAGGTGCGCGCCGAGCCAGCGCGCCAGCTGCGCGGCCAGGGCAGTGAGGGCGGGCCGGTCCCGGCGGTGCCGGAACGGCGCGACCGTCTCACCGGGGGCACGGCGGCGCATGCGGATCACGACGGCGCGGTCCTCGATCGTGTCGGGCATCGCGCCGATCCCGGCCAGCGCGGCCATGGCGAACGTCGGGATGGTCTCCAGGCTGCGGGTGCCCGCGTCCCACCGGATGGCGGGCCGGTTGCGCTGGTGCCCGGCGTTCAGCAGCCCGCGCAAGTCCTCGTTGGCATCGGCGTTCTTCCCACCGAAGATGGTGTCGGCCTCATCGACCAGCAGCGTCGGCGTCACCTCGCCCCCGATGGCCCGGTAGACCGCGGCGGGTGAGGCGTTCACGGTGATCAGCGGCGCGTGGCAGGTGCCCTCCACGATGTCCAGCAGGCGGGACTTGCCGCACCGCTTCTCCGGGGCGCGGATGACCAGCCGCGGGGCGTGCTGCCAGGCGGGCTGGGCGTGGGTGGCGGCGGTCCACAGCGCCACCGCCGTGGTGGCTTCGGCGGATGGGAGGATGACGTACCGGGTGAGGATGGCGTGCAGCTGGCCGAGGATGGCCGCGCCTTCCGGTTGCGGCACGTAGGACGGGCAGCCGCACTGGCGGCAGGGCCGCTTGCGGTACCGGCCGTGCTCCCCGTGCCACAGGGTCAGGTGGGCGCAGCCGTCCCGGGCGCACGCGCCCGGCCCGCCGGGTACCGCCTCGCCGCGGGCTAGGCGGTCGTGCAGGATGCCTTCCTGGTCGGTCATCATGCGGCGGCTCCTTCGTCGCGGAACGCGCCGTCGATGGCGGCGCGGATGTCGCGTTCGGTCTGCTGGGCGGCTAGCCCGGCCGCGGTGAGCGCGGCGCGGGCGTCGGCTTCGGTGAGGGCCCCGGCGGTGACCATGCGGGCGATGCCGCGGGCCGCGCCGTACAGCGTGACCCGGCGGCGGCCCTCCGGGGCCTGCTGTACGGCGCGCAGGTGCGCGGCCAGCAGCGCCGGGGGTGATGAGATGCCCCCCGCGCGGCGGGTCACGGGCGGGCCGCTGGGCGGCGCGGGCCGGTCGGCGGCGGGCGGGGCCAGGGCCGCGCGCAGCGCGGGGGGCATCTCGGTTACGGGCCGCCCCCCCGCCCACCGGTACGGGCGGCCGGTGCCCGGGTGGGCCGAGGGCGGCGCGACGACGTACCCGCCGTCTGCCTTGACGTCGACCCCCGGCCGGTCTGGGAGGGCGGCCAGCAGCGGGCCGCCGGGGTGCCGGTAGTACAGGTGCCAGCCGCCCCCGCCCGTGGCCACGGTGGCGGTGGGGGTCATCAGCGCCGGGTCGACCTGGCCGCCGTTGCGCGGGTCGATGTCGACCACGGCCAGCCCGGCCGCGGTGCCGGTGCGGATGGCCAGCAGCCCGCCGGGCACCTTGGCGAGCATGGCGGCCAGCCGGGCCGGGTCGAGCGTGGCGGCGTGGAATCCGTGGCAGGTCAGGCACCCGCACCCGGCCGGGTCATGCCCCCGCCCGGCGGCGCGGCAGGCGCCGCAGTTGGCGACCGGGCGCTTGGACCGGCCGAGCACGAATACCGGCCAGCCGCGGCGGATGTAGCCGAGCGCGGCAGCTTCGAAGGTGAGCCCCGAAGGGGCCTTCTGGTGGTCTTGACTTTCCGGGCCAGGGTGGTCGTAGCGGTGCACGGGGATGCCTGCCAGGCCGGCCAGCCGGGCGGCGTGGCCGGCGCCGGGGCTGCTGTCGCGGATGAACGCCAGGCAGGCGTCCGCGCCGAGCGCGACCATGGCGGCGTTGCGGGCGAACCCGGCGCCGCGCCCGGTCATCCAGTCGGCGGGGTGCCGTTCGGCCTGGCCGCCGCGGGCCTGCCACAGCCGCTCTGCGATGGCGTCGGCGCCGCGCGGGCACGCCCCGGTGACCAGGACCGTGCCGGGCGGGCAGTGCTCGCTTAGCGCGGCGGCGATCACGGCCTCATCGGTCCAGGTGCGGGACCCGGTGACCAGCACCCGGCGGGCCTGGCCGGGCCGGGGGCAGTGCCCGCACCAGCACAGGGCGGGCGGGCAGTACCGGCCCGCGCCGGGCTCGGGCCGCCCGGCCAGCGCGGCGGGGGTGTGACCGGCGCACCGCCACCCGGCCGGGTACAGCCGGGCCGGGGTGGCCCCGCACGGGCCGTCCGGGCCGTGCCCGGTGCACGGCCGGCCCTGCGGGTGCCCGGCGGTCACCGGCCGTCCTCCGCGGCGCGGCAGGATGGGCACAGCCCGTCCTCGGGCGGGGTGCCGAGGTAAGCGGCCCCGCACCGCTGGCAGCCCCATTCGTCCGTGCCGGTCCCGGCGGGGGTGTCTTCCTCGCGCCAGCCGCGGCTGTAGATGACGGCGAGCTTGGCCGTGATGGCGGCGCTGAGGTCGATCCCGGCGCGCTCGGCAAAGCAGGCGGTGACGATGAGCACGTCGGCTACCTCGTCTTCCAGCTCGCGGCGGGTGCCGGTGCGGCGGGCCTTGCCTGCCCAGCGGCGGTATGCGCCGACCAGTTCCCCGGCTTCCTCGGCCACGCACAGCGCTTGCACGTCCAGGGCGTTGGCGTCGGTGATGGCGGGCCGCCGGCTGGCGCGCAGCTGGGCGTCCAGGCGGCGGGCGATCTGGCGCAGGTCCGCGGCCGGGGCGGCGGCGCCGGGAATGGTGCCGTCCTGGTCCAGCGCGGCGTGCGCTTTCGCGGTGAGGGCGAACGGGACCGGCTGGCCGGGGCCGGTGGCGGGGCCAGCGGTAAGGGTGCTTGCGGGGGCCGGGTAGCCGGGGCGTGTCATCGGTGGCCTTCCTTGTGCAGGTTGCGGAGGTAGTTCCAGATGCGGCGGCCGGTCCGCAGGCGGGCTCCGGTGCCGTGGCAGCGGTGGCAGTACCGCCAGGCGCGGCCGGACGGGGAGCGGTGGCGGCCCGCCCCGCCGCACTTGCGGCAGGCGGCGAACGGCCAGACCAGGAACGCCGTGACGTAACCGAGCGTGACGACTATGAGGGGCAGGATGAGGGCGCTAGCGGCCAGGTGATGGGGGTGCAAAACGGCCTCCAGGGGCGGTTTTAGGGTGTGCGGAGCCAGGACCTGCTAGCGGGTGCCGGGGCAGGCCAGGTCTGGTTTGGGGGTGCTAGCGGGGGTGCTAGCGCTAGCGGGGGAAGGCGCTAGCGCTAGCACCCGCCGGGCGGTTAGCCGTCGTCCCGGTTTCGGTTACGTTCGGTGACGGCGTTGAGGATGTCGGCGCGGGCGGGGCCGCGCCGGTTGACGGTCTTGCCGTCGATGCGGCGGCCGATCTGCCCGGTAGCGATGCCGTAGCCTGACAGGGCGGTGGTGAGCTGGGCCGGCTCCCACCGGGCGTAGACCTCCGGGCGCAGGCTGGCCAGCCGTTCCAGCAGGGTCTCGTTCCAGGCGGCGTCCTCCCCGGCAGGCCAGACGGCGGCCACGTCGGCCAGCACGTCGGCGGCGGGCCGGGCCGGGGTGTCGGCCGGTTCGGGCAGGACCCCGGCGGCGGCGCGGGCCTTGATGGCGCGGGCCATGACCTTGGCGGCCTGGTCGTTGTCGATGGCGAACGAGCGGCGGGCGCCGGGCTTGCCGATCCCGGCCAGGATGCCCCACCCGGCCTCGGTGACCGGCTCGAACACTGTCGCCCGGTAGCCGAGCTTGTACATGGACGTGCCGAGGATCATGTCGTTGGCGATCTGGTCGGCGACCGACAGGCAGAACCGGGTGTTGATATTGCGGGTGATCCCCGGCGGCAGGCTGTCCTTGTCGGGGATCTGGGTGCCCAGGATGAGCCAGATGCCCAGCGCGCGGAACAGCTTGATGCACTTCTCGGCCGTCTCCCCCGCGGCCTTGCCGAGCTTGCCGAACAAGAACAGCTCCTGGACCTCATCCGCGAACACCACCAGCGGATGCAGCCCCGAACCGGGCAGCGCGGCCAGCTCCGGCGTCACCTTGTTCTCCGGGGCCTTGCCGATCGCGGCATAGTGGGCGATGCGCCTGGCCCGCTTCTGCCCCTCGCCGTACAGCCAGCCGAACATGTCGGCGCACGCGCGGATGGTGTCATCGTCGTTGCCGTTGCCGTACTCGGCGCACACGGGCGCGACCGTCGCGAAGTCGCCCACGCCCTTCAGCTCGTACCCGCGCAGCTCGACGCGCACGTCGAGCGCGGCGGCCAGGACCAGCAGCCGCATGGCCCACGACTTGCCCGACCCGGGCTGGCCGCCGAACAGCCAGTTCCGGAACGCCAGCGACACGTCCGTGAGCTCCATCCGCGGGGTGGTGGCGAACGCGAACGGCTTGAACACGTCCACCGTCCCGGACCGCAGCAGCGGCCAGGCGGGCTGACGCATCTGCGAGGCGGGCTCGTGCCCGACCCACAGCGCCAGGCGGCCGGTATGCCCTGGCGCGGGCTCGGGCCAGACCTGATCCAGCGGCAGCCGCAGCCCCGACGCCAGCCGCCCGCGGCGGGCAATCACGTCGGCGGCCTCCACCCCGTACGGCAGGTCCACCACGGCCAGGTGCCCGGGGCCGTCCCGGTGGATCTCCTGCGGGAACGTGATCGCGTTCGGGTCTTTCGCCACGGCGGAGTTGATCCCGGCCAGCTGCACCGACAGCAGGGCGCGGCGGACCAGTTCCGCGGTGAGCTTGCGGTAGGCCTTGCCCTGGGACACCCGGTCGGTGATCGGCTTGTCCGCCGGGCGGCCCGCCCGCGCCGCCACGGCCACCGCCACGGCCAGCGCGGCCAGCCGCCACAGTGCCAGCCCCGGCAGGATGGCCAGCAGGGCCGCGCCCGCGGCCAGCACGATGGTGCCGCCGATCAGGACGGGCCACCGCCAGCGGGCTTGGCGCTGGCGGCGGGCATCCAGGGCCAGCCACTGCGCGGCGTCGCCCCGGTCGGCGGCGGCCTGGCGCAGGTGCCAGTTCCCTTCCTCGGCCGAGGCCCACCGGACCAGCCGGGCCGCGGCGCGGGCTGCGCCGGGCACCGCGTACACCGCGGTCTTGATGGCGTACTTCGGCGCGCGGACCGCGTGGAAGCCCGCGTGATACCGGGCCTCCCTCGCCGCCCATCTCAGCGAGGCGGCCAGCGCGGCGCGGGACGCCAGCCACGGCGGCACGACCGGCGGCCGGACCCCGGTGCCGCGCGGGGCGAACGGGCGCGGCTCGTCCTGCGGGTCGACCGGGCGGCCGGGCAGGACGCGGCCGACCAGGACCGACTCACGGTCCACGGCGTCATCGCCGCCGTCGTCATCGTCGCCGTCCGGCCGGTCACCGGGGACCGGCGGCAGCGCCGGGGGCCGCCCGTCACGGCCCGCGTTCCCGCCGTCTGGGGCGGGAGCGGGCAAACCTTCCATCCTTGAGCGATGAGATCGAGCGGCTCCGTGACCTTCTCCGCCAGCACGGCATCGACCCGCAGGACGGGGCCGCATAGTCTGGGGGTCCGCGTCCCGCCGAGCTTGCCGACGCGATCACGCGGACCAGACGCGGACCAACCGCTAGATCGGCTCGTAACCTTCGCTGCTAGACGCATTGCCGACCTACCGGCTCCGGAGCCGTGAGTCCTGACGGTATACGGTCTTTGCGAAGCCTAACGTCAAGCATGCACGATCTTGTCAACATGGAATATCACCAGTGGGCTTGAATGGACGATACTATGCCGCTAGTTCCGATGGTCGCGTTCAGGTCACCACGATGTTAGGCGAGGCTTGCTCACCCTGAGGTGGATTTCCGACCTTACGGAATCCAATCCAACGCCTGCTCACGTCGTTCCAGGTAGCTTGCTGTTCCAGGAAGAATTTCTTAAGACGCTCTTCCTCCAGTTCGGGCGGAGGAGTCGTTATTACATAGTAGTCTATATCGTCCCGTAGTCGATTCAGCCGATATTGTGCTTCCTCCATAAGTACCCATCTTGACCGCCAATTATAGAATGAATCAAGTTGACCGAGAACGGTGACCAAGGCCACCATCGGCAGTGCGATCGCAGCTCTTGACGGTATAGCTTCGATGCCTAGCACGACTGTCGACGCAGCGGTCAGCAAGAGCGTGGCGACCCTTACATATGAAGCGCGTCTTCGGAAAACATGCTTTCTGGAGTCCGCCCACTCCATGTCTCCAGATACAGTTTTTCTGAATTTTAGAAATATGTCTCGCAAGGGCATGTCCGCGGCTTCGCCAGCTACAAACAGGAAGCCCTTTTCTGAATCAATCTCATCGCGAGTGTCATCGCTTCTTAGCCACCTCATGGATCAAGATTGTCGGAAGCCAGCCCGATCTTCAAGAGCGCTGGCCACACCACCTACCGTGGCCCAGATGATCAAACACAAAGTCAGGACCCCCTAGACAGTAGACCGAGCTGACACCGGGCAGTACCACCCCAGGGCTACGGACCATGCCGCCGTGACACTTAAGCGCCAGATCGGTACATCAGAAGGCGCGGTACCTTGGCCCCGATGATCTTGGTCTGCACTGGCCTGCCGCAACCCTAGGTGACCGACTGCCTCCGAAGCCTCATGCGATGGATACGACCAGCGTTGCCGGCCTGCCGCCGAGTATGTACGGCGGGCACTGCCTAGGCGTGGTCTTCACAGGCCGTAGCGCAGCAAATACTGCAAGTCGGCGAGCTGCGCCGTGCCGTCCGGCGTTTGCCTGATCGGCGCCGCCACCTCATGCTGTAGGGGAGAGCCGCGAAACCGGTAACGCTAGATATCTCGGGGTGGAGCAATGAGCAACGACCGAGAAGAAAGAAACCGGGTTCTTGGCATGCCGATAGGAACGGGTCCGCACCATAGGCGGGGCGAAGAGCAGCAGCGTGTGATGGGGTTCCCTGTCGATGTCTTCGATAGCGTGAACCTCGACGGGCTCCGTTCCCTGGCCCATCCCATCCGGGGTTATAAGCGGTGGGCGCGGCGGCGGCGGCTGGGCCCTTATGCGACGGACGAAGACGAGCGGTAACCGATAGCGCGGCGTGGACTGCGCCGGGTTCCCTTTGGCTATTCCAGTCGACCAACGGCTATCTGAGGCCCTGGACAGGATATGTACCATCCTGCTGTGGGCGAATTCTGGGACTCTTCGGCGCCAGGGGTGATGCGGCTGCCCTCGGGCAGGCTGGTGCGAGGCCGCGGCCTCAGTCGTCCGCTTCCCGATGGTCCCCATCCGGCCTTCGGTGTGTATCTGCTTGGCCAGCCACCCCCTGACGTCCCCTGGGAATCACGATGGCTTCGCTGGCCAGATTTCCGCCTGCCCGCGGATCGGGCCGACGTCCTGCCCACGTTGACCGAAGCCTGGCAGCGCGCGGCGACTGAACGGGTGGAGATCGCCTGCGCTGGCGGTCGCGGGCGCACCGGCACCGTGCTTGCCTGCCTGGCCATCCTCGACGGTGTTCCCGCGTCTAAGGCGGTCGCGTTCGTACGTGAGCATTACAACCGGCACGCTGTCGAGACACTCAGGCAGCGCCGCTACGTCGCCCGGTGGCGCGGGGACAGGTGATGCCGGCCGCGCCGCGGCGGACGACATGGCCATGTCAGTTGTTTCCCGGGGCCATACCGCTGGGCTTGCCCAGACCGCTCCTATGTCAGGCTGGGGCGAGGCCTCCCGAACCGCGGGAACGATCTCCTGGGCCCAGCGACCCCTACGTCCGAGTCGGGACCGTAGCGGTCTACGTAGGCGGACACGAGTTCGACGACGACGACATCACCTGGACGGAGGGCTCAGAAATCGCACTCCGTAGCGAGTACCCTGCCATGATCGAGATTCGCGAAACCAGTGGCGACCACCAGCGCCAGCGGGAGATTGCCCGCAAGATCTTCACTGCCCTGGAGTCAGCAGGCCGGTGGCGGGCCGTGTACATCGACGATATGCAGAAGGTCCTGGACACCTACGACCCCGCGCAATGACCTCACGACCGGCTCACCGGCTCCGATCGGATGACGGTGGAATTGCCCGCAAATGACCGGCAGATGGCATAGGTTGTGTCTTGTCGGCACTCACCTGGGTTTTCGGCGAAATCAGCTCACCGTAGGAGATGCATCCATGTTGCGCCGCATTTCCGTCGTCGCTTCCTGCGTCGTTGTGCTTGCCCTCAGCGCCCTGCCAGCGTCCGCGGCGACCAGCAGTATCCACGCATTCAGCATTCCGGGCGTCTACGGTGTCCGCGCCTGGGGCACTTACTACCAGACTGGGATAAGAGTCCGGGTTTCTGTGTGCGTCGAGGACACCGCTCCGAGCGTTTACGGCGCGGCGGCCGTCGGGGTGGCGTTCGACTCCAGCTACCGCCATCACGATAACGTGAGCGCGGTGACGATCGGCTATGACCACACTCAGTGCCATGCCATGACCACACAGTATACAAGCCACCTCGTCGTCGAGGCGCTGTCCGGATACCAGAATGGCAAGGTCCGCCAGCGCGGCAAGGTTACGCAGATCTACTGACCCGCCGACCCCAATACACATGAATGTGACACCGTACCCACTCTATCGGGTAGAATGTCACATTCATGCAATGGCAGCCCCGGAGCACATGCAATGGCAGCCCGGAGCACACGTTAGCCATTTAGCTGTATAAGCGGATAAGTGCACGAGGCTATCCGGCAGTGATCTGCTTGCGACCGTTGCTGGCGCCGCCGACCAGGCCGGTACGCAGGCTAGGTGCGGGAATGGCCACCGGGGCGGTGCGGGTCGGCGTCGGCGTCGCGCTGGTGAGACGCAGAGCCAGCGCCGGGCACATGTCCACCGCCTGCTGGGCATCCTTTTCCAGCCAGGTAGGCACCGGGATGTTGAGAATGACCGGATAGCCCTGGGCGTCCAGGTGGATGATCTCCGGCATCAGGTGCGCACAGAGCCCGTGCCCACGGCAACGCGTCCAGTCCACCACGAGCCGCTGCTGCTCTTCCTGCTCGGGACCCGTTGGTAGCGGCAGCACACCGCGGACGGGACGACCGCAGGAGGAGTGGAAGACATGCGCCGCGAGGTCCTCGGTGAACACGTCCAGGGCCGAGAGCACGAACCTGGTCATGCCGTCGGGGTGCGAGCAGGCACCACGCCCGGCTACGGCCGCGGCGGACCGCCTGGCCACGTCGAGCGCCTCGATGCCGCCCGATCCGTCGATCAGCGCGGCCAAAGCCCGTGCGATGGAAGGCAGGCCGAGCTTGCACGGGCCGCACTGGCCCGCCGACTCGCCAGCCAGGTAACTCGCAATCCGTGACACTTCGCCGAGCGGGCAGGTCCCGTCTCCGAGCGGGAGCACGATCCCCGAGCCGAGCGTGCCGCCGACGGCGGCCAGGCCTTCACGAGATACCGGCACCACATACGCCGTACCGGCCGGCAGCCACATGCCGTGGTACCCGCCGACCAGGACGCCGTCGCCGGCCGGAGCCTGGCAGATGTCAAGGACCGCCGCCAGCGGAACACCGGTAGGCACTTCGACCACGGCTGGATTCCCGGCGGAACCGCCGACGCTCAGCAGGACGGTACCGGGTTCCTCCGGTGTTCCGACCGCGGCGAAACGCTCCGGCCCGAGCAGGGCGAGCACCGCGAGCTGGGCGTACGTGGACGCGTTAGACAGCAGCGTCGGCAGGTCTCCCACGCCGAAGTCGCTGGCCAGGGTCTTGCGGCCCGGAGGTATGGGCCGCTTGCCGTTGATACCGCGGACCAGCGCACCCGACTCGCCAGAGATGAACCGGTCGGGCATCTGGAACACGCGGGCTATCTTGCGCAGGCCCGGTTCGGCCGCGATAGCGGCCTCCATCGACCGGTTCGCCAGCTCGTTGCCCGAGACTCCGATCACGATCTCCTCGGCGCCGATGGCCTCGGCCACCAGCGCGGCGCCGCTCAGGATGAGGTACGGCGAGCGGATCATGAGCATCTTGTCCTTGACGCTGCCTGGCTCGCCCTCGGTGGCGTTGACGACCACGATCGGCGCGCAGTCGTTCGCCTCCGTGTTCTTCACCACCGCGCTGAGCTTGCGCGAGAACGGGAACGCCGCACCGCCCTGACCGCGCAGGTCGACCTGCTCGGTCATCGAGATCAGTTCCTCGGCGGAGAGCCGGGGCAGCGGACCGAAGATGTCACGGTGGGCTTCTAGGTCAAGCCGAGGCATCCGGTCGAGTCCGGCCGTCAGCCTGGCCGCCCCGATCCTCATGATCGCGGGCGCGTCAAGGGCCTTGATCGGGCTCATTCCCACTCGTCACCTCCGGTCGGCCCGGGTATGTCGCGATACCTCGGGTCAGTGGACTTGGCCCTGCGTGACGGGCGGGCCGCCGCGCTGGGCAGCGGGCCGGTACGCGGTCCGGCAGCGGGATCGGCCGACGGTGCCGGCTGACCGGGCCGAGCCATCGGACCACTTCCCGGCCGTGGTGGCGAGCCGGTGTCCGTGCGGGACATCGGACCGGTGCCCAGACGCGGCAGCGGTCCGGTCTGGGCTCGGGAAGCCGAGTCAGTCCCGGGCTGTGGCATGGCACCCGGACCGGGACGAGAGGCCGACCCACCGCCACCCCACGGCAACGGCCCGGTCCCGACCTGCGGAATCGGCCCAGTTTCGGGACGCGGCATCGCCCTGGTGTCTGGCCGGGGCATCGGGCCCATGTCAGGCCGGGGCATCGGTCCTGTCCCGGGCCGTGGCGCGGACCCCGTGTCGGCGCGCGGCATCGGCCCCGAGTCGCTACGCGGCATGGGTCCGGTACCCGGGCGCGGCATCGGGCCGGTGCCATTGCGGGGCATCGAGCCCGTGCCGTTGCGCGGCGGCTGGCCGTTGCCGACCCGCGGAATCGGGCCGGTATCAGGCCGGGGCATGGCCGCCCCGTCAGGCCGCGGCATCGGCCTCGTTCCGTGCTGAGGCATCGCCATTCCGGGCTGAGGCATCGCCGCCGCGTCAGGCCGGGGCATCGGCCCGGTCCCGAGCTGGGGCATGGGGCCGGTCCGGAGCGTTGGCATCGGCCCTGAACTCCGGTCCTCCTGGCGGGGCGCTGCGGTTATGGCCGCCCGGGGAGGCCTGGACTCCGGCCAGCCGGGCCGTGAGCCGGTCCGCCCGTCGGATCCGGTACGGTCCGCGTAGTCGTCGACGTACGGCGCCGCGGATTGCGGCCGACGGCCCTGCGGTCCGTACGGGTAGGAAGACAGTTCGTCCTGAGGCACGTCGCCGTGTCCCCTCGGCGCCCCCTGGAACCGGGGCGGCCCGTCGTACCCGGGCTCGTAGAGCGGCTGTCGCACGGGGCCCGCCGGCGCAGGCCCGGCCAGCGCCGACTGCGACTGGTCCGCGCCCAGGTAGGGGCGGCCGCGCACCCCGGTGGGAGCATCGTCGCCGTACGGCGGGGCGCCCAGCGGCGTGAACCCGAGGTCGCGATAGGCGTCGGACGGCGAGGACGGCCCGGCGTAGGCCGGCCCGGCGTAGGCCGGAGCCGGGTCCAGGGCCGGCAGCGGGCCCGAGGCTGGGGATCGGCCCGGCGCCGGAAGCGCGGTGGCGGTCCATGTGCCCGGCGCGCCGATCGCGGCGCCCCGGGTGCCCAGGCCGGCGGGCAGCACCTGGACCGTCCCGCCGAGCTGTGCCTGTGCCATGCCCATGGCCGCGGCGCGCAGCGGCGACGAGCCCGATGAACTGGCTCGGTCGACCATGGGGGATGAGTTAAGGCTCTCCTTCGGCCGCAGCGAGATGGCCAGGAACCTGAGGGCGAGGCCGAGGGCGGTTACCGCGATCGCGAAGCCGTAGCTCCAGTCGACGTACGGCTTGGCCGCCCGTCCGCCGAGGAGCCCGTGCAGGACCCCGAACACGAACGCCACGTAAGAGCTGTAGTGAATGGCCCGCCAGCGCCAGGCCCGGCCGTGCGCGGTGAACCGCTTGCGGAGGATGCCAGTCACTACGAGCAGCACGATCAGGTCAGAGGCGATCGTGCCGAGCCCGATGTAAAAGGTCCGGTATGGCGACAAGAAGGGAATAACGGCGTCGATGACGTGCGACCGCTGGGCCAGGATCTCGGTCGTTATATGGATGATCAGGAACGCCAGCGTGCCGAACGCGAAGGCACGATGGACAGCCTGCGCCATCACCCGGTGTCCGGGTGTCATGACAATACGGTCGGTGGCCAGGAGGCTCATAAGCACAGCGCCGGTGAGGCCGATGAGCGCGAGCACCCCTGCGTAATAGAGCATAAAATGCTGTGTAGCCGCATCTATGACATGGCCCGGCTTGGTCGCGGCCAGCACGAATACGATTACGATGGTGGCGGCGATCATGGTTGCCATGATCTTCCGCATGTGGTCGCCAACCGCTCCCTGTGCCCCCGAATGCACACCCTGACGACCGCGTGAACGGCCTACGGTCGTTGGCACGCGTAACCTCCTCAGGATCGTGATTGACGAGAGAAGACCAATTGCGACGCCCAGAACGCTGGCTGTTATCCCTAGTCCGGTAGCTCGTGGACTAGTGACTATATCAGCGCCTATAACGCTTCGGCGGCGAAATGGTATACAAAAAATTTCGGTCGGATGGGACGAACGGGACACTAGCCTGGATCGACCACGCTACGGGTCCGCAACGCCGAGGACCGGTAGCCGCCACGGAACCGGCGGGCCCAACGGGGCCCACGATCCGAGGCGCTGCAGAGCAGCCGTAACCGCCAACTTGCTGCGGCCACGACCGCGCGGGGCAAGTCATCCAGGGCTGGAGCATCCTTGGGCCAGCAGGAGTATTGCGATATCCCAGCACGTCCCTCCTTCTCGCTACCCCGGCTCCACACCTTTTATACAGCCCTCAACCACGGCAGATCTGCCAAACCGGCAAGGTCCCTGCTTACGGAACTCTTCCGTCCACACGTGCCTGGCTGCATATAAACGTCTATTGCCACCTGTCACACTGTTCACAGGAAACTAGACATTCGCCTCTATATGGGCAGTAACGACGCATAGAACAGGGAGGCTTGAGAGGTCACCGAGAGGGCGGCCCGAGACCTCCATTACCACCCCGAGATAGGCGGCACCAGAGATGGAAACCGCGTTAAGAGAACTGACAGAAGGTGCGGATGTCCGAACCCGCTCCAGCCGGGCGGTCCAGCCGCGGAACGCCCTAGGCGTGCACCGCGTCCTAGGAGCGCGCACCGCCCCAAGGCGCGCACCGTCCTAGGCGTGCACGGCCCTCGGCAGGTACTCGACCGTCACCGGCAGGTGATCGGAGGCCGCCTGGGTCTGCGCGGTGACGAGCACCTGGTGCGCGCGCATCGCGGCGGCCAGCGACCCGGTCACGCGGATACCGTCGATGCGGCGGCGGACCCCGTGCGCGCCGTAGACGTCGTGCGGGTGGTGGCCGGTCGTGGGCTGCCAGTCTGCGCCGGTAATCGCGGCGACATCGTGCAGGCCGCCGGCCCAGAGCACGTCACCCGGCCGCCGGTCGGCCCAGTGCCTGCGCCGTCCCTGCTCGTCGTAGTTCCACTGGCACTGGTAGATCAGATCGGCGAACCAGTCGACGCCCGCATAGGGGTCGGCGGGCTCGTAAAGGTCCCACCTCTGGCCGGCCAGGATCCGGTCCGCGGATTCGGTGTTCCAGTCGGCGCCGACCAGCGCGGGCGGCTCGCCCTCGGGCCGGGTGATCGCGGCCACCAGGCGCGCGTTCTGGTCCGCCCGCACCCCCCGGCTGAAGGGGGTCGCGTGGAAGGCGCCGTGCCGGATCAGGGTGCCGCCCACGTCCAGGGTGACCAGCGCGAGGCCGTGCCAGAAGTCCCTGCCTCCGTAGCAGCGCAGCGAACCCGGGACCGGCTCGATTCCGTCCCGCCACATCAGCCCCACGTGATAGCCGTGGCCGCCGAACGCGAGCGCGGCGGCCCGGCCCCCGCCTGCGCCGGGCACCTCGCAGTGCAGGCCCGCGTCGTCCGCGAGCTGGCGCAGCCGGTGCGCGGCCGTGTCGGCGTCGGAGGCCAGGATCTCCTGGACGGCGAGCACGTCGGTGCCAAGCGACCGGATCACCCCGGTGATCATCTCGTAGTGCTCTCGGTCCTCCGCCGTGTCGCCGCCGAACAGGTTGAGCAGGTTGTACGAGGTGAACAGCACGGAAGCCGGCGATGTCCGCTGCATAGTCGCCTCCAGCTAGCCGCTACGTCCCGGCGGGGAAAGGGTAACTGGCCGGGACGGCGGCCGCCCCCGGCCGGTAGGTGACGGCGATCGCCAGGTGCGGCATCAGCAGCACCGATGCCGGCCGGCCCGCGAACCGCGAACCGTTGAGGTAGACCGCCACCGAGTCGTCCCGCGAGGTCCGCAGCCCGCCGAGGTGCTCGGGGGTCAGTGCCACCTGCCATTCGTCGAAGAACTGGCCGAGCGTGAACACGCTGCCGTCGTTATCCGAGTCGACGTGGATGATCCCCGAGGTGTCCGAGGTGTACAGGGCAGCGATGAGGCGCCGGCGGGCGTCGATGCCGATGCCCGCGGGCACGGTGACCTGCCTACCGTTGACGATCACGTCGAGGTGGACCGCGAACCGGACGACGTATCCCGGGGTGGCGGTCAGCGAGAGCCCGGCGGCGTGCACGCCGGCGGGGACCCGCGCGGACACTGGAGCGGGCCACGGCGGCGCGCCGCGAGCCTCCAGCCGGGCGGGCCCCTGCGAGCCGCGGATCGCGAGCACGAGCAGCGCCGTGGCGACGGCGGAATACGCCACCCGGGCGCCGAAGGAGGCCGGGTTAAGGTAACGGGCGCGACCCAAGCTCTGCCGCCACCAGTTCCGCGATCTGCGCGGTGTTCAGTGCCGCGCCCTTGCGCAGGTTGTCGCCGCAGACGAACAACTCGATCGTCCGCGGGTCGTCCAGAGACTGGCGCACCCGGCCGACCCAGGACGGATCGGTGCCCACGACGTCGACCGGGGTCGGGAACTCACCCGCGGCCGGATTGTCAGCCAGCACGACGCCGGGAGCCATCCGCAGCACGTCCCAGGCCTCCTCGCGGCTGACCGGCCGCGAGAAGGTGGCGTGCACCGCCACCGAATGGGTGGTGACGACGGGCACCCGGACACAGGTCGCGGAGACCCTCAGCGCCGGCAGGCCGAGGATCTTGCGCGACTCGTTGCGGATCTTCAGCTCCTCCGACGACCAGCCATCCGCCTTCAGCGAGCCCGCCCACGGCACCACGTTCATCGCCAGCGGCGCGGGGAAGGGCCCTAGGTCGCCGACGGCCGAACGCACGTCGCCGGCCCGCTGCCCCAGCGACCGGGTCCCTGCCACCTTGTCGAGCTGCGCGTAGAGCGCGTCGATGCCGGCCTGGCCCGCGCCCGAGGCCGCCTGGTAGGAGGCGACGACCATCTCGGTGAGCCCGAACGCCCGGTGCAGCGCGCCCACGGCCACGATCATCGACAGCGTGGTGCAGTTCGCGTTGGCGACGATCCCCTTCGGCCGGTTCGCCAGCTGTTCCGGGTTGATCTCCGGCACCACCAGCGGGACCTCGGGGTCCATCCGGAACGCGCCCGAATTGTCCACGGCGACCGCGCCGTGGCCGGCCGCGATCGGCGCCCAGGTGGCCGAGACCTCGTCGGGAACGTCGAACATGGCCACGTCGATGCCGTCGAACGCGTCCTGCGATAGTGCTATCACCTCGGTCTCGCGACCCCTGACCGTCAGCCGCCGCCCGGCCGAACGCGGCGAGGCGATCAGCCTGATCTCGCCCCAGACGTCCTCCCGGGTGGAGAGCAGGTCGAGCATCACCGTGCCGACCGCGCCGGTGGCGCCGACCACGGCCAGGGCCGGCCGGACGCCGGGAGCCGCGTTCCCGCTCACCGGCCGGTCCCCCCGTAGACGACCGCCTCGACCTGATCGGAGTCGAGCTCGAAGGCCCGGTGCGTCGCGGTCACCGCCACGTCCACCTCGTCCTGGTCCACCACCACCGAGATCCTGATTTCCGAGGTGGAGATCATCTCGATGTTCACGCCCGCGTCGGCCAGCGCACTGAAGAACCTCGCGGTCACGCCCGGGTGAGACCGCATGCCCGCGCCGATCAGGGACACTTTCCCGATGCGGTCGTGGTAGAGCAGGGACTCGAAGCCCACCGGCTCCTGCAGGCGCTGCAGAGTGGTCATCGCGCTCTGACCGTCGTCCCGGGGCAGGGTGAAGGAGATGTCGGTCCGCCCGGTGGCCACGGCGGAGACGTTCTGCACGATCATGTCGATGTTGATGCCGGCCTCGGCGACAGCCTTGAAGATCTTCGCCGCCTCGCCCACCCGGTCGGGCACGCCCACCACGGTGATCTTCGCCTCACCCCGGTCGTGCGCCACCCCGGAGATGATGGCCTGCTCCATGCCGGCTTCCTCCGACCTGTCGTTCGCATGCCCCATGACCCACGTTCCGTTCCGGTTGGTGAAGGACGACCGCACGTGGATGGACACCCCGTAGCGCCGCGCGTATTCGACGCAGCGCGGCATCAGCACCTTCGCCCCGCAGGCCGCCATCTCGAGCATTTCCTCGTAGCTGATCCGCGGGATCCGCCGGGCGGACCGTACGATCCGGGGATCAGCGGTGAAGACCCCGTCCACGTCGGTGTAGATCTCGCACGCGTCCGCGGCCAGGGCGGCGGCGAGCGCGACCGCGGTGGTGTCCGACGCGCCGCGGCCCATCGTGGTGACGTCCTTGGTCGTCTGCGATACACCCTGGAAGCCGGCCACGATGGGGATGGCGCCGTCGGCCAGCGCGTCGGCGATCCGCCCCGGCTTGATGTCGATGATGCGCGCCCGGCCGTGCGCGGCGTCGGTGATCACGCCGGCCTGGGATCCGGTGAAGGAGCGCGCCTCCAGGCCGAGGGTGGCGATGGCCATGGCCAGCAGCGCCATCGAGATCCGCTCGCCGGCGGTCAGCAGCATGTCGAGCTCACGCGCGGGCGGCAGCGGGCTCACCTGGCTGGCCAGGTCCATCAGCTCGTCGGTCGAGTCACCCATCGCGGAGACGACCACCACGACCTGGTCGCCGGCCTTGCGGGTGGCCACGATCCGCTGCGCGACCCGCTTGATGCCGTTCGCGTCAGCGACCGACGAACCACCGTATTTCTGCACCACGAGCGCCACGGCCGCGCCGCACCTCCCCGGGTCGTGGATGAACGCTTGAGTTTATGCCAAGTGGGGTCCGGGGGGGCCGGTCCCCCCAAGGGGGGTCTGGGGGGATGGGTCCCCCCAGGAGCGGGGGGGTCTGGGGGGTCGTCCCCCCGGCTAATAGAGTGCTCTCCTCGGCTACGTCGAGGCTGGCGTGCGCGACCACGGCGTGCAGCGCCCGCAGGGCGGCCCCGCCGTGGGTGCCCCAGTGGTTGAAGTAGGAGTACTGCCACCACCACAGCGCCTCGAGCGACCGGCCCGCCTGGTAGTGCTTGAGGCCATGGATGAGGTCGGCGGTCACGGCCGCGATGTCGTCCGAGATCCGGAACGGCAGGCAGGAGGTGTCCGCGTACGGGTCGAACACCTCGGCGTACTCGTCGACCGCGGATAGCCGGATAGCCAGGCCGGCGCGCAGCGCGTCCAGGTCGGGGTCGTCGCCTACCTCGGGCTCCCAGTTACCGCGCGGGACCACATCGCGGCTGGCGCCGAGCTGGGCTCCGGCGAGCAGTATCTGGGACACCTCGAGCAGCAGCAGCGGCACCGTCTCGTCACCGCCGCCCCGGGATAGCGCCTCCACGCCGTCGACGAAGTTCTTCACGTTCGCCGCGATCTGGTCCGCTAGCGGCCGCCACTCGCCCCCCTTAAGATGATGCTGAGCTGGCGGTTCAGACATCAAGCAGTCTCCGTCCCTCGAAAGCGCGGCCCAGTGTCACCTCATCGGCGTACTCCAGGTCGCCCCCCACCGGCAGTCCGCTCGCGGGCCTTGTCACCCGCAAGCCCATTGGCTTAACCAGCCTAGCGAGAAAGGCGGCCGTCGCCTCGCCTTCGAGGTTGGGATCAGTGGCAAGTATTAGTTCTGTCACCGTTCCGTCAGATAGCCGCGCCAGCAGCTCCCTGATCCGCAGCTCGTCCGGGCCGACCCCGTCGATGGGGCTTATCGCTCCCCCGAGCACGTGATAGCGGCCGCGGAACTCGCGGATCTTCTCGACCGCCGCGACGTCCTTGGGCTCTTCCACCACGCAGATCACCGAGAAATCACGGCGGGGATCGAGGCAGATCCGGCATTCGTCGGCTTCCGCCACGTTCCCGCAGGTCCGGCAGAACCGCACCCGTTCGGTCACCTCGATCAGCGCGTCGGCCAGCCGCCTCACGTCAGCATGGTCCACGGCCAGCAGGTGAAAGGCGATCCGCTGGGCACCCTTAGGACCGACCCCGGGCAGCCGCCCGAGTTCGTCGATGAGGTTCTGGATAACCCCTTCGTACACGTCAGGCCCTAGGTCCGGTCTCCGGCTCATCGGTGTCGTCGTCGGAATCCTCGTCGTACCCGCCCGGAGCGCCGATTCCGAGGCCGGACAGGTCCAGCCCGCTCGGCAGGTTGAGGCCGCCGGGCAGGCCGCCGCCCTGCATGGCCGCGGCGAACGGTCCCATCTGCTGCTGCTGAAGGTCCTCGGCCGACCGGTAAGCGTCCCGGACCGCCGCGAGCACGAGGTCGGCGATCGTCCGCGCCGTCTCCTCCGGGTCGTCGGTATCCACCGCAGCCGCCGAGATGGTCAGGTCCATCAGCTCGCCCTGGCCGTTGACCGTGGCCTTGACCAGGCCACCGCCCGCCGTCCCGGTCACTTCGGCGTCCGCGAGCGCCTGCTGGGCAGTCATGAGTTGTTCCTGCATCTGCTGCGCCGCGGCGAACAGCTGCTGCATGTCCATCTGGGGTTCCACATCGCCCTCCTACGCAGAGCCTACGACTAGCCGGGTCCGGTTAAGCCAATCAGGCATGCCGGCTCCTACCCGCTCAGACCTGATCAACCTTCGATCTCGCCGATCACCTGGCCGCCCAGCTCGCGCTGGATGAGGTCCATCCCGGTCAGTTCGGCTGTCCGGACCGGCCGGTCATCCGGTGACGGCTCGTCCGCCGGCATCTGATCGGGCGACATCTCATCGGGCGGCATGTCGTCCGGCGGCTCGTCGTCGTACCCGGCGGGCTCCGGCGGGGCGAATTCCGGTGTCGCGGCCGGGGGCTGACGGCTGGGACTCCGGGCCGGGACGGCGCTGCCTGGTCGCACGCCCGGCGCGCCAGCAGGGGCGTCCCCGCCTGCCACCCCCTTAACCGTCACGTTCAGGCCGAAACTGGCGCTCAGCACCCGCTTGAGGACAGCGTCGTGGCCGCTCACGCTGAAGCCCTTCAGGTCCCCGTCCCTGGGGAACCGCAAGGTGAGGATCCCGTCCGCCAGGGAAAGCACGCTCGCGTTGCTGAGCAGCATCCAGGCGACCCGCCGCTCCTGCTTGACCGCCTCCAGGACCGCGTCCCAGTTCTGCCGCAGTGAGTCGGTCGCGGACAGGCCCGGCGATCCAGCGGCTCGCTCCTGCGGGGCCGCCGGCTCCGGCGTCCGCCGCTCTGCGCCCGCCGGAGCCGAGGCTGCGGGGGCCGGGGTCACTGGGGCCGGGGTTGCCTGGGCCGGGCTTGGCCGCACTGGGGCAGGCCGGGCCGGGGCCGACTGGCCTGGGGCCGGCTGGCCTGGGGCCGGCTGGCCTGGGGCTGCTTG
>Ga0209517_10002904_pt1 | contig 23609 bp, 22 predicted proteins | sample PeaSoiMetSII2010_FD_187695 | JGI IMG/M metagenome (GOLD analysis project Ga0209517, IMG submission 187695) | Peat soil microbial communities from Weissenstadt, Germany - SII-2010 (SPAdes) (version 2) | ecosystem: Environmental > Terrestrial > Soil > Wetlands > Peat | place: Germany... | reverse complement strand
GTTCCGTACGAATGAACAGGAACCGACGTTTATGTCACTCAGCGACCACGGCTACGATCGGTTTCCGAGCGGCCGGCCCTATCCGACCGCGCTGGAGCCGCTCACCTGCAACCGCTACGAGATCGCGGATTTCGCGCGCGAGGCAGCGGCACTCGGCATCCAGTATCTGGGTTTGTGCTGCGGGGCCGGCCCGCAGCACGTCCGGGCGATGGCGGAGGCGCTGGGGCGCAAGCCCCCGGCGAGCCGCTATAGCGCCGACATGGCCAAGCGCGTTTTCATCGATCAGACATTGAAGACGCCGAAACAGGCGCGGTGATAAATGGACAGGTAGGAGGCGAGAATGCGGAAGACACGAAAGGGTAGGAGGGGACGAGGCGGCATCCGGATCCCGCGTCGACAGTTCGTGCTTGCGGCAGCGAGTTTCGCCGTCAGCGCCGGCATGGTGGGCGTGCCGCTGCCGTTCCTCGGCACCGCCAAAGCGGCCGCGCCCAAGAGCGGCGGGCACCTCCGGGTCGCTACGCCGGACTCCTCGGCCTCAGACCTCCTCGATCCTCACCGCGGCGCATCGTTCACCGACTATTTGCGCCAGGCAATCGTGTTCGAGAAGCTGACGGACTATGACCATGACGGCAAGCTGGTGCCGCGGCTGGCCGTGTCCTGGGGCAGCAACAAGGAAGGCACGCAGTGGTCATTCGAGTTGCGCCAGGGCGTCACCTTCCACAACGGCAAGACCATGACTTCGGCCGACGTAGTCGAGTCGTTTCGGCGCGCCCGCGACGCGAAGACCGGCTCGGCAAACCGGTCTAGGCTCGATCTGGTCACCGAGATCAAGGAAGACGGACCCAACCGGGTAACCTTCGTGCTGGCGACCCCCAGCGCCGAGCTGCCGCAGCTTCTGACTGTGCGCGGCTTCACGGTCGCGCCGATCGAGGCAACGGAGTTTCCGAAGCAGGCCTGGGGAACCGGCCCCTGGCGGGTGAAGCAGTTCGAGCCGGGCCTGTCGGCGTTGTTCGAGCGCAACAAGAGTTACTGGGTCGCCGGGCGACCCTATATCGATGACATCGAGAGCGTCGGCATCAGCGACGACAATGCCCGAGCCAACGCGCTGCTATCCGGCGAGATCGACCTCGTGCAGAACCTGAACGCGACGCTGGTGAAGCGAGTAAATGGCAGTGACGCTGCCAGGGCAGTGGTGACGATCGGTACGGCGCACGCCTCGTATCCAATGCGAGCCGACACCGCCCCGTTCGACAATCCGGATGTCCGCACGGCCCTGAAGCACGCCTTCGATCGCCAGCACTTCATCGATCTCGCCTTCGACGGGCTGGGCGGCGTCGGTCGCGATTCTCCGGTTTCGCCGCTTGACCCCGAGTTCTGCGCCGAGGTCCCAATCCCGGAGCGAGATCCGGATAAGGTCAAGTTCTTCCTGAAAAAGGCGGGTCACGAGAATACTGTCTTCGAACTGCATTCGTCCGACGTCGTCTATGGCGGCGCCAACGCGGCGGTGACGCTGGGCGAGCTCATGCGCGAGAGTGGCGTCAATGTCGACGTGAAGCGGGACCCCGCCGACGGCTATTGGAAGGCGGTCTACATGAAGGCGCCCTGGTGCGCCTCGTCCTGGATCGGCCAGCCGACGGCGGTCTCCTCGCTTGAGAACGGCTACGTGTCGACCGCCAAGCTGAACGAAACGTTCTGGCACAACGAAACCTTCGACAAGCTGGTGGCCCAGGCGAAAGTCGAGCTCGACGCCGCCAAACGTAAGCAGTTGCTCTGCGAAGCGCAGATGCTGCTGTCGCAGGATGGCTCGCAGCTGATCCCGGTGTTCGTTCCCTGGATCGACGGCCAGGGCAAGCGGGTGCAAGATTTCCGAGGCCATCCGCGCGAGGGGCTCGGCGGGGGCCAGTGGCAGGATGTGTGGCTGACCGACAGCTGAGCGCCCACCCCATAAGCAAATGTCCGCGCCGGTCTGAATGTCTGAAGGCTAGACTGTCGCCATGACGGGGATGCTCCTTCGCCGGCTGGTGCTGGCGGTTCTCACTTTGCTTGCCACGTCAGTGCTGGTGTTCGCCGCGACGGAGATCCTGCCAGGCGACGTCGCGGAAGCCATGCTCGGTCAATTGGCGACCAAGGAATCGGTTGAGGCGCTGCGCGAGCGACTGCATTTGGACCGGCCCGCCCCCGAGCGCTATGCGCGCTGGCTCGCGCACGCGGTCGAAGGCGATTTCGGCAAGTCGCTCACGAGCGAGGTCGAGGTAAGCCAACTCTTGCTGCCGCGGCTCCGCAATACCCTGCTACTGGCGCTCTATGCGGCGGCGGTAGCGGTTCCGCTTGCCATGGCGCTGGGCCTCTTTTCGGCTGCCTGGCCCTATCGCTGGTTCGACCGGTTGGTGTCCTCGGCGACGGTCTTCTTGGTGTCGATGCCGGAGTTCGTCATCGCGATCATCCTTGCCTCGTTCTTGGCGGTCGAATGGAAGCTTTTTCCAGCGGTCATTTATCGTCCGCAGTGGGACCGTATTGACCGGGCACTCCTCCAGATGTTCCTGCCGATGCTGACCTTGGTTCTCGCGCTACTGGCCCACATGGTGCGTATGACCCGCGCGACCGTGATCGACACCCTGTCATCGCCGTATGTGGAGATGGCCCTGCTCAAAGGCGCATCCAAGCGGCGCATCATCCTGCGCCACGCGCTTCCGAACGCGATCGGTCCGATCCTGAGCGTCATCGCCTTAAACATGGGCTACCTGTTTAGCGGCGTCGTCATCGTCGAGGTAGCCTTTTCCTATCCCGGCCTCGGCCGACTTCTTATAGACGCGATCTTCTATCGCGACATTCCAGTGGTGCAGGCGACCACGGCGATTTTCTGCGTGGCCTATGTCCTTCTCAACGCATTTGCCGACATCTGCCTCATTGTTCTCAATCCGCGGCTGAGGCCGCAGGCGGGATGACGCGGCCTCTCGCTGCAGGACGCGGCGATCCAACGACACGCCGGATCGATGCGGCCGCCGCGGTCGGCGCCGCCATCGTTGCGATTGCGGTCATTGCGGCGGTACTAGGACCGAGCATCGTTCCCTATGCGCCACGCCAGATCGTCGGTACCCCTTACCAACAGTCAAACCAATTTCTGCTGGGGGCGGACGTGCTCGGGCGCGATGTGTTCAGCCGGCTAATCGCCGGGACGAGGCTTACCTTGGTGACGGCGCTCGGCGCCACCTGCCTCGGCTTCCTCCTCGGTGCCGGATTCGGAATGATCGTCGCGATGGTCCGTGGCTTCTGGGACGATGCCGCGACTTGGCTTGTCGACGTCCTGCTGTCGTTTCCGCCGCTCATGCTGAGCCTGCTTATCGTCTCGGCGCTGAGCAGCAATCTTTATGTCTTGATTGCCACGATCGGTCTCATCCAAGCGCCCCGGGTCGCGCGGGTCTCCCGAACCGTTGCACTCGGCATCGCCGCCATGCCCTTCGTCGAGGCATCGCGGGCGCGCGGGGAGCGAGCCATCTCATTGCTGTGGCGCGACGTCTTACCCAACTGCCTCCAGCCTCTTTTCGTCGAATTCGGGCTCCGCTTGACCTATTCCATCTTGTTCATCAGCGGCCTCAGCTTTCTCGGGCTTGGTATTCAGCCTCCCGACGCCGACTGGGGCAGCCTGGTGCGCGAGAATCTGGGTGCCCTGGTGGTGGGCACCTACGCGGCGGCGCTGGCACCCGCGCTTGCCATCGCGGTGCTGTCGGTCGCCATAAATCTACTGGTCGATTGGATGTCGCGACAGTCCAGCCCGGCCATACCAGAGGAGCTACTCTGAGCCTCCTCGAGATCGATGCGCTCACGGTCGAGGCCCGTCTTCCCGCGGGGGGATGGCGGCCGACCCTGCGGGACATAAGCCTTCGCGTCGATCGCGGAGAGGTGGTCGCCCTCATCGGTGAATCCGGTGCCGGCAAGACCACGCTCGCCTTGGCGGCGCTGGGCTACGCTCGCCCCGGTACCCGCATCGTCGTTGGCAGCATCAAATTCGACGGCGCCGACATCCGCGCCCTGCGCCGACCGGCGCTGCAGATGCTGCGCGGCGGCACAATCGCCTATGTCGCTCAAAGCGCCTCGGCGGCGCTCGACCCGGCGATGCGTGTCGGTGCGCAGATCACGGAAAGCCTTGCTATCCATCGCATCGCCGCCGGCGCCGAAGCGCGCGAACGGGTGCTCCGACTCTTGAGCGCGCTGCAATTCTCGGCCCCCGAGCGGGTGGTTGAACGCTATCCGCAACAGCTCAGCGGCGGCCAGCTGCAGCGGATCATGCTGGCGATGGCGCTGTGCTGCGCACCGCAACTGCTGATTCTGGATGAGCCGACGACAGCGCTCGACATGACCACTCAGGTCGAGGTTCTGAAAGCGATCAAGGACACAATCCGCCCGGGGCACGTGGCCGCGATCTACGTGAGCCATGACCTCGCCGTAGTCGCGCAACTTGCTGATCGCATCGTCGTTATGAGAAACGGCGACATCGTCGAAGTAGGCGCGACTGCCCGTATGCTGTCCGCTCCAAGGCAGGACTACACCCGCGCCTTGCTGGCGGCCGCGCACCCGAAGCCGGCGATCCGGCACCGATCATCATCTTCTGGGCCGCCGGTCTCTGGAGCGACGGATCCACCCTTGCTCCGCCTGCAGGGGGTGGACGCGACCTACCGTCTGCCGGCTTTATTCGGCCGCGCGCCGACCAGCGTCCGCGCGCTCAAGGATGTCTCGGTCGATATCCGTCGGCGCGAAGTTTTGGCCGTAGTCGGTGAGTCCGGGAGCGGCAAGAGCACATTAGCCCGCGTCGTCGCGGGTCTGTTGTCGCCCCGGCGAGGTCACGTGCTGCTGGATGGAGACCCGCTGCCGGCGGAAGCGAGGCGGCGGCACAAGGAGCAGCTTCGCCGCGTGCAGATCGTCTTCCAGTCGCCAGAGCTCTCGCTCAATCCGCGTCGCAGCGTCGGGCGGAGCATCGGCCGCGCCTTAGAATTTTATTTCGGACTGCGGGGCAAGGCGCAGCAAGAGCGCATCGAGCAGCTTCTTGATCTGGTGCAGATTTCACCCGAGCTTGGCCATCGCTTTCCGAGCGAGCTGTCCGGCGGGCAAAGGCAACGGATCGCCATAGCCCGCGCGTTTGCCGCAGAACCCGATCTCATCATCTGCGACGAGATCCTGTCGGCGCTCGACACCATCGTATCGCAACGAATTGTCGAGCTCATGCGCGATCTACGTGAGCGCCAGAATGTCGCCTACATCTTTATCTCACACGATTTGGGAACCGTCGCGGCGATCGCCGACCGTGTAGCGGTTATGTATGCAGGGCGCCTCGTCGAAATCGGCTCGCCCGCAGATGTGTTCGGCCCGCTTTGCCACCCCTATACCCAGCTCTTGTTGCAATCGATGCCCGAGCTGCGCCAGGGTTGGCTCAAAGAGGTGGTCGACACCCCAGTCGAGCAGACGGGTTCCGGTCCGGGGGCGATTTTTGATGGTCCAGGCTGTGAGTTTCAGCCTCGCTGTCGCTTCGCCCTCTCGGGGAAATGTAGAGAGGAGCGACCGCCGCTCAGGCAAATGGCGCCGAACCATGCGGTCGTATGTCATCGCCGCGCGGATGAGCTTCGGCAAGGAGGCGCCTTCTTGGAGGATGGGACTGCTCGCCATTAGGCCGTCGAGTAGCGGCACCAGCCTGGGCGCAGCCGTCGGTACAGGTAGCTTGCGGAGCAAAATTTATAAGGGTGCGCTGGGGGGACTAGGATTTGAACCTAGATTTACTGAGGCAGAGTCCGCCCCGCCGCGTTGCAGGTGAAGGCCGACGGATTCAAGGGGCCTCCTATACGTCGCCCACGGCCACGGCCGGCTCATCTCGCGCAGCGGCCGCGAGCTCCGCCGGTCATCAGCAGCCGAGATCAAGGCGTATCGCCCTGCGATGCGGCAGGCCGCCGAGACAGGCAACGCGGGATTCGCAACTCGCGTCCCGAGGCTCCCGACATAGCCAAAACCGCCCGAGACTTCACCAGCGGACTCCGCAGTGGCCTCTAAGCGCTTTCAGCGAAATTGACTCGTTGGGGGTAGGCGTGACTCCAATGTCTGGGACAAGGGAGGCGATCATGGCTGACAGACGCCTAGTGGCCGCAACGATCACAGCGGCGCTCGTCGCGCATGGAAAAGGCGCGCCGCAGGATATCGCAGATGCGATCCGTATCTACCGCGACTGTCTAAGTGAGTTGGCGAAGCAATCGCCCGGCGAGCCCAGTTCTCCATCCGCGAACCGGGGACCCTCCTCAGGAGGGGCGAGTTTGGCCCGCGGTTAGGCCGCAAGGCGCAGTGACAGGCGAACAAGGAGCGGATAGAGACTATCCGCTGTCCCTAATTTGCTCTGCGGTGCCTCAGGTGCTCTGCGGTGCCTCAGGCCTAACCAAATGAGGAGGCTCCCATCACCCGTTATCGGGTGAATCGGGAAATTCCCCTGTAGCCTTCGGCGCTACGCGAGCAGCTTAGCCTCGATCTGTGCCATCGCCTTGGCGTCGTCGTCAGGATCGCCGTAGAGATGCCCGTACACGTCGAACGTAACTTGGATCGATGAGTGGCCCATGATCGATTGAACCTTCTTGGGCGTCCACCCATGCTCGATGAAAAGACTCGCCGCAGCGTGACGGAGAGCATGGAAATTGTACGGCGGCACCATAACGCGTGCCTCTTTCTCTCGCTTAGTGTCCGGTATTGTCTTTGCCGGAGATTCTCCTTCGGATGGCGACGGCCTCGCCATGAGGTCGCATGCCTCTAGCAAGGCGATGAAGCATTGCTGATAGAGGTTCGTATGCCAGAGGATCTCGCGACGCTCGGATGGGAACACGAGGTCGAGTTTGCTGGTGGGGCAGCCTACCTTCCATTCCCTGAGGGTATTCGTGACGATGGGGGCCATGGGAATCGTTCGGCGACCAGCTTTACTCTTAGGAGGCCCAAGGCGGTTATACCGATCTGCCCTCTGATGAACCTTGATGGTGCCCGCTTCGAAATCGACTGATGGCCATGCGAGCCCCCGCAACTCGCTCGCTCGCATGCCGGTGAAGATTGCCGTTACGATCAATGGCCGCCAGCAACAGGTTACCAGCTTATCTCGGGTGTCCTTACGCGTGAGGGGCCAGAGTTCTGCGGACTTCGCGAGCATGAGCTTAAGGTGATCCTTTGAAGGGATCACAACTCGGTGCTCTTCCTCTCGGTCGGTGCGCCCTCGTCCCATCCTGGCGATGAGAGCGACGTTCTGCCCGACGAGGCCGCTTCGCTGGGCCTCCGAAATCACCCCCTTGAGGCTCGTTAGGGTCCGCCGCGCCATCGAGCGCGAGCGCGACTCGAGCAGTTCATTCGCGAATGCCTGCACCGCGGGCGCTGTTAATTCAGAGAGCTTCACCATGCCAATGAGCGGCTTAATGTGCAGATCGACATGCTGGCGGCGCTGCCGGACTGTTGTCGCTTCAAGCCTGTCTCGCTCGCCTGCGGCCACCCACAGGTCGGCAGCCTTGGCGACAATAACGGATTGGCTATCGGGTACATGCGAGCCACCCGCGATCGCTGCCCGCACCTTCGTCTCGTAGGACACGGCCTCGGATTTGGTCAGAAATTGCTTCGCCCGGCGCGTGCCGGTGCGATCGCTATAGTCCACGAGCCAACGAATTTCCCCGCTCGGCAGAGTCCGTTTCCTGATGCTCGCCATTTATGCCTCCACAGCGGAAATTCTGGTAACAGGTGGAAGAATACGATATTAGAGATGGTTATCGCAAGTTTTTTCTTGCGATGGGAATAGCACGTTTCTAAACTGGATCATCCGGAAGGCCGGACAATGGACGAAATGAGAATCACGGACGAGCAAGTGACCGCGGCGTGCAACCTCCACATCGACAACCTACGGCGATTAATCACCTGGGGTGCAGTTAAGCCGGCCCAAGCCGGCGGTGGGCGTGGCCGGGTGCGGCTATGGAGTTTTCCACAAGCGATGCGTATCGCGCTGACGGCCGAATTCTTTGAGGCGGGATTCAGTCTTCAGATGGCTCACACGCTGACTTATTGCCTGCCGTTCGACGATATGCTCGCGCTCTATGATCCGGAATTCCTGAGCAATAAGGTCGACCTGAGCATCCCAGCGAATGCGCAACTTAAAGAGATGCTCCGGCCAAACGGAAAAGACTATTGGCCCGATCGCGCCCATGTTGGGCACGTCATCGTGCTCGATCGCCGCTTTGTCTACGCTGACATTCTCGGTGATACGTACCAGCTCTTCGCGATAATTGAACCTGAGCGCAATCGTTTGCATCCCATTTGGGACCCAAGGGCGTTCTATTTTGGTGTCGTGACCGAGGGCTCTCCTAAGCGTAAGCCGGGCTTCAAGAGCGTCTCGCCTTCGTCTCTCCTCATCGACAAATTTCATTTCACAGCCGGAAAACGATCGCGTCTTCGACGGGTGCTCGAACTCGGAAAATTCGTCGAGAGCCAGATCGACGATCCCGCCGACTACGTCTATCGCAACTGCCTGAGCCTGGATCTAGGTGTCGGCCTGGCGGTGGCATTTCGGAAACTGCTCGGGCTTCCAGCCGAATATCCTTATGAAACGGAGCGTGAGAATGGTTGAGGAGTTGGAATTGCTCACCGGTGCCGATGAAATCGCGGCCTTCATCGGGGTAAAGCCACGCCGCATTTATCACCTCGCCGAAACCAAGCGTCTTCCCGTCTTTCGGCTGGGCGCCACCCTCTGCGCGAGGAAATCTACCCTCGTGAAGTGGATCGAAAGCTTGGAGCGATCGAACGCTGGGTGAGGCTCCTCCATCGTGGGAAACAGGTCACGCAGACGCAAGCCCGTCAGCTTTCGTAGGGAGGACGTAGCGCGTCCACCTCCCGACCAACCGTGGGCTTGGCATAGCGTCGAACTGTTGCGGTCTCGCGCGTGGCGGGCGCGCTCGATCAATTGCAGGCGTCTAATCGACTTCCTGTTAATTGAGCATCTGCTGCATGGCGGGCAAGAGAATGGCAACCTCTTTGCGACGTACGACCAACTTGTGGGGTTTGGAATTGGGCGCCGTCTGGTTCACCAGGCCATAAGCGAAGCCGAAAACCTCGGCCTGATCGAAGTGCAGCGTGGTGGGCGGCGGGGATATGCAGTGACGCATATAAGCCGCTTCCGGCTGACCTTCTATGCGACGAAGGGATTGGATGAGCTTGGGAGGTCCGTTTGGTATGCGCCAACGAATGAGTGGAGGAAATTTCGCAACACGGATGATGCAGGTAGCACGGGAGTCCAGCCACCCGAAAATGCAAACCTACATTACGATGGTGAACCCTCACGGTTCACGAAGGTGAATTCTAGCAGTGCACCTGAGTGCACGGCCTTACCTCGGGATGGCGCGGAAAATCATCGGGGCGCAATAGTGCACGACGGTGCACCCCTATCTATATCTGGGGCCATGGAGAGCAGAAGCGCCTCACTGCCAAGAGCGATCGGAATCCAAGACCATGACCAGCGAACGCCGGATCAGCGCGAATAGGGCGAATGCGACTTGTTCAACGGGACCGAAGACCCCGGAGGGCAAGAGTGCCGTCCGTCTTAACAACATGAGACACGGGCCGCTGTCGCGGGAATCCCTCGTGCGTGGCGAATCCGAAGCGGACCTTATCGCATTCGGAAAATCCCTCCGTGCGCAAATCGCGCCCATGGGCGACGTCGAGCTCTTACTCGCTGATCGCGTTGTCTCGTGCGCATGGCGGCTCCGCCGACTCCTCCGCGTTGAGGCACTCCTCTTCAAGGAGGATGCACAGGTCGAGCAAGCGTTCTCGCATTTTGGACGGGAAAAAATGGCCGTTTTCTCGCGCTACGAAGCGACAGTTGAGCGCAGCCTCTTTAGGGCGCTTCACGAGCTGGGACGCCTTCAGGCTGCGCGCCGTGGTGAGCCAGTCCCGCCCTTGGCCGTTGTGGACCTGCAGGTTGCCGTCGCACGGCCGGATGCAATGGCTTTGACCCGTGAAAACGGCGAGCAATTCAGAGATGACACTCGGGGCAGGGCAGTGGTGATAGAAACGTAGGGAAAATGGGCATTTCAGCGTGTATGAGATTGCGGACGATCAATTACAACGCTTGATGATTTAGGAAAATCTAGGAGCGCATCAGTGGGCGGCCTCGGCAGCGGTTGGCAACGATCAAAAAGGGCGACAGTAGAGGACTCCCTCAGCCTCTCGCTTCCCACGCTCTTGCGGCTGCGGGCGCTCCTTCCGGGTGCACGGGCCTCCGGCTCGTGGTGCTGGACCCGTGAAGGAGAGGATGCGCCGCACGCGATGATTGGCTATGAAGCCAGTCTCGTGGACCGGAGCGCTGCTTGGCTGCGTTTGAATTATCGAGTCAATGGAGACCCGGTGGACGACACGATCGCGCTGGCAGCTACGATACCGCATTATGGCGGTCTCCGGTGGTGGTTCATTTGCCCGCACGGAAATCATGGGATCAGAGCAAGGCGCCGAGTAATGAAGCTCTACCTGCCGCCGGGACGCCGGTATTTCAGAAGCCGTGAGGCTCACGGACTGACCTATAAATCGTGCCAGGAGAGCACAAAAGATCGGTCGCTATTCCGACTTCTCTCGGCGGATTTGGGAATAGATGAGGCGGTGGTCCGTGCCACCCTCGAAGAGCCCGGATGAGGTGCGGCAATCCATCAGTCAGCTGATCAACTCACAATGAGCGAAAGGGTTTCCTGCCTCTGGTGCGGCAGTCCAGTTAGCCAAGATCGACGGCGCGGCAGCGTTCAGCGGTTCTGCTGCGCGACCCACCGAGCAACCTTCTGGAGCGCGGCACGGCGATGGGTCTCGAGGGCGCTGGAGGCGGGTCTGGTGTCGGTCGATGATCTGAAGGTGGCTCAGCGAAGCGTGCACGCCTTGGGCGAGGCCCTCCAGGACACGAACTGCTGCCGCGTCGAAAACCAGGACGATAGGGGGTCATGTTGAAGAGCTCTCCGGCGATGATGCCGGTTGAACCGAGCTGCCACGGCCCGAGGCCAAAATTCTAGAAGGATGCTCCCGATACCTCGGGTGAGGCTAAGTTTTAATTGGACGCCGCTCTCGCTGCCTTTTCTGTTCCAGAGCGGCGCGGATCATCAACCGCGCGCCTTCCGCCATGTTGGCGCGGTTCCGGTACTCCGCCTTCACCCACTCGGCCGCGCGTTCCCCTTCTCGCCGAAGGTCGTGCGGCCGAAATTCCGCGATCTGCTCTAACACCCGCCATAGTCGCGGCGTCACCCGCCTACGGCCGGTCGCCATCATGCTCACCATCTGCGGTGTGAGCCCTAGCGATCTCGCAGCTCGCCTCCGATACGGTGCGGGCCCGAAAAGCGCCTCTAACACAAGAGCGATATCACTTTTCACAGCGGCGTCTTAGTTCGGGTTCGGTTGTGCCATGGGGCAACATTCTCACGAATCGGGTCGCAAGGTATTATATCCGCTCATGCTTGGAGTCACCCAATCCGATACCTGACCCCGAAGGTCATGGAAATCATCGAGACCTCGAAGGGCTCCCAGTCGGGCGCCCGGTAGACGGGCGGCGATTACGTCTCGTCGATCTTCTGTGTTGCGTGACGTATTCGAGGGAGCAGCTGCGCACGATGCGTCGCGCACGTCCTGGAAGACCGCCGCGCCCGCGGGATTGCGCGAGCTTGGCGGTGGCGCGGAGCTGGCCCTGCTCGATCCGCGCGCTGCCCGGCACGATCGCGCCGATCTGCGCGTCGAGCCCAAACCAATAGGCTGAGCCGCAGCACCATCCGTCGGAATTCGAGCCGTCATGCGCAAGCACGGCCATGGCCGGACGCATTCTGGGCGCGGGTGCTAGATCCGAGCGCGACTCGATAGTGGCGACGTTATCCCTCTCGGCAGCGCCAGCTTGTCCTTCTGCCCTGGGGTCGATGCCTCCAATCCTCGGTGCATGCCCGCTATTGTTGCGGCACGGTACCCGAAGTCTTAGTGTCAGAGAGACTCGCTAGAGCTGCGGGAAACGAGGGCGGTGGTTGCGGCTCTAATTCCGGGGAAGAAGCAAAATGGCTGAACAGGTCGGTGGAGCGCCTCCGCGCCGGGAACTCGAAGAGGGCGAAGAGCCCGACAAAGGCGCGGTAGATGATGATGAACGTAAAAAGAAGCCCTTCGAAGGCTTCGTCGAGAAGGTGCTCCTACTGGTGATAGGATTTGCCCTCACCACAGCGCTAGGAGGCTACCTGACCAATCAATACAGACGCGAAACGGCGAAGACTGAGTTTGAGATCGCGTCGATGCAATCAGATATTTCTCGCTCGATCGAGGTCTTCCAAAGCATAAGCCAACTCATGGACAAGCGACTTTTTCGGATGAGGCGACTCCACGACGTATTTAATGGGAACGTGGGCGCGGAAGCGTTCGATCAGCGTCTCGACGACTATCGAGCATCATTGATCGAATGGAACGACAATCTGAATCGGAATCGCGCGCTATATGCATTCTACTTTCCCCAGGCCGCTGGGCGGCCTACTCAGGATGTTGATTGTGGAAGCTCTTTCGAGGCCATCAGACAAGGCTTCACTGATTCCCACAATGAACTTCAAAAGCTGATCGACAAGAAGCCGGAGGGGGCCCCCCAGAAGGTACAAACGATGTTAGACGACCTGAACGTTTGCATTTACATCCTAGATGAGGGAATGCTCCTTCACATTGCAGATTTGCGAGCGGCATACAAAGAAAAGCTCGCAAACCAGTAGCGCCAGCGACTATGTGTCCGACAAGAGATGGTTGCTTAGCGCTCCGAGCTGTCCCCCTCTCCTCTCCCTCGACTGCCCGGCCGCGCCGTCCCCAGCGCGTGCCGTTCTCCCGCGAGTCGCTGTCGAAGACGATCCCCCGCTCAAAGGCGGTCGGGTGTGGCGGCGCGACTTGGAAGCGCTCCTTGCGCAGCCTGTGATCAGCGTCGAGACTGTGACCTGTCGGCCCGGGATCACACAATCCTAGGCACACAACTCTGCTCGCGCAGGACTACACGCGCGCGAGGGGGCCACCCCTGCGCCTCCTAATCCGCGCTCCGCACCGGCAATAAGCGGCGCGTGCCGGCAACACGTGTGCAACACGTGTGCAACACGCCAAACATAGATTAGGGTAATCAGTGGCTTATCTTTAACGAGCGGATCGGATATCCGCTGTCCCGTGACTCACGCGTTTCGCATTTCCGCCGTTGGTCCCGCAAGTTGCCCCATGCCCTTGCCGAGCTACCGAGCTACAGGTGAAAGGCACGGCAAGCGCCTGCGCGAGCGGCGTTTGCCACCGCTCGCCGAACGACGTGCCCCACGGCCTCGAGTTGTCAGCCGACACTCTCAGCACTGCGCCGACATCGGGGGGTATCGATAAACGTCGCCTGAGGCCGGGTGGCGCCCTCGCGCCGGGTTCCCTCGCGCAGGTTCGCGACTATCTGGCGGTTCGTGTGGAGGTCATGCGAGAGTTGGGCCACGAACATTTGAGCCGATGCGCGCCTCCGCACGACGACCAAATACGTCGAGATGGTTGTGTATGGGGCGAAGCTGCCGGCAGGAAGCGCCAGAGCCGCTTCCACGCAAAGGCCAAGCCTCGGTAGATCGGGCAGAATAGACTTCTGGGCGAAGAAGAAGGTCGGCATAACGACGAAGAGCCCCACGCCTTCCGGCGAAAGCCGCATGGATGTTGCTGCTAGTACAACCGATGCAAGTTCCCTGCTTTCCACGCGCTCCCCGGAACTGTTGCAAATCTCGATTGGCTCAGGGATTTGAACGCCGAACGGCAGCACCGATGCAATCACGTCAAGGGGGTCACTCAAAGTCTCAAGGAACGCCACCGGGTTTGCGAGTTGCCCGCCTCGCCAATCCAGTTGTGGAGTCAGCGCTCGCGAAAGGGCCTCGCTGTTTGCGGACTGCGCGCAGGCAATCGTCCTCCGGGCGTGCGTAACCTCGTGGATCACTGCGGCAAGTATCCCGAGGCCCGCCCACGGGTCACAGGCAACGCTGGCAGAGCGCCCGTCCAGCAGGCAGCGGACCACATCAAGCAGGAGCGGTGGGACGAAATTCTCGCCATGCCCGCCCGAGCTGCGGAGAAGATCCGCGACAAACCACTGCAAATCGGCCGGGGGAATCGAAATTCCAAACTCTTGGAGTCGATTTGCTAGGTAGTCTGGGTCGGAGCGCCGCTGTCCATGGGCGATCTCGTTGCTGAGTTTTCGGAGTTCTTGGAGAAGATTCGGATTCATGCAGCGTCTACCATAGACGCTTCGAGGGCGGCGGTGAACGAAGCGGCGTCCAATGCGAAGTGCGCGCCGTGAGGATGCGCTTGTCCATTGAGTCCCGCAGGTAGCTGTCGCCATTCAATCCGAGACCGGGATGCTTTCCGGAACGGAGGTCGGGGGCTCGCTCGGCCCGGTTCGAAGAGCTGTCACCCGCTGCTGACGCTACTCGATCATCCTGGGCGCGATACAGAAGGCGAACTTCGTGTCGCATCTGTGTTGCATGGAGAATTTGGGAGAGCGAGGGAAAGCCCGGAAATCCGCGGGTTTCTTAAGTGAGGGCCTGCAACACGTCCGACTTACGCAAAGACTCGACGCGGTGGATCTAAGTGGTTGCTTCTCTTTCGAGTTTGGGTGGCTGGGGGACTAGGATTCGAACCTAGACTGGCGGAGTCAGAGTCCGCTGTCCTACCGTTAGACGATCCCCCAAGCGGGAGCCGGGCTACATACCACAGGCCGCGCCGCCCTGGATAGTCGGTCGGGCGCGGGAGCAGCGGGCAGCCGCGAGGCGCGCGTCTCCGCCTCGCCCATGGATTCTTTGTCGCTTTCAATTCCTGGGCTAGAGTGCAGCGGGATCGCCCTTTGGAGGGATGCCGTGGAGCGCGCCGCGACAGCGCCGATCGATGCCGAGACAAAGGCGCTTTCTCGTGCGGTATCAGGCGGTTACCCCCTCCGTGAGACCTACGCTGCGCTCGATCTTGGCACCAACAACTGCCGGCTTCTGGTGGCGCGCCGGGCGGGACGCGGCTTCCGCGTCATCGACGCCTTCTCGCGCATCGTGCGGCTGGGCGAGGGCATCGGCCAGAGCGGCCGGCTCTCGCAGGCCGCAATGGATCGCACCCTCGCGGCACTCGCCGTGTGCGCGGACAAGATGGCGCGCCGCAACGTGACCCAGTCCCGCGCGGTCGCGACCGAGGCTTGCCGGCGAGCCGAGAACTGCGAGGAATTCCTGGAGCGGGTGCGGGTCGAGACCGGCATTCCCATCGAGACGATCGCCAGCAACGAGGAGGCACGCCTGGTTGTGGTGGGCTGCGAGCCGCTCCTCGACCGCGGCACGCCCTTCGCCGTCGTGCTCGATATCGGCGGCGGCTCGACCGAGCTGGTCTGGCTCAGCGTGCCGCGCGACCCGCAACAGGCGCCGCAGGTGCTCGACTTCGTCTCGCTGCCCTATGGCGTCGTGACGCTCAGCGACGGTTACGACGGACGCGCGGTGACGGAGCAGATCTACGGCACCATGGTGGCGGATGTGCGGTCGGCGCTCGCGCCCTTCGAGCAGGCCCACGCCATCGCGCGCCGCATCGAGGCGGGCGAGGTGCAGATGCTCGGCAGCTCCGGCACCGTGACGACGCTCGCCGCGATCCATCTGGAATTGCCGCGCTACAACCGGGTCGCCGTCGATGGGAGCTCGCTGAGCTTCGCCGAGGTGGAGGCCGTCTCGCGGGGGCTCCTGGCCATGGGCTATGCGGCCCGCGTGGCGCATCCCTGCATCGGCGCCGAGCGCGCCGATCTCGTCCTGGCGGGCTGCGCCATTCTCGAGGCGATCTGCACGCTCTGGCCCGTGGGCCGCGTGCGCGTCGCCGACCGCGGCCTGCGCGAGGGCATCCTCCAAGGCCTCCTCGCGGGCTCTTGATCCCCTGACATGCGCAGTCGCGGCGGGCGAGGGGGCGGACGCAAGCGCCGCGGCGTGCCCACGACGGGCCGGGCGGCGGCGGTTCGCGTCAAGACGGCGCGCCGGCGCTCGGCCTCCTCGACCCACTGGCTCGAGCGGCAGCTCAACGATCCCTATGTGGCGGAGGCGCGGCGGCTGGGCTATCGCTCCCGCGCCGCCTTCAAGCTCCTCGAGCTCGACGACCGCTTCCATTTTCTGAAGCCGGGCGGACGGGTCGTGGATCTCGGCGCGGCTCCCGGCGGCTGGACCCAGGTGGCCGTGGCGGGCACCCGCGCCGAGACGGGCAAGGGCCGGGTGGTCGGCATCGACGTCCTCGCCATGGACCCCGTGCCGGGCGCCACGCTTCTGCACGGCGATTTCCTGTCCGAGCAGGCGCCCGGCGCGATCAAGGCGGCGCTCGGCGGTCCCGCCGATGTCGTGCTCTCCGATATGGCGGCGCCCGCGACCGGCCACGCCGGCACCGATCATCTGCGCATCATCGCGCTCGCCGAGGCCGCCTACGCCTTCGCCAAGGAGGTCCTGGCGCCCGGCGGCAGCTTCATCGCCAAGGTATTCCAGGGCGGCACCGAGCGCTCGCTGCTGGAGGTCTTGCGGCGCGACTTCGAGTCGGTGCGCCACGCCAAGCCGCCCGCGAGCCGCGCCGAATCGGCGGAGGTTTACGTGGTAGCGCTGGGCTTTCGAGGCGACGCGAAGCCTGCGGCGGGTACATAACACCTGCGCGCGCCAAGCGGCTTCCCTTGGCAAGCTCATTGTGTATAGTGCGCCGCCAACCCATCGCGGGAGGCAGCATGGAATTCCGTCAGGCTCTTACCTTCGACGACGTGCTGCTTGTGCCCGCGGCCTCCGCAGTCCTCCCGACCGAGACCGATACGCGCACGCGGCTGACGCGCGGGGTGAGCCTCGGCATTCCCCTGATTTCCGCGGCCATGGATACCGTGACCGAGAGCGCGCTCGCGATCGCCATGGCGCAGGCCGGCGGCCTCGGCTGCATCCACCGCAACATGCCGATCGAGCGCCAGGCCGACGAGGTCCGCAAGGTCAAGAAATTCGAGGCGGGCATGGTGGTGAATCCCGTCACCATCCATCCCGATGCCACGCTCGCCGATGCGCTGCAGCTCATGGCCGAGCATCGGATCTCCGGCATTCCCGTGGTCGAGCGCCACACCACCAAGCTGGTCGGCATCGTCACCAACCGCGACGTACGCTTCGCGACCAATCCGAAGCAGCCGATTTCCGAGCTGATGACGCGCGAGCGCCTGGTCACGGTGCGCGAGACCGTCGACCGCGACGAGGCGAAGCGGCTGCTGCACCAGCACCGCATCGAGAAGCTGATCGTGGTGGACGACCAGTACCGCTGCATCGGCCTCATCACCGTGAAAGATATCGAGAAGGCGCAGAAGTTCCCGCACGCCTGCAAGGACGAACACGGCCGGCTCCGCGCCGCGGCGGCGACCGGCACCGGCGAGGACGGCATCCGGCGCGCGGAGGCGCTGTTCGATGCCGGCTGCGACGTACTGGTGATCGATACCGCCCATGGGCATTCGAGCCGCGTGCTCGACAGCGTCCGCCGCGTGCGCCGGCTCTCCAACTACACCCAGATCGTCGCCGGCAATGTCGCGACCGCCGAGGGCGCCCGGGCCCTGGTCGAGGCCGGTGCCGACGCGGTCAAGGTCGGCATCGGTCCGGGCTCGATCTGCACCACGCGCGTGGTCGCGGGCGTCGGCATGCCGCAGCTCACCGCGATCATGGACGCGGTCGAGGAGTGCCGGAAATCCGACGTGCCCGTGATCGCCGACGGCGGCATCAAATTCTCCGGCGATCTTGCCAAGGCGATCGCCGGCGGCGCCGATTGCGCCATGCTGGGCTCGCTCTTCGCCGGCACCGACGAGAGCCCCGGCGAGGTGTTCCTCTTCCAGGGCCGCAGCTATAAGTCCTATCGCGGCATGGGGTCCGTTGGGGCCATGGCGCGCGGCTCCGCCGACCGGTATTTCCAGGAGGAAGTCTCCAGCACCTTGAAGCTGGTGCCCGAGGGCGTGGAGGGCCGCGTCGCGCACAAGGGCCCGGTCGCCAACATCGTCCATCAGCTCGTGGGCGGCTTGCGCGCGGCGATGGGCTACACGGGGAACCGCACCATCGCGGAGATGCAGAAGAACACGAAGTTCGTGCGGATCACGTCCTCGGGCCTGCGCGAGAGCCACGTGCACGACATCGCGATCACCCGCGAAGCCCCGAACTACCGGCAGGAGATTTGACTCCCGGCGCCCAGGTCGCGGCGGCCATTCAGCTCCTCGACGAGATCGAGCGCGGCCGCGCGCCGGCCGACGACATCGTCGCGAATTACTTCCGGCGGCACCGCTTCGCGGGCTCGAGCGATCGCGGCGCGATCTCCGCTCACATCTATGCCGTGCTGCGCCATCGCGCGGCGCTCGATTGGTGGATCGCCAAGGCGGGGCAGGGGCTCGCCGTCGACGCGCGGCACCGCACCCTCGCCGCGCTGGTGCTGGCGGAAGGCTGGACGCCTAAGCAGGTCGAGGAAGCCTGCGACGGCGACCGGTTCCGCCCGCCGCCGTTGGGATCCGAGGAGCGCGAGATGGTCGCGGCCCTGGTCGGCCAATTTCTGGAGCGGCCGACCATGCCCGCCGCCGTGCGCGGGAATTTCCCCGACTGGCTGCATCCCTATCTCGAGCGCGCCTTCGGCGGCGCGTTGCACGAGGAGATGGCCGCGCTCAATACCGAGGCGTCGCTGGATCTCCGCGTCAATCGCCTGAAGGGCGACCGCGAGGCCGCGCGCGTCGCCTTGCGGCACGAGGACATCAAGGCCGCGCCGACGCCGTGGTCGCCGCTGGGTCTGCGCGTGCGCGAGCGGATCCCGCTCGCGACCCTCGATGCCTTTCGCGAAGGCCTGCTGGAGGTGCAGGACGAGGGCTCGCAGCTGGCGGCGCTGCTGGCGGATGCGCGGCCGGGCATGCGCGTGGTCGATTTCTGCGCCGGCGCCGGCGGCAAGACCCTGGCGCTGGCGGCGCAGATGGAGAACCGCGGCCACCTGGTCGCCTGCGACATCTCGGCCTCGCGGCTGGAGCGCGCGACCCAGCGCCTGCGCCGCGCCGGCGCCAGCATCGTGCAGCGGGTTCCGATCTCGAGCCATCGGGACAAATGGGTCAAGCGGCACGTCGGCTCCTTCGACCGGGTCTTCGTGGATGCGCCCTGCACCGGCATCGGCACCTGGCGCCGCAACCCCGACGCGAAATGGCGGATCAAGCCCGAGGACGTGACGGAGCTGGCGGCGCTGCAGGCCGACATCCTCGATAGCGCGCAGCGGCTGGTGAAGCCGGGCGGCCGGCTCATCTACGCCACCTGCTCCGTTCTCAGGGAGGAGAACGAGGCGCAGGTCGAGCGCTTCCTGGCGGATCATCCCGATTTCAAGCTCGTGCCGATCGCGAGCGTCTGGGCCGAGACGGTCGGCACCGCCTGCCCCGCGGACGGCGGCATGCTCCGCCTGAGCACCGCGCGCCACCACACCGACGGGTTCTTCGTCGCGATCTTGGAGCGGGCGCGGAAGGAGAAGGCGGAGAACACAGACAAAGCAGAGAAGACGGCGAAGGAACCATCGTGACCGTCACTCAACCGAAAACCCACCCAACACCGTCACCCCCGGGCTTGTCCCGGGGGTCCACGTCTTCTTCTCACGCCAAGGAGCACGTGGATGGCCGGGACAAGCCCGGCCATGACGGTGGGGAGGGAGAGTCGAGTCGCGATTGCGGCTGGATCCAGCGCTCAAGCCAAGACTCACGCGGACGAAAACCGTGCGTCCTTCGACTCACGGCCCTTCGGGCCGTGGCTCAGGATGAGGAGGTTTTCTTAATGCCACCAATAATTTCCCTCATCCTGAGCCGCGCGCCTGGGCGCGCGAGTCGAAGGACGCACCAGGCCCCCGCAGCGGGATTGCACCCGCCCGTGCCACATTCGATATTGCCACCCCGAGACCAAAGGGTCCGTCGCCCATGACCGACCGCGTCCTCATCCTCGATTTCGGCAGCCAGGTCACGCAGCTCATCGCGCGCCGCCTGCGCGAGAACGGGGTCTACTGCGAGATCCATCCGTTCAGCCTGTCGCCCGAGCGCGTCAAGGCGTTCGAGCCCAAGGCGATCATCCTCTCGGGCGGCCCCGCCTCCATCCGCGAGACCGGGTCGCCGCGGGCACCCATGGACGTGTTCCAGATGGGCGTGCCCGTGCTCGGCATCTGCTACGGCTTCCAGGCCATGTGCGAGCAGCTCGGCGGCCAGGTCACCGGCTCTGACCACCGCGAGTTCGGCCGCGCCTTCATCGAGGTGACCGGCGAAAGCGCGCTCTTCGAGGGGCTCTGGCCCGTGGGCGCGCGCGAGCAGGTCTGGATGAGCCACGGCGACCGCGTCGTGGCACTCCCGCCGGGCTTCCGCTCCGTTGCTGTTAGTGACGGCGCGCCCTTCGCCTCCACCGCCGACGACAAGCGCCGCTTCTATGGCGTGATGTTCCATCCGGAGGTCGTGCACACGCCCCAGGGCGGCGCACTCCTCAGGAATTTCACGCACCACGTCGCGGGCTGCCGCGGCGACTGGACCATGGCGGCCTTCCGCGAGCAGATGGTGACGCGCATCCGCGCGCAGGTGGGGAAGGGGCGCGTCATCTGCGGCCTCTCCGGCGGCGTCGACAGCGCGGTGGCGGCGGTGCTGATCCACGAAGCCATCGGCGACCAGCTCACCTGCATCTTCGTCGACACCGGCCTGTTGCGCCAGGACGAGGGGGCGGAGGTCGTGAGCCTCTTCCGCGGCCACTACAACATCCCGCTGGTGCATCGCGACGCCAGCGAGCTTTTTCTGAAAAAGCTCTCCGGCGTCGTGGATCCCGAGCAAAAGAGAAAAATCATCGGCGCCACCTTCATCGACGTCTTCGAGGCGGAAGGAAAAAAGCTCGGCGGCGCCGACTACCTCGCGCAGGGCACGCTCTATCCCGACGTGATCGAGAGCGTGAGCTTCACCGGCGGCCCCAGCGTCACCATCAAGTCGCACCACAACGTCGGCGGCCTGCCGGAGCGGATGAACCTGAAGCTGGTCGAGCCCCTGCGCGAGCTCTTCAAGGACGAGGTGCGCGCGCTCGGCCGCGAGCTGGGATTGCCCGACAGCATGGTGAAGCGCCACCCGTTCCCCGGCCCCGGCCTCGCGATCCGCATCCCCGGCGAGATCACGGAGGAAAAGCTCGCGCTGCTCCGCAAGGCCGACGCGATCTACATCGAGGAGATCCGCGCCGCCGGCCTCTACGACGCGATCTGGCAGGCCTTCGCGGTGCTGTTGCCGGTGCGCACGGTCGGCGTGATGGGCGACGGCCGCACCTACGACTACGCGTGCGCGCTCCGCGCGGTCACCTCGACCGACGGCATGACCGCCGACTACTTCCCCTTCCCCCACGAGTTCCTGGGCCGCGTCGCGACGCGCATCATCAACGAAGTCCGCGGCATCAACCGGGTGACGTACGACATCACGAGCAAGCCGCCGGGGACGATCGAGTGGGAGTGAGCGAGAATACGGGCGGATACTGCGGAGTCGTATAGGCGCCATGGAGTCGACCGGCATGCTGAAATTCTTCGCCCTCGCCTTGAGCACGTCGCTTCTGGCCACGCCCGCCTTGGCCGGCGTCCACCCGTATCCGGAAAGCTTCAAGACCGAGATGGTCGCCACGAACGGGACGGAGCTCTTCGTCCGGGTCGGAGGTCATGGTCCCGGCGTCGTGCTGCTGCACGGCTACGGCGAGACCGGCGACATGTGGGAGCCGCTGGCAGTCGAGCTAGCCAAAACCCACACCGTTGTCGTTCCCGACTTGCGTGGCATGGGTCTCTCCGCCCATCCAGCCATCGGCTATGACAAGAAGAACCAGGGCCGTGACATCTCCGGCGTGCTCGACGCCCTGCACGTCGGTAAGGTCGATGTGGTCGCTCACGACATCGGCAACATGGTCGGCTACGCTTTCGTCGCCGAGCAGCCAGACCGGGTGACGCACTTGATGCTGATGGACGCGCCGATCCCCGGCGTTGGGCCCTGGGACGAAATTCTCAAGAGCCCGCTGCTCTGGCACTTCCGCTTCGGCGGGCCGGACATGGAGAGGCTGGTCAAGGGCCGCGAGCGCATCTACCTCGACCGCTTCTGGAACGAATTCTCGGCCGACCCGAAGCATTTCGACGAGGCGAGCCGCGTTCACTACGCGAAGCTCTACGCCCGCCCGGGCGCCATGCATGACGGTTTTGAGCAGTTCCACGCCTTTGACCAGGACGCCATCGATAACCATGAGTTCCTGAGCCACGGCCCCTTGGCCATGCCGGTACTGGCTATTGGCGGCGAGAAGTCATTCGGTCCGATGATGGCAGTCGTGGCCAGGGCTGCGGCCAGTAACGTCAGGGGTATCGTCATTCACAATGCCGGTCACTGGGTGATGGAAGAAAACCCGACCGACACCGTCGCCGCCGTTTCGGATTTCCTCCGATGATCGGCCTTGGCAAGGTCTGCCTCTACGACGCGATCTCACAGGCCTTCGCGATGCTGTTGCCGGTGCGCACGGTCGGCGTGATGGGCGACGGCCGCACCTACGACTACGCCTGAGCCTTGCGCGCGGTCACCTCCACCGACGGCATGACCGCCGACTATTTTCCCTTCCCCCACGAGTTCCTGGGCCGCGTCGCGACGCGCATCATCAACGAAGTGCGGGGGATCAACCGCGTCACCTACGACATCACGAGCAAGCCGCCGGGGACGATCGAGTGGGAGTGACTAAGAGCAAACTGCCGGTTATATTCGGACTTACCCAAATCTGACCGCCGTATGGTATTTCGCAGGGTTCTAATGGGTTGTCATATTGGGAGGAAACCGCAGCACTGACCTTTGACGATCTCTACGCGGCTTCGATGATGGCAAACATCACGTCGGTGCCATTGAGGTCTATTGCTTCCGAGCACCCTACTCTTTGCGAGCGTCTGAAAGAGTGTGACCCCATCAGCCTCGCAGGCGCTTTCGGTGGTTTACTGGTTCTGCCCGAGTTGCAGAGCAATTGCATTCGACTCGAAGTGCTCGTCCACCTTTCGCTGGCGCTAGGAGCCGGCAGCGGGACGGCGAACGAGTTGCTCGTTACTGAGCTGTTTGCCGCCGTAGGTAGTGGTCCATGCGGTCGGGCGGAAGATCCCGCCGAGGACGTGTTCGTTGCGTCGATCGGAACCCCACGCGGTAATTTCCGGGTCCTTGAAGGTATATGGGAGTCTGGCGGGTTCTTTCTTCAGCGTTTCTTAGACGCAGTCGAGAAAATGCCCAAGGGCTCGGGCTATGACGACCTGCGCGAGAGCATCTATTCGCTCTTGCGGTTGTCAGATGCCGTTTGCGCACGCGCCGGTTTGGCTCGGTATCAGTTGGGCAACGAGACTCCGGAGCAGGACTTACCAGCCGAAATCGCGAACAGACTCGAGGCCATAGGCAGTCTGGTTCGGTTTTCCGAAACGGACCTACACGATCTAGCCTGACGTATTCGTCAGCCTAGCGCGGCCTGGAGGTACGCGGTCGGTTTTGTAAAAGGGATCGTGCTGCTGGGTGGCGCTGTTTGTGGCGCTGAAGGCGGTCCTGATTGTGTCTCGGTAGGAGG
>Ga0209517_10002900_pt1 | contig 23629 bp, 25 predicted proteins | sample PeaSoiMetSII2010_FD_187695 | JGI IMG/M metagenome (GOLD analysis project Ga0209517, IMG submission 187695) | Peat soil microbial communities from Weissenstadt, Germany - SII-2010 (SPAdes) (version 2) | ecosystem: Environmental > Terrestrial > Soil > Wetlands > Peat | place: Germany... | reverse complement strand
GTTTTGAAATAACTTTGCGTCTCTTTTTAATATTAAATAAATTAGAACTGAAACAAATATCATACTAACAATAAAACCAAATACAATTTCATTTCTTTGAAGATTTAGAATATCATCAATTTGTGAATATACAGATTCATTAGGTGTTACTAGAATCAAATAATATTGAGGTATTCCATTAACAAATACAGGATCATAGACTACTGTTCTAGGTCCTAGCCCAAAATCAAATGATGTAATTCCGGATTTACCAGCAAGTAATTCTCTAGTGTATCTGTTTACTTCAGAATTATTATGAAAAAAACTTTGTACGTCAGATGAGAAAAAACTTTTTCCCACAAGATTTGGAAATGGAGATATCATATATGTTCCATTTTTATCCATCACCATCATAAATGGTAAACTTGAATTATCAATATTGTAATACCTAGAGAAAAATGAATTAATTGGAACTGTAGCCCATACAATTCCTTCAAATTTACCAGATTCATGGGTAGTTATCTTATTACTAATGTATAGTCTGCTTTTTCCATCTAACCCTATAGAATAATCAGATAGAGACAGATCGTCACTTGAGATAGCATTTTGTACATAAGTTCTATTTGTTACATCATAACCAAGAAATCTATTTTCTCCTGGAGGTACTGCGTTAATCCTTACAATGTTTTTAGCATCCGTTACAAAAATCCGGTCTACGATATTATTAATCTCTAAATATTTTTCTGAAACTAGTTTTTCTGTCATATTATCAAGTTTTCCACTTTGAAATTCCTTGGAATCTTCTAATCCAGTGAGTCGTGCTATTACACTATCAAGGTCAGATGATACGTGAGAAGATATATCTTTAATTTGACTCAATTTTTCTATCTCTGCCTGCTTGATTAATTCTGATTTTATATTATTTTCAGTAATTCCCTGAAGATACATCACAGAACTAAAAGTAATTAAAATAACTCCTAAGATAGAAAATAGAATGAGTACTCTAGATTTCATCACATTTACAGTAAATTCTTCCAAGTAAAAGTGTCACGGATTGATTATCAATTTGATAACTACATATTAAATAAAAAACAGGTTTAAAACCATTGATTAAATATGGATATCAGGAAGGAAATGTACAATGTCTGTTGAACATGAGGATCCTTTTGTAAAAATTGCTGCATTAATTGGTGGAGATGAGTATCTCAAAGTTGCACGTTCTTTGCTTAACACAGAGGATGCCACTGATGAAGAAATTGCAAGTTCAACTGGACTTAGAATCAACATAGTTAGGAAGGTTTTGTATGATCTTTTTGGTAAAGCCTTGATAACAGGAATAAGAGTAAAGGACGAAAAGAAAGGGTGGTTTGTCTATAGATGGAGAGCAAGAAGAGATGAGGTAGATAATTTCATTGAGAATCAAAAGAAAAAAATTGTAGAAAGATTACAACATAGAGTAGATTATGAAAACTCTGCAGACTTTTATCATTGTGGAAATGAAGACTGTCAAAAACTAACCTTTGAAAAAGCTCTTGATCTCTCATTCAAATGCCCAACTTGTGGAAAATTAGTCAATCTTTCAAGAAATGAAAAACTCAAGAAAGCATTACAAGTCAAAATTGACCAACTACGTGATGATCTAAAGCACTAACAAGTATAATGTAAAACTATTTCATTTTGTATTTTCTCAATCTTTTTTAATTTAAAGGAATCAGGTATTTCTCCAAAACCGTCACCTTCAACTAGAGAAATTGCCGTACTACCTCCAAGAACATATGGTGTAACTGTTAGTATGATTTCATCCACTAGTTTTTCCTTGAAAAAATACCAGTTTGTTGTACCTCCTCCTTCAACAAGAATTCTTTTGATTCCTTTTTTTCCTAGTATTTCTAATAATTTCTTTAAATCAATTTTATTTTTTCCACATCTTATTATTTCAACTCCTTTTGCAATGAATCTCTCAACCTTTCTTGGAGCATTTTCCGATATCACGAGTATAGTAGAAATTTTTTTTGCGGTTTCTATCACTCTAGATTTAGGAGATAAACTTCCCTTTGAATCAAGAATTATACGAATTGGGTTTTTTCCTTTTACATATCTGACAGTAAGTAAAGGATCATCAATACTTATCGTATTTTTCCCCACAAGTATTGCATCAACTGTCTTTCTGAGTTTATGAACTCGTATCAAATCTTTTTTGGATGAAAGATTAGATCTTCCCGTACGAGTAGCTAATTTTCCATCTATACTCATAGCAGCACTAATTATTACGTAAGGTCTAGATTTTACCATGAACTAATTTTCCTTCATACATTACTGCTTTTATTGTATTTTCCGAAGCACGTTGAACTATTGAGGCATGAGGATTATGCATTGGTTCTAAATCAATTGAATGTTTTTCAATAAATATACAGTCTGCTATTTTATTATTTTGAATAATTCCTATTTTACTACCTAAAAGATTTGAAGCGTTTGTCGTGGCCATTTGAAGTATATTTTTTGGCATTAGTCGTTTTTTCTTAATACCCATTGAGACTTTCCAGAGATAATCCATCTCTCTGAACATATCAGGTGAGTTTATCATAACATTATCAGTTCCAATTGCTACATTACAACCAGTATCAAGCATTAGATTTACATCAGGAATACCTTCTGCAAGAGAACCATTTGCTCTTGGACATATGACAATGTTTATCTTGTTTTTAGATACAATTGCAAGATCTTTTTTTGAGGCATAAGTCATATGAACCAAAAAGTTTGGTTTTGAAAGGAGGGCTCTTTGAGTCTCAGTTTTTTCACATATCTTTTGAGATATTTTTTTACTTTCTTCAGTCTCGGCTGAATGTATAGCACGAATCTTTCTTGTTGTTGCAAAATATCTTAATGCAGAATTACTAAATTCATTTGGACCACTGATTCCAAGTCCATCACAGTTAGTTAGAAGATTTTTTAGATCTAGTTTTCTTGCTTCTGGTATAGATGTATTATTCTTGATAGATTTTGAATCTTGATAATATTCAATTCTTCCCAAGATGATAGGCCTTATTGGAATATCTGATATGGTATTTTTTAATAGATTAATTCCCTCAATACCACCTTCTCGAAAATCAATGAATGTTGTTATGCCTTTTCTAATCATTGAAATGCATGAATTTTTTATAAAACTTGCCAGATGTGATTTATTAGAATTCTTGAGAATTTTTTGTTTGAACCCACTAACTGGATGTATCTTTTCCTCAACGTCAGAGTCTATGCCTATGTCTTTTGCTATAGAATCCCCAATATGAGTATGCGAGTTAATTAGCCCAGGCATCATTAGTAGACCTTCGCAGTCAAGTACCTGCTCATCTTTATGAGGTGAGAGTTTTGTCCCTATTGGTCCAATGTATTTTCCAGTGATTCTTACATGAGCATTTTGAATATACTCTAGTTCTCTACCATAAAGAAGACTGACATTTTTTATCAGCATGTTATCTCTAGAATTCGGGTCTCTCTTTTTCCTGAATCTCTCAGTTCACGAATCTTATCTAATGATTGAGTAGCTAATTTGGCTGCATCTCTTCCAGTCTTTGCTGTTCCAATTCCACAGTTAAATGAAATATCATATTTTTGTTTCACAATTTCAAGAAACTTTATTATTTCATCTTTATTCACACTTGAACTTATTATCATAAAATTATCTCCTCCCATGAAAAATGTAAGAGAATTTCTTTGTAGGAAAAATTCTGACATTTCTGAATATAATTTGATAATAAGTAATGATACTTCATAGGGTGACTTTTTTGCAGAGACTGAAGTAGAACCATCTACATCCATGTGTATAATCCGGATTGAATTTTCGTCTTTTCCTAGTGGGAATCCAAAAATATTATGATCCTTACTTAACATTATATTAGTACGTCTTGCCTGGTCAGCATTAGAACTTGCTTCAAATGGAGTATTACCTTGTCCTATAGACATTGACAACCCCAACTCAAACGACTTTACAAGTTGTTTTTGAATTTCTATATGATCATCAATTGAAAGACTGTTAGTTATTACAAAGATTTCATCAAATCGGTTAGGAAATGCAAGACAGTTTCTTTCTGAAAACAAATTTTGTATTTCTTTGTATAATGATGCTTGGAGCATCTGAAGTCTATGTTCTCTATCACTGCCCAAGGTTAGAGTCCATGGTCCGTATCCAGTGATCTTAATTATGGTTAGTTGAATCATTTTTAATTTTCTCAAGTTCTTCAGATAATTTCTTTGCAGCCTCTACAGCTCTCTCAGATACGGGTCGTATTCTCTGATGTGCCTGTCTATCACTCATTCCGGGTCCTGTTATTCCCAATGTTACAGGTTTTTGATATTTTATTGAAAGTTCTACTAGTGCTTTTGCAGTAACATTTGAAATTAGTTCATCATGTTTGGTCTGTCCTTTGATTACTGCACCTAGAGTTATGACAGCATCAACATCTTTTTTTTGCAATAATTTGTCAATTATAAGAGGCATATCAAATACACCAGGTACTTTACAGGTATATTTTACGTTCATCTTCAATATTTTTGCCTTTTCGGTAGCCAATTCCAGCATTTTTGAAGTTACTTCACTATTAAACTCGGATACAACAATAGCAATATTCAAAATCAATGCTCCTTTGCAAATTTAACAAGCTCAGTTCCATCAAAATATGGCATGGTGTTAGCTATAGCATATTGTTTAGCTTTTTCGGTAGATAACGCAGTATATGTTTGAGAATCCAACATTTCACAGATTACTGTAACTGGTGTTAGTCCTGCAAGTTTCATTAAATAAATTGACATCTCAGTATGTCCAAGTCTATTTGATAATAACCCTTCTGAAGCAATAAGCATTGGAACATGACCAGGTGTCTTAAAGGTAGAATTGAAAATTTCTTTTTTCTTATCATTTTCACTGTTGCATAATTTTGCCATTTCAGAAATTGTTAATGCTCTATCTTTGTCAGTTATTCCAGTGAATGTATTTTTATGATTAATCGAGATTGAGAAAGACGGTCTATCTCCATATGGAGCAGTACCAATAATCATCTTCTTTGATTCTGAATCAAACTTTTGAGAAGTAGATAAAATTTCATGCATATAATCAAGACCTAAACTAGTTGCAAATTCATGATTTATGGACATACAAATTAGTCCTCCCGCATCATTACGCATACGTGCTATATGTTCAGGAGTTACAAATTCTGCTGCAATTACCATATCTACTTCATTTTCACGTTTACCCCCATCATGTAGTAAAATAAAATCACCGCGTCTAAGCGATGAAATAGATTCTTCTAAGGACATACATGATCAGCTTTTCATTATTGTTATAAACTTTACTAGAAAATTGGTAATTACCAAAATAGTGGTAAGTAACTAGCCAGCAGATAAAATATATTTTCCAAGTATATCAGTTTCAATATTAACTTTATCTCCAACTTTTTTGTAACTTAGATTAGTTATTTTCAGGGTATGTGGTATTATTGAAACTGAAAATTGATCTTTGAGTACATCAACAACTGTTAGACTAATACCATCAACTGTAACAGAACCTTTTTTGATTATGTATTTTGATAATTCTTTTGGAACTTTTGTCCATATTTTTATTTGATTTGGTTGTTTATCCATTTTAGAAATTATGCCCACACCATCAACATGACCCAATACAAAGTGTCCCTCAAGTCGCTCACCAACTTTAAGACTTCTTTCAATATTGACTTTATTACCACTTTGCAGGATTCCAAGATTAGTTTTTTGTATTGTTTCACCAACCATTTCAAATTCTGCAACATCTTTTGAAATATTTATTGCAGTAAGACATACACCATTTATTGCAACACTATCTCCGATTTTGAGTCCTTTTGCAATTTTACCTAGTTTTATTTTCATTTTTGCAGCACTACGGTTACTTGTTTTTTTATCAAATCGTACAATATTGCCCAAGCCTTCAATTACTCCAGTAAACATGATTAATGAATTCTTATTTGCATCTAGATGATTTATGTTTATCAAATAATAGATATATCTGTAGCCAGGTCATATATTCAACTTTCTTGACATATTGATTATTTTTTTATTGAATTTAGTAGAGTTGCTGCTCTCTTGTAATGTACTTCATCAATCATTTTTCTGTCAACTGTTGTAGCCCCTTTTTTATTTTTTTTGGCTAAATCATATGCGTTGATAACTTTTTTTGCCCATTCTATTTCTGAGGAAGTGGGATAGAATACTTTATGAACAATATCAATTTGATTTGGATGAATAATGCTTTTGCCCCCATATCCCAAGTTTTTGGCAGCGATGGAATCATGTTCCAATCCTACAGCATCATCAATGTCTTGCCAGATTGCATCAATTGCATATTTTCCCGCAGCCTTTGCATCTACTGGAATTTTTGTTCTTGAATATACAGCTCCTTCTGGATTCGTTGTGTACTCAACACCCAGATCATTTAACAAATCAAACACTCCAAAGACCAATGCAGAGACTCTTTTACTGGATGAGGCTATAGCATAAGAGTTTACAACACCTTTAGTAGATTCTATTGATGCAATGATCTCAATAGGTTTTAGTTTACGTTTCTTTTCTAATCCAATCATAGTTTTTTCAATTTTTTTTATATCACTTGCAGTGTCTACTTTTGGAATCACAATACCATCAATACCTTTTTGAATAATTTCTTTTAGGTCATCAGGTATCAGTCCAGATATTGGAGAATTTGTTCTTACGTAGATTTCGGAATTATACTCTGATCTATTTTGTAGTGCGTTTTTTATCAAATTTCTTGCCAATTTTTTTTCGTCAAAAGGTACTGAATCTTCTAGATCAAAACAAATAATGTCAGCACGTAATGATTTTGCTTTTTCTAAAAAGCGGCTATTATTACCTGGAACAAATAAGAGACTACGAAGGAGTCTTGCCATAAATAAAATTTATTTATGGTTTGAGTAGGATTTTGCCGACTAATCCTTTTCCAGTAAGCATTTTTGTGTGTGCTTCTGCGGCATTTTCAAAGCTATATTCTGAATCTATTACAGCTTTAATTTTCTTTTTACCCATCCAGTACAATCCTTGTTCTAATTCTGCTTTTGTTCCCTGTGTAGAACCTAAGATGTTAGTTCCTTTGAAGAATATATGTCTCAAGTCTGTTTTTGCATCATATCCAGTAGTTGCGCCACATGTTACCAAGGTTCCACCATACTTTAGTAAAGTGAGCTGATCATTCCAGTGAGTTTGACCTATATGATCAAATGAGATATCTATACCACCTAGTGGTTTTGCAATTTGTCTTACTTCTTTACTCCAATCTGGTTTTCTGTGGTCAACAGCAAAATCTGCACCAAGTTCTTTTAGTTTGTCTAGTTTATCTGGACTTCCTGTAGCGATAACGTTACAATTATACAGTTTTGCAATCTGAATTCCAAAGCTTCCCACACCAGATCCTCCTCCCATGATAAGGACTGTTTGGCCAGGATGAATTTTTGCTCTTCCTACTAACATATGCCATGAAGTAAGTAATGTCATTGATGCAGCGGCAGCTTCATCATAGCTTACACCTTCTGGAATTTTTGCAACATTGACTTCAGGTAAGTGAGTAAATTCAGAGAATCCACCCCACAATGGCCCTGTCTGGAACCCCCAAATGCTTCTCTTTAGACAATCATATTCTCTGCCATCAGTACATGCTTCACAAACTCTGCATGACATGTTTGAATGTGAAACAACTCGGTCACCAACTTTGAAGTTTGTAACATCTTCTCCTACTGCAGTAACTTCACCTGAAGCATCAGAACCAGAAATGTGTGGTAACGGAACCGGAACTGGTTGTCCACGCATTCCCCAAATATCATTATAATTTAAGGCAGCTGCCTTTACACGGAAAACAACTTCGTTTGACTTTGGTTTTGGATCAGGTACTTCTTTTACACTTAGAATTGATTTGTAATCATCATTTGGTGCATACTTGTCATAAACAACTGCTTTCATATTTGTAACCGTTCTATTTACCCCTAATATATTTTCCCTAGAACTACTTGCGATTAATCTTAAAATCTCGCTTGGGTTGTTGAATAGACAGTAAAATTTGCTTTAACTGATCGTCGGAGATTTGTGAATTCAGCCTTCCCTGAGATGCGAGTCCTAAGAGATAATTTTCAACCATTGCTGCAAGGTCCGGTTTAACCATTCTAACGTTATTTAGTCTCATTCTTGCTTCAGCAGTTAGGAGAGTTTTTAGTGCATTATCCTTCAAGACAGAAACTTCTGCATCGCTTGGATTTCGTTCATCATTTGGGTTATGAGAGCTCATAATACAACTAGGAATATTTCTTCAGATTTGGATTCTTTGCAATTAATTCATTCAAGATCTCAGTTGATAGACGATCAAGTTTTTTCATACCCGCGTGAGATATTGTTCTGCCTTTTCCTTCAACTTTATCTAAATAACCTAATTTTTCTAAACTATGTATGGCTGTTCTAATTATTGAACCACCAGCATCTTTGTGATGTGCTCCTCCATAACCAATAGGCTTTGCACTTCCATACATTGATCTTAGATCGTTTACTCCAATAGGACCGTGCAAGTAAATTTTTCTTAGAAGAGATGCACATCTTGTGTAATACCAATCACTTTGTTGAGGAGGCTTTACTGCATGTGCACCAGTTTTAACAAATGGGATCCAACTTGGTTGTACAATATCCTCAGTCTTTAAAGTATCAGATAATTTACCAATCAACATATCTGCTGGTACATCATATGCCTTTGCCATAAAAACCAAAATTCAAAGTTCGTCTTATAAATCATTGACCTATTGGAATTTGTTTTTTAATTATCTTTCTGTATGTGTGGTTACAAAAACCACAGGTAATACGTATTGATTTGAGATTACTCCTTCCTATTCTCACCCTTGCTGTAAATCCCGGTACAATAAACTTCTTACATTTTTTACAAAAATGCATCCTCAACTCATAGGGCATTCTAATACGATATTTTGTACAAAGTCTCTTGGCAAGTGCTGCTTGTCTTTCTGCTAACTCTGGATTAGACCTTGCATAAGATATGGCATTTTTAATCAGAATTTGCATCCTTTCTATTAAAAGGTCTTTAATTGCAGGTTTCATGTTGTTTAATAATTCCTACCCTTAAAATACAATCTTGCTCTCTCTGGTAATAGCAGAATCTGCATTAGAATTAGTACCTAAAGAACTACAGAGGCATAATTCAGTTATAGCATCGGCTAGAAGATTTAACAAAAAACCATCTGAAATTTTACTTGACATATCATGGCATTTTGCAGCGATGAAAGGAATCAAAAACGAGATAAAAAGAGGAAGGCCGGATCTTGTTCATTTTTCTTTGCTTGAAGCTTGTAGTATTCCTCTTTATTTCGAAAACAAACTAGATGTTTTTGTCCATACAATTGATGATAAGGTTATTTCTGTCGGTCAAAATGTCAGACTACCAAAGTCATATCACAGATTCATAGGACTTGTTGAAAAATTATACGCTACTGGAAGAATTGAAGAAAATAACAATACATTGCTAGAGATAAAGGAAATGAATTTTGGAAATCTAATTAAAAAAATTAATCCAAAGCAAACAATTGCACTTTCAAGTAAAGGAGTCAAAAGCTCTTACCAAAAAGTAGCAGAGGAAATAAACGATAATACTTGTCTTGTTGTTGGAGGATTTTCAAAAGGACAATTTTTTGATAAAAACAAAGATTATTTTAACAAAACAGTATTAGTAGACAAAAATCCACTTGAAGCTCATATCATAATTTCACGTATACTCTATGAATACGAAAAAAGAATTATTATGTAGGTCTAAGATTGGCACAGTGAGCGGTCGTAGTATAGTTTGGTTAGTACACTGGCCTTCCAAGCCCGTTACCCGGGTTCAAATCCCGGCGACCGCATCTAATTTTCTTATTAAGAGATTATTCCAGTTGAAATGAGATATTGAATAGAACGAACAAATGTATTGTCATCAATTTTATCTGAAAACCACAGATAAGCATTCTTCTCAAGCCAGTGAGGTATTGTAGATATAGTGTTTTTTCCATTATTGGAACTAACTATGTTGTTCTGTACTAGATAATCAATCATTGAAGAAAAACCCTTGTCATCAGTATTTCCACTTGACCACAAACCTGCAACTCGTTTTGTCCAAGCAGGAACAGGTTCATATGTCATATTTTGTGTTTTTTCGTTATTAAAAAGGTAAAACCATGCAAGTCCAGATTTTGTATCATCTTTTAAATGTCCACTAAGAAAGACATCATCTTTTACCTGAAAAAATGAATTTTCAAATATATTACTTGTCCTAAAGGTAATTTTTGTGCCATTTCCAAACAAAGGATAGTCTTGGAAGCTTAATACCTTAATCGTAAATGTTCCATTTTTTGTTGCATCTGGATTGATTTCTTTTGTAATCATTTTTCCTCCCTCTTTATCAATTAAATCAGATGCAAATTGTGTTTGCAAATAGTTTATTATTTTATGATCAGGATCAGCATATGAATAATCAATATTTTCTCCGGGCTTTATGTTACAAGTCTCTTGTTGCCATATAGGTGAACTCTTTATTGCATCAATCATAAGCTGCCCATGAAGTAATTCATGATATAATATGACTAGATTTTCAACACTATGTAATTTGGGATCTATTTGTGTATCATTAGAAATAACATGTGGGTTAATTCGCAATTCGTTGTTACAGTCTAGTACAATTTTTTCACCTTGAATATTTTCTGAACAATGCCATGTGTAGGATCCTCCTGTAACCAAGTCTTGGTGAACTATACTTTCATCAAACTTTGCCAATTTTGTTTTGATTGTTGTTATTACTTGGTTATTGACATCCTGTGAATTACACAAGAAAGTACTTATCAGTGGTTTTTGAAGTGTCTGAATTACATCGGATACATCTTTTTTTGTTGCATTAATTGCCTCAAATTGGGCAAGTAACTGATCAAAATTGTCCTTTTCCTCTCTAGTTGGAGGTTCGTATAATGCAAACACAGGAGTGATACTTGTAATTAATAGTAAAAAACTAAAAAGCCCTGTATACTTCAATTAATGAAAATTGGCTAATTCTGTAATTAAGAGTTAGGAATAGATTGTATTTGTTTGGTAAATTCATCCCATGCAGGTTTTGGATTTTTATCTACATCAATCAAACCAGTACCACATAGATATGCAGCTGTATTATTCAAGACCTCATCATTGTTAAAGATAGAATTAGTAGCTTTGTTTAGTGAATTATAACAGGTATCAACAGGTCTATCATACTGTCGATACCAAGTTAGAAACTCAAAATCAGATTGATTTTTCTTGTAAAAATCAAATACAGTCTTTACAAAGTTTTGTTGATCTTCTTTTGTACCATTAATTGATTTATCAGTACTCCAACCAACTTCCATTAAAGCTATTTTCTTTCCATTTGCGTAATCAATCATCTTTTGTAAATTAGCCCCTTCCTTTTCTGTACTGTTACTTTCATCATATAATGCATCAACTGGAGCATAAGAATATGCTACAAAATCACCTTGGTTTAGCTTCCCTACAATATCTGGTTGATAATGATTTACTATATCGTTTAATGAGAACCAGTTTCCAAATTTGACGTCGGGATGTTTTACTTTTAATTTAGCATATACACCATTGAAGAAATCTACGTATTGCGGAATCTCATTTGGATGATCTCTAAAGTAACTATCAACATTTCCACCAAATATCACATAATCTACTATGTAATATCTTGAAAGTATTGCATCAAGAGTGGTTACTGTTTGATCTTGAAGTTTTTGATCAAGTTGTGGTTTTCCCATCCAATCTGGAAATGGTCCCAAGTCTTGATTGTTTATTACTGAAAAGTAAAGTGTAACATTGAGGTGTTGTTCACGATTCAACCCCATCAAGATATCTGAATAACCCCAGTTGTAAGTTCCTTGTGAAGGCTCCATAAGAGGCCATGAAAGATAGACATTGCTTCTCCCTATTCCTGTTGATGCTGCTTGGGCATATGCATCCTTGACTTCTTGAAGAGTTGATTTTTGGGTAGGAGGTATGATAACAAGGCCTAGTTTTATGTTATGAGGAATATTTGCAGTTTGAGTCTGAGGTATAGTTTGAGGTTGCAATTGTGGCATTATTATTAAAAAAACTGCTGCAATAGCTATTGCAGCTCCAATACCAACACCAATGATTTTCTTATTCAATAATACTTTCAGCAATTAAAGATACTAAAAGAGTTTTGATTTAGACAAGAACATCTAGCCGGATGTACAACCGCTGTATCCACATTCAATACATACACTACATCCTTCTGCAAATACCAAGTTGTTTTTACATGTAGGACAGAGTCTCTCTTCCATTTGTTCTGGTGTAAGTGCTGGTATTTGAGCAGACACTACATTATCTGGAATTTTTATCTGAAGTGCTCTTTCTATCTCAGCTTTTAGATATGCGTTTGTGACATTCTTTGAGATATAATCTGTAACAAATGGACTTGGAGTCACTTGGAAATTCTTTTGAACATCCTTTCCAGTCATGTGTAACACTTGTTCATGTCTTGAACCATCTCTAAATACAGTAATTCCTTTCAAACCAAGATCATGTGCTAATAGATATGCAGCTTTTACATCATCAGATGAGACATCACTTGGCATATTGATTGTCTTTGCAATTGCATTACCTATCCATTTTTGCCACACTCCCTGAGCCATTAGATGGTCTGCCCAGTGAATGTCCATTGCTGTGACAAATATCTTCTGGATCCATTCTGGAATCTCAGCAATTCCTTTGACAGAACCGTAGTTATTTGCAATCTTCTCTAGAATCTGATCGTTGTATAGTCCATGCTCTTTGAGTACTGCTTCAAATATTTTGTTTGTATAGAAGAATCTGCCTACTGTTACTCTCTTTTCAAAGACCAAGGCAAACATTGGTTCCATTCCATTTGAGCAATCAGCTATCATTGATAGCGTACCAGTAGGAGCAACTGTAGTTGTTAGAACATTTCTAATGCCATGTTTCTGAATCTTGGCAATCAAAGCATCCCAATCGTAAGTACGCGCACTCTTTGGTTTCTCATAATATCCGGCAATAGGAATCTTAGCTTCTGGATATTCTGTTTTTGAACACAGTGGGAATGGTCCTCGTGTCTTTGCAAGTGCGATACTTTCTTCCATTGAATAATATGTTAATGCTTCAGCAAGTTTCTCCTGGAATTCATATCCTTCTTGAGAATTGTATGGAATTCTTAATTTGAATAAGAGATCAGCAACTCCCATTACTCCGAGTCCGATTCTTCGTGAATCTTTAGATGCCTTATCAATTTCTGGAATTGGATATGTGTTAACATCAATTACATTATCAAGGAATCTTGTTGTTTTCCTTATTGTTTCTTCATATCTTTGCCAATCAAATTCGTATTGACCGTCTGCTTTTCTCTTGACATAGTTAGATAGATTGATTGAACCAAGATTACATGATTCATACGGATAGAGACTTTGTTCTCCACATGGGTTTGTAGCTCTGATTGGTCCACCTCTTGCTTTTGCAAATACATTGTATTTGTTTATAATATCAAAGAAGATCAGTCCCGGTTCACCACTTTTCCATGCAGAAAGTGCAATCAAGTCAATTAGATTATGTGCATTTATTTCTCTTACAGGAGTTCTTTCTTTTGGACTTCGAAGAACGAATTTTCCATCCTCTGAATTAACTAGTGCTTCCCAAAAGTCTTCCCAAATTCCTACACTTACATTAAAGTTTTCTAAAACTCCTGGTTTTGTTTTTGCGGTGATGAATTTCTCAACATCTGGGTGCCATGCTTCAATGATTCCCATGTTTGCACCTCTTCTTTTTCCGCCTTGTTTTACTACTTCAGTAACAGTATTGATTATACTCATAAAGGAGACAGGACCTGAGGCTACTCCAGATGTTGATGCCACCATATCTCCTTCTTGTCTTAAATCAGAATAATTGATACCAACTCCTCCACCTGACTTAAAAATCAATGCTGCATCAGAAGATGATTTCATTATCCTTTCCATGTCATCTTCCATTGCTAGGACAAAACATGCAGAAAGTTGTCCCAATCTTGCACCAGCATTCATCATAGTTGGTGAATTTGGTAGAAAGTCCTGAGCAATCATTAGATCAGTATATTCCTGGATTCTTTCGGCATATTGTTCAAACTTATTTGCAGCCAACATAGTCAATAGTTCACGGAAGCTTACTTTCATCTGGCCATGTTTTTCTAAATCAATATAGTGATTTATCAATGATCTAAAGTGATACTTGTTTAGATAGTATTTTCCTACTTTGAATTTATAGTCAAAGTCATCAAGTTTCTCTAGATACTTTGCTGCCTCTTCTACACTATGAGTATAACCACCTTCAATTTGAAATACAGATGAATCTCTTATGATATCAGCAATACCTACAAGAATTGCAACTCTTTCAAACATTTCACCTGGACTTTCAGTTATCTGACCTTTGTTATTTCTAAGTAAATATCTCGATGCTAAAACTCGTAAGCAATTAAGATCGAATTTTTTTGCTACATTATCAAGAGCCTTTGATTCTAGAACCTTCATTTTTTCTTCTCTAACTCTTCTTCGTTCGTGTCTATACAGGATGTACGCCTTTGCGATCTCTCCTAGTCCTTCTTCAATTAGAGTAGACTCTACCATATCCTGAACATCTTCTACGCTTGGTGCTTCTGAACCAGAAAATCCACGATTGACAAGTTTTGTGAGAACATGATTTGCAAGCTTGTCTGCCAATCCATGATCTGATCTTCCGCAAGCTACGAGTGCTTTGTATATCGCGCCTGAAATTTTATCTCTTTGGAAATTTGATACTCGACCGTCGCGCTTCTTTACTTGAAGGATCGTATTCTCTATTTGTGAAAAATCTGTCAACTTACTCCCCGTACCCCTATCAAATGGGAGTTAAATAAACACTGCGGCAAAAAATAATTTTCTAAAGCTAAACTTTGGATCAATTTTGTTGACACCATTACGATTTTCATAGTATGAGATCATTTGAAGAACTATACATAAAAATTTAATCCATGCCTAAGATCAAATTTCTAGTCTAGACCTTGGATCATAAATAATAGTTTAAAGAATTATGCATTAAAAATTCAAATAAAAGTTTAGTTTGATTAAAAAATTTTAATTGGATTATCAATCTTTCCTAAGGTGAGAGTTATGCAAGTATGTAAGGTGACTTGCATACTGAACATTTTTCTGCGATCTTTTCTTCTTTGAGACCGCAGTTACTACATATAGGTACTTTTCTTATTGGTCTGAAAGATCCTAACAGATCTCCTGCTTTTTCAATTGCCTTCTTAATTCCCGAAGAATCCATTGTATCTGGGATCTTTAATTGAACTAGTAATCCACCGTTGAGTATCTTTGAGAAATAGTTTGATTCTACAATCTTTTCATTCTTAGGGTTCATCTCTGCTATCTCAGAGGCATCAAGTACAATTCCTTCTGAATAGGACTCGCCCATTACATGTTGATTAATTGATGTCTTACCATATTTTTCACCATCAAGAGATGAGAAACGGCTTGCTGCATCACTTTCAGTCATAGTTACAATAACATTATCTCCCATTTCCTTTCCTTTCTTTGTGGCTACTTCCATAGCAGTGTTTATCACTTTAGCCAGGATTTCCTGTCCAGCCTTGTTGTTTTCGAATCCTAAAATACCATAAACTGCCTCTTTGAGTCCTATTAGATTAACAACTAGAGTTACTGATCCCTTTTGCATATACTGAGTATTGTTTGCAAGAATTGGATTAAGACCACGTCTTGTTAGATCAGATATTTCCTTCTTTCTTAAAGACATGGCTGCAAGTGCGGGTTTCATCAATAGTGCAAGTCTTGCTCTGAAATAGGTTTCATCTTTGTTAGATTCAAAGGCCAATCTTGGCATATTGATTGATAGAGATTCTAAATTGATAGAGGTTGTTCCGACGTTCTTTGCATCTATTCGTGCCAAGCCTTTGTTAGATACCAAGCCTTTAGCAAACATAATGTGTCCTCCTAATGCAATTATATCTGCCAGAATTTCTGAATAGTCACTTATCTTGGCTTTTTCATAATCAACTATCAATCCTATTGAAGGAATTGGTGTTGACTTTACATATTTCTTGTAGGCTTGAAGAATAGTATTAACTAATTTTGGTTCTGTTCCAATAGAAATTCTAAATGAAGTGAGTGTTCCGTTCTTTCCATATTTGGGTCCTGTAGATATTTTTGCAAAGCAGCTTGCAAGTTTTTCTTCAATTTCAGACAAATTCTTGGAATATTTTTGTAATACAGCAACTAATCCATCCATTACTACTTCTTGTGATGCTTCTTTTATGAGAAGACTTGTCAATAGAGACATAGATGTGAAAAGATCATCCAGTGAATTTGGTGGTGATGTTCTTGTAACACCCAAGAATTTTCCTCTCAGATCAACACCATCTTCTATAAGTTCCTTAATGTTTACAAATATGGTATCTGGAAGAAGCGACCATAATCCGGCATTTGTGATATGAAGATCTCCTGAGAGATGAGAGTCAGCAACGTCCTTTGGTAATGTGTTTAATACAAGATATTCGCCAAATACTGTTTGTCCCGTTTTAAACAATAGACCCTCTACTCCATTATGTATACCATCTACGTTGGTCAACAACTCATGAATATCATAGCCAGGTAATCCAAATCTTGCAAGTTTGTGCCTATAATCTTCGTGGCCTTGTTCCAAGAGTACAGAGTTGACCATCTCACGTATGAGTGAGGATGTAAGGTAAGATGTCTGGAATTTGTATATTCTATTTTCTACTTCCTCAGTTATCTTTTGGGCAAGCTCAAGTGGAAGGCTGCCTTCGCGAACGAGGGATTGGATAATCTTATGGGAGTTGAACTCTTCTATTGATTCATGTGAAGTTCGTACATACATTTTACCGCTCTCGATGATAGATCGCTCTTCGATCTGTCTTGCAAGACTTAGGACTAGTTTTCCTAAATTAGTAATTGTGTATCTTCTTTCAGACTTGTTTAGAGCTACAAGAGATTGTCTTAGTAATTTTCTTAAATGATATGCAAACTTGCCACTTTCCTTTTTTGATTTAAAGCCAGCTAGAGATTTTAGTTCAGAATAAGTAAGAGGTCCTTTTGAGTTTAAGATACGTAAAATATCAATTCTGTTTGGACTTGCCATAACAGAGAAGATCATTCTTACACGCTTTGATGCTGATTGTAATATTCCACCACGTTTTGGATCTCCAAAGTCTTCACTTAGCTCCATGGAATTACCTAATTGGCATCGGTAATTAAGATTTTTGACTGGTTTGATCTCTACGGAAGCTTTTTAGATCAGTTTTTCTGTACATCCACACTAAATTCAGATGGAGATAAACTCTGTCCACATGATGGACATTTACTGTTATACGGTCTCATTACATCTTTTATTGATTTTAGCATGCGCATGTTTGCAATTTTAGCTCCACATTTTCCACAAACAACATCTACTGACATTTCAAGTTATGTCAGATCAAATATTATAAAAGAGATTTTTTGAATTTTTTTAATCAGTTTAATAAATTTAGTTTATTGTTTCTCGATTATGATTCCACGTTGATCGTAACCGGTTATTCTTGTTCTTGTTCCAAGAGGAAGTTCTGCTGGTGACTTTATGTCTGCCATAAAACCTGAAATCCTCAATTCAGACTCGTCTAATTTCATAACTACCCATGCATATGGAACATATTCTTCGTATCCATCTGGCGGAACAGTGATTATTGTATAGGTAACAATGTAGCCTTTACCATCAATTATGGTATTCTCAAATCCTTTGTTTCCACAATTTTGACAATAATAAGTTGTAACTAGATGAAGATGACCACATTTAGTACATTTTCTAGTGAGAACTTTTCCCAGTTTAGCATTGTTGGCGAATTCTTCTTTTGTGAGCAATTTATACACTTTTGAATATATGTACGGCACAGCTGGCGCCTGTAGCACCAAAGTTATGGGTTAATCCGATTTTGGCGTCTTTGACTGTTCTTTCTCCTGCTTTTCCTGTTAATTGATCGAAAACTTCTACCACTTGACCTATTCCAGTTGCACCTATTGGATGACCTTTTGATTTTAGACCTCCAGATGGATTGATAGAAATATCGGCGTTAAGTTTGGTTCTTCCTTCCCTAACTGCTTGTGCAGCTTTTCCTTTTTCAAAGAATCCCAAGTCTTCAGTGTCAACTAGTTCAGCAATTGTAAAACAATCATGAACTTCTGCAAAATCTATATCTTTTGCTGTTATACCAGCCATTTTGTATGCAGCCTGTGCTGCAATTACGGTGCTTGGTATAGTAGTGATGTGATCTCTTCCTTGGAGTGCAGCAGGTGATCCACCCCTTCCTGATCCAATAACTTCAACATAATTTTTAGTATGAGCCTTTGCAAACTTTTCACTACATATGATAACAGCACTTGCACCATCTGAAAATGGGCAACAGTCATACAACTTTAACGGACTTGCAACTACAGCTGATTTCATTACATCATCTATTGTAATTTTTTTTCTTAGATGTGCTTTTGGATTAAGTAAACCATTATCATGATTTTTTACTGCGACCATTGCAAGATCTTCTTCTGTAGCTTTGAATTCAGCAAGATATGCTCTTGCCATAGATGCAAATAATCCAGGAAATGAAGCACCAGCTCCTCCCTCATAAAAGAAATCAGAGCAATATGAAAAGTAAGTTGTAGTCCATTCAGTACCAGTATGAGTTACTTTTTCCACACCTGTTGCTAATACTGCATCATAAAATCCCGCAGCAACATTTGCATATGCTTCTCTAAATGAAACAGAACCACTTCCACATGCAGATTCAATTGAAAGTGAAGGAACTTCTGGAATTCCAAGATTACTCATTATAACAGGACCCAAGTGAACTTGCTTGTCTGCAATACCAAATACATTAGAAATGTATCCAGCTTGAATCTCCTTTGGTTCTATCCCTGCACTTTCTATGGCATCAACTGATGCCTGAAGTGCAATATCTATAATGCTGTCTTCTAATTTACCATATTTTGTGCTGCCGGCACCAATAAGACAGACTTTTTCCACAAATCTCGCTGACTAGATTCCATATAAAAATTCTTCAGTAGTTTCTTTAATTCGATAAACAGTATGATATCATCATTGAAGGACCAAATTACTCAGATGACAGTAGTCAAAAAACGATCAGATTCAAGAAATTTAGTTAAAATTTCAAAGAAAAAGGTAGGCAAGATCCAGAGTGAGGTAAGACAATACTATGACAAGAATGGATATCTTTCATGGTCAGAGAAGAAGAGAAAATATGTCATTCTAGGTACAAATACACCTGTTAACGGTCTTGTGGAATGTCCTGATTGTCATATAGGAAAACTTCTCATCATCAGATCTCGCAAGACAAAGAAACGATTCATTGGATGTTCAAATTATTATAATGGTTGTAGAGCATCTGCTCCACTAGTACAAAGGGGAATGATTTGTGCAACAAAGATGCCTTGTAAAATTTGTTTTTGGCCAATTATTTTACTAAGATATTCTAGAAAACAAAAATGGGCAAGACAATGCTCTAACATGCGATGTGAAAGTAGAATTTCTAAATCTTGAGATCTTTGTAAATGTCAGTACGTCTATTTCGTAATAGTGGAAGTCTTTGTCTTACTTGCTTGACTTCATCTAATGAAATATCAACAATTCCAATTCCTTCTCTTTTTTTCATATCAAGTAGTATCTTCCCGTAAGGATCAACTACAATACTTCTTCCACAGTAAATGTTTCCCACCTGATCTGGAGAAATTACATAGCAACCATTCTCAATTGCTCTTGTCTTGTTTATAGCCAACCAATGTTCTTCTTTCATTTTTCCTTTAACCCATGCAGAAGGTACTACTAGAACTTCAGAACCTGATGAGGCCAAGATTCTAGACATTTCGGGAAATCTAAGATCATAGCAAATCATCATACCCATTTTACCTACACTAGTTTTTACTGGTTTTGTAATTGAGGAACCAGGATAAAGTTTTATGGATTCTTTAAAGCCAAGTGCATCATAGAGGTGAATTTTTCTATATGTTGAAATCACTTTGCCATTTTTATCTACAAGAAAAGATGTGTCATACACTCTATTTGGTTTTGGACTTTTTTCATATAGAGTACCAACAACTTGAATTGAGTTTTGTTTTGCCACTTTAGATATGGATAAGACAAATTCACCGTCAATCTTTTCAGCAATACTTGCAAGTTCTAAGGGAGATTGAGAAGATGGAGTATAACACATCATAAATTCAGGAAATGCGCATAGAACTGCACCTTTGCGTGCAGCTTGTGAAATGTATCTTAGAATTTTTTTTAAATTAGTTTTCTTGTCTGTTTCAGCTCGCATTTGAACTACAGCTATCTTTGCCATAAGCTTGTTTGATTAATATAAAATAAAAATGTGTTTAGAGGGGATTTCCTGCCATATACCAATTTTCTTTTGGATTATCTTCAAAAACCACAATAACGTGATTCTCTTTTGTTTTTAGAATTTTCACCGCTGATTTTGTTATGGCTTTTGCAAATTCCTCTTTTTGTTGAACAGTTCTGCCCGGATACATTGACACTGTTATGATAGGCATGTTTTTCAAAGAATTAGTATTGAATTTATTCTTTGATACTATACAGAATTATCAGATAAATAACAAATAGAAAAGTTTAGTGTCTTAGAATTCTAGTCTTTACAGTAAACACTACAACGCTCAATACAGCAATTGCAAGAACTATTGATGCTACTGGACCAAACTCTGGTACGGTTGCATTATTGCTTGATGTTACATTACTTGTTGTTGCATTAGCTGATGTTGATGTGGTTGTCATATTTGGTATTTGTTGCATTGATGCGGTTGTATTATTGGATAATGTTACATTAGTTGATTGGCTAGATTGCGTCAATGTATCCTGTTGTTCTGATACAGTAGAAGGTATCACTATGTTTCCTCTAGCCATACCTATTCTGGAATTATCTGGAAAACCATTGGTTGTAATTGATTTTACTTTAATAGTAATACTATAGATTCCGTTACCAGGCAAGCTTACAGTTTGAGTATCAGAACCTTGTGAAGCAATGGCATCAGTCTTTGACCATAGTACGCTTTGATCTTTGTCAAGTACCTGAATATCATAGTCCACATCTCCTGTAACCTGTTGTTCTGTAAATGAATCATAGAAACTGATATTCAAGTTATTTTGTGAATTTGCAGTCAGATCTGTAGGATTCCATCCAAGCTTTACGTGCCACCCTCCAAAGTCTGTCAACATTGAAGCAGATGTTTGTACATTGGGGTTTTCTGGAGCCACTTTGAATTCAATACTATTATCTCCAGACGGAATAGTCTTTGACATGTTTATCAAATCAAGCTTGTTTAAGAATAAATGAACTATCATGTAATCACCAATTGTATACGGATCCACTATGACTCTTCTGCCAGAAAGACCAAACCCTTCTGCACTTGCAGCATATGATGGTGTATCTGAGAAGGCAGAAAGTGACTTTGGAACTCTTAATTCTTCATGTATGAATATTGGTCTATCTTGGAATCTACTAACATCCCAATCAAATGGCATCTTCCAAGAAAATTGTTTTGTGGATTCATCAAAATTAAAATCAGATGTCTTGTCATAGTAAGAAATCAGTGTTGTGTTATACGGATTATTTTGATAAGTAACATCCTGGTTTGATACATCACCAACACTAAGATACGAATCAAATTTTGGTGGATTTGTTCCATTAACTAGAGTATTAGCATAATCAAGAGCTAAAATAGACAAATTAAGATGATAAAGGCCTCCCTCTGTTAGTATTGGTGCTATAATGTTTATGTCATCACTTTGTGATGTCCATCCGCCCAATACCGGATCTTGATCGCCTTGTACTGTCCATTTGCCCACTTCACCTCCGGGTAAGAAATGTATTGTAAGAAATCCTGTGTGGGTGTAAAAAAGATCATACATCAAATTTTGATTTCCCTTTGTTGCGTTGATGTAAAATGATACATTATTTATTGTCGTATTTGTATTTGCATCAAAAAATCTAAAAAATATAGACTTGTCAACTTGACTATTCGAAGTAATAATTGGAGGACTGAGTTTGATAAATGTCGTAATCACTCTGTTTCCAATGCTTGCCTGTACATTTTCCTGGGTAAAACCATCACCATATGCTTTTTGTGGAATAAATGGAACTGCTGATGAAAAAACTATCAAGCCAAAAATCAACGGTAATACAGTCTTGACATAAAGTTGCATTAATTGAAAAAGTACTCTACAACCTATTTAATTCTTGAGTAAGACCTGTATCTAACATAAAATTATTAACAAGATACAATAAAATTATGAAATGAAAAGGCTCTCGAAAATAACATATATTTTTGCGATATCATCTTTTGTATTGGTTTTGTATCTCGTATCAAACTCTGGAATTTACCACTCTACGAATTCTGTATTTGCACAAAATTCATCTCTTACAATAATCTCTCTTTCAAATGATAACAAGTTGATCGGAGCAAGTCAATTCGTAATATCACCTAATCCCTTTACAGGTACAGGAAATTATACAATTGTAGATAATGGTCCAGATGATACTGAAAAAGACAAGGATGGCGTAATCACTTTATCAGGAATAAAAAATGGAAATTACATCATAATTCAAACGGGTACAATGCAAGGATTTAGTGTAGACCAGATTCAAAAGACGGTGCAGGTAAACAATTCATCAGGTGTTGTAACATTTACGGATTTACCCATCAATAATGCTGTGCAGACAAGTTCTTCAAGAAGTGTTACATATACAACCAAGTTTGAATGCGGTTCCATATACGCTGGAGAGGGACCACTTAGACCTGGTCACTATGATACAGACATTAGTTTGTTTAACAAGCAAAAATTCCAGACTCAGGTTCTCTGGAATTCTGTACCTACCAATGGCTCAAGTTCAAATGCCCTGTTGATGAAAATGGATTCTGAAACAGCAAAGAGCATAACTTGCAAAGATATCAGAAATTCGCTTGGAGATTATAACGAAAACTTCATTGAGGGATTTACCATCATTGACGTTCCATTAGATTCAATGTTGAACAGCGGAATGGTAACAAGTTCTACCTCAAATGATATCAATATTTTAGATGTTCAAGCATTTTACACTGCAAATGCTTTGGATATGCTTCCTCATGAAGTAATTGTTGATAAAATTTCATTCTACATAATACAAGATCAGAGCGGAAAAATTCCGGCTAACATGATAAATAAGACTCTTGACATATCCATGCCATCAGGACTAAATCAAATATCAGATACTGAAAAGAAAGTAAAAAATGCTCTTGCAAGACAATATACTCTTTCTGATGATGACTTGACAAAAATTGTAATCAAGGTAAAGGATGTCGCAGTTGGAGTAGGAGTCTTGATAGATGATCATGCCATATCATTATCTACAGTAAAGCCTGAACTAGGCTCTTAGAAAAATAAAATAAGAAAAAGGAAGTTGATTTTAGAATCTAGGAATTACTCTAGTCTTTGCAGCAAACACTACAACGCTCAA
>Ga0209517_10002898_pt1 | contig 23640 bp, 18 predicted proteins | sample PeaSoiMetSII2010_FD_187695 | JGI IMG/M metagenome (GOLD analysis project Ga0209517, IMG submission 187695) | Peat soil microbial communities from Weissenstadt, Germany - SII-2010 (SPAdes) (version 2) | ecosystem: Environmental > Terrestrial > Soil > Wetlands > Peat | place: Germany... | reverse complement strand
TGGCCGATCCGCCCGCCTCCTGGCACTGGTAGGCCAGCTTGAGCAGCGGAAACTTGGCGAAATCGGGAGGGAGGAATTCCCATTTGCGGGCCTCCGTCCAGTCGATCCTCGGCACCGGCGCCCCCGACCGGCCGGGATAAGTCAGCGCGTACTGGATGGGCATGCGCATGTCCGTCGCTGAAATCTGCGCCAGCACGCTGCCATCGCTGTATTCGATCATGGCATGCACGGTGGATTGCGGATGAATCACCACATCCACCTGCGAGGGAGTGAAATCGAAAAGCCAGCACGCCTCAATCACCTCGAATCCTTTGTTCATGAGGGTGGCGCTGTCGATGGTGATGCGGTTGCCCATCCGCCAGGTAGGGTGATTGAGGGCCTGCTGCGGCGTGACGGATGCGAGAGCCTCCTTGGGAGTGTTGCGGAATGGCCCACCCGAGGCGGTCAGGATGAGCCGCGCCACCTCCTTGCGGTTGCCGGCGCGAAGGCACTGGTGCGCCCCGTTATGCTCGCTATCCACAGGCACCAACTCCGCCCCAAATTCCCGCACCGCTTCCATCACCAGCTTGCCGCCGGATACGAGCACTTCCTTGTTGGCCAAACCGACGCGCTTGCCGCGCCGGATCGCCTCGTACGTTGCCTCCAGGCCGGCCACTCCGACGATGGCCGAAATCACGGTATCGACTTCGGCCGCGGTGGCCACCTGGACGCGGGCGCCATCCCCCCACAACAGTTCGGGCCACTGGCTTCGCGGCAATCCGGCAGCCACGAGGCTATTGGCCAGGCGGCTCAGACCGTCGGAGGTTGCGAGGGCTACGACCGTGGGTTGAAATTCGAGGATCTGGGGGAGGAGCGCATCCACGTTCCAGCCGGCAGCGAGGGCATACACCCGATAAAGGTGGCGGTTCCGCCGGACAACATCCAGAGTATTGGTTCCGATCGACCCGGTCGATCCCAGAACGGTTAGAGTCCTCATCTGCGCGGCATTCTTTCCGAGCGTATCCGCCATCATATCACGCAGCATGGTGGAGGACCGGAGCTAGTTTGCCGCGGGGTGCTTACGCGTTTTCGGGATTTAGCGGTTCAGCGGCGGCACTGGTGGCGGCGGTACAGGTGTTAACGATTCTGCTGGCGCTGGTGTTTTGGCGCGGACCCGGACAGTACCCCGCGCGGCTACTCCGGCCAGGCGCCCAGCAGACGGCGCATGAGCACCAGTTGACCTAGGTGGTACGAATTGTGGTCGGCAATCAGAAGCGCCTCGCGCAACAGGGTCTGGCCATCGCCCCAGGGGAATTTCCGGTACAGATGCTGCATCGGGTCGCGGATGAGCGCTTCGAACGCGGCGAGATCCTTGTGGAAGGCGCGAACCGAATCGCTCCAGTCGCCGGGTTTCCTCGGGGCGGGAGCTTTTGGCCAATAGCCGCCGGGAAACTCAGGCGAGACGTAGTCCGCCGACTGGCTGAAGCGCAGAATATCGTTCTGCGCGATGCGCATGTGCTCCAACAACTCCCAGGCCGAATGCTGGGCGCCTTGCGGGCGGAGGCCCATCTGGCCGGGCGGAAAGTCCCGGACGGCCTGGTCGAAGGTGGCGTGCGCATGTCCACCGCGGAGCAGTTGAATCAACTGTTCGCGCAGCACTTGATCGTCTGGCATGCGAAGATCCTCCATACTCCATGGTAACGGTCGCGGGGCGGAGTCTGTTCTTGTCGAGTTGAAAATAGTCTCATTCGGACCAGACTCAAACGTCTGGGACCTTCAGGAGGCCAGCCGCTGGCGTACCCCCATACCGAGCCGGCGAACCGGGGCGGTTAGAGCAGGGCAGCACTGAAGCAGGAACGCTCGATCAAGACCGAGTCGCCAAACTCGTGGGTCCGGTAGGCGCGCGCATCGAGTTCCTCCGTTGCATGGCGCAGCGTCGCGTCGCCGGTAAAGGCGCGCAGCAACTCGTAATGGCTGGTGCCGGGCTCGTGCGTGCCGGAGAGGATGGCATCCACCACGCTGAGTTGGCTCGCGGCGCCGATGCGCCCGGTTGCGAGGCCGTGTCCGGACCGCACGCCGCCGGGGATCGCCGCATGCTCGAGCGAGCGGACCACTGTTGTGCCGATGGCAATAATGCGTTCGCCGCGAGACCGCGCGGCGGCGATCGCCGCAGCAGTCGCCTCGGAGATGCGGTACGATTCGTCGAACGGCAGGAGTCGGTCCAGCGCGGCGTCGCCGGTCGAGGAGATGCCGGCCGCGTGCGTGATGGTGGCGAATGCCGCGCCGCGGGAACGTATGTTCGCCAGAGTTTGCCAGTCGAGCGCGAAGCCGGCGGACGGCGGCTCGAAGGCGGCGGGCAGGCCGGCGATGGGCGCCCACACGTCCCACAACGCCAGAGGCGTAGGCACATGCGCGTACTGGATCGGCCGGCCGTGGCGCGCCAGGCCGCTCCAGACGGTGTCCGCCGATCCATCGAATCGCAGGGAAACGAGGCGCGGGTGGCCGAGCAATCGCTCCACGCCCGCCTGCAGTGGCCCGAGCGCCAGGGTATCGCCGGGAGAAACAATGGGCGGCGCCGGCCGGTCCTCGGTGCGCATGTGAAAATCGCCTTCGCCGAAGACGACGGCGCTGAATCCGACGTCCTCCGGCGCGAGTGAGCGGCGGCCCGCCAGCCGCACCTCGATCGAGGCGCCGGTTGGCAGATGCACTCCGCGCAGGCTGGCCGGCAGAGTGGCGGCGTCGTTGGCGATCAGCAGATCGCCGGGGCGCAGGAACTCAGCCAGCGCCGAGCGGCGCGCGTGCGCAATGCGGCCCTGGCAATCGACCACCAGGAGCCTGGCCTGGGGCGGCCTTTGTGTTGGCTCGCTTGCGGCAATCATGGGAGTGCCTCCAACACCATTGAGTCTTCCCGTGCGGCTGGCTCAAAGCGGGGGGGCGACAGACGACAAAAACCGATCGTCGGTCCCACCCTGGAGGACGGATGCGATCACATCGGCCATCTCGCGCGCCGCGGTTTGGGGAGGTTTCAGCGTGGCTGGATCGGCATCCGGCACGGCCAGGGCATGCAGGGGCGTGTCCATGTCGCCCGGATCGAGCGACAGGAAGCGCACGCCATCAGCCGCCAGTTCCTCGTTCCAGATACGGCTCAAGTGATGCAACGCGGCCTTGCTCGCTCCGTACGCGCCCCAGCCAGGATACGCGTTGATGGCCGCGTCGCTGGAAACGTTGAGCACCACCGCGCCGCGGCCCTCGCGAGACGAAGCGGCGAGCGCGCCCAGCAGCGCCTTGGTCAAGCGAAACGGCCCCAGCAGGTTGGTCGAGAGCGCGCGCTCCAGGTCCTCGCAGGCGGTGTCGCCCAGGAGCGCCAGCGGCACGGGTCCCAGATCGGAAGCGTTGTTGACCAGGACATCGAGCCCGCCGAGCTCGCCTGCGATCTCCATGGCGATGGGATAGATGTCGTCCTTGCGCCCAACGTCGCCCACAATGCCGTGGGCGTCCGGATGCTCGCGCAGGACGCGCTCGATGCCCTTGCGGCCGCGCGCCACAAACGCCACGCGCGCGCCGCGACCGAGAAACTCGCGAACCAGCGCCAGTCCCAATCCGGATGTGCCGCCGGTGACGGCGACGCGCAAGCCGTGAAACCCGTTCTGCATTTTCGCGCCCTCCTCACTTTTTAAATAAATTTCTTTATCTAGTCAGAGAATACGCCGGCTCCTTGACTTTGTAAAGAGTTTTTTTTATAAATAAATCATGGCGGCCCGAAGCTCCCAGGCCGGCGGAAGGAAACCCCGCCGGGCCATCGTCAAGCTCCTCAAGACCGAAGGGGCCATGGACTCCGCGCAGCTCGCCGAACGGGTCGGGTTGACGCCCATGGCGATCCGCCAGCACCTCTACGCGTTGCAGCGGGAAAAGATGGTGCTGGCCGAGGAGCGGCCCGTCCCGCTGGGCCGTCCGGCGAAGTTCTGGCAGCTCACGCGGGCCGCCGACCGGCTCTTCCCGGACGCGTACGCCGAGCTGAGCGTAGCGCTGATCGGCGCGCTGGAGGACGCGTTCGGACCCGCGGGCCTCGATCGGGTGCTGGAGTCGCGATGTGCCAAGCAGATGGCGGATTACGCCCGGCGAATTCCGAAGACCGCTTCGTTAAGGGAGAAGCTGCAGCATCTGGCGCGCATTCGCACGGAGGAAGGATACATGGCGGAGGTCAAGGCGGATGGCAAAGGGCGGTACCTGCTGATCGAGAATCATTGTCCGATTTGCGCCGCGGCAACCGCCTGCCAGGGATTCTGCGCGAACGAGCTCGACCTGTTCCGCGGGGTGCTGGGACCGCGGGTCGGCGTGGAGCGTCTCGAGCACATCATTGCCGGCGAGCGGCGATGCGCGTACCGCGTGGCGCCGCTTTCCGTCCGACCGGAGTGAGCGCATCACGAAGGGCTGCCGCCCAAGGGCGCCTGGAGGAACTTGAGTCCGTTGTGGCTCGAGCCTTCCTGCCGGGCATTCGCCGCCTTGGAAACGGGCTGCACGCGCGTGGGCCCCATCTTGATCAGCTTGGCGAGAATATCGCTTCGCGGCGCGTTGGATTCCACGTAGTCCGCGCCGGTAGCCGTAAGGGCGTAGTCCGAGTTGTCGGCGGAGATCAAGAACTCTTTGGAACGGAGGTACCACATGGTGAAACTCAAATACTCGCGCGGGAAACCCATCAGCTTTTCGAGATCCAGCAGCGAGATGCCGGGATGGTCGGGGTCCATCCGCCGCTGGTTGTAGAGCAGTGAGAGGACACCCAAGCGCCGATTCGACTCGGCCTCGACGCCGGTCACAAAGTCCTTCAGCTCGAAGATGGGCATGGGCGTGGATTGGCGGCTCAGACGCAGCGCATCGTACTCGGCGCGGCGATCCGGGTCGGAGAGCACCCCGTAGGCTGCTTTCAAACGGAGGAACTCTTCTACGTCGCCGGTTTCCGGGTTGTCCGGATGGAAGCGGACCGCCATGATGCGAAACACGCGGTGGATGGTTTCCATGTCGGCCTTAGGGCTGATCTGGAGAACGTCGTAGTAGTCGGGGTCGGCGGGGGTCTTGGTTTCCCGGGACATCTTTGGCGGGTCCGGTTGGTCCGTCTCTATTTCCTCCCTGAACTCCAATCCGATGTGGAACTTCAGACCACGGCGCGTGCAATGGACCACGACACTCTCGCCTTCGACCGCGCCATCGCGGGCCTGGACATAGACGACAGAGCCTGGCTTGATCTCGCGGGAACACTCGATTCCCACTCCGGACGACGAGATATCGATGCCCCGGCCTTCAGCGGAGCATGCCAGCCCATCGTGACCTCGCCAGGCCAGGGAGCATGCGCCGTTCTGAGGCCGTCTGAGGTCCTCCCGTAGATCCTGCATGCGTGCTCCTTCTGTGGGGTGCTCCCTCGAAAGTTGAAAAAAAGGTTGGCAGGCGAAAGCCTGCCCCACTTCCGTAAATTGCATGGTAATCGGGCTTGCCCGGTCCTACAAGGTTGCAGAGTGTTAATACCGGTGGTTGACTTCGGATAGGTCTATCTGGGATACACGCGGAAATCGTCGAAGTAGGTGACGGAATCCGCCTCGGTGCAGAGGCCGACTCGACCCGGGCCGGTGAAGGTGTTGTCCTGGCCTTGCAGGATCCGGCGGTGGTCGAGATACACCTGAAAGCGGTTACCGCGCGCGGAGACCTTGAGGATGCTCCATTCGTTGGTGGGTACGTCGTGCTTGACACCGGCGAGGATCAGGATGCGGCGACCGTTTTCCACCTTATACACCGCCACGCTTCTTTCGAGCGCGTCGGCCTCGACCAGGTAGTAGTTGTTTTCATCGCGATACCGCCAGACCAGGCCGCCACCCTGGTCCTCACGGCCCGCCACAGGCTTGATGCGGACGCTGACGTCACCGTCCCGAAGGGTCACTTTGTCGAGGATGGCCAGAGGGGAACGATCGTTAGTGCTATCGTTGGAGACTTGCGCCAGGACATAAGGCTGGGTCGGCGCGGTTTGGTCTTTGCGGATCTCCCAAAGGGGCGCGCCACCCCGGTGGGTCATGGCCACGCTCCAACCTGGCGGCGTCTTACCCAGCGGTCCGGTATCGAAGTTGATCACCGTTCCGGTCGAGACGCTGAAACCAAACGCAAACAACCAGCCTAGCGTTTTCATACCTAATGGCTCCCGGTGCATGGCGTGGGAGCGCTTTCACCCTTGACTTGATTCTAGCGCAGTTCAGGGAAGTTTGCACGGCCCCTTGAAAGGAACCGAGGACTGGGGGCATTCCTCAGTGACACGGCTCGAACGCCGGAACAGCCGCGGGAACTATTGGATGGCTTTCGAGGTCCAACTCCCCGTGGCCTCCGCTGAAGCACACCATGGAGACGCATCATGAAAGCCCACAACGAACCTGACAAGCCATCCCCATTCTGGTTTTTCCTGATCCTCACGGCATCGGTGGTTGCCGCCGCGGTGCTGATTGCGAAGGCGGCCCAGGATACCCAGGCGGCCGGTGTGGAATCGGCCGCCGCTACTTACTCGCACGGCATCTTGCGCGCGACCATTCCCTACCGCGCGCCGCATGCGGGCGCGGGACAACTGACCGTAGAGGTCCTGAGTCCCGAAGACGAGGTCTTGGGGCGATCGGAACGGCACGTGGATCTCGGCGCGGGAGCGGGGACGTGGCAGGAGGATTTGAAGCTGGTCAAGGAACTCGCGACCGATGACCTGGTGTGGCACCGCCTGCGTTACCGCTTTACGTACGGCGATCAAAAGAATGCAGCGATCGAGGCTACGGAATCGATCTCGCAGATCCTGCGCATGCCGGTGATTCACATCCTGGGCCAGCAATCCTACCTGACCGGCGGGCCAGCGGCGGTGCGGGTGATCGTCACGGATTCAAAGAACGATGCGGTGGCCGGCCTCAGTTCCGTACGGATCGAGGTGTCGGGTGCCGACCAGAAGCCTCGCGTTCTTTTCAGCGGGCGTCTGAACCGGCGGGGGACCACGGAAGCGCAGTTCCGTTTTCCCGCCGGGATGGCGGGCAGCTTCCCGTTGCGCTACGTGGTGGACACGCCAATCGGGTCGGCGGAGTTCAAGCAGCAGGTACGCCTGGAAAATAAGGCCTCCATTCTGCTCACCACGGAGAAGCCCATCTACCAGCCCGGCCAGACGATCCACGTGCGCGCGCTGGCGCTAGATCGCGCCAATCACGAGGCGACCGCCGGGCGGAAGCTGACCTTCGAAGTGGAGGACTCCCGCGGCAACAAGGTGTTCAAGAAGGCGACGCAGACGGACAAGTTCGGAATTGCGTCGGCGGAGTTCGGCCTGGCAGACGAGGTGAACCTGGGCACATACCACTTGCGGGCCTTGATGGACGACAACACCGCCGAGGTGGCCTTGAACGTGGAGCGGTACGTGCTGCCGAAGTTCAAGGTCGCGGTGGATCTCGGGACCGGGGGCCAGGGGGCGAAGCATGGATACCGGCCGGGCGACCACGTGACGGGGACGGTCCGCGCCAACTACTTCTTCGGAAAACCGGTGGACGGCGCGGAGATCGGGGTGAAGGCGTCCGGCATGGATGTGGCCGTGTATGAGATGGCGTCCGTCTCCGGGAAGACGGACGGCGACGGCGCCTATCATTTCGACCTCCACCTGCCCGATTATTTCGCCGGGCGCCCACTGAGCCAGGGCGCGGCCCGCGTGCTCATCGAGGCCACGGTGAAGGACTCGGCCGGGCACGCAGAGACTCGCGGCGAACCGATCACCGTCAGCCAATCGCCGCTGATCGTGACGGCGGTTCCGGAAGGAGGCACGCTGATTCCCGACCTGGAGAACCAGGTCTTTCTCCTGACGTCATACGCCGACGGGAAGCCGGCCAGCGCCGAGGTCAAGGTCCATGCCGCGGGGAACGCCGATCAAACCGCGGCCACCGACGAAGGCGGAGTTGCCGTGATCCGCCTGCGGGCCGGCGCCGGGGCCGGAACTCTTCAGGTGGAGGCCAGCGATAAAGAAGGAAATCGCACCTCGACGACACTTCAACTGCAAGCCCGGGCGGGAGTCGACCAGATTCTTCTGCGCACGGAACGCGCCGTGTATCGTGCCGGAGATCGTATTGCACTAAGGGTCTTCTCGACGAAGCAGCAGGGGACGGCGTACGTGGATGTGGTCAAGGAAGGGCAAACGGTACTGACGCGCGACCTGGACATCGTGAACGGCCAGGCGGAACTGGCGTTGACGGCCACGCCGGACTTGGCGGGCACCCTGGACTGCAGCGCCTACCTTTTCGGCCGCGACGCGCGGCCGGTCGCGGATCACCGGCTGGTTTTCGTGCAGCCGGCGGATGAGCTCAAGATCGAGGCGGCGGCCGACGCCACGATTTACAAGCCGGGAGACGATGCGCGCATCCGCTTCCGTGTGACCAACGGGCGGGGAGAGGGAGTGCAGGCCGCGCTGGGGCTGCAGGTGGTGGACGAGGCGGTCTTCGCGCTGGCGGAAAAGCAGCCGGGCTTTGCCAAGGTCTTCTTCTACCTCGAGCAGGAGGCCATGAAGCCGCGGTATGAGATCCACTCGATCGGCATGCCGGAGATCGTGGAGCCGGTGGAACAGGCACGGGCCGCACAACGGGATCGCGCCGCACGCGCATTGTTCTCGGCGACGGAGATCGTAAGCCGCAACAAGTTTGAGACGGAATTCGGCCGCACCGTGCCGCAGACGAAATCTGCGGAGTATGCCGGGCGCTACCGGACGCGTTTCGTCGCCCAGGTGCGCCAGCTTTCCGAAGGCCTCAGCCGTAATTACGGGCAGAATGGCGGCGACCTGATCAAAGCTATGTCCGGGCTGGGCGCGCGCGATGCCTGGGACACGAACCTGCGCGTCGAACACGCGCCGTGGGATCCCCAGAAGACGCAATACATCGTGCGCAGTGCGGGTCCCGACCGGCAATTCGGCACGGGGGATGACCTGGCGGCCTCCCTGGAAGTGCGCACCAGGAAGATCGTGGGGCGCCCCAGCGCGGGATCGAGCGCCATCGATCTCAACATGGAACACGATCGCGGCCCCTTCAACGGACGCGGGGAAATCGTGGGAACCGTGGTCGACCAGGCGGGAGGCGCGCTAGAGGGCGCCGGCGTGACGCTGCGCGAGGACTCCACCGGAAAGGAACGGACAGCCAGGGCAGATGCCAATGGGCAATTCCGTTTGTCGGCTGTGGAGCCGGGCGACTACGAAGTCCGAGTGTCCACCATGTCAGAGGCTATTGCGAAGAAATTCACCCTGAGCGTGCGTGATCGGGCGGTCCTCTGGGTCGCTCTCCGGCATCAACCGGCGGGGACTGTGGCGATCGTCGATCAGCCAAGGGCCATCAGGATGGGGGGTAACGTTTTCTTCGCGCAGGAGCAGGCCGGCGTCCAGGGTGGCGTCGTGGGTGGCGTCATTGGTGGCATCGGAGGCGGCGGCAGAGATTTCGCCATGGATCGCAACGGGATGGCGCTTGCCGCTCCCCGTGCCAAGATGGCGCCCGCCGTCCCGGCGGAAGCACTCATGGCTGTCAGCACCGGGACTGTGCTCAATAAGAAGGACATGGGCGAGGCAGCCCCGCAAGTGCGGTCCTACTTCCCCGAGGCGCTCTACATCAATCCGGAAATCATTACCGATCCCAATGGCCGCGCGAGCATCTCCATTCCCCTGGCGGACTCCATCACCACGTGGCGCATGGCGATGCTGGCTTCCACGGCGCATGGCGCGTTGGGAAGCGGGACCTCGAGCCTGAAGGTGTTCCAGGATTTCTTCGTCGATCTCGATCTGCCGGTCACGCTCACTCAGGGCGACCGCGTGTCGATTCCGGTGGCGGTTTACAACTACTCGGGCGCGCGCGGCGACGTCGGCCTGCAGTTGCGGCCGGAGGATTGGTTCTCGCTGGTGGAGGACGTCCCCGGCAAGAGCCTGGCGGTGGAGTCCGGCCGCGTGGGCGGGTCGCAGTTCACGCTGGAAGCGAAGCGCATCGGGAAATTCAAGCTCACACTCGCGTCACGCATGACGGGCGGAGGCGACAGGGCTGGCAACAAGGCCGACATCGTGGTCCGGGAGATCGAAGTGATTCCCAACGGACGCGAGCAGAGCATGGTGTTCAACGGACGCCTGGAAACGAGCCTGCGGCAGGACCTGGCTTTCCCGGCGGCCTCCATCCCCGACGCCAGCAAGATCTTTGTCCGCTTGTACCCTGGCCCGCTGAGCCAGGTGATCGAAGGCATGGACGCCATCCTGCGCATGCCGGGCGGCTGCTTCGAGCAGACTTCCTCCAGCACGTATCCCAACGTGCTGGCCCTCGATTACATGAAGCGCACGAAGAAGCTGACCCCCGAAGTGCACGCCAAGGCCGAGGGGTTCATCGCCAACGGTTATCAGCGCCTGCTGACTTTCGAAGTTCCGGGCGGGGGATTTTCGTGGTTCGGCAATGCGCCGGCCAACAAGATCCTGACGTCTTACGGCCTGATGGAGTTCGCCGACATGGCGAAGGTTCACGACGTGGATCCGAAACTGATCCAGCGGACGCAGCAGTGGCTGGCTGCGCAGCAGCAGGCCGACGGAAGTTGGAAACCGGACACCCAGTTTATCAACGAAGGCGCAACCAACCGCTACAACACGGACGTGCTGCGCATCACCGCGTACATCGCCTGGTCGCTGGAGAATACCGGTTACCAGGGACCGGCGGTGGAGAAGGCCCGGCAGTTCGTCGCCAACCACATGAACGGGAAGATCGATACGTATACGTTGGCGGTACTGGCCAACTTCGCCGCCGACTATGGAAAGGACCGGGACTTCACTCGCCAGGCGATGCAGTTGCTGCTGGATGCGCGCACCGAGAAGGATGAACAGGCGTGGTGGACCGCGGAGGAGACCAGCGTCTACGCCAGAGGCGAAAGCGCCAGCATCGAGACGACCGGCCTCGCGGTGCAGGCGTTGCTGAAGTGGGGCGAGGCCTCGGCCACGGCGGGCAAAGCGCTTCGCTATATCGCCGCCAAGAAGGATGCCTCCGGCACCTGGGGCACTACGCAGGCCACCATCATGGCGCTGCGGGCGCTGCTGCTCTCGACCGAGAAAGGCGCGGCGGATGTGCGGGGGACGGTGGAGATCTCGCTCAACGGCAAGCCGGTGGAGAAGCTGGTGCTGACGCCCGAGAATAACGACCTGCTGCACCAGTTCGCGTTCAAGGGCGCCGATGCCAAAGGCGCCAACACGGTGGAGGTGCGATTCGACGGTAAGGGCGGCCTGGCTTACCAGGTGGTGGGGCGCTACTTCGTGCCCTGGAACGAGAAACCGGCCAGCGAGCCGCTCTCCATCGATGTGACGTACGATCGCACGCGCCTGGCGCAGGACGACATTGCCACGGCCACCGCGACCGTCAAGAACAACCTGCCCAAGTCGGCGAACATGGTGATGGTGGACCTGGGGATTCCTCCGGGGTTCGACCTGCTCAGCGAAGACCTGCAAGCCTTACAGGAGAAGAGCGCGGGGCAGAAGAGCGGACGGCTGGAAAAGTTCAGCCAGACGGCCACGCAAGCCATCCTCTACTTGAACGCGATTGGTCCGGGCGAAACGGTCACGCTGCGTTTTCGCTTGCGCGCCAAGTATCCCATCCGGGCGCGGACGTTCCAGTCGCGAGTCTATGAATACTACGACCCGGCGGTGAACTCGGTGGCGCGGCCGGTGCAATTGGAGGTGCGGAAGCGGTAGGGAATCGAAAATTTCGGCCCAGCCCTAAAGAAACAGTCCGGGGTGGACGCGAAAGAGCTGGCCGAGTTTTCGCGCTTGCGGAGCGCTGACGCTTCGCTTCCCGGTCAGAGCCTCGTGCACATGGCTGCGCTGTCCGAAGACGGGCCGGAGGTCCGCTGCCGTCTTCCCGGAGTGCTCCAAGAGGAACCGGAGCTTTTCGGCGGGGGTACTATTGTCAGGCGGAAGAGCGTGCCGGCGGTCGTAGTCCTCGACCAGCAGGGCCAGTAAGCGCAGGAGTTTGGTTTCCTCCGCGGAGCGGGTACGGCCTTTGGCGACCAAGTCGCCGAATCCGCGGACGATCTGGTCATACTGCGCGTCCGTCTCGATCACCTGGGGCTGGGTCTCGATCAGCAATTCTTCGTAGGTGGCGGTGGGCATGGTTAGAAGTCCTCGCGTTTGTATTCCCGATGAGTCAAAACGGTCTGGATCGCGAGCAACTGTTCTTCGAAGTCGACGCGCGCGATCAGCCGGTATTTGTTGCCGCCGATGTTGAAGATCAGGGTGCCGGTGGCCGGCGCGTAATCCGTGGTCGAGAACGTCTCTGTGACTGCCGGAAAATGGGGCCAAACGGCGGCGCGGGCGATGGTCACAAACCGCTGCAATGCCTTGCGGGAGGCGGGGTGTTTTTTCGCGAATCCTGCGATGACGGCTTCACCAAAGACCTCCACGTCTCAATGTTCCCACTTTTGGGAACGGCTGTCAAGCGAGTGCTGGGCCCCGAGGCGGCCATTTCGTGACGAGCCCTACACAAGGCCTCAGTTCCTCTCGCACTCCTGAATCAGTTGCCGATACACCTCGCGCGCGTGATCGTAGGCCCTCTTCGCCTCGCCCAACTCCGCCACGGAAATGCGGGGAGACTTCTGCGTCCAGCACTGATTCACCGCATTGAGGCACCACTCGGCGCTCTGGCGCGATGCACGAATCGGCTTGCCTCCCACCAGCGCGAACACCGGGTTGGTGTGGGCCGCCGGAAGGATGCGCGCCGCAATCCAACTGCTCTCGCTCACCGGCACCTGGAACTTCAGCTCCCGCACCTGGCCGTCCGCGGCCATCGTCTGGCGCGCGACGGCCTTGCCATTCACCACAATCTCCACCGGAACGTTGCGCGTGTCGCCCACCCGCGCGCGCTCCACGTCCCAGTAGGGCTTCTGGTCGTACGGCAGGTTGCGAATCGCCGCGTCCGGCAACTCGGGCAGGTACGCCGCGGCCTTCAGCGTGACCGTCACCGTCCCCGGCGCGGCCATCCGCAGCTCGCTCGCGTTGCTGCCCACTTCCATCCCGTTCACGCGGAAGTCCATCAGGTGCGTCTTGCCATCGGACACGTAGCTGCGGCCCGACTGCAGCCCCGCGAGCCACCCGGAGTAGCTCAGCGCGCCTTCGACCCGCGCGTACGTGCGGCCGATTCCAACGCGGCCGTCGTAGATGCACGGGAAGTCCGTCTCACCCGCGATGCGCGTGCGGAACCCGACGTTCAGAGTGTGATACCAGATGTTCAGTTCCCACACGTACGGCGTATCCACCGACGAAATGAAATCCACCGTATTGGGGTGGGTCACATCCACGATGTATTCGTTGGCGCCGATGCCGTCGAACCCCGGCATCTCGTACGACGGGAGGTCCTTGCCCATCACTTCGAGGCCCCAACCCGAGTGGGCGAAGCCGACGATGGCGCCCTGCGATTTGGCCCAGCGGAAAATGGGCAGGTCCCAGGTCGGCCAGTCCTCGATGCGTTTGGTCCCCGGATAGTCCTGCTCCTTGAGTTTCAGCAGCACGATGTGACCGGCGTGGCTGGAGGGAAATCCCGAGACTTCGAGGTCATAGTGCATCAGGCTATCGGGTTTGGAGAGCGGGTCGTCTTTGCCCGAGAAGAACTGCTTCTGGTAGTAGTAGTCGGGTCCCCAGGTGAGCACCGATCCGATATTCAGGCCCTCACCCACGATCTGCCGGATCATGTCGCCCGGCTCCACGCCCTCGGTGGGATTCATGTAGTGCGAGCATCCGGCGGCGTGTACGTGATGGTCGCCGGAATACCAGCCGTATTTCGCGGGATCGATCCAGCGTTGGAGTAGGAAGGAGACTTCGGCGGGGCCCGAAGCGCTCACTTCGAACTCGCGCGTGCGCGGCAGGTACTCGGGGCCGCCGTTCGATTGAACGGTGTAATAGCCTGCGGGCAGTTGCACGGTTTCGCCGTCGGCGCGGTAGATTTGCGGCTGGAAGAAGAAGTCGGGCGCCAGCCGTTTAGCCGGATTCGGATACAGGCGGTTGAGCCTGTCGCGGATGACGAAGGACGCCATGGCGGGCTTGCCGTTCTCGTCTTTCACCCGCAGCGCGATCGGGCGCGATGGCTGGGCGGTGAAGAGAATCGTGACGTCGTTGCGGAAGCCGATGTCCTGGCTTCCCTGCCCCACGTTGAAGCCGATCTTGGCCGAACGCTGACCGGCATCGCGGCTGTAGACTTCGAGCACGGCGTATTCCAGCGCCAGACCGGAAAGGCGCCGGCCCATGGGCGGCCGCTGATACAGGGAAATGTCGGCCCACCGCTCGGCGGACTCGCGCGGCGTGAGCTGGATGGGCGGCGACGGGTTGCCGGTGGATCGGATGTAGACGGCGCCGCTGTTAGGGCTCTCGACGGCCAGCGGAGCGGTGACGTGCCCGTTGTTGATCACCTTCACCAGGAACAGGCGCGTGCCCGCCTCCACCAGGTCCGGCCTGGCGGCGCCCTGCTCCACCTTCACGCGGCTTTCGGGATTGATGTCCACGGTGGCCAGGACGTAGGGATCGAGCGCGGCTTCGAGCTGCGCCACCGCCGCGGCCTGATCCGAGTCGCCGATGGCGTCGTTGATCCGCTTCCGGCTGGCGGGCGGCAGCGGCTGGCCGAGGTAGTTCAACGCCTCTTCGAGCTGGCGCACCTGCTGCGCCAGTGGCTGGAGCGCGACGGGGGGCGTCGCCGGTGGATGTTGATGCGCGGCTTCCTGTGCGGCTGCGGCGGAACAGAAAAGGAACACCATCCCGAGTTTCATGCATCACCTCTCTCGTTTGGTACAGCATATCGCGATCGCCTCGTAGTTGCACGGGCGAGCCCTCGCTCGGTCCCTTCGGGAGCGTCCTGTAGCGGCAGGCACCCGAAGCGTCCCGAAGAGTCGGGACGCCGCAGGCAGGAGTGCCCGCGCCACGTCGTCACTTCGGCGGTATGGTCCAAAGGTAGATGGGACTGCCGTCGACGATCCGCTTCTTCTCCGGTGTCCAGCCGCCCATATCGAAGGCGTGCGAGACGACTCGCGTGCCGGGCTTGAGCTCCTTGAGCAGCTTGGGGCGCAGGCGGAGATTCAGGTCCGGCAGGAGGTAAAGCGTCACTACCGTAGCATCGCGGATATCGGCGTCGAAGATGTCGCCCGCTTCGAACTTGACCAGCGCCTCGACTCCCGCTTTCCGCGCGTTGGCGCGAGCCTCCCGGATGCGCTGGGGATTGATGTCGATGCCCACTCCGTGCGCGCCGAGCTTCGCGGCGGCGATCACAATGCGGCCATCGCCGCAGCCAAGATCGTAAACGGTTTCCCGGTTGGCGATGCCGCCAAGCTGGAGCATCGCGCTCACGACTGTGGCGGGAGTGGTGACGTACGGCGCGTTGATCAATACGGGCGGAGGCCCCTGCGCCGCCGGCGATGCCAGGACGGAGACGGCGATCAGGACCCGATGAAGTCGCATGGTCACGCCCAGTATCTCATCGTCTACCGCACTTCGAAATCGATCGATTGCGCGGCGGTGCGGGGCGGGGAGGCGGCGCTGTCCGTGACGGTAATCTCCAGCAAGTACCTCCCGGGCAGGGCATTTGCGTGGAGCACCAGACTGCCCGATCGGGCGCGACGGGCCGGATCAGGGTCCGGTGACGATGTAGCGGTGACCGGAGCGCCCGTAAAGATCTCCTGGCCCTCGCGGACCACGCGCGCCTGGATCTCCAGGCGGGGGTTCTTCTGCGCGTCCACCCGGGCGTTGAAAATGCTGTACGTAAAAACGACCGTGCGGCCCGGCTTGAAAATCCGCACCGCCGGGTTCTCCCCAGGCTCGCTCGGCCCATCGCCGGACGCGCCGTTCAGGATGATTCCGGAAAGCAACAGTTGCCCGCTGGCGAAATCCGCGAAATCCAGAAACTGCCTGGCCGAACCAACCCTGCCGGAGGTGGTATCGCGCATCACGACGTGCACCTGGAGCGGTCCGGGAGTGCGCACTAGCCAGCGCACCGAGGCTGGAAAATCCTCGGCAGACAAGCCCCGTTCGAAGCGCGCGGCGGGAATTCGGAGCGAGTAGTTCTGGACGGCGCCGCCAGCTTGCCCGCCGCCTGCCGCAAACGCCATCGCCACCAGTTCCAACCCGGCATTGTAGAAGCCCTTCGAGTCGGCCGTAAAGGTGACGTCCTTCGGGTCGATCTGCAGCAGGGCATCCAGCGAGGAAGCGACGGCGTAAGAAACCAGCGGGGTCAGGCGCAGGTGAATGCCGCCCGAAGCGAAGGGCTGGGAGGGCAGCAACTGTGCGAGCGGCACGTCCGGCGGGTCGATGGCCGCCGGCTCGCCGCGCGGAAACTCGAGGCGCGAGCGCACCAGCAAGCCGGGGCGTTTCACTTTCACCGTGATGCCCTTGAGCAGTTGGCCGCCGCCCGAGGGATCCGTGGGCTCGTCGCGCGAAAAAGCGATCCGGTAGTAGCCCTCCTGGTCCTGGAGCACGCGCGCCAGGGCCGTCGCGGCATCGTTGGTGTTGTCGAAGAAAATGCCGCCGGTGTCTCGGGCCAGCGCTCCGAGACCGGCGGACGTCTGGATCTGGTCCATGGATTGCGACGCTGCCGAGGCAGCCACCAGCCCTCGCGGATCCACGGTGTAGAAAACCACGGAGGATCGATTGGCGCGCGCGGCGATCGGGTCGCCGGCTGGCTGCGGGCCCCGGTACAGTTTCATGTTTTCCGAAAACAGGACGACGGCTTTGCGACCCGGCACGGGGCGCAGGCCGTCGAGCACCGTGCGCAGAATGGCGAGCGCGGCGTCCGCCAGGGAGTCCTCGCGTTGCAGGTCCGTAATCGTGGCAGCGTCGACCGGTTGGCGATTCAGGAGGTCGAGGGCCGCGTGCAGGATGTGCTTGTTGGACGTGAGTTGCTGGAGCGCGCCGGTTCCGCTGGCGGTGCGGACGATGGCTACGACGTCGCGAGATTGCATCTGGCCGTCGATGAGATGCCCGACCGCACGGCGCAACTGGTTCCGAGCCTCCGCCGAGAGGCGCAGATCGTCCAGTACCAGGGCCATGGTCAGGTGGTTCTCGTCGAACGGCGCTGGCCAGGGCACGATGTTGAAGGTTGGTGCGCCCGCGGCCGCGGAGGCGGCGCGAGCCTGTACATAAGCGACATCGGCAACCTGCTGCGGGTTACTGCTCTGCGAAACTTCGAAATCGGCCGCGGTCAGATCGGGGACGATGCGGCCTGTGGCATCGGTCACGGTGGCGTCGATCGAAAGCCGCTCGGCGGGCGACTTCCGCGGCTTGGCCTGGGGAAACAACAGCGCGGCTGCGGCAAGAGCGAGCAGTCCCGGTCCAATGGCGGTTCGCAAAATACTATTGTCGTACAGTGCGGCTTCGGCTGCGCGGCCGGAGACTACTCCACCTGTTCGACAGAGGTAGCGCTGGGGTGGTGAAATCTCTCGCGATAGAGGCGTTGCAACTTGCTGCGGTAGGCCGAAAGCGGCAGACCCAGCTCGGCGGCCCGCTCCCGGAGGCGTTCCTCCGCCAGTTCCACTCCGCCGTACAACCGGGCTCCCGCGACGCGCAGAAACGTCGCATCGGATTCGAAACCAAAGAACGCGAGGGCCGGGATAGGTTGGTCGTAGTTGTTCGGCAGGCCCAACTGCTCGAACGGGAAGCTCGAAGCCCAGTCGGTGTGATAGCCGACACGCATATTGAACGGATTTACGGAGACCTGGGCGTGGGTCACGCAATTTGTGGCGGAGATCCCATAACGGGCGCGCAGCATCTCGACCAGCATGGCGGCCTCGCGCACCTGGGCCGGGCTGACGGCCGGCACTTCCTGCCCGGGCTCCGTCTTGGCTTCGAAAGAGACCCCCAGAAAGCTTTCATTCAGGTTCACGTAGAGCCATTCACGATCGGCCCAGACGGAGTGCCCGGCGTGATCCGCGGCATCGCTCTCGTATACGATGCGATAGACGCGGCCGAAACGGTCGATAAGGAAATTGTAGGCGCGATGACTTCGAACGAATTCGGCCAACGATTCGGCGACCTGCTTGAGGACGCGGTTCTTGCCGGCTTCAAAGGGCGCCTGTTGGCTTTCGGTGGTATGAAAAACGATGCCGGCCGGCTGAGTGCGGTGAGGCTCACCGGCGTCTTCCGGATGGTCCACGGAGAATACCTGGTAGGAGCGCGGGTGGTTGTAGACGGCAAATCGGTTGTCGATGCGAAGCCCGTTGCTGTAGATCTCCCAATCCTTAGTGCCCTCGACCTGCCATACATCGGGAAGACCCTCCGCCCCAAGCACCGGGGCCCTGATATGCCGGATGTGGGGCGGGAGAGGGTCCACCTGCACCATGGCCCGGACCAGACAGGCCGAAACGGTCGCGAACACCAGTACCATCGGCAGAAAGCGCAGACAGGCCCGCATCCGCTGGTCGGATTTCTCCAACCGCGGCACGACGCTCCTTAGGTACTTCAGTTTCAACACCGGGTCATCGATCCGGCCCGCACGCCACTCCACCAGCGGCTGAAGGGCGGGTCCTCGACGATCATGCGTTCCCATACCTGGACTAGACATCGGCGGATCGCCCCAGAACTTTATAGAGGCTCACTGTTTGGTTTTTCCACAGACCGGACCCTCTCATCTTTATTTACCCGTGAGGAGCCGGTGCGGCTTCGAGACCGGCGGCTTTACATGGCCTGCGAGGTGTTACAGTACTGGCAAATGAAACCAACGTTGGCACTGGTTTGGTTACTGGCTGCCGCGGCGTTGGCTCAGGGGCCGAGCCTGAGCTATTTGACGGACCCTGGCACGGAGTTGTCCTTCGCGGAATGCCACGTTTATCTGGACGGCGGAACGCGGCACCGGATCTCGTTTCTGCCGGTGGTCAACGCCAAAGGCGCGCCCTGCGGAACGGAACGCTACACCAGGGACGTGCGGCTGAGGGCTCCGATTGCCTTCGCCGGGAATGGCGTCGGGCCCGAAGCCTATGGCCCGATGGATGTGGCCGGAACGGCCGTACTGCTGTCCTATGATTTTCCGGACGGCCAAAAGGCTTCGCTGGAGGATCGCGTCCGCGAGGCGGCCAGGCGCAAGGCGGCGGGCGTTGTTCTGTTCTCCATGCGCGAGGAGCACCCGTTCCCACGATTCGCCGAAACCGTGTCCGAGCGGATCCCCGAGATCCCCGCGATCTCCATCAACCGGCGCGGCGCGGGCCTGATCCTGGCTGCCGCGGGACGGGACCCCGAGCAGGTTTTCAAGGACTGGGAAAGCGCCGGCAAAAGCCGCCCCGAGATGCTGATCGCCAAGCTCGATCTGCGCATCGACGGCCGCTTCGACATCATCGACGCCGGCAGCTTCACCTTCGCCTTCGAGCCGCGTACCATCGCGCATGAGGCCGCCGCGGCCCTGGCCGAAACCAGCGAGCGGGCCGTGCGATTCGATCGGGAGCTTTTCCACGAGGCTGCACCCGAGTGGAAGAAGACCTTCGCCGCGTACTTCGCCGATTTCGATTCGAAGGTGTTCTTCCTGCATCACTGGGGGAGAGGCATGTCCGGCGATGCCGGCATTTTCATGGTGTACGACGGGAAGACGCCCGATTTCGGCCTCGCCGTACACGAGAACGCGCACACGCTGATCGGGCAGAACTGGGGCGGCTCCAGCTCGTTTCTGAGCGAGGGCATCGCCACGTACGCCGAGGCCATGGCCACAGACAAAGCCAAGAATCATCGCCAGACGGCGGCCAATCTGTGGGCCGGCAAGCTGTTTCCGCTGGAAGAGATGGCCGGGATCCAGATCGGCTCGGATGCGCGAACCACCGTGGCGTATCCGGCGGCCGGATCTTTCGTGCAGTTTCTGATCGGGAAGTACTCGCTGGGGAAGTTGAAGACCGTGTACCAAGGCGCAACCTGGACCGCCGCATACGGAAAGGACCTCCCCGCTCTGGAGCGCGAATGGCTGGAGTTTCTGCGCGGGCAATAGCGGTTGTAAGATAGCGGCATGGCTCGATTGTCGATATTGCTGCTGACTTTCCTGATCGCGGCGGTGGCCGCCGATCTTCCCACCCGCAAGTACCTGAATCTGGCCGCGCTCAAGACCATGGCCGGCTCCGCGGAGGCCGAAGCGCAGAAGCGAAACGTGCAGGTGACCATCTGCATCGTGGATGAGAGCGGCAACCTGCTCTTCCTGCAAAAGGCCGATGGCGCGGGACTGAATACGATTCAGTTCGCGCAGAAGAAAGCGCGCTACGCGGCACTCTACGGCCGGCCGTCCAAAGCCGCCGCCGATCAACTCAAGAACGGCAACCTGGCCGTGCTGGTTTTCCCGGACTCGTTTCCGAATCAAGGCGGCGTGCCGATCCAAGTGGACGGGCAGACGATCGGCGCCATCGCGTGCAGCGGCGCGGCCTCGGAAGTGGATGAGGCCATCTCGCTGGCGGCTGTGGAGGCGTTACTGAAGAAATAGGCGCGTGGCTCCAAGACCGCTGCCTAACCCATGCCTAACCCGGACCCAGAGGCGGGATTTTTTCGCGGTGCGCGTCTCTCTCGGGCGAAATCGCGTTTCACGCCGGTGAGATCAATGTGATCCCGTTTGTTGGTGCGAGGCGGCGGCCTATTTGGCGAAGGTCAGGCGGAAACCGGTGGAGAGAATCAGGTCGTTTCGCTGTCGGCCGAGCACGGGATTGCTGATGAAGCGATCGCTCGCCGTGACGTGAAACCCCAGCCATTTCTTGAGCGCGGTGACTGCGGAGAGATCGAAGGTCGAACGATACTCGCCGGTGTAGGTGAGGTTGGGGTAAAACCGGAACGCCTGGGTCAAGCTTGTGGCGGCGGAGAATTTGTATAGGAAATCGTCTCCGAAATTCGCCTCGCCAGAATTGCGGCTCAGGTTGGCGGTGAAATTCTCGCGCTCGTAGTCGCCGCCGCCGGTGAAACTGAGGTTGGCCTTCTCGGTCTTGACGGCGTTCACGCCGAACCCTCCGCCCGCCACAAAGCGCAGGTTCAGGTCCTGAAACCGGTCGTGCTCGTAGGTGTTGAGCGTGCTCACGAAGAACTTCGGCGTCAGATCGCGATTGTAGGTCCAGCCGCCGCGCAAGGCGCTGGCGATGGCGCTGTTCACGTTGTTCACAGTGGCGGTCCCGTAAATCTGGCTGAAGGACACGGTGATCTTGTCCTTGCGCGTGATCCGGTTGGCATTAAAGGTGTTGGTGAGCGTTTCGGTGCGGGCATTACCGCGCGCCAGGGCCAGCCCCATATCGTAGGAGCCGGTCCAGAGCTCGCCCAGGCCGGGGTGCTGCAAGCGCTCCCAGGCGTGCTGCTCGGCCGCATTGCGGACCGCGGTGACGCCAGCCAATGGTGCGGACTGTGGGGCCGCGCTGGTCGCAACTTCGAGATTGTCGCCGGTGGTCGAGATCTTGCCCGAGACGGATTGGCCGCTGGGCAGGACCACGGTGAGGGCATCGTCCGATTTGAGGCTCTTGACGGCGGACCACGGCATGCTGACTTCGCCGAGGAACTCGCTCTTGATAGTGAGCTTAGCTCCGTCCTTCTTGACGATGCTGCCGGTGATGGTATCGCCGTTTTTCAGCACGACCTGATCGGCGGAGAGGACGGGGACCAAGACGAGGGATAGGGATAGCAATAAGAAGAGGTTTGGGTAGGGCACATACATCAATATACAAGCAGTGACGGCGAGTCTACCGGCGTTGGTCCTGGTCGAGATGGCATTTTTTGTACTTTTTGCCGCTGCCGCACCAGCAGGGATCGTTGCGGCCCGGTCTAGGCGCCTGGACGAACGGCTGGGCGGAGTCGTCTTCTTCGTCGCCGGAATCGGGTTCGTCGCAGCAGATCTGGTGAATGGTGAGTTCGGGAGGCTCCGGGACAAACGGGCCGTCGGGCGCGTCCCGACGGATATCGCGGATGCCGGCGCGCGATTTCCGCGAGAGCGCTCCTCCGTACTGCCTTTCGAGCGAGGATGCCAGGGGGCTGTGGCGGCCTTCCACCATCATGACGGCGACAATGGCGCTCAACGCCACGGCATCCTGCTCGTCTTTGTGCAGATCTCCGATGCCCTCGGTGAGACTGGTGAGCACCTCGGACCGTCCGGGCACGTTCGGCATCAGGCCGATTTGGTGCGCCAGGATCACGCGTTCCGCGCTTCCGGTCTGGGGGACAATCTCGCGGATTTTCTCGAGGGTGGCCACGGGGTCCTGCCAGGCCATGCGCCGGAAAGCCCACTCCGCGGGGCCGGATAAGTCGTCGTCTTGCCGGATCAGGAACTCGAGGATCGCGGGAAGAGCCGCGGGGTCGCCGATCTCTCCCAAAAGGGCAAGGGCTCTTTCGACCACGGGCCAATCGTCTTCGGTAAGCAGATCCTCGCCCCATTCCTTGAGAATGCCAAGCAGCAGGGGAGCGCAGGCTTCGCCATTCTGCACGATGGCATCCACGACGGTCGGCTCCATCAGGCCATCCCAGGAGTCGCAGAGCTGCAGGATGAGGCGATGCGGCTCGAGCTCGCGGGCGACGGCCTCAGACTCGGCGCCCCGAAGGTACTTCAGCAGATCGATGAACGCCGTCAGGGCATCTTCCTTGGGGAGCCCCTTGACGGGTCTGGGGAAGCCCAGGCGTTTAGCGAGCTGGTCGGTATCGAGGCGCTCCAGGGCGTCGTCGTTATCCCGCATCTTCTCGAGTGCGAGCTGCAAATAGGCATTGACCAGGGGGGACGTGGAATCGCGCTCGCCCAAGACATGCGCCAGCGCGAGATATCCTTCATCGCCGCTGGGGTGAAGACGGATGAGGTCGCGGGCGTATCGCTCGGCCTCGGGGTCGTGAGCTTCCCTGGCTGCGATAGCGAGGAACCGCGTGGCGGTGATGTCGTCGGGGTCCGCCTGCAAGGCCTGGCGGAAAGCCTCGTCCTGGGTAATCTTGCCCGACGCCATGCGGGCGAAGAGGCTGCGGCGATGTTCGATAACCGCGTCAGACGGGAAGATCATTTCGGCTCGGGCTGGGGGCTAGTCGTGCGCGGTATACTGCTGCTGCGGCGGATTGAGGGTGATGGGAATGGTGATTTCCTCCTCGGTGACATCGAAGACCTGGCCGAAGGTCTGGTAGCCCTTGGCAATCACCTGGATGCGGATCTTGCCTTGAGGAATGGCTGGGACCTTGGCCTCGCCCTCCTGGTTGGTGCGCAATTCGAAGGTAGTGCGGATGGCTTTGCCGAGCTTGACGACGGAGTGGCCCTCGACGAAACGGACGATGACGCTGGCGCGGTCCACGGGCCGGCCGGCCTGGGTCTTGATCTGGATGTTGAGTTTGGTCATGGGAGCGGCGTGTGCCGCGAGAGCGCCCAGCAGCAGCGCCGGCAGAAGAAGGCCGCAAACGGAAATACCCCGAATACGCATACTCCAATTATAAGCGGGGAGTGGTAAGATGGGAGAGGAAGCAACCCACCTGTCGCTGCTCAATGTGGGGGCGCACCGGATTCGACGGGATTGAATCGTGGTGGGGAGGCGTGCCGGGTTCCGAGCTCCCGTAAAACGATCGGAAAAACAGAACTGCCAACACGCAGTTTGCATACGCCGCCTAAGTAATTAGGTAGCCGCTCCAGCCGCTGAGCCCGCGCGGCGGTGAGTGAGCGTCATTTTGCGGGATAGGCCAAAGGCTTCGGTCCG
>Ga0209517_10002897_pt1 | contig 23641 bp, 20 predicted proteins | sample PeaSoiMetSII2010_FD_187695 | JGI IMG/M metagenome (GOLD analysis project Ga0209517, IMG submission 187695) | Peat soil microbial communities from Weissenstadt, Germany - SII-2010 (SPAdes) (version 2) | ecosystem: Environmental > Terrestrial > Soil > Wetlands > Peat | place: Germany... | reverse complement strand
CCGGCACGTGTGAAGAGCTCGAAGCCGAGGAACTGTACCAGGCACAACATCAGCAAGTTATCGCGGAAGCCGGGCATGGGACAGGTGAGCGGAACCTTGCGATACCCTGCCAGTTGCACCTCGATGAGGCTTATCGAAAGCGCGAGCAGGTAGAGAATGTGAAGCACGGCGGTCGCCGGCCCCCACGCCCACCAGGAGAAAATCAGGTCGGGCACGACCGCCACGGGCACCAGGAAGCTGAGCATCACGCGCCGCGCGACAGGCAGACCTTCGTTCTCGCGCGAGTCCAGAACTGCCCGGAAGATCCAGTTGGCGGATACGCCGGCGGGTAGTTCGATGGCGATTCGCAAGCCGAGGATGAGCAGGTACGCCGCGACCAGCGGCGCTTCGAGGAGCGGGACTGCCGGAAGCGCGCTGCCCTTGTCCACTACCGCCGGCAGCACGCTCGCCACGTCCTGTGAGGCGAGCAGCCCTCCGAGTCCGATGGCTACCGCGATGGCCAGGCGATGAGTCTCGTTGCGCAACAGCGCGCGGACCGCGAACCGATGGGCGGCTCGCTCAAATCCCGAGGCGCGGCGCGAAAAGAGGTCGAGTACCGCCAGCACCAGCGCGAAGAGGCGCTGCTCAGAAGGCCGGCGGCCGCCTTCGAGCACTCCGGCAAATCGCCTGCGGTAGCTGAGCGCGTAGGTAACCGCCATCAGCCCGAAGGACGCGGCAGTCGCCGCGAGGGTCGTGCTTCCAAGGCGGGCGAGCGTAGGAGTAGCGCGGTGCTGCCAGCTTTGATACAGCCCCAGATACCAGACTGGCGGCAGGAAACGCAGCGGCGAATCGGGGCGGCGCTCCAAAGTGCGGAGCAGGGCCGATCCGGCGAAGCCCGTGGGGAGCAACATCAGTAGAGCCACCAGCAGGATTCCGCGAATCCACGAGGAGCACGCGCGGAAGGATTCGCGCGGCAGGACAGCGGAGAGCGTTCCCAGCAGCGCGAACACGGAGCAGATGGTGAAGAAGCTGGCCAGCAGGACGCAGGCGGCATGGGCGGCCGCGAACCGGGCGAGTGCCGCGGCAGTTGAAGGCACCGAAGCCATGACGAAGGTCGGAAAGAGCACGGCCGGGATGGCATTGACATCGAGGGCGACGATGAGCACGGCAATCAGAATCGCGCCCGCATTGGCGAGTAGGATGTTCCGCGGACGGATTGGCAGCGGCGCCAGGTTCAGGTAATCCTGGGAATCGGGCAGGATCTGGTTCCACTTCAGCACCGTCACGATACCGGTCACCGCCATCGCCAAGGAGATCAAAAAGTACTTGTCCGGCACCGAAGTCAGGTAGACATCCTGGTGCCGCCGGCCACGCAGAAAGTCGAGAAGGCTGGAGTACTTTTGGAATAGCAGGAAGCAATAGAAGGCGCCGGGCGCGGCCAGCAAGCCGAGCACGAACCCCGCACCGAATTCGAATTCGGTGGAGGCGGAGTCCTGCCCGCCCCGGACCATCCGGCCCAGGAAATGGCCCACCAGCCTGCCGAACGGCCGGCGCGCGAAGCGCCTAATGGGACGGCGCACGAACCGCGGAAACAATATCCTGCGCAATGCGATCCGCATCCACCTGCTCCGTTAACTGCATGAATCCGGCTTCCAGTCCGAGACCGGCAAAACCAGCGTGCATTTCCTCCATCGAGCCGCTGCCCACCACCGATCCTTTTTTCAAAACCACCAGATGCGAGCAGAGTTTGTCCGCCTGCTCCAGAACGGGCGACGAGAAGAACACCGCCTTGCCTTCGCCGGCCAGTTTGGCGATCACGCGCCGAAGCACCAGCGCGCTGGTGACATCGAGGCCGGAGAAAGGCTCGTCCAGCACCAGCAGCTCGGGGTCGTGCATCAGGGCCGCGATCAGCACGATGCGCTGACGCATGCCCTTGGAATATGAGCCGATCGGCACATCGCGGCTGGAGTACAGCGTGAAGCCATGGAGCATCGCCGAGGCCTTTTCGCGGAAGCTGCGGCGAGCCAGGCCGCGGAGCGTGGCCACCAGATCGAGATATTCCCAGCCGGTGAGGAAGCCGTAAAGGTCGGGCTGCTCCGGGACGTAGCCCAGGCGGCGTTTGAAGGCCGCGAGGTCGCGGCCGATAGGCTGACCGTGAAAGAGGACCGCGCCGCGCGAAGGCTCCAGGAGTCCGGTCACCATTTTGACGATGGTGCTCTTGCCGGCGCCGTTGGGGCCGAGGACGCCGAGCGTCTCGCCGGGACGGATGGAAAGGCTGATATCGCGGACGGCCATCACGGCGCTGTAGCGCTTGGTGAGGTCGCGGGCTTCGAGGACGGGGGGTGGGAGCGGGCTGGTCATGCCTCACTCAGTGGACACCAGGGGCGGGCGGGAAGTTCCCGTGGGGCGGGCCGATGGTGTTGAAGGCGATGGACGGTTCCTCACCAGGCGCGGCGGCATCCACGTGCACGGGTGGAAGTGCATTCGTTACTTGTGGTCGGGGGTTGTGTTGGTTCCAATATTCTGAGCCACTCAAGCTTTGGTTTTCTCGTGTTTCTTGACAAGCACGCGAGCGCACTCGAGGATTGCCTTTTCCTTTTGCCTGCTGTCCGGGAGGCGTTCCAGCGAGTCCAACAGTTGCTGGGTCAAGATATTGCTCGACTCCGTCAGGCTGAGGCGTTTCATGTACAAGCCTATGCCCCCACTTCCCGTGCTGAAGCCAAGAAGTTGCCAGAGATGGGACTGTACCAAATCAGCAGTGCGCCAGCCTGGATCAAAGAAAGACGTTATGATCACACCGGCCAGGATCATAAACGAAGCGGTCAGGAACAGAATGGATATAATTGTGAACCATGGGTAACCAATCAGTGAGACGATTCCGACAGATGGAGTGAGGCTCTGTCGTGATGGAATAGCGGAATCAGACGCACGCGGCATACGAAATGCTGATTCTACTTCAAGCGAACGCTGCACCAGGCGATCCAGGTGCGGATCGATAACCTCTCTTGGCACAAGCCGCGTGAATAGCCGCAAATAATCCCTCAGGAGCGGAGAGTCTTCGGCCGCCATCTCTCCGCCTATGCGAAGGGCTTCGGCAAGCTCAAGACCAGCCTCCGAATGTAGGACGAAGACCTGATTGACATTCAGGGTCATCGAAAGGTCGGGCGCCGGTTCGTTCAAGAACTCGCGCACCTGCGTAACGACCTCTTCTTCCCGCCCGGTTTCACTGATCTCGGGAATTCTCGTCAGGACGGGAACGACCTCGATTTCCGGCTGGCCGGGCAATCTGGGAACTCGCTTGATACTTCTCAGTACTTCGCGCGCCCCGTCCAGATTCTCTCGATTCTTCGTCAACAGGCAGACCAGTTTATCGGGCACCACAGTCGTGGCTACTCCGCCGATTTCCGTGACTCCCGTCCGGGAGTCGATTAGCAGAAAGTCGGGTTTAAACTGCTGTTCAATCTGCTGCTTCAGTTCCAGGAAAAGAGGCACACCTGGAGCGGCGTCGGAATAGAACAGGTCGTGCCAACTGATCTTTGCGAGACGACGCCAATAGGAGGCGGAAGGCACACTGCCGGCAGGCATCAACCAAATCCGACCGGACGACGCTTCCTTGTCCGCAATTTCGACCGCGACGACGTAGCCGGAAAGAGAATCGGGAGGCTTTCCGCCAGTACGGAATGCGGAAATGTAGTCCACTACACCTTGTTTGATCTGGGCAGCACCGTTCCCGGCATCCAGAGCGAATTTATAGTGAAGCCCTGGCGCCTCCAGATCGAGATCGATGGCGAATACGCGCTGACCGAATCCGGCCAGGTACTTCGCGACATTCGCGACGGCGAGACTACGGCCGACGCCCCCTTTGTACGAATAAAAAGTAATCGTCGTCACGGAGCAACTAGGCCGCTCCCAGCGGCATCACCTGATGGCGCTCGGCGACGTTCCGCATATACTCCATCACGGATGCCACTGGATACTTCCTGGTTACTCCCGGGAACAGCCGCACCACTCCTTCAGCGGTCAATTCGGCACGAGTGCGCCCGTTTTCGGCCAGTCCGGAGTTGCACCTCTGAAGCAGGGCAATCGCGTGCGCATAGAGGTTGGCATCGTGCCTTACGATGTCGATGCGCATCAACAATGTCAGCACATCCAGCGCGGCGTTCCATTCTCCACCCGGGATCAGTTCGGACTCAGTCCGGCGTAGGTAGTCTTCCAGGATCTCGCGGGGCGCATCGCGAAGCAATTCGAATTTCAGTTCTGCGTCGTCGAGCATACCCAGCTCACATTGGCGAACCTTTGACAATTCGGTCCTGAGGAAATCGACTAGGGGGCCCCATCCGGCGTAGGACTCCTGGACCCACTCAAATCCGTGTTGGGAAACCGCCTTCTCGATAATGTCCTCGGAAACGCGGACCAGATTCGAATCCCGGTACGGAGGTTTGATGAGGATCAACTGCTCATCTTTCTTGACGAAGGCCCAGCCGTCCTCGCGCGCAATTGCCAGCAGTTCCAGCATCCTATACAACCTCCAGAGGAATGTTGTTCTGGCGCAAAAGGCGTTTGATCAAGACGAAGGCTTCGACCAGATTCCTTCGCTCATCGGTGAGCTTCTCGCGAAAGTTCTCAAAACCGTACTGGAACAGCTCCCGGTACTGGCTGCTGTCGATTCGGACCGCCTCCACATCGCCTCGAGTAGTCTGAGCTGAAAACACCGCTTCCACAAAGCCGGAATTTGAACAGAGGAGCGCCGACCACCCCGCCGCGGCTGTTGCGGACAACTCCGGTGCACATTTCAGGCAAGCGCAAACATGACGATGGGAATGCGGAGCAGCATCTTCCCGGAGTAAGGCCTCGTCTAACGCTCCGTCAGCCTTGAAATAGGTTTTCAGGCTGTCCGACCTGAGGTATGCTATTTCCGGGTCATAGAACATGCGGTCCTGCAGGATCGTGCAGTAATCACCATACACTGTCGCGCCGGGGCCACCGATGTTCAGTGCCCCGTACCGGAAGGTTTCCCCTTTCTCGAAATACCGATCAAACGCAATTCGCTTCGCATAGAAATCCCCAAGCTTCTCACGGATGATTTCCTCGGCTGGCTTGCCGGACTCCTCTCCCCGGCTGCGAGACCATTCGTAGATGTTCTGATGAAAACCCAGCACCAGGAAGCTTAGCAGCGACATCGGCCGCATGTTCACAGAGACGCGCCCGTGGTTCAGCACCGCATCTGCTAAGCGTTCGAGGGAACCTGCGAGGTCCGTTGACGCGCTCGTCAATAATGCTGAGAATCGAGCCTCCAGCGCATCTCTGTTCTTGGCCGCGATCTCGAACAGATCCACCATGTTCCGAAACGATTGTACCGCGCCGGTTCGGGTGCGTGGCTCTCCCTACTCATGCCGCAGCGCCACCATGGGGTCGACGCGGGCGGCGCGGCGCGCCGGCAGCCACGCGGCCGCCAGCGCGGCGGCCAGAAGAATGGCGGCGGCCAGGATCCACGCCAATGGATCGTGCTCCGAGACGCCGAGAAGCAGGCTGCGGAGGGCGTGCGAGACGGACACCGATAGCCCCAGGCCGCAGATCAGACCAACTGCCAGCCAGCGCCCGGCGCTCGCGAGCACCATGCGGGAGACGGCCGCGGGCGTGGCGCCCAAGGCCATCCGCACGCCGATCTCGCGGGTCCGCTGCGCCACCAGGAAGCCCAGCACGCCGTACAGTCCGAAGGCGGCCAGCGCCAGCCCGATCGCGGCGAAGAGACCGATCAGCATGGCATTGAAACGCGGACGAGCGGAGAGCCGGGCGGTCGACTGTCCCAGGGTTTCGATTTCTAGAGGCAGGGCGCTGTCGAGTGAGGCGACGGCATTGCGAATGGCGCGCGCCGCGGCGTCCGGCGCGAGCGGAGTGCGGACGATGACCGAGACGCGGCGCAGCTCGCCGGGATAATTGTAGATCGGCGCGTCGGCCGAGTGGCTGCGAGGCACGTAGTATTCGGGGTCGTCCGGCGCGGTCCCGCCGCTGTTGCGTACATTGGCGGCAAGCCCCACCACGCGCGCCGTTCCGATGAACCGGCCAACGGCTTCGCGGCTACGGAACAACCGGCGCGCCAGCGATTGGCTGACGATCATGACGTCGCGGCCGGGGGCGCGATCCTCCTCCGTGAAGCCGCGTCCGCGCAGGATCGGAATGCCCAACGTTCGAAAATACTCGGGGGTGACGGCGCGCCAGACCACCGTCCCCTGCGCGGGCGCCTCCGGCCGGCGGCCGTCGATCTCGAGGGCGTACATCGGCTTCGATCTCTGGGGGACATTGGGCGGGTGAGAGTCGCCCACCGCCGCCGCGGCGATTCCAGGCGTGTTGCGCAGGCGCTGCTCGATTTGTTCCGAGAATGCCAACAGATGCGCGGTGTCCGGATATTGGCGCTGGCCCAGGGAGAACGATGCGGTCAGCACCTGCTGGGTCTCCATGCCGAGCGGCGCGTGCTGCAGCGTCCACAACGCGCGGCCCAGCAGGCCGGCGCCCGTGAGCAGCGCGAGCGAGAGCGCAAACTGGGTGGCGATGAGGGCCGGGCGCGTCCAGGCGCGGAGCGCCACGGGGCTGGCAAATACCCACACCGACAGGAATGTCTGCATCACCGTGAACGCCAGCACGCGGACATCGATGGAGGCTTGTGCCAGGCGCGGAATCCCCTCGGGCGCGATGCTCACGAACAGCTTCACCAAGCCCAGGGCCAGGACAACGCCCGCAATTCCTCCGAGGACCGCCAGTACCAGGCTTTCCGTCAAGGACTGGCGGAAGAGCCGCCATCTTCCGGCGCCCAGCGCGATGCGCAAGGACCATTCGCGCTGCCGCGCCACCGTGCGGGCCAGCAGCAGATTGGACAGGTTCGTGCACGCCAGCAGCAAGACCGCCAGCACCGAGCCCAACAGCACCCAGGAAACGGTCTTGCCGTCGCCTACCTGCAAATCGCGCAATGTACGGACGCGCGGCTTGATTTCCCGGGGGATCGGGCCCTGCGCGCCATTGGCGAGTAGCCGGCCGATGGCCAGTTCGGCGGAGGCGCGCACCGCCGCGAGATCGGCGCCCGGCCGCATCCTTGCGAGAACGCGTAGCGGCCGGCCGCTGACGGCGCGTCGCAGAGTGGCAGCGTCCAGGCCCTGCGGAACCACCAGGTCGGCGCGCGCCAGCGTGGGGGTTTCGAAATCGATAGGCAAAACACCGACGATTCGCGCCGGCTGCCCGTCGAGCGAGACGGTACGGGCCAGGACGTCGGGGCGCCCGCCGAATCGCGACTGCCACAGGCCGTAAGAAAGGATCGCGACCTTCGCTTTCGCCGGGCCGTCTTCATCGGCGGTAAAGCTGCGGCCGAGCACGGGCGCGATCCCCACGGTGGAGAGAAAGGTGGATTCCACCGCGGCGCAGGACAAGCGGACGGGCTCGCCATCGGTGAGATCGCAGTCGTTCACACCGGACCAGGAGGTGACGGCTTCGAAGGCCTGCTGGTGCTCGCGGAGATCCAGGTAGGCAGCGCCAAAAATAAATTCGTAGGGGAGCATGGGGGCGGCGATTCCCACCGAAATCAGCCGGTCGCCATTGGCGTAAGGCAGGCTGCGGAACAGGATCCGGTCCACCACACTGAATACCGAGGTGGTGGCGCCGATTCCCAGCGCCAGCGACAGAATCGCCACACCGGTGAAGGCGCGATTGCGCGCAAGCGTACGCGCGGCATAGCGGATATCCTGGAGAGCCTGGGCGATCCACGGGTTCATGGTGAGGGTTGACGCTCCGCCTGGGACAAAAGTTCCCGAGTGTGGCAAACGCCCCACAACACCGGCGCGCGATTCCGTGCCACAATGGGCATTCAGCGTCCGGAATTTGGCGTCGAGATTCTTCCGAAACTTGCGGAAGTTCTCCGAAGGTCGCTAAAATCATCGCGTTCGCACAATATCCCAGGGAGGATTTCATGTCGGTTGAGCAGAAGGTGAAGCAGATTATTGTCGAGCAACTCGGCGTCGATGAAAGCCAGGTGGACAGCAACGCGTCGTTCGTTGACGACCTGGGCGCCGACTCGCTGGACATCGTGGAGTTGGTGATGGCCTTCGAGGAGGCCTTCGAGCTGGAAATTCCCGACGAGGACGCCGAGAAGATCGCTACCGTCAAGGACGCGGTTGACTATATCGAAAACAAGACTACCAAGAAATAGCCGCTTTTCACACCAGGGAGAGTCGTTTTGTCGCGAAGAGTGGTAGTCACCGGCGTCGGCCTGCTGACGCCGTTGGGCATTGGTACCGAGGCGTCCTGGGAGGCGATCCGCGCCGGGAAGTGTGGAATTGGACCGATTACCCAGTTCGACGCGGCCGCTTTCTCCTGCCGCATCGCAGGCGAAGTCAAGGGCTTCGATCCCGCCAATTACATCGAGAAAAAAGAAATTAAGAAGATGGGGCGGTTTATCCAGTTCGCCATCGTGGCGGCGGGGTGCGCTCTCGAGGGATCGGGCCTGAAGATCACGCCGGAAAATGCCGAGCAGGTGGGCGTTTACATCGGCAGCGGGATCGGCGGATTCGAAGTGATCGAGCGTGAGCACCAGACGCTGCTGGAGCACGGCCCGCGGCGCATCTCGCCGTTTTTCATCCCCGCCACCATCATCAACCTGGCGTCCGGTTACGTCTCCATCCGCAGCGGAGCCAAGGGGCCGAATTCGGCCACGGCCACGGCCTGCACCACCAGCGCGCACTCCATCGGCGATTCCTACCGGCTCATCCAGCGTGGCGATGCCGATGCCATGATCTGCGGCGGGACGGAAGCGTGCATCACGCCCATGGGGATCGGTGGATTCGCCGCCATGCGCGCCCTTTCCACGCGCAACGACGAGCCGGAGCGGGCCTCGCGGCCGTGGGACAAGGATCGCGACGGCTTCGTGGTGGGCGAAGGCGCGGGCATGTTGGTGCTCGAGGAGTTGGAGTCCGCCCGCAAACGGGGCGCGCATATCCTGGCCGAGATGGTGGGCTACGGGATGAGCGCCGATGCGTTCCACGTGACTGCGCCGCCCGAAAACGGCGATGGGGCTTTTCGCGTGATGCGCAATTCCATGCGCGACGCGCGGATTGAGCCGAGCCAGGTGGATTACATCAACGCGCATGGCACCTCCACGGAGGTGGGCGACCTGGCCGAGACCGCGGCCATCAAGCGCGCGTTCGGCGACCACGCGTACAAGGTCGCGGTGAGCTCCACCAAGTCGATGACCGGGCATTTGCTGGGCGGGGCGGGCGGGTTGGAGGCCGGTATCACCGTGATGGCGATCCGCGATCAGATCGCCCCGCCGACCATCAACCTGGAAAACCCCGATCCGCTCTGCGATCTGGATTACGTGCCGCTCCATGCGCGGCCCATGAAGATCGAATACGCGCTCTCCAACAGCTTCGGGTTCGGGGGAACGAACGGGTCTTTGATTTTCAAGCGATATCAGAATTAGGGCCGCAGATGCAGCGTCCGGTAACGCCGGCGGTCTTGCCCCCGGCAATCGGAATTTCCGGTGCGATTCCGCACCTTGTAGGCATGATCGGGTCCAGGACCATCGTTGCCATAAATAAAGATCCGAATGCCCCAAATTTGTTCCAGGTGGTGCCGGAATTAATCGACGCGATTCAAGAAGTCCAAATAACAGAGTAAGTTAGAAGACGCTGGCCGCATGCCAGCACCGCGCCGCGGTGGTGCCGTTTTTTGTAAAGTTGTGTAAATTACAGAATCGGCTTGACTTCGTCGTGTGCGGGCGGTTATACTGCGACATCCGCTTCGCAGTGACCCCCGGTCGGATTATGCAACTTTTGGCGGTGGGTCTGCGTCATATCCATCTGATCGGTCGAGATCGGATTCAAAGAGACGAATATGATTACGAAAAACGGACCCAAGCCGAAACTCACTCCCTACAGGAAGATACTCGAGAAAAAGGCCGAGGAAGTCCGTCGCAGCATGTCGGCCCAAAAGGCGGCCCAGGTGGTGGCCCGGCTCGACGTTCCCTCCGACGAAGGGGATCTCAGCCAACAGCATCACGAAGAGTGGATCTTCCTGAATCGCAACACCATCGATATGAAACTATTGCGCGAAATCGGAGACGCGCTTCGCCGCATGGATCAGGATCACTACGGAGTCTGCCTGGAGTGCGAAGAGCCAATTTCGGCCAAGCGGCTGGATGCCGTCCCGTGGGCTCGCTACTGCGTGACGTGCCAGGAGCGGATTGCGGCCCGGATCGCCGAGGGCGAATACGTGGACGAATACCAGGAAGCCGGCCGATGAAACTGGCGGACCTCCGCCGATTCTCGATCCGGAAACAATTCAAGGTCCGTTTTCGCCTGCAAAACGGACTGGAGTGTGTCGTCACAGACTGCGGGATTGCCGAAGTACCCGCGCTGAAGGGCCCGCCCGATTTCAACCTGGAGGAGGAACTGGCTTCCGCCAGCGAGTTTCTCCTCGAACCTTCGGCCGCACCGGACAAAAAGAACCCAGTCAAACCGCGGCCCATCACCCGCGCCGAGCTTGCCCGTATGGTTTCTCCTTCGCCTGGGGCCGGAGCGGCGCCGGATCACGACGACGAATAGAAGCGTTGCCCGGTGGGCTGAAAATTTGCGATCGTTTCGGTAATGTTCCAGATCCATTCGGCTCCATGGCCCATCGCGACTTTAGGTGGGAGCCGCCGAACAGGTGCCTCACCGCCCGCACCGGCGCGCGGCATACTCGCTGGAAGCGGTATTCGCAGGGATACCGAATCTCGCGGTCATGGAGATAGTGGGGCGGACGCCCTCGTCCGCGCGCGACCCCCCGGTCGCGCTCTTGTGCTCACGTCAACCGCTACCCTCGTCCTCAATGCAATTCTCAGACACCAACACACCAACACCTCCCAAGTTGACGCTCGGGTCCCGTGGCAGCTACAGTAGAATTGTTCACCTTTCACCCGGCCAGCCAAGTCCCCATCGTCTAGCCCGGCCTAGGACATCGCCCTTTCACGGCGGTAACAGGGGTTCGAATCCCCTTGGGGACGCCATGCCAATTCATAACTGAGCGATCTTGCTTCGCGCCCTGAATTCAGGTGACGCTATGAGCCTCAGGTCGGGGGATTCCGCCGCGTTCCCGCGGTGACCGGCAGCACGGGCTTCGGCGCCACGGACCGCGGTCAGGTACTCGTCCATCTTGCGGCGGTCCGCCGCACCGAGATCGGACACCAGCTTTTCGGTGCTTTCTCGCGGACGGCACCAGCCGATTACAACTCGGTTAGGACTGCGTACGGATTCGTGATCTGCGCCGCTCACCCGGCGGGGCGTGCGCCCGGTTACACTTGGCGATTATGCGATTGCTCCTGGTGTTTCTCACGGTTGCCGCCGTGCTTCCCGTGCCCGCGCAGTTGAACAAGCCATCCAATGGCCCGCTGCTGGCCTATGTCGGTACCTACAGCTCTCCGCAGGGCCCCGAAGGCAGCCGGGGCAATGGACAGGGCATCTACCTGTTTCAGATCGATCCATCCAACGGGAATCTGTCGCAGCGCGAACTGATACTCAATGGCTCGAACCCTTCCTGCCTCGCTTTGGACCCTTCCAAAACGCATCTGTACTCCGCCAATGAGACCTCGACTTTCGAAGGCGCGATCTCCGGTTCGGTGAGCGCTTATTCCATCGATCGCTCCACCGGCCATCTGACGCTGCTGAATACCGTCAGCTCGCAAGGCGCCGGTCCCGCTCACCTGAGCGTCCACCCCTCCGGCAAGCATGTGCTCGTGGCCAACTACCACGGCGGAACGGTCGCGGTGCTCCCCATCCGCCCGGACGGCTCGCTCGGTCCGGCAACCGACGTCAAGAAGGACCAAGGCGACGTCTCCCGAACGCATTCCGCCACCGCGCCTCCCGGCGGTTTTGCGTTCAGCGGCCACGACCGCCCGCATGCGCACATGATCCAGGCCGATCCTTCCGGCAAGTTTGTGGTGTCCACGGACCTGGGCTTGGACCGCATTTTCATCTGGAAGTTCGACGCCGAAAAGGGCGCCCTGACGGCGAACGATCCGGCATCGGTATCGCTGCCTCCAGGCGACGGCCCCCGCCATTTCGCTTTCCACCCCAACGCCCGCTGGATGTATTCGCTCCAGGAGGAGTCCTCCACCCTGGTCAAGTTCGATTACGACGCCGCCAGCGGAATCCTGACGCCCAAGCAGACCATTTCCAGCCTGCCCAGCGGCTTCCAAGGCACGGATTACACCTCCGAGGTGATGGTCTCGGCCAGCGGGAGATTTGTGTATGCCGCCAACCGCCTGCACGACGGCATCTCCCTCTTCTCCGTCGGCCCGTCGGGCGAGTTGACGTATGTCGCCGAGGAATGGACGCGAGGCGATTACCCGCGCAGCTTCAATATCGATCCCACGGGCAACTATTTCTACTCGTGCAACCAGAGAGGCGATGCGATCGCCACGTTCCGCATCGATCCGCGCACCGGCCGCCTGTCCTTCACCGGCCAGTACACGGGCATCGGCACTCCGTCGAGCATCGTTTTCCTGGACTTGCGGTAGCGCCACCTGGCAGCTGGCGCCTCACTCCGCGCGCAAACTCGCGACCGGATCGATACCGGCAGCCTGCACGGCCGGAAAACTGCTCGCCGCCAATGCCACTACGGCGAGCACAACTCCCACCGCCAGCAAGGTCGCCGGATCGGCCGGCCGCAACTCGAAGAGGAGACCGGCGTACACGCGGCTGGCCGCTGCCGATAGCGGCAGTCCTAGCAGCAGGCCCGTCATCAGAACCTGGAAGCTCTGGCGGAATACCAGCGCCCGCACTCCCCGGGTATCCGCACCCAACGCCACGCGAATGCCGATTTCGCGGGCGCGTTGCGACACGGTGTACATCGTGACCCCGTAGATCCCGGTCGCCGCCAGCAACAGCGCCGCCGCCGCGAATACCGCGACCGTGAACATAGTAGTGCGTGGTTGTCCGAGCCTGTCCGCAAGCGCCTCTTCCAACAGTTGCGTCTCGGCCACCGCCTGTTCCGGATCGGCGGCCTGGACTTCCCTGCGAATCGCCGGCATGGCCGCGGCCGGACCGTTGGTGCGAACCAGCAGATGCGCCACCAGCCAGGGCCGCTGCGCCAACGGCAGGTACATGGTCGGCTCGGCTTCCACCTGCGTGATCGCGGAGCGGACGTCGCGCACCAGCCCCACAATCTCGCAGCGGGGTGCCCCCTGGGCCCGGTCGGTGGAATACGTCACGTGCTTTCCGACCGGGTCCTGGCCTGGGAAGAACCTCTTCGCGAAAGTCTCGTTCACCATCATCACGCGCGCCGACGTGGCGGAATCGCGGTCGCCGAACGTCCGGCCGCGAAGCAATGAGATGCCCGGCGTGTTGAAGTATCCGGGGCTCACGCTGCGGCCGAGCGCGCCCGGATTTCGAGGCCCTAGGTCCGGGGCGCCTTCCACCTGCACCATGTAGCCCAGCCCGTGCTGCGCCAGGTCGATGCGCGAGGTGATCGCGGCATCGGCCACGCCCGGCAAGGCGCTCACGCGCCGCAGCACCTCGTCATAGAAGCGGCCGCGCGCCTCCCAGGTCTGGTAACGGTCGGGCATCAGGTCGAGGTGTACGATGGTGACATTCTCCGCGCGAAGGCCCGTCCGTTCCGTGCTCATGCGGACGAAGCTCTGCGCTAGAAGCGCCGCCGCCATCAGCAGCATCAGGCACAAGGCCACCTCGCCGGCCACAATCGCCTCGCGGAACCGGATGCTCCAGGCCGAAGCGGAAACCGCGCGCCCGCCGGCGTGCAGCGCGCCTTCCAACTCGCCGCGTATCAGCAGAAACACCGGCGCCAACCCCACGGCGATTCCCACCGCGGCCGTCACTCCGAACGTGGCCGCGATCACCCGCAGATCCAGATGCGCGTCCGGAATGCGCGACATCGTCCGGCGGATAGTGGCTGCCAGCAATCGCATGCTCCAGAGAGCCACTGGCAGTGAGGCCGCACCGCCGCACAGGGAAAACAGGAAGCCTTCGGCGATCAACTGCCGCGCGATGCGCACGCGGCTCGCGCCCAGCGCCATCCGCACGGCAACTTCGCGGCTGCGCGCCGCCGCCCGCGCCAATACCAGGTTAGCCACATTGGCGCACGCAATCGTCAACAGGCACGCGACCGCGCCCATAGCATCAGCAGCGGCCGGCGCACATTGGCGTACACGTCGCGCTCCAGCAGGTCCGCGTACACCGGGTGCGCCACGTCGCTGTTGCCGCGGTTGTCCCTGCGGTATCCATCGTCGATGGCGCCGGAGCTTCGCCTGCGCCTGCCGCAGCGGGATATCCCCGCGCAGGCGTCCGACAATGGTCAGGTACTGCGCGCCGAGCCGGACGCTCTCCGGCGCGAATGTCCGGGTGTCGACGATGCGGGTCCTCCAGATGTCCACCGGCACGTTGTGAAACTGAAAACCCGGCGGAAGCACGCCGACGATGGTGAACTCGTCGGCGTCCACGCGAATAGCGCGGCCCAATACGTTCGGATCCGCGTGATATCGCCTGCGCCAGTAGCTATCGCTCAGCAGGGCGACCGGCGGCGCCCCGTAGCGGTCTTCCTCGGGCAAAAAGCCGCGCCCCAGCGCCGGTGCAGCCCCCAGCACGGAGAAGAAATTCGCCGAGACGCGCCCTCCTTCCAGGCGTTCGGGCGCGTCTCCGTCGGAGTAATTGACGATTTCGTCGTCATAGGCAGCCAAGTCGCCGAATTCGCGGGATCGCTCCCGGAAATACTGGAATCGCGGATAGGAGAAGGAGTAAAAGGTAGCCTCGCCGGGCTCTCCGCTCCAGGCCATGATCAGCCGCTTCGGATCGTGGTAGGGGAGCGGGTGGAGCAACGCCGCGTCGATCACCGAGTAGATCGCGGAGTTGGCGCCGATGCCCAGCGCCAGCGTCGCCACGGCCGCCACGGTGAATGCGGGCGATTGCCGCAACTGGCGAGCTGCATGGCGCAGGTCGGCCAGCGTGTCTTCGAGCAGGCGCCAGCGCCACACGTCGCTGCCCCTCTCCTGAGTGGCCGTGACATTGCCGAACTTCCGCCGCGCGGCGCGAACGGCCTCGTCGCGCGACAGGCCCGCCTGCACCAGCTCGTCGACCTTCTCCGCGAGGTGTTGCGCGACCTCCGCGGAAAGATCCTGGGCGGCCCGGCGGCGCCACATCATGATTCCGCCGGCGCCAGGATGCGCCGGATGCCTTCCATCATCTGCTCGAAGCTGGACAGCTCTTCTTGCAGGTGCTTGCGGCCCGCGGGCGTGATGGTGTAACTGCGAACGCGCCGGTTGGTGGAAGAGGTGACCCATTCGGCCCTCACCCAACCCTGCTTCAGCATCCGTTGGAGCCTGGATAGAGCGACCCCTCTTCCACCAGCAGCATGCCGTTCGAGCCGAGCTTGATTTCCTGGCTCAGGGCATAATTGTGCCAAGCCTTCAGTTCTCGGTTGGAATCCGCTCGATTTGGTCGATCACGATTCTGTCCAATGGCGTCTTCCGTAGCGTCCAACTTCAGTCCGAGTTGGTCCTGGATGGCATCGAACAGATCAATGGCGGCCGGATCGGCGGCTTCAGGTGCACCCGGGCCGGCGCTGGGGGGACGGTCCGTCAGTGTCCAGGTAAGGCTGAAATTGTAGGCGCTCTGGAGGCCAGTCTGGTCCATGATCGGCAGGTCGAACCAATCGCGCGACACCCAGCGGGGAAGGTTCCGCGCCAGGTCCGCCATGGTCGTCTTCTGGTTCCGGCATGTGATTTGCATGCCCTCCCGGCTGCACGTGGACTTGACCGGGCTGTCAGCGGACGCCTCCTGAAGTTTCGGCCCGTTCCTGGCCACCACCCGCGCGTAGACCGGCACGGGCTTCTGCTCATGGTGGAGCGCTAGCTTGAATCGCTCCGCCAGCAGGCCTTGCAGCATCAGTCACAGGGTGTCAGCAGTCGTGCCCGGCCCAATTTTGGCGACGATGTCGAAGCCGTCGGTATCCAGCCAGCCAGGTCCCGTGACCCGGTCGTTGGGCGCCTGGTAACCGAGGGCAATGATCGCTTTCATCGGCATGTTATACATCGTGAGCCTGTCGCCCGTGGTATTTCCCGAGGCACGCTCCCCGGAAGTGTTCTTCTTGACCGACGCCACCTCAAAAGCCGGCGCGCTTGTGTTGGCTTGGCTGTAGCTTAGGCCGGAAAAAAACACGCCAAGGCCGGGCGATCGCGAATATTCGTACCATGTTCCGAATCTCCCAAAAACCTGAAGATGTAAGGCCCGATTCACGCTTCATTCGGCACGAACGATGTCGCCAGGCTGAATCCGGAGCACACGGCTGGCCGGCTGCGCTGCCGCAGCGATCGCCGCGATCGTCACGATGGCGGAACTCAGGCCCAGCGTCGGCACAGACCACGGCGAGAAGCCGTGCACATGCGACGCTATGAAGAGCGCACCGGGAAATGCAATGGCCAACCCGAGGGCCAACCCACCGGCGGCCAGCTTCAGGCCGCTCGCCAGAACGGACCCCATAATCTGGCGAGGAGCCGCCCCCAGCGCCAGCCGTATGGCGAATTCCTTGGATCGTCGCGCGAACAGTGCGGTGGTGATTCCATGCAATCCCGCGATGGTGAGCAGCAGCGCCAGGAGGCCAAGACCATAGAACACCTGCATAGCCATACGTTCCACGAACAGGGAGTCCTGATAATGCTGCCACAGGTCTTGGAGGACAACACCGTCGATCCCGGTTGGGCCGCGGCCAGTTCGCTGCGCAGCGTCGCCAGATAGGCGCCCGGATTCCTGTCGACTTCGACCGCGAACGTAGCGTCACCCGCGGAGCGCGCGGCCGTGAGGGTGATAGCGCGCGGCTCGGGCGGATCGTAAACCGAGTTCCACTTGGCATCCTGAAACACACCTACGATTTGCCGGACGCTGCCGTCGAGGCGAATCTCGCGCCCCACTGCGTTGCCGGCCGGATCGAGCTGTCGGGCCAGGGTGGCGTTTACCAGAACCGCGTGCGGATCGGCAGCCTGCAGGTCGCGGCCGGAAAGAATCCGCACACCGAGAGCGGAGAGGAAGGCCGGTCCGGCGGAACCTCCCTTGACTACGCGCGGTTCCTGCCCGGGCGACTCCAGCCGGAGCGTGGCGCCCGCCATTCCCGATAGCGGAACACTCCGGCCATAGGTCACGCGGCGAACACCGGCGATGCGTGCCAAACGCTCCCGAACCGCCTCACAATCCACCTGAAGCAGGCTCCCGTCCTCTGCCGTAGCCACCAGCCTCGCCATGGCGACGGGGCGTCTATCCGCCTAGAATGTCAAGGGGTCCTTTTGTCCGATTTCTTCTCTCTCAGCCGGCTGGATGGAAGACATCGCCGTAAGAATGCGGCTCGCCACATACCCCACTACGAACAACACCACGTTGCCGATGGCGCCGATCATGTAATCGTGCCAGGGAAAATTGAAACGGCCGAGATTCAAAATGCGCTTCTCGCCCAGTGTCAGGGTCGCCCAGCCGGTGAACGCAATGCACGCCGCAATCCCCACGTACACGCCCCGGCGGTTCGCCCCCGGACCCAGGAACGCCAGCAGAAAGAGCCCTGCCAGCCCGCCGCTCACGATGGCCGATGCCGAAAACCACAGCGACAGCGCCCCCGTCTGCGTATGCGATAGGACCAGCGCCGTCGCAATGCACAGCAGGCCGCACACCGTCACGATGCACTTCGCCACCTGCAGTCGCCGCCGGTCGGTGGATTCGGGCCGCACCAGCCGGTAGATGTCCCCCACTCCCACCGAAGAGAACGCGTTCAAATCGCTCGAGAGCGCGCACATCGCCGAGCCCATCAGGGCGGCCATCACCAGCCCCGAAACGCCCGGCGGCAGGTGCGTGCTGAGAAAGTGCGGGAAGACCTGGTCGCCCTTGGTGATGTAGGCCGGCAGCTTTTCGCCAGTCAGCCGGTAGAAGGTCCACGTGCACGTGCCGATCAGCATGAACAGCGTCCACACCGGCACCGCCAGCAGCGTGCCCATCGCTACACCGCGCACCGCATCGCGGTCCGACTTGGCCGAGAGGTAGCGCTGCACCAGCGTCTGGTCCGTGGTATACCGTTGCAGGTACCAGAAGAAGCCGTAGATGATCAGCACCCACACGGTGGGCTGCGAAAGATCGAAGGCCGTGCTGCCGAAGGCGATCTTGTGGTTCTGCATCGCTACCGCGAACACCGCCCTCGGGCCGCCGGGCGGCAGGAACAGAAGGTAGCCCAGGCAGATGAAGATCCCGGTCCAGATGACGATGCCTTGCATCACGTCGGTCCACACCACGGCTTCGAACCCGCCCTTCAAGGTGTAGATCATGGTGAGCAGGCCGGAGATGAGAATCACCTGGTCCATGTTCCAGCCCGTCATGCTGTTGATGGTGAGGGCGAGCAGGTAGAAGACCAGTCCCATTTTGGAAAAGTGGGCCAGCGTGAACGCCACCGAGGCATAAATGCGGGTGGGCCGGCCGAAGCGCTTGCCAAAATATTCGAAGGCGCTCATCCCCACCGTATGGCGATAAAAGGGAATGATCACCGTGCCCACCAGCGCCAGCACGACGACCAGCAGCAGCGGAGGAATCAGCAGTGACCAATCCTTGGCGTACGCCGCGCCGGGAAACGCGATGAACGTCACGCTGGTGATCATGGCGGTGAGGAACGACATCCCCACGGCCCAGAATGGCACCGAGCGCTTGGCGGTGAAATACCGCTCGGTCGAAGTCTGGCGGCGCGAGAATCGCAGCCCGACGCCGGTCAACCCGAGGACGTAGACGCAGATCACCGCGACGTCCAGCCAGCGCACGTGGGCCATTGAGGCATTGTGGCACACTTGGCCCCATTCTTCCTCCGTTCTCGCGTTATGGGCGAAGGAGTTTATAAAACGTATGCGTGCTCAAAATCTCATCGGCACAGCGTTGCTGGTATTCGGCCTCTGCTGCGCTCTTGCGGCGCAGCCGCAGTGCTCAATCCAAAACGCAGCCGGGGTCTGGGCGTACACCGCCATGGGATGGTCGATCTCGGCGGGCGAGTCTTCGCCAGCCCCCCTGACCATGAGCGGGTGCGCGGCGGGTGGGCCAACAAGCCCGGCTAAGGGGCCGACTGGCAGTCGGCCCGCAGACTGCCCACAACTAAAAACGGAGGAAAAGCAACGCCAGGAGCAAATTCCAGTATGCGAAGTATTCGCCGGTTGGTCTGATCAATTCAGGATACATGTTTGAAGAGATCGGCAGCTCAGCCAATAGAGAATAGATGGCGAAGACGAACCCGGCCGCCAAAAAAAGTCTGAGAATCGAACGCGCTGGGGCGACATTATGTTTAGGCCATGTTGAAAGCCAGTTTGGTGACCCTGGGGGAAGGTTCCGCCCGAAGCCGTCGAGAGCAGCGGTACGAAATCCTCGACAAGATCGGCACAGGCGGGATGGGGGTGGTCTACCGCGCCACGGACCACGCCCTGAATCGGACCGTCGCTATCAAGATGCTGCATCCAAACCTGATATCCGACGAGCCCAGCCTCGGGCGCTTGAAGCAAGAGGTCGTCATGGCTTCGAAGGTGAGTCACCGCAGTGTGGTCCGGGTGCACGATCTCGCGGAAGTGGACGGCAGGCCAACCATCGTCATGGATTGGGTGGACGGTGAGACCGTTGCCACGCTCATCAATCGCGTCCATCGTCTCCGTCCTTCCCTGGTATGCGACCTGGCTGCGCAGATTTGCGAGGGGCTGGAGGCGGTACATGCCGCCGGCATTGTCCATCGTGACATCAAACCGGGTAACCTTCTCATCAGACGGGACGGCGGGGATATCCTGATCTCGGATTTTGGCCTGGCTCACTGTGGCGGGGACTCGACGACCCTAAGCGGTGCGGGAGAGTTTCGCGGGACAGCTCGCTACGCCGCGCCCGAACATGCCGCCGGCATGCCGGCCGACTCCCGGTCGGATATCTTTTCGGTGGGGATGGTGCTCCTCGAGATGCTCACGGGAACTGTCGATTTGGCGGCTCTCGATGGACTGCGGGAAGAATTGATGCGCGCGCAGACCGGCAGATACGTCCGATCCGGTGAATTGCGCAAGCTCATGGTGCTCAGGCTGGCAATCGAACGGTGTATTCAGTTGGACCGCAAGGAGCGGTATGCCAGTGTCCAGGAGATCAGCGCAGATCTGAGAAGGGCGGATCGCCCACCAAAAGCGATCGAACCCGGACCTTCGGAACTTCCGGAACCCAAGCGATTCTGGATTCTCCATTCCCGGCCCGCGCTTTGGATTGCGGCCTTTGCTGTACTCCTGTTGCCGGCATTGTTTTTGGGAATCAAGGGACGATTGGCCACTCACCTGAAGCCTCCTTCCCAGTTCTCCACGGCCAATGGCCTGTATACCAACGCCTTGAGTCTTATCACTCCGCAGAGCGATGAACGGGATTTGCGGAGAGCCGTAACCCTGTTGGCCGAGGTTCTGGCTGTCCAGCCGCACCACACGCCTGCAGCTAACGCTCAATTGCGGACTCTCGTCAGGCTATACGAAATGACCTCGGACTTGCGGTGGCTTACTGCTGCCCGAGCGGCGCTGACCAATGGAGAGGCCGCCGGGCTCAGGAAAGAAGAGCTGCAGTTATTCAAGGCCAGAATCGACCTCAATGCAGGTTTGTACCAGGATGTGATCGGCAGCATCCAGAATCTCCTTAAGTCGCCGGACGATGTTACCCGCCTGAGTGCCAGCCGCCTGCTTGGGAGAGCCCTGGAGGCCACCGGCCAATTGCAGGCGGCAGCGAGTTACTATCGATCGGCTGTCGCTTTAAGCCCCGACTCGTGGCTGTGCCACAATGACCTGGGATCTATCGCCCTGCGCCTGGGACACCTGGTTGAAGCTCGCGCGGAATTCGGTCGAGTGATCGAATTGAACCCAACTTCTCCCTCGGGCTATTCGAACCTGGCGGTTGTCCTGCTACACAGCGGCGACTTCCAGGGCGCGCGGCGCCACTTCGAAACCGCCCTGGAACGGCAACCATCGGCGGAGACATACTACAATCTGGGAGCGGTATCTTATTATTCTCACGAATACGCAACCGCGGTGCCGTTCTTCCAGTCTGCGATCGATATGCGTCCGACCTCGCCGCGCTATGTTTTGGGCCTTGCCGATACTCTCCGGCTTTCGGGACAGCGGGACCGAGCCCGGACGGAGTACCTGCACGCGCTTACACTCCTGGATGGTGACGCGAAGAAGGGGCCACTAACAATCGAGGAACAGTGTCAACGGGCGCGCTGCCTGGCTGGATTGGGTGACCGGCCGGCTGCCAAGTCGGCATTGCAAGCTGCCATGGGAAACAACGCAGGAGACCACATAGTGCTTTACACGAGCGCCGTATTGGCCGCCATGGAAGGTCTTTCGTCGGCTGCCAGAGATCGGGCTGCAAAGGCTATAGCGGCGGGTTATCCGCGGGCCCTCGTCAGGATGGATCCGGATTTATCGTCCATATATCCGGCGTCGCAGCACCTTGAGGGCAAGTGAAAGGCACTGGCTCGGCAAAATACGCCATACGTCCCTGTATTGTACGTGAGGCGGGTTGAGCCATAGCCAATCCGCCATCGTGATACCATTCTCCACTGTTATGAAACTCTCTCCGGTGCTATTACTAATAACCATGTCCGTCGTTTCCTCCGCCCAGAACAAGCCGCGAGCCCGCGATCTCGGCGTTCCCTTCGAAGGCGCTCCCGGACCTCTGAACGCCATCGTCGACGTCCCCGGCGTCGAGGTCGGCCACAAAACGCTCATCTCGGGCGATGGCAAACTGCAAGTGGGAGCCGGCCCCGTGCGCACCGGCGTCACCGCCGTGTGGCCCCGCGGCAAGCAGTCTTCCGACCCGGTCTTTGGCGGTTTCTTCTCCCAGAATGGCAATGGCGACATGACCGGCACGCACTGGATCGAGGAGTCCGGCTTTCTCGATGGTCCCGTGCTGATCACCAATACCCACAGCGTCGGCGTGGTGCGCGACGCCTATCTCGCCTGGCTGGTCAAAAACAAACGGCAGCCCGGCACCAACGTCTTCGACGGCGGCTTCTACACCTATCCGATCGTTGCCGAAACCTACGATGGCTTTCTGAACGACATCAACGGATTTCACGTCAAGCCCGACGACGTGGCCGCCGCGCTTGAATCCGCCTCTACCGGCCGCGTGCCGGAAGGCAACGTGGGCGGTGGCACCGGCATGGTCTGCTATGGATTCAAGGGCGGCATCGGAACCTCGTCCCGCAAGCTCGCCGGCGGATACACGGTCGGCGTTCTCGTTCAGTGCAATTGCGGAAGCCGCCGGCAGTTGCGCATCGGTGGCCTCCCCGTCGGCCAGGAGATCGCCGACAACCTGCCAGTGGCCGGCGTGCCGCATGCCTTCCGCGACGATACCGGCTCCATCATCATCGTGGTCGCCACTGACGCCCCGCTGCTCCCCCACCAGACCAAGCGTCTCGCGCGCCGCGCCACCATGGGGCTCGCGCGCACCGGTTCCACTTCCGGCAACGGCTCGGGCGATATCTTCATCGCCTTCTCAACGGCCAACCCGCACGCCGCGGCCGCCCAGGCTCCCGTGAATGTCTCCATGCTCCCCAACGACGCGATTAATGGCGTCTTCGAAGCCGCCGTCGAAGCCACCGAAGAGGCCATCGTCAACGCCATGGTCGGCGCGGAAACCATGACCGGCATCGACGGCCACAAAGTCTCCGCCCTGCCTCACGACCGCCTGCGCGAGGTGTTGAAGAAGTACGGCCGGCTGGTTCAGTAGCGCGTCCCCGCACTCTAAGCTATCCTGGCGCAAGCGATGTCTTTGGCTCCCTCAGCCCGCCTCGGCCCCTACGAAATCCTCGCCCGCCTTGGCGCGGGTGGCATGGGCGAGGTCTATCGCGCCCGCGACACCCGCCTGGGCCGCGACGTGGCCATCAAGATCCTTCCCGCCGATCTTTCCGGCGACCCCAGCCGCCGCGCGCGTTTCGAGCAGGAAGCTCGCGCCCTCGCCGCCCTGAACCACCCCAACATCCTCGGCCTTTACGACATCGGAACCGAAGACGGCATCGACTACATGGTCACCGAGTTTGTCGCCGGCGAAACCCTCGCCGCCCTGATCGAGCGCGGCCCCATCCCCACCCGCAAGCTGCTCGACATCGCCGTCCAGATCGCCGACGGCATGGCCGCCGCGCACACCGCCCGCATCACCCACCGCGATCTCAAGCCGCTCAACATCATGATCGACCGCGACACCCGCGTGAAGATCCTCGACTTCGGCCTCGCCAAGCAAGCCGCTCCCGCCTCCACCGCCCCCGACGAAACCGTCACTGCCGCCCAAACCCAGCCTGGCACGATCCTTGGCACGGTCAACTACATGAGCCCCGAGCAGGTCCGCGGACAGCCCACCGATCACCGCTCCGACCAGTTCTCCTTCGGCCTGGTCCTCTACGAAATGGGCGCCGGCCGCAAGCCCTTCGACAGGCCGGATTCCGTCCAGACCATGTCGGCCATCCTCACCGACGAGCCGCCGATCGATCGCAGCATTCCCGCGCCATTGCGTTGGGCCATCGACCGGTGCCTGGCCAAAGACCCCGCTGGCCGCTACGAATCCTCGCGCGACCTGTTCCACGAACTGCGCAGCCTGCGCGACCATCTCTCCGAAAC
>Ga0209517_10002896_pt1 | contig 23647 bp, 13 predicted proteins | sample PeaSoiMetSII2010_FD_187695 | JGI IMG/M metagenome (GOLD analysis project Ga0209517, IMG submission 187695) | Peat soil microbial communities from Weissenstadt, Germany - SII-2010 (SPAdes) (version 2) | ecosystem: Environmental > Terrestrial > Soil > Wetlands > Peat | place: Germany... | reverse complement strand
ACGGTTTCCTTCCTTCTGGTCGTAGGAACAGAGGATTCGTTCACGCAAGTCCAAGGATATGGTTCGCATGAACGAATTCTACCAAACCCGGAACCACATGGCTACAGTTTTATTTAAAATGCTCTAGCTGTTGATTCATGGTTTCTTGACGCGAACCAATGTCTCTTTCAAATCTTCTTTTGGTGGTAGCCCTGGAATGTGTCGTAATAGGCTCGCATAAACTTCATCCATTAAAGCGCATGTGTCGCCGATCACCTCTGGCGGGGGAATATAATCAATCCACATGCGATATAGTGTCAGAGTCTTCCCACCTGTCTCAGTCTGCTGAATTGCCACCACTCCCCCGCTATCTGCTGATGAATAATCAAATTGTCGGAGGATGCGTGTGTCTGACGGAGCAATCGGCTGAGAAACAGAATAACGAACCCTCTGAGTTGCCGGAACATCATGCAAGGCAGCCTCAATAGCTGCGTTTGATGGCAGATGCTGAAGACGAGCGGTCCGGTATACGCCATTAAAACTGTCGCAGCCAGTCATGACGAAACACGTAAAGATTCCTGCTCCTATAACTTGGAGAATCTGTTTGCTCACGACGCGTCTGCCTTCCCCAATTCGGCTACCAAATCTTCCACCACCCAGTTTGTCCGCACAGCTTGCAACGCATCCGCGGCAGCACCGTGTTGCCAGACGGCGTACCGGAGGGTTTTGCCGACATCGGCCTGCAACACCGGCTGCGCGAGCCAGCCGGCAATGAAACCTGCCAACACGTCGCCGCTGCCACCCTGGGCGAGATACGGGTTGCCGGATGAATTCACAAAGATTTCGCCCGTGCTCCGGCCCACGAGCGTTTGATGCCCTTTCAGCACGACCCAACAATTGCCAAAGCGTGTCGAAATTTCCCGCAACGTCCGCGGACGGTTTGCCTGCACTTCGCTTGAAGTTGTGCCCAACAGCCGCGCCGCTTCGCCGGGATGCGGTGTGATGACGCGAATGGTGTTCTTCAGGGCAGTGTTTGGCTCAAGCCAGGCGAGTGCGCTGGCGTCCGCAATCACCGGCAGTTTCGAGTCGCGCCATAATTTCTGAGTCGGCATTTTCATTGCCCCGGTCATTTCCGGCGCGGCCAGACCCGGCCCGATCAAAATGGCACTGGTTGATTCCGGCAATTTTGTTTCCGGTTTCCAAATGTTAACCATCACGGCCTGCAACTGCTCCGCCACGGGACGGTAGGTGATTTCTTGTGTGAACAGCGTGATCAGCCCCGGTTGCGCACGCTGTGCGCCGCGTGCGGCCAAAACCGCCGCGCCATGAAAACCGAAACTGCCCGCGATAATTGCCAGATGCCCGAACGAACCTTTGTGGCTGGCGGCACTTCGGCGCGGTGGAAAACCGGCGAAATCGCCCGGCAACGTCCAGTTCAACTCGCCCTGACGCGGACAGGGAATCAAACCGACGTCTTCGGCCACTTCCAGCCGGCCGACAAACGGCCAGGCATTTTGCTGGAGCATTCCGATTTTGGGAGCGCCCACCGTCAGCGTCACCGCCGCTTCAATCGCCGCCCCTTGCGGCTGACCGGTGTCCGCGTTCAAGCCGGACGGCACGTCCACAGCAAGAACCGGAATTTGGGATTCATTGACCGCCGCGATAAACTTTTTCCAGCCGTCGTCGAGCGGGCGGCTCAACCCGATGCCAAAGAGGCCGTCAATCGCGAGCGCAGGCCGGGAACGCAGGGCGACTTCGAGTTTTGGCAGATCATTCTCCGGCACGCCGACGTTAAACGTTTCAACGCGCCGGTCGTGCAATTGTTCAAGGGCCGCACGGGCGTCGTCGCCGTTGTGGCCCTTGCCGCCGAGAATTAAAATGGTGTCACCTGAATGGGTCATTCGCACTGCGAGTTGGGCGATTTTATCTCCAACGCGGCGGATGACCTCGGCTTCGGTCTGGCCGGTGGCCCAAGTGGCCTTTTCCCACTCCCGCATCCGGGCAATATTGACGACTGGAACCGGCATGGCATCTATTTATGATTTACGATTCAAGCTTGATGATGTTTTTTCAAGCGCGCACGCGGCCAATCATAAATCATCAATCATAAATCATAAATGAAATTGTCACCCAATCGTCACACGGTTGTCACAGATTTGAAATTGTGTGGCGGCGGCAATTTAAGGCATGATGTGAGAGCAAAGGTGAAGCCTAAGATACTAGTGGTGGACGACGAACCGGAAGCCGTCGAGCTTGTGGAATTCAACCTCAAGCAGGCCGGTTATGCGGTCAGCACAGCCGTGGACGGCGCGGAGGCGCTGAAAAAGGCGCGCGCGCAGCCGCCGGACCTCATCGTGCTCGATGTGATGCTCCCGGAAATGGACGGCTTCGAGATTTGCAAAACGCTGCGGCTGGAACCCGTCACTGCACGCGTGCCGGTCATCATGCTGACCGCCAAGGCGGCGGAAATTGACCGTGTGCTCGGCCTCGAACTCGGCGCCGACGATTACCTGACCAAGCCGTTCAGCCCGCGGGAACTGCTGCTGCGCATCAAAAAAATCCTGTCGCGCGGGCAGAATGGCGAAAAGCCGAATGACCAGATGCGCTTCGGCGATTTGTTGATTGACCTGCCGCGGCACGTGGCCAGTTGGAAGGGCAAGGCCATCGAATTGACGGCCACCGAATTCAAACTCCTGGTCGTGCTCGCCCAGCGCGCCGGGCGCGTGCAATCGCGCGACCACCTGCTGCGCGACGTGTGGGAATACGACAGCCTCATTGACACGCGTACGGTGGACACCCACATGCGCCGTCTTCGCGAAAAGCTCGGCCCGGCGGCGAAGCATCTGGACACCGTGCGCGGAGTCGGCTATCGGTTTGTGGAGTGAGCGGGAAACATTCAACATTCAACATTCAACGCCCAACGTTCAACGGTTGCCGGACACTCGTTATCGGATCTTGGAAGTTAAAGGTTGAATGTCGGGCGTTGTTCAACTTTCAGCTTTTCTTCGCATGTGGTCGCTTCTGACCATTCTGGCCGTGGCCGTGGCCGCGGGCATTCATTTCTGGTGGCGGCAGAAATTCCGGCACCAGCAACGACAATTGCAGGCCGACATGGAGGATTTTCAGCGACGGGAGCAGCAGACCGCGGTTGACGCCAGGGCGCAACAACAGGTCCTGTTCAACAGCATGTTGGAGGGACTGCTGTTGCTCGATCGCAACCGCCGGATTTATCTCGCCAACCGCGCCTTTAAAAATTTGTTCGGCCTGAAAACCGAGCTGCGCGGCAAAACCATCATGGAAGCGCTGCGCGTGCATGAGCTGGCCGCCCTCGTTGAACGGGTCGAGCGCGATGGCCAGGTCTTCGACTACGAACTGAAGCTACCGGAACTGAGCGAGCGGTGGCTCCAGGTCAACGCCGCTGCCATTTCCAATTCCGCCGGTGAGCGTGAAGGCACCATCCTCGTTTTTCACGACCTGACCCGGCTCAAACAACTGGAACGCACCCGCGAGGAGTTCGTGGCCAATGTCAGCCACGAATTGCGCACGCCGCTGTCGCTTATCAAAGGCTACGTCGAAACGCTGCTGGACGGCGCGCGCAACAATCCCGAAGTCGTGGAACGGTTTCTCAAAATCATCGAGCGCAACACGCAAAGGCTCGATTTGCTCATTCAGGATTTGCTCACGATCTCTGCGTTGGAATCGGGCCGGGTCAAACTGAACCTGCAACCGGTGGAATTGCGTCCGCTGGTGGAAAAGGTTTTTACCGATTTAAAGACGCGTGCCGAGGAGAAAGACGTAAAACTGGTCAACCAATTGAACGACTTGACCGCCCTGGTGGATGCGCACCGTCTCGAACAGGTGTTCGCCAATCTCGTGGACAACGCGATCAAATACGGCCGCGCCCAGGGCACGGTGACCGTGGGCGGACGAAAAACCGACGCCGGCAAAATCGAGGTTTTTGTGCAGGACGACGGGCCGGGCATTCCGCCCGAGGCACTCGACCGCGTGTTCGAACGGTTCTACCGTGTGGACAAAGCACGTTCGCGCGAACAGGGCGGCACCGGTCTGGGGCTTTCGATTGTAAAGCACATCGTTCAAAATCACGATGGTGAGGTCTGGGCGAAGAGCGAGCCGGGCAAGGGCGCGGCGTTCTTCTTCACGTTGCCGAGGGGAGCCGGGTAAGCCCACGTCCGTCACCTCATCCGTTGTGTTGCCCGGGTCAGGGCCGGCGGAGGTTGCAAGACCGTGGCTTCCGGCAGGCAATTCATTTAATGATACCTCAGCGCGTGCCTTCGCTGTACCGGATGTTGAAGCGCTGCTGCGCAATCACAGTTGTTCTTCTGTCAAATAAATGATGGCTTGCAGCGGAGCGCGGATGTTGTCGGAGTGCAGCCGCAATTCGCGGCCCAGCTCGTCCACGACCTGGTTGAGCAGATAGGCCAGCAGTAACACACGCAATTTTCCCTCGTCGCGGGGAAGCAGTTCGGATTTTTCGAGGCCGCGGAAATAGGCTTGCAAATACTCGCGGCTCACCGTCACGTTCCAATGCCGAATCCACGGCTCGAACCGTGTCAGGTTTTCGCGGGAGATGACGCCCAAATCCACCTGCTGGTGAAAGCCGGCATACGCCGCGTGGTGGAACGAGCGCAACATCCGCGCCACGTCACGCAACGGCGAGCGTTTGATGCGCCGTTCGCTGATCGGTTTGGTCGCATCGCCTTCAAAATCCAGAAAGACAAAATCGCGTCCCGTCCAGAGCATCTGGCCCAGGTGCAAATCGCCATGGATACGGATGCGCCGGGCCTCAAAAGTTTGTTCGATCAGCCGGCGGTAACGCTGGAGAATCGCGGGTTCCAAATCGGCGACTTGCTGGGCGACCGGCGCCAGCTCCGGCGGCAGGGATTTGATCTGCTTGCGGAGCAACCGCAGATTTTGCACCGCCAAAAAGCGCATCGCCTGGAAGGTGCCGCGCAAGTAGTGCGGCGTCATCGGCTCTGGAAAAAACTCGCCGCCCTCCTCACCGGACGCGAGCGCCAGATGCAATTCAGCGGTCCGCTCGCCCAGCAGCCGTGCGGATTCGAGATAGGTTTCAACGTGTTCCGCAGCCTCGGCGGGCGGATGATGATGCGCCGGCTTGAGCGGGCCGACGGCGGGCGTGACGGACGGGTTGTGGCCTTGCGCGGCGTCGGCGAACACGCGATCGTAATAACGGGTGGTGGCATCCAGGGTGAATTTCCAGCCGTTCTTGGCATGCGGCACGAATCCCTTGGCGACCGCCAGGGTCATGTTGGCCTCGGCGCCGGCGTGGTATTCCAGCGCGCCGAGCAGCTTCGGGCTGTGCGGGAAATTTTTTTCCGTGAGGAAGCGGCTGATTTCCAATTCGGGGTTCACGCCTGACCCGGGCCGGCGAAAAAATTTCAGCACGACTTGGTCACCGAAAATCAACGTGACGTTGCCATCGTCCGTATTGTGGACGGAAGGCTCCGCTGCCGTCAGGCCGTTCAGGACGTCCCGCGACATCGGCAGGCGGATGGCCTCCACCTCGCCTTGCTCGTTGTGGAGGCGCTCGCGGCGGCGAATTAATTCAAACAACGACCGGGCGAACGCCGGTGCGACAAAGGCTTCGTGGACCACGCCGAATTGCGGGTCCTCCGGCAGCGTCAGCGCGGCGATCGCATTTTCGCGGCCCGGCCCGGCGGCGGTGCCGGCGGTAAAGGCCAGCGGAAGCGCTAACAATTCCGCGTTCGCGTCCACGTATTCAATTTGGAGAAACGCCAGAGCGGCGGTGGTTTCATCCGGCAGCGGCACGTTGAAAACCTCCTTGAGTGTCACCAGTTTGATGGTTCCGGCTTTGCCGGAAAACCATGGCCGGGACTTCAGATATTCAGGCAGAAGGGCCTCGAAGAGAGCGCGCGGCTTGCCGGTGAAGAGGTCCTGCCAGTGGGCGGTGACGGCGACGACCGGCAATGGCGCCGGCACGCCGGTTTCCGGCTGTGCCAACTGCGGTTGCAGCCTGGGTTCGAGCGAAAACCAGAAGAAATTGTGCGGGCCGAGCGTAAGAAAATACGGTGCGTCCGTGATGGCGGGAAATTTCGTCCGGCCAAACAGCTCGATGGGCACGAGGGTTTTGAACGCTGACAGATCCAACTCCACCGGCTGGGTGAAGCGCGAAAGATTGGCGACCACGAGGATGGTTTCCCGTTCATGGCGCAGGACGTAGCTCAGGATTTTGTTGTTGTCCGGCTGGAGAAATTCGCATTTGCCCTCGCCGAGCGCGCGCCAGCGTTTGCGCAGCGAAAGGATCCGGCGCATCCACCAGAGCTGCGAATGGGGATTGGCCAGTTGAGTTTCCACGTTGACGGCCTCGTAATGGTAACTGGGGTCGAGGATGATCGGCAGGTAAAGGCTCTGCGGATTGGCGCGCGAGAAGCCGGCGTTTTTGTCCGGACTCCATTGCATCGGCGTGCGCACGCCGTCGCGGTCGCCGAGATAAATGTTTTCACCCAGGCCGATTTCGTCGCCGTAATACAGTACGGGCGTGCCGGGCAGGGAAAGCAGCAGCGCGTTCAGCAATTCGATGCTCTTGCGGTCGTTGTTGAGCAGCGGCGCCAGGCGGCGGCGGATGCCCAGGTTGAGCCGCGCCTGATGCACCTGCGCATACATCCGATACATGTAGTCGCGCTCCTCGTCCGTGACCATCTCCAGCGTCAGCTCGTCGTGATTGCGCAGGAACAGCGCCCACTGGCTGGTTTCGGGAATGGGCGGCGTTTGCTCCAAAATGTCCACAATGGGCAACCGGTCTTCCATGCGCAACGCCATGAACAGCCGCGGCATCAGCGGAAAATGAAACGCCATGTGACACTCGTCGCCGCGACCCTGTCCCAAATAGGTTACTGCGTCCTCCGGCCACTGGTTCGCCTCGGCGAGCAACATGCGGTCGCGGTATTTTTCATCCACGTGCGCCCGCAGTTTTTTGAGGAAGGCATGCGTCTCCGGGAGGTTTTCGCAATCCGTGCCCTCGCGTTCGTAAAGATATGGCACGGCGTCCAGCCGCAAGCCGTCCACGCCGAGGTCGAGCCAGAAATCCACGACCTTGAAGAGAGCCTTGTGGACTTCCGGATTGTCGTAGTTCAGATCAGGCTGGTGCGAAAAGAAACGGTGCCAGAAATACGCCCGGGCCTCGTGGTCCCACGTCCAATTCGAAACTTCCACGTCCTTGAAGATGATGCGCGCGTCCTTGTATTTTTTTTGCGAGTCGCTCCACACGTAAAAATTTCGCCACTGGCTGCCGGGCCGGGCGCGGCGGGCGCGCTGGAACCACGGATGCTGGTCGGACGTGTGGTTCAACACCAGTTCGGTGATGACGCGCAGGCCGCGCTGGTGCGCCTCGCGCAGGAACATTTTGAAATCGCCCAGCGTGCCGAACATCGGATGCACGTTGCAGTAATCGGCGATATCATAGCCGTCGTCCTTGAGCGGTGAGGGATAAAACGGGAGCAGCCAGATGGCGGTGACGCCGAGATCCTTGATGTAATCCAGCTTTTCCGTCAAACCGCGAAAATCACCCGAGCCGTCGCCGTTCGCGTCGAAAAAAGCGCGCACATGCACCTCGTAAATGACGCCGGTTTTGTACCAGAACGGGTCCCGGTCCAAGCCTTCGCGATGGTGATGGGCAGTGCGCATAAGCGTCAAGGTGCTTTCTGAGCCGGGGCCATGTTCGGCGGCAAAGCCACAGCCTGTTCGCGCGTCACTTCACTCAGTTCGCGCAACACTCGCCGGACCACGGTATGGTTGCTCAGATAATACCGCGCGGCGGTGGTGGCGAGTCCCACACACACCGAATAAGCCGTCGGCGGCAAGGCGCGAAAAAGGTCTTCGTCCGTCCAGTCGTCGCCGATGCCCAGAATGAAATCCGGCGTGTGGCCCGACAGCCATTCCAGCGCGGCGGTTCCTTTGTTGACGCCGGAATTGCGCACCTCGATGACTTTGTTGCCTTCAAAAACTTGCACGTCAATGTTCCGCGTAAAACCCGCCAGGTCGTCAAGCAGTTCCTTGGCGCGGAGCGAGGCCTGGTCGGGATCGGCGCGGCGGTAATGCCACGCGAGCGAAAATTCCTTTTCCTCCAGCAACGCGCCCGGCAGGCGGTCCACGAAAAGCTGGAGAATCGGACGCACGCGCTCCTTCCACTCGTTGGTCATGGTTTTCAAAATCGCCCAGTCGGAATTTTTATGCCGCAGCCAGACGCCATGTTCGGCGATCAAGGAAACAGGCAGTTCACCAAACCAGTTTTGGAGCGTGTGGCGCGGCCGGCCACTGACGATGATCACTTCGTTGGCCGGATCGGCACACAGGGCGGTGAGCGTCGCCATCAGTTCCGGGTCCGGTCGGGCGAGCCGGGGTTCCGCCGCGAACGGCACGAGCGTGCCGTCGTAATCCAGCAGCAACGCGCGCCGTGACGCCGTGCGGTATTGTTGAATCAGGTCGCTGTAAATTTTTCCCGTCAGCAATCGGGCGCGGCGGGCCGCCTCGGTTTTCTGCGTGGACAAAAGAACTTGCACAAAATCATCCGCCCAGCGAACCACGTTGTAACGGCGCAGCCGGTCTTGCAGCAGGTGATTGCGCTTGATCTGTTCGTCAACCGGCATTGCCAGAGCCTGCTCCAACGCCTTCGCAAAATCTTCGCGGTGAAACGGGTTGATGATGAGCGCCTCGCCCATTTCCTTGGCAGCGCCGGCCATCTCGCTTAAAATCAAAACGCCCGCGCGGTCGGGACGCGAGGCAATGAATTCCTTTGCCACGAGGTTCATGCCGTCGCGCAACGGCGTGATGAGCGCCACATCGCACAGGCGGTAGAGCGGCACAATTTCGTCGAACGTTAGATGGCGTAACTGATAGACCAGCGGCGTCCAGTGCACGTTGCCGTAATCGCCGACGATGCGGCCCACGGTCTGCTCCAGTTCCAGCTTCATTGCCTGGTAACTGTCCACGCCGATCCGCGACGGCGCGACGGAAATGATGAATACCACCTTGCCATGCCACTGCGGGTTGTTCTTCAAAAACAATTCGTAGCCGCACAACCGGTTGATGAGTCCCTTCGTGTAATCCAGCCGGTCCACGGAAAAAATCACCTTCTGTCCGACGCATTTCTCGCGCAGTTCTGCAACGCGCAACTCCGTTTCCCCGGAACCGGCGGCTTCGGAAAATTTGTCAAATTCCACGCCCATCGGAAACGTGTCCACCTTTACCACGCGGTCACGCAACGTCAGGCTGCCGAGCTGATGTTCGTAACCGGCCGTGCGCAACACCGAGGTCAGAAAATACCGGACGTAATCGTGCGTGTGAAAACCGATCAGGCTGGAGCCGAGCAGGCCTTCGATGATTTCCTCCCGCCACGCACGCGGCAGCATCCGGAAAATTTCCCACGATGGAAACGGGATGTGCAGAAAAAAACCAATCGGCATTTCCGGGAATTTTTCGCGCACCAGTTTCGGCAGCAGCATCAGGTGGTAATCGTGAATCCACAGCAGGTCGTCCGGCTGCAAGGCTTTCACGACCGCCTCGCCGAAAACGCGGTTCACGTTCTGGTATTCCCGCCAGTATTCCTCCTCGTAGCGCGTCAGCGTGGAAAAATAATGGAACAGCGGCCAGAGGGTCTTGTTGCAAAAACCAAGATAAAACCGGTCCATGTTCTCCTCCGGCAAAAAGACCGGGCTGGATTTGAATTGCTGCTCGCCGTAACTTCGCACCGCCGCCACCTGCTCCGGCGGCACGCTCGCGCCCGGCCAGCCCATCCACAAATAATCCGGGCGCTCCACGCCATCCGCGGCCTGGCGTTGCAGATAGCTCCACAATCCGGTGGTCAATCCCCCGGCGCTGGGCCTGAACTCCGGCTTGCCTTCCTTGAAGGACACCGTGAACGGCAAACGATTAGAAACAACCACCAGTCGCATAAATCAATTTTTATCCTGGTGCGTGGCGGCGGTCGGCTCACGGCCACCACACCCGGTCATAAGAGTGAAATCAGTTTCCCAACTTAACACCAACCCGGCAAAATAAAAAATCCCCATCGCCGCGCGCGGGAGTGGACATTTCGGCTTTTTCGCGGAAAAACGGTCGGTTTTCCTGGAGCAGATCGCGACGGAAGGAGATAAGAGCGGGCATGAAAACGGACACCAAAGGAGTCAAGAAGGGTATGGCCTGCACTTTCATTTCGTAAGGATATGGGGGCTGATTTTGTCTTCCATCCGGATAGTGGGGGTGTCCGCGACGTGCCCGCGCCAGATAGTGAGCGAGGGCAAAAATCGTTGAAGATTTCGTTGAAGATTTTCCCGGGACTCCACTAAAACCCTTTATTTACAGGCATTTTAATTGGAGGCGAGGGTCGGAATCGGCCAATTTATCCCGCTGTTGCGCCTTAAATATGCCTTATTTTATTGGCTACTCAAGTATAATCGGCTTAACTCGACTTAACCCTTTTTAACTCCTTTGGTGTCCGTTTTGGTGTCCGCGATATGAGGCCGTGTATGTAGTCGTTAATACGAAACCGGCGTGAGGTAAATGAACCTGCGGTTTCGTCCACAACAGTCTGTCGCCATCGGTGCGACAGGCAACGGTCGGGGCAGAAAAGAGCTAGTCAGAAGCCAGAAATCATTGTCTGCGTTGCCGCAAGCTCAAACAGGCCAACCCCAACCCTGCCAGCACCAGTGTTGCTGGTTCCGGCACCGCCGTGGCGTAGATTGCCATTTGGAAAACATCCCCACGAAGATGCGATGTCCAACTCGAACCGTCAGTGGAGGTATAATAAACACTATTTATTTCCCAATTGCCGCTTTCGGTCGGGAAATTCGCCGCACTCCAGTCATAAGCGCCTTGTGCAACCGGCGTTGCGGCAGTGGCGACTACATAGTAATTGACACCGGGTGAAAGTGTGATGCCCGAAGCAGTATAAATGTAAATGCCGCCGGGCGAAGGGTCAGCAGAGCCGCTAAGACTGCCAAGGTCATTTTGCGGCGCGCCACTAGACGTGCTGTAGATTGAAACTGTAAATCCAATCGGGCTTCCAGATGCCGGGTTCAGCAATAGTTGGATGGAATTAAGGAGATAGCTGTTTGGATCGGCTCCAAGAACATAAAATTGTTGAGCGACCCAAGAATCACTGCCGATGGACGCGCTGTCGGTTGGGGTTTGGCCCAGATTAGAAACATAAAGCGTGCCTTGAGCGTGGATAAACTGCGGCAGTAGCAGCCAAACCATTAAAACAGTGCTTATTTTCTTCATATAAATATCTCCATATAAATTCCTTCCATTATTTGTGACGGTTACTGATACGGACACGACGACCAAGCTCTAAGGAAAGCGGCTGAATCATAAATCCAATCACCGTAATCTGCGATGGTGATCTTGACATGGTTGGTGACGTTGGCAGAAATTGGCGCCTGCGCCGTGAGCAACACGGTCATGCCATCGTACTGAATGTTGAACACTGGAGCCGCCACCGCATACGGAGGTACGGCTGAATAATCAGGATCGTGGTTGTCCACATAATATTGCGCGTTGGTTGGAGAATCATAGCCATAATAGGCGTCGCTCACGCATCCTCCATTAATACTATTAACACTCACCGGTACGTTGGTGGTACCGGGTACAAGCGCAAGGTCGTCGGTTATACTGTTGACCCAGTTTGTACCCACGCGGTTCGTGCTGACAAAAATGGCCATCGGGTCGTTATAGTGGCTTATATATTCGGGATATTCTTCAGAGGCAAAAATGTATTGAAATTGTAACGTAAAAGAGTTGGTTGAAATAATGTCAAACTCGAGCACGGCGGCATCGTGTGTTGGGCCACCGCCAGTAAGATTGTCCAAATCGGTGTCACCAGATTGATGTAGGTTAGAAGGACCATTTTCATAGTTATCAGCTCCTCCCGCTGCTATAAAGCCATCATCGTTATTTGGTCCTACGGCATTGGTGATGTAACCCGAAGCAAGAATGACGCCGCCGTCTATCGGCAAGCCGCAGCCGTTGCCCCCGGCAAAAGTACCCCGCGCCACGTTCGTGCCGGTGTAAGTGGCGTTGGTTACCGTCACCCACGGCGGCACCAACAATTGGGCCAGTTGTTGGGGCGTCGCGTTAGTGCTGACCGTCAAATTCCCGTTCGTCGCCGGTCCCAGCCTGAAAAATCCGAGCGGGCTGCACAAATCCGGCACCACATTGTTGGTATAAACACAGCGCATCACAAAATCCCACTGGATGGGAGCATCCAAATCGGTGGCGTAATACAAATCGTGCGTCAAATTAGTATCGTTCCACGGAGTATTGATTGTCAAATTGGCCGTCCATCCCGTTCCGTCATTGGTAACGCCGTTGATTTGAAGCCAAAGGTCATTCGTGGTAAACACTTGAGGTTGAAAATCTGAAGTAAAGCTATGTACGACGCTTGCGGACTGCGCCAGTGCCTCATAATCCACGTTGGTATCGTCCAAAAGAAAAATCCCATCACCCAAAGGCCACGCCGGAAGGCCGAAGCTTGAAGGCAACGGTGGCCACGGGGATGTACTGGCGGGAGAATGCTGCGCTGACCAAAAGGTTCCGCCATCCGGTAATTCCGACGCGGCCACGGGTGTTGTGGTTTCAATCACTTCTTCCATCACCTCCAAATCCGATAGGGAGCTTGCATCTATGTTCGTGGTGGCTTCTTGGGCGTGACATAAATTCAAGCCAATGACAAATGCCAACCCCAAAAGGATAGTGAAATTCCTAGAAGCACCCCGCGTTTCGATTTTAGTTTTCATTAGCCGATTCTGTTCCAAAATCTACCAGCCTGATTGTTTAATTATTTCTTATCCTAAAGCAAGTGACAAATTCGTTACCTTTGATTTAACAAGTCCCGATGACGTGACTTCACTTTTTCGGGCCACCTGATCGCCTTTCCAAGTCGGCAGGGGGTATGCCGTTGTCGGTGCCTGCCAGATACGCCTTAGCGATTTGCAGGTTGAGCACCGGCTGGCGTTCGGATTGGTTCTTGGCTTCGACAATCTGCCGTGCGGCTTCTTCATTGGCCGTGCGCAGGCTGATGCGTTTGCCGGTGGTGGTGTCCACGCAATAGAACCTGTCTCCCCGAATGCCCCGGCGAGTTAAGCGGTAACGTCTCTTCATAGTTTGCATGCAACCGCGAGAATAAACGAAGCCGGTTCCGAAGAGTTAGCGAGTAGGTGGCGAGTAAACGCCGGTTAACGCTAGTTCTTGCGGAGTAGTAAATGTGGTGTCCGTTTTGGTGTCCGTTGCGGACCCCGCGTCTCCAATGTCCTTGCTGCAAAGTCAGTTGAGACTGGAGGCGAGGGTCGGAATCGAACGGCAAATGCCCGTTATCAAGTAAAAGCTACATTGTTCGCCGAACAATTCCAACAAACTCTTCCATTATTCGGCTTAACCGGTTTTAAGCGTCTACCTGGAGATTTCACTGAAGTTTTTCTGACACCGCAGGTATGGCCTTGACAAAAGAGTTATGCTTACTATAATCTCTTCGAATGCAGTAGGAAGTCTCGGCGCTGGCCGGAGCGGAAACCGGGAAATGACTTTATGGAGCCACCGAAGATTTATTGGAGGCACCGCCTTTGCTGGCGCGTCCGGTTTTGCAGCCTTCAATCCTCAAATGACTGCTTGGGAAGTGTCCGGGAAACGGTTGTGAAATTTCCATCGGCAACTTTGCGGGCGACGCTCCTTCACCCGGCCACCCGAGTCTGGCTGTGAAAGCCTTGCAGCCAATTCGACAATGCGAAAGGCTCTTGCTTGCCTTCGCCTGCGTCTGGCTCGCCGCGTTCACCGCCGGGACGGCTCACTCGCAATTGGTGTTGACTGACCTCGGCGCGAGCGCTCCAACACCCGGGGCAGACGACATTTCCCAATTGCTCACCACCGGAGACACCGCGCCCTATACCGCCAACGGCATCAACTATTACGATAATAACAGCGGCGAAACCATTCCCGGTTCCTCGGGCCAGTCCTTCACCACCGGCAGCAATCCCGAAGGCTACGTGCTCACCAATCTCGTCATAAAATTCGGCGGATGGAACCCCAAGGGCAACGATTTCAACGGAAACCCTCAGGGTTGGAGTATTGAAATCTTCCAACTCACAAATGCCAATTCCTTCGCCTCGCTCGTTTACAGTAACCAGACCTCCGGCGCCGACATCTATCATGGACCCATCGATTGGCTCCAATTCTCCCGTATGGCCGTGCAATTGTCCCCCAACACCACCTACGCCTACACCATTGTTACTATCAATACGCCCGGTTCTGACGACCTCGGCTACGCCAAGATGACGCCTTACACGGGCGGCGCAGTCTGCCGCATCCTGTCCACCGGCGGAGTTGTCGCTTATTACTCCTCGGACAACATCAGCGCCGCGTTCGACGTCGGCCTCGCCTTGTTCGGCCCGCCCTACGCCAACCAACCCACCGTCTCGCCATCGACCATTTCCCTGGGTTCACCCGCCACGTTCAGCGAGTCCGCCGTGGGTGCCACTCCGTTGTATTATCAATGGCAAACCGATGGCGGCAGCGGCGTTACCTTCACCAACATCCCTGGCGCCACCAGCTCAAACCTCAACTTCACCCCGGCTATCGGCGGCACGTTTCAATTCGACGTCATCGTCACCAACAGTTTCGGTAGTGTCACGAGCCCGCCGGTCACGTTGATCGTTATTCCGCCCACCGGAATTGCGGACGTCACCGTGAAACTTTCCGAGCCCCTCGCCCAGCTCCCGACCGCCGGCCTGGGTGTTTGCACCGCCACCTACGACAATGTGCTCATCGATTCCCGCATTGCTCCTCTGCTCAAAGCCGCCGGCATTTCCGCTGTGCGTTATCCCGGCGGTTCCTACGCGGACATTTTCAACTGGCAGACGACAACGGCCAACGAGGGCGGCTACGTCAATGGCAACGATACCTTCGCCAATTTCATGAACACCGTCGTCAACCCCGCCGGCGCGCAGGCGATCGTCACTATTAATTACGGCTCCAATCCGGCGGGCAACGCCGGTGGCGATACCAACGTCGCCGCCGCTTGGGTCGCCTATGCCAACATCACGAACCATTGGGACGTCAAATACTGGGAGATCGGCAACGAGATTTACGGCAACGGCTTCTACGGGACCGGCAGCGATTGGGAATACGACCTCCATTTCCCCGAGACCAACGCCACCACTCGCGTGCGCCAGCCCGCTCTGTCACCTTCCGCATACGGCTCGAACTCTGTCGCCTTCATCAACGCCATGAAAGCGAAAGACCCCACCATCAAGTGTGGCGTTTTCATCCAGCAACCCGGCGTCTATCCCGATACCGACGCCACCGCACCCTGGAACCTGAGCGTCCTGACCAATTGCGCAAACGACATCGATTTCGTCATCCTGCATTACTATCCCAACGGCAGCGCTTCCTCGATCCTCGCGCAACCGCCCACCATTCCTTCCCAGGTCCAAAGCGTCTACGCTGAAATGTCCAACGAAATAGGTTCTACGCTCACCTCGCGATTGGGATTCGCCATCACTGAGACCGGCGCGGGCACCAATACCGGCGTCGTCGTCTCGCTGTGGGCGGCGGACAATTACCTCGGCTGGATTGAAAACGGCGCCTTCAATGTGGATTACCAGATTCTGCACGACGACATACTCGACGACAGCCAGGTGCCCGCCCACGCCTATTACGGCGCGCAAATGGCTCATCTGCTCGCAAACACGAACGACACCCTCGTCGCTGCCGCGTCCGATCAATCCATCGTGCACGTGCACGCTGCCAGCCGGCAGGATGGCCGCGTCGGCGTCATGTTGCTCAACACCAGCCCGACTGCCACCAACACCGTCAACGTCAGCATCTTTGGGCCCGCTCTCGCTGCGAACGGGACCGCCTACATCTTTGGCGCGACGAACTTTATCGGCACGGATGATGCCCCGAGTTATCCCGTTGCCACCAGCGCGGTCTCCGGCGTGGGCAATTCATTTGCCGTAGCAGTGCCTCCTTACACGATGATTGATCTGTTGATACCGGTCGCCCCAACCCCGCCGGTTTTGGCCGCCATCAGCAATCGCACGGTCAACGTCGGCCAGACCGTATCGTTCACGGCCAGCGCCACCGATACCAACCAACCGCCGCCGACACTCACCTTCAATCTGCTGACCGGGCCCACAAACGCCTCCGTTAATTCAAGGTCCGGCCTGTTCAACTGGCGTCCGCTCACGTCGCAAGCCAGCTCCACGAATCAATTTGTACTGACCGTCACCGCCAACAACACACCCGGCCTGAGCGCGACGCAAAGTTTCGCCATCGCCGTCAACCCGATCACGCTGCCCACCTTCACTCATACCGCCGTGAGCAATGGCCAATTCGCTTTGACCTTAAACGGCATGGCCGGTCCCGATTATGGGATTCAGGTCTCGTCGAACCTGGTCATCTGGCAAACGATTTTCTCAACCAACTCCCCTGCTCTGCCGTTCAACTGGCTCGACACCAATTCGGCGGTACTGATGCGCTTCTACCGCGCCACCCTCGGCCCACCGCTGCCACCATAATGATTGTCAGGGGAATGCCCTGTCCCCTTACCAACAGAAGGACTGCAGACAAGAATTCCACTTTGGATATACGTCGCTACATGCCATGGGTCGCCGCATTCGGCGCGGATATTGATAATTTTTACCGGCCCTTCTTCAAATTAGCATCCGCGAAATCCAGGAATGCCTTCCAATCCGAAGCGCTCATGATGTGCGCGCCGGTATGATAGTGAAATCCCAGGTCGCCTGTGATCAGAGGGATATCAATGGGCGGAGGGTAGGCTTCCATTCCGAGGTCGCGCGCGCCCAGCAAGCGATAAACAGGGCCGGCAGCGATCACCGCCAGGTATTCGCCGCGCGGATCCGCCCATTGATCCTCGGTGCCGCCCGTGATGAATACCGGCCGCGGCGCGTTCAACGCGATCAGCATGTGCGCGTCCACGGGCATGTCATTCCAATGTCCGGCGTATTTCTGAAAACGCCCGGCGAACCACCAGGGAAAATTCTCCGCTACGTCATCCACAGTTTCCCCGTAGTCGCGGCGCGCCAGGGCGGATCCCATTTCGCCAGCGCAGCTCGAATACACAAGCGCAAAGCGCGGATCCGATGCTCCTGCCCAGAGCGCAGTTTTGCCCAACCGCGAATGCCCGACCACAGCGACACGGGTCGCATCCACTGCCGGATCCTTCTCAAAATAATCCAGCACCCGGCTCAGTCCCCACGCCCAGGCGCTGATCGTCCCCCACTCATCCGGATGTGGCGCGGCTTGACCGGGCGCGAGGGCCAGGGCCCGGACTTTGGTTAAATTGTTCGAAGCTGAATCTCCTTCGAATTCGGTGTAATGGACCATGGCATAGGCATAGCCGCGCCGCAGAATATCTTTCACCGCGCATAGCTCGTTGTATTCTGATTGTGGCGGCGCCGCGGGGTTTGTCGGCCTCAACAGTTTCTCGGGATCCGAAAAGGTCAGGTGCAACAGCGCAGGCACCCGCTCGGTATGCCCGGCCGGGTAAAGAATGTACACGTGAAAAACAGTTTCCCGGGATCCGCTCCTGGCGTGAAATGCCAGTTCCTTCTCCGTGGCAAGCCCGTCCATGGCGGAGGCGTTCGTTCCAAGCACTTCCCAGGTCACTTTCGGGGCCCGAGCCGGAACGTTTCCGTAGATTTCATCCCGGTAGAGCCTCAAGATTTCGGGACGGCGGATTTTGTACCACGTCTCGGCATCGCGGACCGGTTGACCATTCTGAAGTTTCAACGGATCCGGCAAGATGTACTTGCCGACCTTGGATTCTTTGTAGTTTGTCAGATGGCCGGTCCGGGCGCGGCGCACAGGGCTGCCGGGAGCTTTTTCTGCAAGAAATCCCACCTTGAATGTTTCTGCGGCCTTTGTCGTGTGAGACTCGGCGCTCTTCCCATTGTCGGACACAATCACCGTCGCGGGTTCGGATTGGGCTGCGGGAACAATCATGGGTGTCATAAATGCAAGAATGGAAACCAATAAGGCAACGAAGCCTGACCGGCTATGAATGGGCTTCCTGAACGAAACCAGCGGACGTGCAAAAAGGCTGCCGGCTCCGCCGGAGCAATGCGTCAGGGCCGAACCGGTGCTCTCGGATGTCCCATTTGAGCTGTTGTTCATAGCATTAATTGGCAATCTTGACGACAGGCGTTTTGGGAAAAACCAGATCAGGATGTTCTGAATAAATGGTGCGCGTTGCGGGGGCGAGATTCTCAAGACTCCCATTCCTGTCCACACCATTCGAAGTCCATCCCATCACCCCCTGCCAACCGTGATTGAATGCGCCTTTGTAATCGGCTGTGATGGAATGCTGAGCGGTACCTTTGGCCGGGCACTCTCCAATCACGATGGGTTTTCCGGGCGAAATCGGATAATCCGAAGGTGACATGTAGAAAGGATTACCTCCGATCGGTTTTTCCCAGTCGTAATAATGAGGGGAATAAAAATCCAGCCGCGCACCTGGTTCCGCGTGCGCAAGCGCCTGAAGCGTGGCGTCAGCGAAGATGTTGGTGCCAGGCGGGCGCGCCAAATATTTGGCTCCCATGGTGATGCCGACTGTGACGAGCACGTGGCTATGGGCATGGATGGCAGCCGCGGCTTTAGCGACATAAACCTGAAAGGGTCCCCAGTCCATTTTTCCGCACCTCTCCTGCTCGTGAATCCAATCCGGTTCATTGCAAAGGTCGATGCTCCAGAGCCAGGGATTCGCTCTGTACCTGACCACGAACGGCACGACGTAGTTCGTCACCATTGAATCAATGTTTGTTTCATTCAAGAGCATGCGCCGCCAGCGCATATAATTTGCATGGGTGTACGAAAAATGATCGAAAGATAATATGGTCGCGTCAATGTAAACGCGCCGTCGCGCGGCTATTTCCAGGAGCGAATCCAGGTTCGTCCAGAATTCCGGCGTGCAGCCCTGGACGTGACCTGCAGGGTCAATGTTGATCCCGGTTTCGCCATTGCATGAGATCCAAACGCGCGTGGCATTGATCCCATTCTCGTGCAGTTTCTGGAAGTGATTGTCCCACCAGACAGAATCGAACTTGCCGCCAAACTCATTCCAGACGTGCCAGGGTGTGTTGGCGCCGTTAATCCAAATCCGATTCGTACCGACGGTGAAGTGAGTTCCGGCAATCGTGATCCGTCCGGTTGGTTCGGCTGCAACCGCTTTTTCTGCCGCTTCGATCGTGGTGGCTCCCAAGCCCAATTCCAAAAGGAGCAAGAAACCAATCAGGGCCAGCCGCTTGCGACTCAAGCCGCTCACACGGGCGTAGTCTGCCTGGAAATGCGTGTCACTCAAGTTTTTGGCGGAAAGTAACCCCCAGATTTCATCGGAGACACATGCGAGAATACAAATTATGTAAAAGTATGTCAATCGTGGGCGGCCAAACGGTGTTCAGAGAGAGAATTCTTCTTGTTCCTGCTTGGTACTGAGGAATAACGTCAGCATACATTTTGATTTGGCAACCCCAAAATTACAAATGAACACAACGATCGGCAATTCATTGTGCGCTCTTTTCATTGCAACCATGATGGCCGTGACCGCCATGCCTGCGCTCGGGCAGCCCGCCGGGCAGGCACCCGCGGTCGATGACGCCGCAACGCGACAGGCCGCGCTCGCCTTGATTCGCCGCGTCGTCCCTTCGCACGCTACCGATTTTGAAGTCGCCGTGATCCCGCCTGCCGGTCAGAACGACGTGTTCGAAATCCAAAGCGACGGCAGACGAATCGTTCTCCGCGGAAACAACGGCGTTTCCATTGCCTCGGCGCTGAACTGTTATCTCGAGGAAGTCGGGCACTGTGAGATCTCCTGGGATTGCGGCGACCAGCTTTCGCTGCCCGCGTCGCTGCCATCGGTTCCTTCAAAGATTCGCGTGGTGAGTGTCCAGCGCTTCCGGTACGCCTACAATTACTGCACGCACGGCTACACCATGGCGTGGTGGGACTGGCCGAAATGGCAGCGCGAACTGGATTTTCTGGCATTGAAAGGCGTCAATCTGGGGCTGGTTATCGAAGGCCAGGAAGCGGTCTGGATCAATTCGTTCACCAACTTCGGCTACTCTCAAGCCGATCTTTGTGGCTGGGTCGCGGACCCGGCGCATCTGCCGTGGTTTGAAATGGGCAACATGGAACGTTACGGCGGACCGCTTTCGCCGGATCTGGTCGCGCAACGGCTGGAGCTGGGCCGGAAAATCATCGCCCGGATGCGCGAATTGGGCATTGAACCGGTGCTGCCTGGGTACTATGGCATGCTGCCGCCGCACTTTCGCAAACGGTTTCCCAGGGCCGATGTGCGTCCGCAGGGCGACTGGGGCGGGCTGAATCGTCCTGATCTTCTGAATCCCACCGATCCGATGTTTCAAAAAGTGGCCGCGGCCTATTATGCGGAGGAACAACGTCTTTTTGGCGGAGCGCTTTTTTACGATGCTGACCCGTTTCACGAAGGCGGCAGCACCAAGGGCATTGATATCCCCGCCGCCGGGCGCGCGATTTTTAAAGCGATGGACGGCGCGACGTGGGTTTTGCAGTCGTGGGAGAAAAATCCACGGCAGGCCATGATTGATCCGCTCGATAAGAAGAAACTGCTGGTGCTCGATCTGTTCTGCGAAAACCATGAGAACTGGCGGCTGCGTAACCAATTCGGGCATACGCCGTGGCTCTGGTGCACCATCCAGAATTGGGGCGGCAATATCGGCTTGGGAGGCGACCTTGATGGTCTCCGTGTCAAGCCGGCCAGGGCGCTTGCCGAGGCGGGACCCGTCAAAGGTGAGATGCGCGGCATCGGGGCGTTGATGGAAGGCAGCCAGACGCAGCCGTTGCTGTGGGAGCTGTTCTTTCGCAACTCGTGGTATAGCGACGCGCCTCAGTTCGAGCCCTGGCTTCGCGATTACGCAAGACGGCGGTATGGAGTGGAATCGCCGGCGGCGCTGCAGGCGCTGCAAATCGAAGTTGAAACGGTCTATGCGCACGCCGGATACGTGGAGTCGGTCGTCTGTGCGCGCCCTTCGCTCGATCCTTATCCCAAGGCGCGCTTCTGGGGTTCGACTGAACCGGATTACGACACGACGCGTCTGGCCCAGGGCTGGGGCCGAATGCTCGATGCGGCGGCGGAGTGCCAAAGCTCCGACGGTTACCGATACGATTTGACAGATCTGGGCCGGCAGGTGCTCGCCGACCTGGCGGGGCGCTATCACCGTGCGATCCTGCAAGCCTATGCTCGTCGGGATGCGGCTGCCGTGAACCGGTTGAGTGAGCGGATGCTCAGCCTGATTCGCGATCTCGACACGTTGTTGGCCACGCGGCGGGAGTTTCTTCTCGGCGTCTGGCTGGGCGATGCCCGCGGGTACGGCGCGACGAAAGACGAGCAGGACCTTTGCGAGCGCAACGCGCGGGAATTGCTCACCACCTGGGCTGGCGAGCAGGTGGATGATATTCCGAAAACCACCGACTACGCGAACCGCCAATGGGCCGGACTCGTGGGCACGTTCTACTACACCCGCTGGCAGATCTGGCTGACGGCCATGCAATCTGCGCTGGCGGCTGGAGGCACCCTCGATGCCAAAGCCACGCCAAGGCACATCCGCGAGTTCGAGTTGGAGTGGACGCGCCAGCACGACCGCTTTCCAACCGTGCCAACAGGAGACACCTTGGAAGTCTCCCGACGCCTTTGGGTCAAATACTCCGCTGAAGCGACCAACCCAGAACTGGACGACTCGGCGGCTTGGCCACTATTACATTGATCAGCGGACGTGACGCAACTGCTTCGTTTCGGCAGCCGGCGCCGGGAATCCTGGAAAACCAGGCTCCAATGCCTGTCAGGATATGTCCGAGTGGCGGGACCCCAAGTCGGTCAGGCTGGCGGTGGCACGGCGAAGATTTTGCGCAAGACCAGGTGGGTGGGGAGAAAAGCGACGAGCCACAGCACGCCAAGCCAAAGGATGACATAAAGATTTTGGTTTACCCAGGTTTGCGGCTTTTGGTCGTTGAAACCGTAAAGATAATTAATGTTGATGGGGAGGTTGGAGTTGGCCAGATGGGCGCCGGCAGGCGGAGTAAAAAAATAGCAAACGAGCAACAAGCCTGCGGCCAGGACAGTCCAGGCGGACAACGCTCGTTTATCATAGCCCAAGCGAACCAGGAGCCAGACGAGCAGCAATGGCAACCAGCCATGAAAAAGAGAAAGGCCGCGGGTGAAAAGAGCCAGATGTGCATCAAACATATAACCGGTCAGGTTCAGAAAGTGAAACCCCAGGAGGTTGCTGCCGAAATCCGCGAGCCAGAGGCATTGCGGTAGCAGAATGCCCACGGCACACAGGCTGATGAGCAGGGAGCTTTCCCACCACATGCCCGCCACCGTAAGAATGAGGGCGGTATCGCAGAACCACAAAAAATTGGTGGGCCCATAGGTGTGCAGATAAATCGGAACCAGAACGGCGAGAAATGCAGTGCCGGCCACTTTGGCGGCGAATGGAATTTTGGGTTTTCGAACTGTGGTCTGCTCCCCGGCAGCAACTGGAGCTGCCCGGCTCACGGTCGCGGTAGCTTCAGATTTCATGGGCGAATCCGTTTCGTGATTCATTCAGATCTGGGTGCGAGCGGCTTTTCAGGCGTGAGACTGGGTGGCCTCATGGGCGTGAGCGCCGCCAGAATAGCCTTTTGCACCGTTGGATTGGAAAGATTTCCCAAGTGACCGCCTTGCGGGAAGACGGTCAACTGTTCCGGGCCAAACGTGGCGTGGAGCCAGGCCAGGTCCTCGTCCGCCAGGAGAAAATCGTTTTGATTGACAATGACGCGGATATTGGGGTTGGCGCGCAGACCGGCGTCATACGTTCGCAAGTCATCGGCTTTTTCAAGCGTTTCCGCCGTCGGCGCGGCCACACCGTTGGTTTCATAATACGGAATGACAAACTTCTCAAAATAATCCTGGTAGGAATACTGAAGGATTTCCTGATACATCGGCGCGCGCCGCCAATTCCAGATCGCGTGATGCAGGACTTCCTGATTATTCCGCCGCTGGCTGCTGAAAATAATATCCCGCAGCATGAATCGAAACGTCAGTCCAATCAGAAATTTGGATTCGATGGCATTGAATGGCAGGGAGGATCGCGGCGTGAGGGTGAGTTTGCTCAAGGCGGCCACCTTCAGAAAGGTGTTTTCAATATTGTCGGTCCGGTTGGTGTCCGGCCAGGACAGGGGCGCGCGGTAAAATTCATCCAGTTTGGAAATCCCGAACGCCATGCGAACTGGAGTGTTGATGGCAACAAAACGGTCAAATTGAATCAACGGCACCCGATTTGTAACGGGAGCAATTTTCACTTCGGTTACACCCTGTTTCCCCTGAAGAAAGCGCAGAACCGACCCCTTCGTCGTGATGTAATACTGATTCGTCGGTCCGGTGGCGGCGACAAACAAGGACTGGAACGCGCCCATGGAATAACCCATCAGCGCCCGGTTGCCCAACCGATCTGGATACAGCGCATGCAAGCGGTGGTCAATCTCGGTGAGAGCGACTTGCAAGTCGTGGCCATCCACCGGCAGATAAGCCGGCATCGCCGCGGTCGAAGCGCGTTCCATGAACTCGGAGTTGAACGGGCTGCTGACG
>Ga0209517_10002895_pt1 | contig 23652 bp, 16 predicted proteins | sample PeaSoiMetSII2010_FD_187695 | JGI IMG/M metagenome (GOLD analysis project Ga0209517, IMG submission 187695) | Peat soil microbial communities from Weissenstadt, Germany - SII-2010 (SPAdes) (version 2) | ecosystem: Environmental > Terrestrial > Soil > Wetlands > Peat | place: Germany... | reverse complement strand
CGCGAATGGCTGCAAGCGCGGCCGCTGTTGGCCGCAGCCGCTTAATCTTCCAGAACCTTCCAGAATCGGCCTTCACCGCCTGCTCTGTTGGCGAAGCCATGCCCGTGCTCGGCCCACCCTACGACTCACAGGCGCAAACTTGCCTTCCCCTCGCATTCCCACCCCTCGCTTTGCCAGCCACCACCGGAAAATCGTTCTATCGACGGGCGCAGGTGATGACAGCGGTTCCCTACAGGCGGATTACGGGCCTACGGAAAGGATGGCCGCGTACTGCTTCCCTTCTTTCGTCTGATAAGTCATGGGGTTAGCCTGCCCCGGCGCGGGCAGCTTGGCCACCCACAACTCCTTACTGGTCTTTGGAATCGAAGGCCGGTTCAGAACTCCAATCGCGCTTGGAATGCAATCATCCGAGGCGAACTGTCTCCACCCAACCCGACGCCTAGCAGTCCCGTCGGCGGCGACGTTGGGTAGCTGAGCGCTCCGAATCCCGTCTGGGTGGAAGGCTTGCCTGGAATTCCCGCGTACCCGAAAACCGGTAAGCCGAAACTCGGGTGATTGAAGACGTTGAAGAATTGACCGTCGATGCGCAGCTTCACGTGTTCCGTTAACTGGAACCACTTGGACAGATACAGGTCGCTCCACACGAAATCCGGACCGCGCACCGCGTTGCGGCCGAGATTGCCGAACTGGCAATTCTTCGGACTGTCGCCACCCGCACAGGCTCCCGTGCTCGGATCGACCACCGACACAAACGCGTCCGGGTTGAGCCACTGGAGCGTTCCAGGTTGAGTCACGCCAGGGATGGGGTCGTGTTCGTAGAGCGGCACGCCGGGAACCACGCTGGCGTACTGCGGACCGCTGCCCTGAACGATGCCATTTCCGTTCGCGGAATACGCCGCGCTCAAAACCGAAAATGGCAGACCGCTATGAAAGAACACCGTGCCTGAGACCTGCCATCCGTTCAGTGCTCGGGCCAGCAAGCGATTACGGAATTTGATCGGCAACTGATAGACGTACTGAAGCGTGAAGTTCTGGCGCACGTCGTAATCGCACGGCCCGTACTGGCGGCCAAGCTCGCCCGGCAACGGCGAAAGAATGGCCCCCGCGGCGAAAGGCAGGAATCCGCCGTTCGAGACCGTGTCCATGCAGCGGCTCCACGTGTAGTTGGCCTGAACTTGAATGCCGTGTGCCAGCCGCTTATCCGCGGTTAACTGGAGACCGTTGTAGTGGCTGTTCGCGCCGGTACTCAATTGCGTCACTGGCCCGAAACGTGGATCGGCCGGCTGCCGGTAGGGGAACGGCGCGAAGCATCCGTTACAGACGGTCTGATACCCGTTGACCTGCGTCTCGTAAGGCTGGTTCACCGCGCGAGTGCCGACATACTGAGCCCGCAGATTCAGCGCACTGCCGATTTGGTGCTCCACGGCGAAGCTCCACTGCATGAAGTACGGCGCGTGCAGCTTGCCATCCGGAACCGCAGTGATCGAAATCGGCGGAAGGCAGGAGTTCGGGTTCGCCAAGGTGGACGCGCAGGAAAGCTGGCCTTGGGCGAACCCGGAGTTGAACCGCTGATTCGCCGCCGCTGTCGCATCGATAGCGCTGTTCGAGACTCCCGGTGCAATTGCCACTCCCCCTGCCGTTCCCAGTAATCCACCCTGAAAGGTCTTCGAATACGGAGGATTCGTCCCCACCGTATCGACGACGCTGCCCGGCAAGATATCGCTAAAGAGACCGAACCCGCTGCGCAGCACTGTGTGCGGCGCTATCTGCCACGCAACGGCGGTTCTGGGCTGAAGGATCGCGGCGGGCGTAGCGGCGAAAATCGTCCCCTGCTGCGTCTGGATGATTTGGCTCAGTGGCTGATTCACGTCGTGGGAAATGGAAACGAACGACCCGGCGAGGCGCGCCACGGCGTTATGCGGATTCAGCGGATTCGAGTTGTACGTGTCGCGGATACCGAAGGTCCACGTGAGGGTCCGCGTGACCTTCCAGGTGTCCTGCGCATAGAAGTCCAGATTGAGGAAGTTGTAGGGCTGCGAATTGGCCAGCGGGAAGGTTTCCGAAGCCGTCGATGCCACGCCGTAGATGAATTGCGGCAAGGTCGCGTAGGTGACCAGCGGGACCGTGCCTTCGCCGAAGTCGAAATCGTTCAGGCGGAAGATCCGGCTGTTCGTTCCAAACCGCAATTCATGCGCGCCGGCCGTCCAGGCGAGGTTGTCATTGATGAAGAAGCGCGACGCGCGACGCCCCTGGACCCACGTATTGTCGAGCCCTCCCAGCGTAGTGAACGGCGCGTTGGCACCGCTGCCCTGGAGGACGATGGGAAACGCCGTCAGCGTCTTCTGCAGATCGGCTGGCCCGAACAGGCTTTCATACCACGAGAACGCTGGATTGAAGTAATTCACCAAATGCCCGGAGAACACGTGCGTGTAGCCCGATGCGAAGGAGTACAGCGGCTGCGAAGAAATGGCGTTGAACAGCGGATTGATCGGATCGGTGTAAGCCGCCTGAAGTCCGGTGTCGGACTGAAACCGGAACCAGGCCATGTTATTCGAGTTGATGTTGTAATCGACACGCCCCGTTTGCACCTGCTCGCGATCGTCGCTCGAATGCGAAATACTCTGGCGGTTCGCGCACCCGTTTCCATTGGGAGGATTCCCTCCGGCGGCGCTCCCGTCGCTGTTGAATGGACAGCCCAGAACCGCGAGCGGCGTCCCCGCGGTATTGCCATACAGGGCAAAGAGCTTCTGGTAGAAGGGCACCAGTTGGGGCGCTGGTTGATAAACGGATCCGGTGATGGAGTCCCCACCCCCGCGCGGCAATTGCTCCAGAACATAGTTCTGAAACGCCGGCGTCGGCACGGTCGTAGGAGTAACAATGGGAAGCGCAATCCGAATCCATTCGGAATCGAAAAAGAAGAACAGCTTGTCGTGGACGACCGGGCCTCCGAGACTTCCCCCGAAGTGATTCACAGTGGAGCGCGGCTTGTGGTTTCCCGCCGTGGCGTTGGTAAAGAAGTCGGCGGCATTGAACTTTGAGCCGTTCCACAACTCGTACAAATTTCCATGAAACCGGTTCGTGCCGGACTTCGTGACGTAGTTGACCTGAGCGGCGCCGTACCGGCCCTGATCGACCGCGTACGAGACGGTGTTGACGGTCATCTCCGCGATCGAATTCAATCCCAGCACCAGATTGGTCGACAGGCCGCTGTTCAGGTTGGTCAGCGGATCGTTGGTCTCCAGGCCATCCACGATGTAGCCGTTCGAAAGCGACGGCAGGCCATTGAACTGCACATTGCCATAGCCGTTGGTCCCGCCGACGAAGTCGTTGCCGCTCCCGGCGGTGTTGATGAGAGCGCCAGCGGCAAATTGGAGCGGATAGGTCATATCGCCTCCGGGATTTGGAAGATTCTCGATGGCTTGGGCCGTCAGGGTCATTGAGGTGTTGGGGTTCTCCGGGTTGACTAGCGGCGACGCCTGCTCCTGGACCACGATGGTTTCACTCGCGGACGCGACGTTGAGCTGGAAGTCGGCAGTTTGCTTTTGCCCTAGTCCAGCGGATACGGAGTTATTTTGCCGTGCTTCAAAGCGGTCCGCTTCCGCTCGGACCGAGTATGTGCCAGGCTTCAGTTGAGGAAAACTATACCGCCCGGAGGCGTCCGTTTTCACGGATCGTTTCAGGCCGTTCTCTACATTTGTGACGGTGACGGTCGCGCCGGGGATCGCCCCTCCCGTCTGATCGGCGACCGAACCGTCGATCGCACTCGTGGTCTCGCCCTGAGCCAGCACCGGAATATGCAGCGCCAGATCGAACACCACGCATGCCAGGAGTCCCAGCAGGAACCTCAGACCGCAAGTCGCGGGCTTGGACATAATTAACTATAGCTTACAAAGCTTAAGTAACCCTAGTTTACATCGTGTTTGCGAAGGAATGTTCAAGGACGTTTGAACCAGTGCCACGGAAGCGCGAAAACGTTGAGTTTGGCCCCCGACACGAATCGCCACATACTGCTTCCCGTTCTTCGCCTGATACGTCATGGGGTTGGCCTGCCCCAACGCCGGCAGCTTGGCCACCCACAACTCCTTACTGGTCTTGGAATCGAGCGCTCGGAACCGCGCGTCGCTGGTCGACCCGAAGAGAAGCTCGAATGGCCCGGCCCGCGGTACGCATCACCGCAAGGATCATTTCAGCTACGCTAAATTCTTATGGCAGTTCCGTTACGAGTGCCGGTGGCGCCCGAACTCTCCATTCGAACCCCGGATGGAAGAACGCAGTCGATCCTCCTCGATCAGCCCCGCTATGGGGTTGGCCGTCTCGCGACCAACGAGCTGGCTTTCCAGAGTATGGACGGGTTGTCGCGCGACCATCTGGCTCTCGAACGGCAAGGCGCTGAGTGGATGGTCCGCGATCTCGGAAGCACCAATGGAACATTCGTCAACGGCAAACGCATCGAAGCGCCCACGCGGCTTCACCCGGATGATCGAATTACCGCGGGACAGTTGACGCTGGTTTTCAAAGAGGCGGCTGTACCCCAGCCGCAGGATGTCGTCTTTGTGGAAAGCTCCCCCGATCTGGAGGCGCTGACGACCACCGCCACGTTGCACGCGGCACTCGAGGGAGAGCAGGGAGTCGGCGGCGACCGGCACATGCAGGCGCTCATCCGCGCCGGGCGCGAGCTCGCCGGACGCATGCCGCTCGAAAACCTCTTCGAACTGATCCTGAACCTGTCGGTGGAAACGGTGGGCGCCTCCCGCGGCGCTCTCATGATTCTTGAAAACGGCGAGCTGCAGGTCCGTGCGACCTTGGGCGCCGGGTTGCGCATCAGTTCCAGCGTTCGCGACATGGTGCTCAAGGAAAGGCGTTCCCTGTTGGTCCGCGACGCCCTGACAGATCGGGCTTTTTCCGGGCGGGAAAGCATCGTTCAGCAGCAAATCCGCAGCATTCTCGCCGTGCCCCTGCAGACCGAGGAACGCGTCATCGGCCTGGTCTATCTGGATTCCCCGTTCCTGGTTCACGAATTCAAGAACGAGGATCTCAACCTCCTCACAGTCATGGCCAACATCGCCGCGATACGCATCGAGCACGCCCGGCTCGCCCAGATCGAACAGGCGGAGAAAATCCGGGCCCAGGAACTGGAGCACGCCGCGCTGATCCAGAGATCCATCTTGCCCAGCCAGTTTCCGGCCTTCCCCCATCGCACGGAATTCGAGTTGCACGCGGCCATGGTTCCCGCCAAGGAAGTCGGCGGCGATCTCTTCGACTTCTTCCTGCTCGACGACGATCACCTGGGCTTTGTCATTGGGGATGTGAGCGGGAAAGGCGTGCCGGCGGCGCTGTTCATGGCGGTCAGCCGGACTTTGCTGCGCGCCACCGCCCGCCATGAACCTTCGCCGGGACAATGCTTCGCGCACGTGAACGAAACTTTGATGGACCAAAACGTGTCGTCGATGTTCGTGACGATGCTTTACGGCGTTCTCGACCTCCGTTCGGGCCAGCTTCAATTCGCCAACGCGGGCCACAATCCCGCTTACGTGTTTTCGGCGGATGGCGCCCTGCGGGCGCTCACGGGAAAAAGTGGACCCATGTTGGGAATCTTTGGAGCACACCAGTACCGCACCCTCACCGATTGCATAAAGCCGGGCGAAACCATCCTCCTGTACACCGACGGAGTCACGGAAGCGCGGAGCAAGCTGGGTGAGTTTTACGGCGACGAGCGGCTCCAGAAGTTCATCCTGGACCACGCGGGCGAAGACGCTGTCGAACTAACGCGGAATTTGCAGGGGGCGGTCCAGGAGTTTTCGGCGGGAACGCCGCAGTTCGACGACATCACCGTGCTGGCATTGCGCTACTCTTCCGGCTAACAATCACCCGCCCAAGCGCGCATTGCCTGCGCCGCGCAGGTCCAAGCCGGCGTTAACCCGAGGAACCATCGATGAACCACACACCGGCTTTCCACGGCGGTAAATCCTTCGAAGCGATCGGTGAGGATTTCCGGCAGCTCGATCGCGCGGCGCAAGTGATCAACGCGGACGTCCTCGACGCCTGGTTCGATCCGTCGCCGTGTGTTCTATCGAAAATCCGCCATTACTTGCCCTTCTTGATCCGCACCTCGCCGCCGGTTTATTCGGGCGGACTCGTCGCCGCCATCGCCCGCGCCCGGGACATGCCCGCGAACTGCATTCTGACCGGTGCTGGTTCCTCGGATCTGATCTTCACCTGTCTTCCCCGGCTGACTCCCCGCCCCCGCAATGTCATGATCCTCGACCCGATGTATGGCGAATATCGCCACCTGATCGAAACCGTCATGGGCGGCCAGATCCTCCGCTTCGACCTGCACAAAGAAGAGGATTTCCGCATCGATACGGATCGCTTGATCGCGTCCGTGCGAAGACACCGGCCCAACCTGCTCGTAATCGTGAATCCTAACAGCCCCAGCGGCCAGTATTGGCCCCGGCGCGACGTGGTCCGGCTACTCGATTCGATTCCCTCTTCGACACAGATTGTGATCGACGAGACCTATATCGAATACGCGGGCCGCGAGAATTCTCTCGAATCGGAAGCCAGCAGGCGGCCCGGGCTCCTCGTGCTGAAGTCGATGTCGAAAACCTACGCGCTCAGCGGAATGCGGGTCGGCTACTTGGTGGGAGTTCCCTCAACCGTGCGCGATTTATCCAAATGGATTCCTCCCTGGGCCGTGAGTCTGCCCGCCCAAGTAGCGGCTGTCGAAGCACTGGGCGATGAAGCGTATTACGAGGCAAAATACCGCGAGACCCACTTGCTGCGCGAAAAACTCGTGCGCAACCTGCGACGGAATCCGCACATCACTACCTATCCTTCAACGACGAACTTCGTCTCCGTGGAAACGCGGACCAGCGCTCAGCGTATTCTCGAACGAATGCGGGAATCCAACGTATTTGTCCGTAACTGTGACTCGATGGGAGAGCGCTTCGCCGACCGGTTCTTACGCATCGCCGTGAAAAGCCGTACCGAGAACTCCTGCATTGCGGATGCGTTGTTCGATGCATGTTGATTCACGTGCATTCATGGCTAAAAAGCAACCTTCCGCCAAAGGCCGCGGTGTATTCACAAATCGCGCCCGATCTCTATCTCCTTACGCCTCTGTCCCTTGCCGTTTCCGGCCGCCCCGCAGCCGCACAAGCGGGGTGTATCTTTAAGCCGAGGAGATCGAGCGCTCGCCATCTGAGGGCCGATTCCACCGCGCACGCATCCATGGCTCGGCGTGCAACGTTTAAGCAGGATGGCCGTCGATAGCTCGACGCTAAACCAGTCCTTCTGCCGGTGAAGGTAAAACCTCGGCATGGGAGCTCCCAGATTTCTAAACTCCGCCACACAGGCGTCGGCCTGTGTTCGTACGGGGCCAGTGTGTCTGCACACTGACCGGCGGCTGAGTCTTAAGGGCGGACAGCGCCGGACGCCTTCAAACCCCCGCCTCCAGACTTCGCCGGCCCCGCGATTCTCACGACCCTGGCGCTGGGCGCTCTTGTATCCTGAAAGTTGCTGCTTTCTTCCTCCACCTATTTCGTTTTTCTGGGCGCGATCTTCCTCTTGTATTGGCCCCTGTCGCGCGTGCGTGCGCTGGCGCTGGCCACCCTGCTGTTCGCCAACTACTTCTTCTATGCGAAGTGGGATCTCGCCTACCTGGTGCTGATTCCAGCGGCCTCCAGTCTGGATTTCCTCGTCGGCCTGGGGCTGCAACGATACAAAAACCAAGCTGTGCGCCGGCTGCTGGTGGCCACCAGCATTCTAATGAACGTCGGGATGCTGGCGTTCTTCAAGTACATGCCGTTTTTCCTGGAAAACTGGTCGCACTGGACCGGCCGGCAAGCGCCCAAATGGAGTTGGACGCTGCCCGTCAGCCTGTCCTTCTACGTGTTCCAAGCGCTGACCTACACCATCGATTTGTACCGCCGCGACGCCAAGGGCACACAAAGTTATCTGGCGCATCTGGCTGCGGTGTCGTTCTTCCCCACCACCCTCGCTGGGCCGATCACGCGGGTGTCGTCGCTGATCGACCAAATGGAGAAGCGCAAGCCACTCGACCCCGCCGATGGAGGGCGGGCTCTGTTCCTGATCGGCATGGGGCTGGTGAAAAAGCTGCTAATCGCGGACTATCTGGCGAACAACCTGGTGAACCGCGTGTTCGACTTCCCGAACTTGTACACCGGTTCCGAAACGCTGATCGCAGTGTACTCATACACGTTGCAACTGTACTACGATTTTTCCGGCTACACCGATATTGCAATTGGCTCGGCTCTGCTGCTGGGAATCAAGCTGCCGGCGAACTTCAACCGTCCCTACGCCGCCGAAAACATCGCCGACTTCTGGCGGCGCTGGCACATCACGCTGTCCAACTGGCTGCGCGACTACCTGTACTTTTCGCTCGGCGGAGCGCGGTCCAAGTGGAGGCCCTATCCGAATCTGTTGATCACCATGGTGATCGGCGGGCTATGGCACGGCGCGAGTTGGAACTTCGTGCTGTGGGGAGCGATCCACGGCGGCGGGCTGGCGCTGGTGCGGCTGTGGCAGAGCTGGCGCGGGAACGCCAAGGCGACGGGTTTCTGGCGCTACGCCAACATCGTGGTGACCTTCCATTTCGTGGCCTTCGCATGGATTTTTTTCCGCGCGCCGAGCTTTGAGCTGGCCTCCGCGATCCTGGGGCGGATCGGCTCGCACACGGTTTCGTTCGCGAATGTTTCGGCGGGCTTGTGGCTGATTCTGGCCATCGCTCTGCTGGCGCATTACATTCCGAAGAAATGGTATGACCTGAGTGTGAATCTATACGTCAGGGCTCCGTTCTACGCGCAGGCCGTAGCGCTGGCCGGGCTGGTGATCGGCTTGCAATACGTGGCGCAGACGGGAGCGGCGCCGTTTATTTATACGAAGTTCTGATGAAGATGCTCTGATGCCGTGGAAAACCATACTTGCGGTGTTCACCTTCGTGGGGCTGATGCTGGCGCCCCAGTTCGCACCGCAGCTCAAAAGCCTGAAGGCGTTCGATCCGCATCACATTCCCGCGGTGTGGGACCTCCCCGTCCCGCGGACCGCGGCCGACACCGGTCCCGATGTATCCGAGTTGCGGGCCCGCCGGCTGGAGGTGATGGCTCCGCACAATCTGGTGGACCCCAAGCACGAGCTGGATCATTTCTACGCCGCGCTGCTGAAGGGCGAGGGGGTGCGCGTGGTGCACTACGGGGACTCGCCCACTACCGCCGATCTGATCACCGCCGACGTGCGGGCGATGCTCCAGCAGCAGTTCGGCGACGCGGGCACGGGGTTCGTGCTCATCGCTCGGCCGTGGGCCTGGTACAACCATCGCGGCGTGGAGATGGACGCCAAGGATTGGAAGATCGACGTGGCCGGAGCCACCGAGATCAAGGACGGGTTGCATGGGCTGGGCGGGGCGAGCTTCCGCGGCTCGACGGGGGCCGAGGCGGAGTGGACGCTAAAGGACGGGCGGCACCGTTTCGCGGAAGTTTCCTACCTGGCGCAGCCGGGCGGCGGGACGTTCTCGTTTGAAGCCGACGGCAAAGAGATCGGCGCAGGTGACACCAGCGCCGAGACATCAGGGCCTGCATATGTTTCGTTCGATCTGCCCGCCGGTTCGAAAAAGTTCGCGCTGAAAGTGACTCAGGGCTCGGTGCGGCTGTATGGAGTCGAATTCCGCAAGCCCGGACCGGGCGTGCTTTACAGCAGCCTGGGCGTGAACGGAGCCAATGTGACGCTGCTCTCGCGGGCCTTCAACGGCCCGCATTGGGCGGCTCAGTTACGGCACTACAAGCCGGACCTGGTAGTGTTAGCGTACGGGACCAACGAAAGCGGCTATCCGCAGTTCGTCGATTCGACCTGGGGTCCGGAGCTGAAGAACGTCGTGAAGCGAGTGCGCGCGGCCCTGCCGGACGCTGCGATATTGTTGATGAGTCCCATGGACCGCGGCGAGCTAAAGGACAGCGGCGAGATCGAGACGGTGCGCGCGCTGCCGCACCTGGTGGAGATCGAGGGGCGGATCGCGGCGGAGACCGGCGCGGCGTTCTTCAATACATTTCAGGCCATGGGCGGCGACGGCACCATGGCGCGCTGGTATGCGGCCGAGCCCCGGCTGGTGGGCGCCGACTACATCCATCCGATGCCCCAGGGTGCGAAGATTGTAGGGGAGCTCTTGTATCGGGCCCTCCGGGACGGGTATAACGAATATAAGATCCGTGAGTTGAAAGAGAGAATGGCTCGGGCGGGCGAGCCGCAGGTTACCGGTGTGCAGATTTCCGGGGATCCGGCCCCGGCGCAAAATGCTAGCGGACACGCGCCCTGAACGACGCGTTCCTGAATCGCGATACTGAATTGTGACTCGTGTGCTCAAGATCGGCGCTCTGGTGGTCGCGGCGGCCGCGCTATTGCTGGCGCTGGAACCCTCGACGACCAGTCCGGCCGGGTCGGCCAATGCCTCGGCGAAGAAGGCTGCGGCGAAGAAGAAGTCCGCGACCAAGCCGAAGAAGTATCTGTCGAGTAGCGGCGGGCCGAAGGCGTCCACCGGGAAATCTGCTTCCTCCGCCAAAGCGACTACAGCCAAGGCGACCGTAGCCAAGACGCCAGCAAAGCCAACCCCTGCCAGAACCGGGACTCCGCCTAGCTCTGCGGCCAAGTCTATTCCGCAAGGAAAGCCGGCGGCTCCTCCGAGTAAGGCCAGCCCGAGTGCTGCGCCGCAAACTCCGGCGATCACCGCTTCCGTAGCGCCGGCGACCGTCGAATCGGTGAAAACCAGCACCAGTAGAGCGAGCGTTCGCGCTACGCCGGCCAGCGCCAGGATCACTCGCGTGGCAGCGCACGACACGGTTTTCGAGAACGTCGCCACTGCCGCCGATCTTCCCGTGGAAAACGCCGCGGCGCTGATCCCGTTCTTCGAGCAGCTCTACCGCCATCAAAAAGGCGAGATGCCGGGACCGCTGCGCATCCTGCATTACGGCGACTCGCACACCGCGGCCGACGAATGGACCGGCGAGCTGCGCAGCCGTTTTCAGGAACGCTTCGGCGACGGCGGCAGCGGATACTCGTTCGCGGGGCGCCCCTGGAACGGCTACCGGCATGAGGATGTGCGCTCCGGTTCCACCCGCGGATGGCACACCGACGGGCTGGTGGGCCGAACGGGGGATGGTATTTACGGGCTGGGCGGCGTCAGCATGACGGTGAAGGCTCCGCACGAAGCCGTGTATCTTGAAGCGGACTGTTCGGCGTTCGAGCTGTATTACTATCAGCAGCCCGGCGGCGGATCGCTGGAGCTGTACGACAACAGCATGCCGGTGGATCGCGTTTCGACGGACGGGGAAGCGAGCGCGGGTTACTATCGTTTCGAGACCGTTCCGGGGCCGCATAAATTCGAGCTGGAAACGCTGGACCACGCGCCGGTGCGGTTGTTCGGCTGGGTCGCCGAGAATCCGACGGGCGTGACCTACGAGCCGCTGGGGATCAACGGCGCGTCGGCCTCGATCGTGTTTGGTTGGGATGAAGCCACGCTGAAGTCCAATATCGAGCGGCGCGCCCCCGCGCTGATCGTGCTGGCGTATGGGACCAACGAGGCCGGGCATAAAGACACCACGCTCGAATCGTATCGCGAGATGTTTTCGCAGTTGATCGCGCGGTTCCGCGAGGCGGCGCCAACGGCGACCATCCTGGTGATCGGTCCGCCCGACCGCTACGTCCGCACGCGCAAGGGTTGGCAGGTGCTGGACGGGATCGACACGGTGGTCGAGGCCGAGCGGGAAGCGGCGCTGGCCAACGGGTGTCCGTTCTGGGATCTGCGGGCCAAGATGGGCGGCAAGGGGTCCATGCAGCAGTGGATCAATGCGGGCATGGCGCAGTCGGATCACGTGCACTTTACCGCGCCCGGCTACAAGCTGCTGGGCGACGCAGTGTTCCGCGACGTGATGAGCCAGTACGAAGTGTTTGTGAAGGCGCGCGCCGACATCATCGCCCGGCAGGGAGCCCAGCCGGCCCACAGCCCGGCGGCGGAAGAGGCAGCCCGGGCGGACGACGTCCCGGCGGTGATCGGAGCCGCAAAAACTGCGCGACCAGTGACCGGAGTGGCACACTGAGCGCAACACACTGGGCGCAATAAGAAGGTGGCAAGCACTGGCCCTCGAGAACCCGAACCCGGAATCCACGAAGGCGGCGGAGTTCTACTGTCCCACTTGCGCGGAGGCCGTAGCGGATCCGCTGGTGTGTGGCGATTGCACTTCGCTGATTTGCCGGCGCTGCGGCACCCCGCTCGAGCAGATCGACGAGCTGGGAATCGGCTGACGCTGCGCGCGCTGGCGCTGGTGGTCGTCCTGGCGATCGCCGGTGTACCGCGCGCGTGGGGCGCATCCGAGCAGCCGCCTTCGGGATACGCCTACGTGGGACCAGCGACACTCAATCTGCGCAAAGACCTGGGCCCGCGAGCGCCTACGGTGGCTTCGGCGAAACACGGGGACCGGCTGGAGGTGCTGGAGACGCGCCGCCGCTTCGTCCGCGTCCGCACCGCGGATAAGATGGAGGGCTGGGCCGATGGCAATCTGCTGGTGACGCAGCAGCAGATGGACGATCTGAACGCGCTGGCGAAGAAGGCCGCGGAACTTCCGTCGCAGGGGACTGGCACGGTGTATGACACGCTGAACATGCACACCCAGCCGAACCGCGACGCGCCCAGCTTCTACCAAATCGCGGAGGGCGCCAGCTTGGAAGTGGTGGACCATCGTCTGACACTGCACGGTCCGGCGAAACAGACAACGGTTTCGGTGCGGCGCGTGTCCACGGCCACACCCAAGCGGCCCAAGGCTAAAGAATCCAAGACGGCGCCGGTTCTTCCCCTGCCGCCTCCGCCCGCGCCTCCCGCCAACTGGGAAGAACTGTCGCGTCCGAGCGCGTCGGATTTGCCGGGCTATGTGCCGCGGGTACAGAGCGCCGGATCGTCCAGCGCGGCCGCCGACGACTGGTTTCTGGTGCGCACCCGCGACGGGCGCGCCGGTTGGGTGCTGGCGCGCATGGTGTCCATGTCGATCCCCGACGACGTCGCCCAGTACGCCGAGGGCCATCGCATCACCGCCTACGTGTCGTTGGCCGACGTGCGGGACCAAACCAAGGGCGAGACCAAGCACGACTGGGTGTGGACCACCACGTCCACGAATCTTTCGCCCTACGATTTCGACAGCTTCCGTGTGTTCGTGTGGAGCACCCACCGGCACCACTACGAGACCGCGTTCATCGAGCGCAACGTCAAGGGCTTTTATCCCGTACAGACGCTGGGCCGTCCTGGAGAGGAAGAGCGATCCTTCTCCGTGGTGATCGAGGAAAAAGACGGGAAGCGCTACCAGCGCACCTACGCCTTCAGCGGATATCACGTGCGCCTGGTTTCCAAGGACCCGGTTGAGCCGCGCGCGCCGATGCCGGAAGTGCGGACCGCCCATAACTTCGACGACTCGCCCGCGCCGCCGGCCGCGGAGGTGTCGTGGGCGGAACGGTGGCGCGAGTGGCGGGAGCGGTGGTTCCAGCGCTGACTAAAACTCGACGCGTCTCTTGTTAGACTCTACGGCCCGCGCGTCCAGCCCCGGAACTTTCTTCAGATCGTCCAGAGACTTGAAGCCGCCCTGCGCCTCGCGATACGCCACAATCGCCGCCGCGTCTTCGGCCGGGATTTCGAGCGTCGCCGCGATCTCCCCAGCCGTGGCTTTGTTCACGTTGACCTTCTTCGAGAAATTGCGCGACAGATACTCGACGATTTGCTCGCGCTCCATGTCGCTGACGTCGGGTTCTTCCTGGAGCATCTCCAGGACCTTGTCCTTCCACTGCGCCCGCGTCCACTGCTTGTCCTGAACTCTCGTGGGCATGTGGCAGGCGCTGCAAACGGCCTGGAACACATCGCGCCCGGGAGTTTCCGGAAAGCCCTCGTCGTTGGTTTGTGCCGCAAGGTAGCTCCGGCCTCCAGGCCGGAGTCCCCCGAAGAACACACACACGCCTGCCGCAGCTGTCAGCAGAATCCGCGCCCGCATCTTACGCCCAGAGCTTCTCGATCAGCTTGCCGCCCGTGCGCGTGGGACGCTCGGCGCGGCCGTTCCGCATGTAGGTGGTCTTCAGATGATCCAGCCCAAGCAAATACAGGATCGACGCGTGGATATCGAAGATGTGATGCGGCTCATCGACGGCGCGCAGCCCGATCTCGTCGGTAGTCCCGATAGTCTGCCCGCCCTTGACCCCGCCGCCCGCCATCCACATGGTGAAGCCCCAGGGATTATGATCGCGCCCGTACTTCTCGCGGTTGGTGTTGCCGTTGGTCTGCGCGAACGGCGTGCGGCCGAATTCCCCGCCCCACACGACCAAGGTGTCCTTCAGCATTCCACGCGCCTTCAAGTCCGTCAGCAACCCGGCGATGGGTTTGTCGGAAGCCCGGCACCACTTGTTGTGATTCGAAATCACGTCCTGGTGCGCGTCCCAGCCCGATCCCGAACCGCTGTAGACTTCGACGAAGCGCACGCCCCGCTCGACCATGCGGCGCGCCATCAGGCAGTTGGTCCCGTAGACCGCAGTCTCGGGCTCATCCATGCCGTAGAGCTTCTTGGTGGCCTCAGTTTCCTTGGTCAGATCGATCGCCTCGGGCGCGACCGATTGCATCTGGTAGGCGAGTTCGTAGGACCGCGTGCGGGCGTCGAGTTCGGTGTCGTCTTCTTTATCGCGGCCGAACAGCCCGTTCAGCTTCTCCAACAATTCGATTTTCCCGCGCTGCTCCGCGTCCGTCGTGCCCATGGGAGGCTTCAGGTTCAGGATGGGCGTGTCGCCCTTGCGCAACAGCGTGCCCTGATAAGTGGCCGGCAGGAATCCCGAGCTGTAGTTCTGTACGCTGCCCAGGATTTCTTTATCGTCCTGCATGACCAAGAAGGTCGGCAGATTGCGGTTCGCGCTGCCTAACCCGTAAGTGACCCACGCGCCGAGCGACGGGCGCCCGGCCAGGATGTCGGCCGTGTTCATCTGGCACACGCCGCCGACGTGATTCACGGCGTCGGATTGGCACGACCGGAGCACGGCCATGTCGTCGACGTGCTCGGCGATGTTCGGCAGCCAGTCGGAGACCCACAGTCCGCTCTGGCCGTATTGCTTAAAGGCGCGCCGCGCCGGTAGGAGTCCGTCGCTGGGCTTCGCGCCCTGCGCCGTCAACAGCGTCTCCGGGCGGAACGACGCCGGCACCGGCTCGAACGCCAGCTTCTCCAGCAGCGGTTTGGGATCGAACAGGTCCACCTGGCTGGGACCGCCTTCCATGAAACACCAGATGATGTTCTTGGCGCGCGGCGGCACGTGCGGCGGTTTTGGCGCAAGCGGGTCGGTGGTCGCGCCGTAGCCGTCTTCCGCCATCATCGCCGCCAGCGCGACGGAGGCCAGTCCGCTGCCCGCCTGAGCGAAGAATTCGCGGCGGGTACGCACGTTCCAGTGATGCTTCAGCGTTCTCAACGGATCGGGATTCTGAGTAGCCATGGCGTGCGCTCCTTTCAATTGATGTACAGAAATTCGTTCGAGTTCAACAGCATCTGGCACAGATCCACCCAGGCGGCGGCCCGCGCCGGGTCCATGCCCTCGGGCACGTTGGCCGGCAACGGCGGTTTGGATGTACCTTCCAATCGAGCCTGCATAATCGGCATCTGCGTTTTGAAGAAAGACGCGGCGATGGCCTGCTCGTCGGCCGTCGCGGGACGCCCGTACGCCAGCCGGTAAGCCCGGTCGATCTGCGCGGTCTCGGTGAGCCCATTGTCGTTCAGAACGCGGCCAGCGAAACTCTGGGCCCAGTTCACCACCAGGTCGAAATTCATCAGCCCTAGCGTCTGCGACGGCGTTACCGTGTTGGTGCGCGCGCTGTGAACATCGAAGTTGTTGGCCGAGTCGAACTCCTGCATCATCGGATAGCGCAGGTTGCGGCGGACAAAGATGTACACGCTGCGGCGATTGATTTGCGCCGGGTCCTTCTCGTTTCGCCAACCGCCTGCCGCGGCGGTCGCGGAAAGCTCGGTGGTCGTCCCGGCAGGCAGCGGCGGGAAGACTCCCGGACCGCCCATCTTCTGGTCCAGCAATCCCGAAACCTGCAGCATGGAATCGCGCACCGCTTCGGCTTCCATGCGCCGGCGCGGCCAGCGCCACAGCAGCTTGTCGTCGGCGTCTACTGCCGCGGATTTCTCGTTGAATGTGGACGACTGCTGATAGGCGCTCGACAGAAGGATCATGCGGTGCATCTTCTTCATGCTCCAGCCGTTCTCGATGAAGTTCGAGGTCAGGTAATCCAGCAGCTCGGGATGCGTGGGACGCGCACCCATGCGGCCGAAATCGCCCGGCGTCGCCACGATGCCGCGCCCAAAATGATAGTGCCAGATGCGGTTCACGATGACGCGCGGCACCAGAGGATTCTTGGGATCGGCCAGCCACTGCGCCAGCGCGGTGCGCCTTCCGGTCGAGTCCATTCCCGCCGGCGGCGCATATTTGGCGTCGCTGGGGTCGAGCACCGACAAGAATCCGGGCTGCACTTCTTCGCCCCGGGCTCCGACATTGCCGCCGAGCAAGACGTAAGTAGGCGGCGCCTTGGCGCTGATGTCCACCATGAACTGGCCCTGCGGCAACGGCGCGGGTTTCAGCGAATCGAACTCCGCGAGTTGCTTCTTCAGTTCGGCGTAGCGCTTGGCGTTATCGCCTTTGAGCGTGCGCAGCGTGCGGGCGTCCGGCTCTTCATCGATAAAGATGCGCGGCTCCACCGTCTTGTACCAGACCCAATCCATCGGCGTGCGCTTGGCCGGTTCCATGAGCACGGCGGTCTTCACTTCGTCTTCAAAGGTCTTGATGCCGCTCTCCATCTTGGAGGTTCGCAGCGGTTCGATGATCTTGGCCATCTCCGCGCGGATGTCCTTGGTCTTCTCGTCGTAGATGGCTTTCTGCTCTTCGTACTTCTGGTGGGCAGCGGCATCCTTAATCGGGAGCGGCCCGTCGCCCGCGACGGTGTTGGCGAAGAACGCCTGCAGGCGATAGTAGTCTTTCTGCAAGATGGGATCGTACTTGTGGTTGTGGCAGCGGGCGCAGCCGTAGGTCAGGCCCAGGAACGCCTGGCCCGTGACGGTCGTCATGTCATCCAGGGTTTCCTGCCGCCGGACGAACATCGACGCCGCGTTGGTCTCGTCGATCCAGTTGCGGTTATAACCCATCGCGACCAGCGCTTCGGGGTCGCCGGGATACAACTCGTCTCCCGCGATCTGTTCTTTAATGAAGCGGTCGTACGGCTTGTCGTTATTGAGGGACTGGATCACGTAGTCGCGATAGCGCCACATGTTCGGGCGCGTCTCATCGGCCTTGTAGCCGTTGCTATCGGCGTAGCGGACCACGTCCAGCCAGTGCCGTCCCCAGCGCTCGCCATACGCGGGCGAAGCCAGCAACCGGTCCACTACCTTGATCCACGCGTCGGATGAGGAATCGTTGACAAACGCGGTGATTTCTTCCTGCGTGGGCTGCAAGCCCGTGATGTCGATCGAAGCCCGCCGCAGCAGCGTGACCTTATCGGCGGGCGGGTTGGGCTTGAGGTTCTGCTCTTCCAATTTGGCGAGAATGAAGGCGTCGATGGGCGTCTTCAACCAGTTCAGATTCCGCACCGCCGGCAACGCCGGTTTCGTCACCGGCTGCAGCGACCAAAAGCTCTTTTGTGCCGGCGTAAACTGAACCGTTTCCGCCGAGTACAGCCCAACAGTGGCAGCTCCCAGAATCAGGAGCATAGCGGCAGCGCGCATCCGGCCCTCCTCTGATGTCGCCGAAAATTTTACCACCTTTAGTTTTCAAGCGGAAGGGGGTGTTTCGCGTCACCAGACAGCCGGCGAATAGTGCTCCCGAATCTTGCTGTCGGACGTCACCAGCCGAGCCTCCCCATCGCTGCGGGCGTGGGCCACGATCACCCGGTCGAAAGGGTCGCGCGTCCAGTCCTCAAACAGCGCGGTGTGCATCACCCCCGCGAAAGAATGGTCGCGGACGGTCAGTCCAATTCGATGCCGCAACTCATCGAGCAGCGCCAGAGGCGGTTTCACGATGCGTTTGATTTTGTACAGGTACGCCAACTCCAGCAACACCATCGGCGATACCACCACATCCGACTCCTCGATCGCGGCTTGGGCCGCCGCCGGCAGTTTCTCCACCTGCCCTCCGCTGAGCCAGACCATCGCCTGGGTGTCCAGATGGCTAATCATAGTTCAGCCCAATCTTTCTCCCACTCGGCTTGCATCTCGGAGAACATCGCGCGACTGGTGGCTGCGAGGTCGCCGTCTTCCGCGGCTAGACTGGCGGGTGCGACCACGGTTTGCCGCGTCAGCTTCGCAAGTTTGGCTGGCTTCGCTTCCGGCACGACATGAAACACTGTGCCCTTGTAGGAGAACTCCAACGGCTCGCCTTCGCGGACGCTGTCCATCAGGCGAAACAGATCCTGTCTTAGCTTGGTGATGGTGACTCTCACGGCTTCAGTTTAACTTGATGTACATATGTACGCAATAGCTATGTTCGTATGTACGACATAGAAAAGTTTCAACCAGAAAGCTTTAGGGATCTGCAACTTGGATGGTGTGGCCGGGACGGACTCACGGCCGCAGAACAGAAGAGCGTAGATTTCACGGTCAGTCTCCTACAGGAACTGGGCCCGACTCTCAGGATGCCTCATTCTTCCGGTGTTGAGATGTCGCGTCACGCGCGGATGCGTGAGTTGCGGATTCAACATGAAGGGCGGCCGTACCGCGTCCTTTACGCGTTCGATCCGCGGATATGTACCTCAGCACGCTCAGGAACTATGTGCACGCGATGGGGGGCGTTCTTCAAATTCAGGCAGACTTTCCGGACATGGGCAAGGTAACGATCAGCCGCTTCGGCGAGTACGAGGACCGATCCTATTTTGTCTGGGCCCAGGGGCGGGTCGCTTCGTGCGATGATGAGCACAGGAATCCAGGATGAAAGCAGTCGAATTCGAGGGCATAGTTACTCCGAATGGGCAGATCACGGTCCCCGCTGAAATCGCCGGGCAGCTTCCGCCGGGAGGATCGCTGCACGTGGTCCTTCAGTGGGATGCCGGAGTCGACGAAGATGGCCTTTGGCGGGTTCAGGGCCGGCAGCGGTTCGAAGCCGCCTACGCGCCTGAGGACGCTGTCTACGACCAACTGATGGATGAAACTCCGGCTCGGTGAAGTAGTTCCGGTGCGGATGGAGTTTCACCAGATCGCGGGCGGCAAGGTGCGTCCCGCGGTCGTTCTTCTGGACGCTGGAGATGACGATTTTGTGGCGGCGCCCGTCACCTCTCGCCCGAGACTCTCGGACTACGATCTTCGGATCGCGGAGTGGAAGATGTCGGGGTTGAACGCGCCCTCCTTCATCCGCGTCCACAAACTTACTGTGCTCCCGAAGAGCGCGGTCGCGCGGCAACTGGGTAGTTTGACCGGGCCCGACCGGGACGCGCTGATGCGGATCTTGGCTCGGGCGTTCCGGGACTAGCGGCGGACGCTATCCCCAATCGAGCCTCCTGCAATCGACCTCCCCGTGGGATAGAATCACTTGAGTAGCCCGTTCAGCAAGCTCAAGGAGGTCGCGTGAGCAAGACCAAGAATCGTAACCGAACTTCCCCTAATCCATCAGGCAAAGATCTATTAGGCCGCCGCGAATTTCTCGGCACTGGAGCCGCGCTGGTAGCCGCCACCGCCGCGCCCGCCTTGCACGGAGCGCCGACTTCGGCCACCCCAGCTCCGGTCCCCAAATCCAAGATCCACGTCACCATCAACGGCGCGCCCCAGACCATCGAGGTCGAGGACCGCTGGACGCTCGTCGAACTCCTGCGCGATCACCTCAAGCTCACCGGCACCAAGATCGGATGCGACCGCGGCGAGTGCGGCGCTTGCACCGTGCTCATCGATGGCAAGGCGGGTTACTCGTGCAGCCAGCTAGCCGTGTGGATGGACGGGCGCTCGGTCTCGACCGTCGAGTCGCTGGCGCAGAACGGCAAGCTCGACTCGGTCCAGCAAGCTTTCATGGACCACGACGCGCCCCAGTGCGGTTACTGCACCTCGGGCCAGTTGATGGCCGCCAAGGGACTGCTCGCGCGCAACCCGCATCCAAATCTCGAAGAAGTGAAGGCGGGCATGTACGGCAACATCTGCCGTTGCTCGGGTTATAACCGGTACCAGGAAGCTGTGCTAGCCGCCTCGGGAACAGCAGCCGCGGCCGCGGCCCCGTACGGAGGCAACGTCTCGAAGCTCAAGACCGTCGGCCAGGCGACCCCCCGCATCGATGCCCGCGAGCGCGTCAGCGGCAAGGCGACCTATACCGGCGACGTACATATCGATGGAATGCTCTACGCGCGCGTCCTGCGCAGTCCGCACCCGCACGCGCGCATCCGCAGCATCGATACTTCAAAAGCCGCGGCGTTCCCGGGAGTCAAAGCCGTCCTGACCCATGAGAACTGCACCGTCGTGTTCGGAGCGGGCAGCATCGCCGGCGGCCAGCAATACAACGACGCGGTGAAGAAAACCACCAAGCAGCGGCGCTACGCCTTCAATAATCCTGTGCGCTTCGTGGGCGATCCCGTGGCAGCCGTCGCGGCGGTGGACCGGCATGTGGCCGAGGAAGCTCTGCGCTTGATCAACGTCGATTACGAAGTCCTGCCGCACGTCCTCGATCAAGAAGAAGCCATGAAGCCCGGCGCGCCCCAGATCTGGCCGGAAGGCAATATCGCCCTCAACGCCCGCAATGAACCGCTGCCGATGGGCCAGAAGCGTGGCGACGTCGAGGCGGGTTTCAAATCCTCCGACCACGTGTTCGAGGACCGCTACAGCACCGCCTACGTGCACAACGCGCAGATGGAGCCCCGCGCGGCCCTCGCCCAGTGGGAAGGCGAGAAGCTTACCATCTACACGCCCACCGGCGGCATCGCGAATTGCCAGAACGACATGGCTCGCGACATCGGCATGCCGATTGAAAACGTCCGTGTCATCTGCCAGTACATGGGCGGCAACTTCGGCAACAAGAATCAGAACCAGGATGCCGATCTCATTGCCGCGATGCTCGCCAAGCAGGCCGGCGCTCCGGTCAAGCTGGAGATGACCCGCAAGGAAGACTTCATCGGCATGCACGGCCGCTGGCCCACCGCGCAGTATTACAAGGTGGGCGTCGCGAACGATGGTACGCTCAAGTCGATCCAACTCCGCGGCTATAGCGGCATGGGCCCGTACCGCAAGAACACCGGCAACATCGGCGGCATCGAAGTCTACAAGTGCCCCAACATTGAGACGGTCATTTATCCCGTCTACACCAACAAGGCGGTGTCCGGGAACTTCCGCGGTCCCGAGTATCCGCAGGGCTACTTCGGCATCCAGTCCATGATGGACGACGTCGCCTACAAAGTGAACATGGACCCGGTGGACTTCGTGCTCAAGAACATGACGCGCAAGGCCAACGACCGGGACGAGTACACCAATTACTCGCTCGAGGAATGCATCCACCGCGGCATGGAGGCGTTCAACTGGAAACAGCGCTGGCGTCCCAAACCCGGTTCCGACCCCGGCCCGATCAAGCGCGGCGCGGGGTTCGCGTTCATGGCATTCCGCTCCGGCACCGGCCGCAGCAACGCCAACATGACGGTGGATTCCCAGGGCCTCTACACCGTCTACGTAGGCGTGACCGACGTCGGCGGAGGCGCCAAGACCACCATGGGCCTGATCGCCGCAGAGGAACTCGGTGTTCCCTTGTCGCAAGTCAAGGTCGTGTGGGGCGACACCTCAAACTGCCCCTACTCGGTGGGCGAATCCGGCAGCCGCACCACGATTCAGACCGGATACGCGGTAGTCGAGGCCGCTCGCGACATCAAGAAGCAGATCGCCGCCAAGGGCATGCCCAAGGGCAGCGACGTCTACAGCGCGAAGGTAGCTCCCAACCAGACAGTGGCCGATAACAAGGTCCGCAACACCTTCGGCGCGCACTTCGTCGAGGTGGAAATCGACACCGCGCTAGGCCGCGCTCACGTGACCAAGTACGTGGCCGTGCACGATTGCGGACGCATCATGAATCCGCTGACCGCCGCCAGCCAGATCAAAGGCGGAGCGATCATGGGCATCGGCATGGCGCTGCACGAAGACCTGATCTACGACGCCCGCAGCGGCCAGCCCCTGACCGCGGGCTACTACGGCGACCGCGTGCCGACCCATCGCGACGCGCCGGAAATCGAAGCCATCTTCATCGAAAGCGACGACGGCTACGGCCCTTACGGCGCCAAGAGCATGGGCGAATCGAGCAAGGTTCCGGCCGTGGCCGCGGTGGGCAACGCCGTGTTCAACGCCATCGGCCACCGCATGAAGGATTTGCCGATCACCCGCGACAAGATCATGAACGCGCAAGCGCCCGCCGCGCGAGCGGCCAAAAGCAATAACGATGGAGGCCTCGCATGAAAACCTTCGCCAACGCAAACGCTAAAGACTTCAAGCATGCCGCGTCGCTAGCCCAGCAAGCGACCCGCGACGGCAAGACCCCCGCGATCTCCGGCGGCGGGACCGACTTGCTCGGCCTTGTGAAAGAACGCACCGTCTCGCCGGACGTCATCGTAAATCTGCGCTCGATCAAAGGCGCGGACGAAGTGAAAGCCTCCGGAGGCGGCCTGCACATCGGCGGCATGATCACCCTCGATGCGCTGAGCCGCAACCAGCAAGTCCGCCACGACTACGCCGTCCTAGCCGAAGCCGCCGAGAGCGTTGCCACCCCGCAGATCCGTAACTTCGGCACCCTGGCCGGCAACGTGTGCCAGCGCCCCTGGTGCTGGTATTTCCGCAACGGTTTCAAATGCTACAAGGCCGGCGGCAACCAGTGCTTCTCGGTCACCGGCGAGAACCAGTTCCACGCCATCTTCGGCGGAGGACCCAGCTTCATCGTCCACCCGTCCGACACCGCGCCCGCGCTGGTCGCTCTCGACGCCAAGTTCCGCATCACCGGACTCAAGGGCGAGCGCACCATACCCGCCGCCGAATTCTTCCTCCTGCCCAAGCAGGACGCGGCCAAGGAGAACGTGCTGGCCACCGACGAGGTGCTCTCCGGCATCGAACTCCCGGCCCTGCGCCAGGGCGCGAAAAGCACCTACCATAAGGTGCTCGACCGCGAGGCGTGGACCCACGCAGTAGTAAGCGCCGCGGTGGTGCTCGAACTCGACCGGGATTCGGTGTGCCACTCCGCGAGGATCGTGCTAGGCGGAGTAGCCCCCGTACCGTGGCGAGTGAAGGACGCCGAAACGCTGCTGGTAGGCCAGAAGGTCACCGCGGATCTAGCCGCGAAAGCAGGCCAAGCCGCCATCGCCGGCGCGACCCCTTTGGCCAAGAACGGCTACAAGGTCGCGCTGACCAGCAATGTAGTGGCGCGGACCATCTCCGCGCTGACCGGTTTGGTATAGCCTGACCAGTCCCGTCCGAGGTGTCAAAATCTGACCGCTGGCGAGCCGCGCTACGCCACGCTCGGCACTAGACCATTTTCTGAGATAATATAGACCAGCTCTGGCGATCCGGCTGCAAGCAAGAGATGGCGAAGGCCTATTCTGACGATCTACGACGGAAGTTGTTGGAGGCGCATCAGCAGGGGGAAGAGAGC
>Ga0209517_10002893_pt1 | contig 23654 bp, 13 predicted proteins | sample PeaSoiMetSII2010_FD_187695 | JGI IMG/M metagenome (GOLD analysis project Ga0209517, IMG submission 187695) | Peat soil microbial communities from Weissenstadt, Germany - SII-2010 (SPAdes) (version 2) | ecosystem: Environmental > Terrestrial > Soil > Wetlands > Peat | place: Germany... | reverse complement strand
TGCGCGTACGAGGTCGGGGCGGCAACCTGGGCGGGCGCGCGCAAGCGAATCAAAGCAAAGGCTTCGGTTTCATGGCTTACCACCCACCCCGCGGACCTAACCCCTTCCGGCTCAATCTCTGTCCAGCGCAAAATAAAATCAGCATCCGGCGCTGCGCCGCGGTCGGCGATTGCCACGCTGGAACAACTCAACTGCGATTTGACGATGACTGGGTGGCTCGGCGACGAGAGGTCTTTGAGCTCGCCCAACGGATGCTCGACCGTCCCCGCCACGCACAGATAAGCCGCATCGGGATGGAGGCGGTCGATGCGCGGCGGTGAAATGCGCGAGGCATCCGGCGCCTGGTCGGTGTCATCCACGGTGCCGCGCCCCTGGTTGGTGCGCAGCAACGGCGTGCCGGGGACATACCTAACGCCCGGACAAAAGGGCACGCTAAAGGAAGTCCAATCCCCCAACCGCGTGAGCACCTGGAAATAGGCCAGGCGGACGACGATAATGTCGCCGGGTTGGACGTTGCCCAGAGACAGTGTGAACAAGTTGTCTCGCTCCATCTCGACCAGCGCCGTGCGATGCCCCGCGGCTTTTTTCTCGCGAGCCAGCTTGCGGGCCTGCTCGCGCTCTTCAACCCGGGCGCTAATGACGCGGCCATTGACGTGCATTTGGCAGCGATAGACGGCTGCGCTCGCCGGCAAGGGAAACGTATAGAGGCAATCCAGCGGCTGTCCGCTGTTCTGGTGAAAAATTTGGTCGAGCTCCACGCTCACCACCTCGCCGCAGACGTTAAACTGGCATTCGACGCCGCGGAGCGGCAGGGTGATCTTGGTTTGCTCCAGCCAGGCGACCAGGCCAAAAGGCACGCGCTCGGCGGGGATGGGTTTAACGCTGCGATGGTTCATTGGTTTTCCTTCCTCGTAATTTACTAGTTTCGTCTTTTTGGTCCAGGATGTCCCGCAGGCGCTCGCGGAGCGCCGCCGAAAGCCCTCGGCCCCGGCGGGACACCAGCATGAATTCTTCGTTCAGCGGCAGGACATTCCAGGTCTCGGCGGAGGCGGGGCGGAAGACGGCTGCCGGCGCCCGGCCCAGTTCGGCCAGCCCCTGCCGCTCGATGCGCTTCAGCTCTTCGAACGACCGGCCGAACAGCAGCTCCTGGATGCGGCTCAGGGGCAGACCCTGGGCTTGCAACAAGCGGATGGCCACCAACTGCAAACGGTGCTTTTCGCCGAATCCCTCGCCCCCCGAAAGCGCCGCGTCGAGCAGGCCCAGTGCGCGGTAATAGCGAATATTACGCACGGTGATGCGCTCGCCCGCCTGTCCGTTGGCGGGCCAGACCTGGTGCTGCTCACACCATTGATTGACCCGCCGGGCCAACGTTTCGGCAGAGAACGTCTCATTCATGAAGGCACTATAACACTGTACAGTGTTACTGTCAACACTTCCGCGCGGAATTTGTTCGGCCAGTGCTTAAAACATTTGTTCCTCAATCGTCACGGGGCCGACACATTTTTATGCAAGTTTGGGTGAGCTCGAGCGTATCCGATTGAACACTGAGAACATGAACTGTGAAGATTAGAAAGAAAAGGCAGCTTATGAATAGCAAAAGACGAATTTCAGTCCGATCAGCCTCCATCACGTCCTTGCTCCGATTTCGCGCGCAGGCCGTGCACCTGAAGCTTCGGCGCAGCCGCCTGGATGCAGGCCCTCGACTAGGCCCGCTGCAACGTCCTGGCAAGCCGCTCTCGAGGAATTTTACCATGTCCTACCTGGCCCGGCGACCCAGTTTTGACCGTTGGGCGGCTTTCCGCCGGCTGTTTGGGGACGGATTGCTGGGCAGTTGAAATGCCCGCCGGGTGCGAAGGCAGAACGGGCTTCAGGGGCTTGTCCGTTGGATTTCGCTGGACAGAGCAGCCCGAGCACGGTATGGTCTGAGCAATTCCTGAGACCCTGACGTCTTGTCGTGTGCATGTGCAGTTTGCGGAGGTGCGTAGTCGCACCATGGCCGAGGGTGTGGCGAGTAACCCCGCGGCGGCCCAGCGCGGGTTCACGCTGATTGAACTGCTGGTGGTCATCGCGATTATCGCCATTCTGGCGGCGATGCTCCTGCCCGCCTTGAGCAAGGCCAAGACCAAAGCCCAAGGCATCTCTTGCATGAACAACATGCGGCAGCTCACGCTGGCCTGGCTGCAGTACGCTCATGACAACACTGACCTGATCCCCTACGCCAGTTCCGCGAGTGCGGGCGGCGGCGCGCCAAACCCCCGAACCGATCCCTACGTATGGGTTACCGGTGTAATCGACTTCAATACCTCCAATCCCTCGAATTGGGACCCGACGGTTGATATCCAGAGGAGCCCACTGTGGACCTACTGCGGCAACTCCACGGGAATCTGGAGGTGCCCGGCCGACCCTTCGAGGATCGTGCCCGCTTCCGGACAGTATCAAGGACAGCAAGTGCCGCGCGTTCGCAGCATGTCGATCTCCATCTGGCAGGGCGGTTTTGGAGGCTCGATGACTCCCAGCAGTTACCCCGGCGTTTCCTCCCCACCCTGGCACCTTTATCTCAAGTTGACTGACATGTTCATCCCCGGCAGCAGCCACACCTTGGTGTTCTGGGATGAGCGGCAGGACGCGATCAACTGGGGCAATTTCTTTATCGATATGACGGGTTACCCGGATCAGCCCGCCGCGTTGCAATTTAATTGGGATTGGCCGGCCAGCTATCATAACCGCGCCGGCGGGCTCTCGTTCGGCGATGGCCATGCGGAAATCCGCCGTTGGCTCGATGCTCGGACTATCCCGCCGCCGGGCGGAACCGCCCAAGGGCCGCGCCCCTCGCCCAGAAACCAGGACATCATCTGGCTGCAAGAGCGCGCTACTCGCAAGTCGTGATCTGGTTTCGGATTTTGCCCCCCTTGCTAACGGCACTGCCCAGACGGCGTTCCCAAGTTTTCGTTGGCTCTGTCCTCCGCCGGTAGGATGTCTTCGTCGCTGGTTCGCCGGGAATACCTTCATGCCGGCTCTGTCGGAGAGGCGCTGGGAGAACCACGACTTTCTTTTTTGACGGGCGCGGTTTATGATCGGGCTTGCTGAGTGTATTATGTCCAAGCCAGCCTTAGGCCGCAACCTGGGCCGCTTGATGGAGGAGGCCAAAGCGTCCCCCCCGTCGAACGAGCCTGCCGCGCAGCCGACGAGCCTTTCGCCCGGCATGGCGACGCTTTTGCGCGGCGCCAACGGCACGGCGCAAGCACCCTATCCTCAGCCCAACCTTCGCCATAAGCGCGTGCTCCAAGTCTCGCTGCTTCTGGCGGATCTACTGCTATTAGGATTGGCATTGTGGCTGAGCCTCAAAGGCCGGGGAGCCTTCGGCACCGTGGGGCTGGTCCTGTGTGTCCTGTCCGTCGTGCTCGGCGCCTGGTTGAGCTGCCTCGCCCTGTTGGTGAAGTGAGCCGCCCGCTACGACCGGAACAGCTCGTCAATTTTCTGACGGACTGCTTCGTCCATTTTGATGAGCGGTGGCCAAGGGCGGTGGAATCCCTCCCCCGGCAGTTTATGGGTCGCATCAAAGCCCATCTTCATGCCGGCCGCCAGTTCGCTCGTGGCATGGTCGAGGACATCGGCGGGCCCTTTGGTCACGATCGCGTCGCGTTGGGGATCCGTATTGGCGCAAAGCCGGAACAGCACTTCGCTGGTGTTATGCACGTCCACGTCGTCGTCCACCACGACGATGTACTTGGTGAACATCATCTGGCCCATGCCCCAGAGTCCGTGCATGGTCTTGAAAGCCTGCATCGGGTAAGTCTTCTTGATGCTGACGAACACCAGGTTGTGGAACACTCCCTCAGCGGGCAACGCCAGGTCCCGGATTTCGGGAAAGTTCATGCGGAAAATCGGCAGGAACAAACGCACCGACGCGTCGCCGATATAAAAATCCTCCATGGGCGGGCGGCCGACAATGGTGGCCGGGTAAACGGCCTGCTCCCGGTGGGTAATGGCCGTGAGGTGAAAGACCGGGTACAGGTCGGGCAATGAATAATAACCGGTGTGATCTCCGAAAGGACCTTCCTGGCGCAACGGCTCCTTGGGATCGACAAAGCCTTCCAGGACAAAGTCCGCATGGGCGGGCACTTCCAATTGGTTGGTCTCGCATTTGACCAGTTCGACGGATTGCCTGCGCAAATAGCCCGCCAGGAGGAATTCATCGAGGCCGTCCGGCAGGGGCGCGGTCGCGCAGAAAGTGAACGCCGGGTCGCCGCCCAGGAACACAGCCACCGGCATGCGGGCACCCGTCTCGTAATAACGCCGGCCATGCCTGGCGCCAACCTTCTGCAATTGCCAGTGCAGGCCCGTCGTGCGTTCGTCATATATCTGCATCCGGTAGAGGCCGACGTTGCGCTCCCCTGTGTCCGGGTCCTGAGTTACCACGCAAGGCAGCGTGAGGAACCGGCCACCGTCCCGCGGCCAGCATTGCTGCGCCGGCAAGTTCAACAGCGTCGGCAGCGCTGGCCCGGTGCGCGCCTCGACGCTCGGCGCAGGCGGCCACGGCTCCGCGCGGGTGGGCGGCGGGTCGAACTTGTGGATGACCTCTTTGCACGGCCCAGTCTGGACGACCTTGGGTTTGGCATGACGCAGGTCCAGCGCAGTGCCCAACAGCTTGAGGGCTTCGCGGAAGCTGGCCGGCGGCTTAGCTTTGACCAAAGAGCCCAGCTCAGCGGCCAGCGCCGCGATGGAATCCGCCCCCAGGCTCATGGCCATCCGCCGGTGCGAGCCGAGCGTGTTGATGGCCAGCGGAAAAGGAGACACGTTGCCATTAACGGTTGGCTTCTCGAAGAGCAGCGCCTGGCCGCCGGCAGGCTTCTTCATCTCGCGATCCGCGATCTCCGTGATTTCCAACTCGGTGGCCACGGGCCCGGCCACCCGCCGCAACTCCCCTTCGGCTTCGAGGTGGCTCACAAAGTCGCCAAATGACTGGAACGGCATGGGAGGCAGCCTAGCAGACCAGCGCCATCACGCAATGCTCGTAGGCCCAAAGAATTACTGGCCCCGCAAGCGTTCGGCCTCTAGGTTGTCTGGATGAATTGCCAGCCACTTTTCGCTGAACGCACGATGCACATGCGCCGATCGGCCGTTCGCGAATTGCTCAAAATCGTGAACCTGCCGGGCATGATTTCCTTCGCGGGGGGTATTCCAGCACAGGAGCTTTTTCCCGTCAAAGAAACCGCCGAGGCTGCCGCCGCCATTCTCCAGCGTCACGGAGGCGCTGCCTTGCAATATGGCGAAACCGAAGGCCTTCCCGAATTGCGCGATTGGATTGCCGAGCGCTTCTCACGTCCGGCGCTTCAAGTGCGGCGCGAGAATGTCATGATTGTCACCGGCTCGCAGCAGGCGTTGGACTTAATTGGCAAGGTGTTTCTCGACCCTGGCGACCGGGTGTTCGTCGAGAACCCGACCTATTTGGCCATGATCTCGGCGTGGCGTCCCTTTAAGCCCGCCTTTGTTCCGGTGCCCTCGGAAGTCCAAGGGGTTGAGGCGATCCCGCATTCACCGGGCGAACGCGCAAAACTAATTTATCTGGTGCCCAACTTTCAAAATCCACAAGGCACGACCATGAGCCTTCGGCACCGGAGGCAGTTGCTCGAGTATGCGCGCAATCTGGGCGCCCTGGTGATCGAAGACAACCCTTACGGCGAGCTGCGCTACCGCGGCGAGCCCGTGCCGGATTTGCTGGAATTGGATCTTGCCTCGGAAACCAACGGCAAATTCGAAACTCCTGTCGTCCATCTGGGAACATTTTCGAAAACGCTGGCGCCAGGATTGCGAGTCGGATGGATCGTCGCGCCGATGGAAGTTGTGGATAAACTCGTGCAGGCCAAACAATCAGCCGACTTGCATACCAGCACCTTCTGCCAGCATGTGGTGTTCGAACTGGTGCGCAACGGTGTGCTTGACCGTCAACTTCCCTTGTTGCGCGCTGAGTATCGTCGCCGGCGCGACACCATGATGGCGGCATTGGCAGCGCACCTACCCGACGGAACCACTTGGACCCGTCCAGAGGGCGGAATGTTCCTGCTCGTGCGCTTGCCCGGCATTCAAGCCCGCGCATTGCTTCAGCGCGCCCTCGCGCACAAGGTGGCGTTCGTGCCCGGGGACGATTTTCATATCGACGGCGCCGGTCACGATACGCTGCGTCTGAATTTCTCCAGCTCAACCCCGGAAAAAATCGAGGAAGGCGTTAAACGTCTGGGCCTAGCCCTCGCCGAATTTACGGCGATCAGTCCTTAGCCGTTCGTGCTTCCCAGACGGAGACCTCCTGGCCGCCACGGACTGCCTGCCCTACCGGTTTGCGCACGGATGGTAGGGCGCGTCACTCCGTGCGCGCCGCCGGGATGCCGCTGAGCAAACGCTTGCCTCCGCAATGAACCCCATCAGCGCGAAGCCTGCCCGTGCGCTTCGACAAACCAAAGCCACTTGTCTGTCCCTCGCGAAATCTCCGTAAATATATCTGCCGTGTCCGCGTCGTTGAGCTCGGTGGCCTCATCGATCGAACGCCGCGCTTCCTCACCAAATGCCGCCAACGCCTTCGAGACCGCTTCGACATGCGCGGAGCCATCGGCAATCTCGTGGGGATATTCGCTCAAGCGCGAGCGCGCGGCTGCGAGGCGCACCGTGCCTTCGGCGATTCCGCCCAGTTGCGCGATGCGCTCCGCAATCAAATCCACGTACTCCCCGACATCCTCATAAATCTCATCGAAGAGCTTGTGCAGGGCGATGAAGTTTGGACCTTTCACGTTCCAGTGCGCCTGCTTCATCTGCGTCTGCAAATCCGTCGCGTCGGCCAGGCGTTGATTCATCAGCGCGATGAGTTCGCTCCGAGCCGCCTTCGGCAGATCGTTGAGCGTCTCGTAGGTTACCGCGTGGTTTTCTGTCATGGTTGCCATCTTTTTCATAACTGCCTTTTCCTTTCTAACCTCAAAATTATGCTCCTGAAACACGCTGCTGTCGAGCCCAAACCCACTCTGCGAAATGTCGCAACTCGCAACCTCGCAACTTTCACTTTTTTGTGGTGTTTATAGAAATGCACGCTATATTAAAAACGTCATGACGCATAGGCAAAAGATGCTGGCTGGCATCCTGTACAGCTTGGCCTTAGGTGCCGGGGCCCAGGCCGCGGTGAATGATTCCCAGACGAATCCCTACCAGCCTATTGTGGCCCGCAATGTCTTCGGCCTGAAGCCCCCGCCGCCGCCGGCTTCCACCGAGCCACCCAAGCCCCCTCCACCTAAAATCACTCTCACCGGCATCTTCACTGTCCTCGGCCCCAAAAAGGCCATTCTCAAAGCAACTTTGCCCCCCAAACCGGGCGAACCCGCCAAAGAACAGACGTTTACTTTGGCCGAAGGCGAGCGCGAAGGTGAGATCGAAGTGCTCAAAATTGACGTGAAAAATGCCACCGTCAAAGTGAACGACTACGGTGTCGAGACGAACCTGGTTTTCGACAAGATCACCAGCACGACAGTCGCCGGAGCCGCCCCTCCGCCTCCAGGCCCAGGCGGCGTTCCCCCGCCTGGAGGCAATCCTTTCTCTCAAGGCGGCAAGTCGATTCCTCGTACCTTACGCCTCCCCGGCGCTAGTGTCCCTTCGGCTTCCAGCGGCGTTCCGGCCAACAATGGAGCGCAGGGTATGTCCGCCAGCAGCGTCGGGAGCATGTCCACGGCGACCGGCAGCATCGGGATGGTCGGAGCTGCGCCCGCCTTGCCGGGGACAGAGCCAGGCGTTAATCTCGGCGGCTTGCTGACCACTCCGGCCCAGACGGCTCAGGCGCCGATACTCAGCAGCGCCGATTCTCCTGACGCCTTGGCGGCTGCGGCGCAGCGCACTCCTGAGGAGAACGTGCTTCTCTACGAAGCCAACCGGCTTAAGAACGAACAGGCGATTGCCTCCGGTGCCCGGATTCCCCGCATGCCGCAACATCCGTTTCTAGGTGGTGCGGGAGCGCAGGACCAGACTCAGCAGCAGCAGCAACAGCCGCAAATGCCTCAGTTGCCCTTCCCTCCCGGCGGTCCTCAGGCCTTCCCGCAGCAATAACCTCAGGGGCGGGGACTCCGCATTTTGCGCTCGATCAGTCTGATCTAGTCTTCCGCCCTCCACCGGAACGGCCCCTTCAGTCAGGCGGCAGGCCTTCCGTCCCTCAAGCCCCGTTCCTCATGCTGCCTCCTCCTCCGGAGCTCGGGGTCGAAGCACCGGTCTGTGCCCCGCAGCAGCGCGCCCGCAACAATACCTCCGACCATCATCCATCATCCCATCCCGATCCCTCTTCTCCTCTCACTTTCCTCCCGCCCTTTGCGCCGCCGCCGCCCTCTCCTTAAGTTTCATCGCCAAGGCAAGGTTTTGCCTGGCCTCCGGGTAATCGGGCTGGAGTTGGAGCGCTCGCTGGAGCTCATTGATCGATTCATCGAGCCGCCCTTTGCGGCCCAACGCCACCCCCAGGCTCTGGTGGGCCTTGGCGAAATCAGGCCAGATGCGGATGGCCTCCTGGTAATGGACGATGGCCTCATCAAGTTCGCCTTTGCGCGCGAGGGCTGCCCCCAGGTTGTTTTGAAAATTCGCGTCGTGAGGCGCCAAGGTTACCGCTTGGCGGAACTGGGCAACAGCTTCATCAGTCCGTCCTCGTTGGATTAACATCAGGCCCAGGTTGCTGTGGGCGTACGCGTCTTTTGGCCGGCGCTTCAACGCACCTTGCAACGTCACAATGGCCTCGTCAAACTTGCCCTCCGAGGCCAGCAAATTGCCCAGGGTGTTGTAAGCGACGGAATCGTCCGGCCAGAGCCGGATGGCTTCGCGGTACTCCTTGATGGCCTCGGGAATGTTGCCTTCATCCACCAGCGCCTGCGCGAGGTTGCCGTGAGCAAACGAGTTGTTCTTAGTTACCTTAATCGTATGGCGGAAGATCGTTTCGCTGTCCTTCCAATAGCCCAGTTGATGGCGGCTCAACGCCAGGAAAACCAGCGTGACCGCCACCCCGAACGCCGGGAAAGCAATCCCGACCGGCGGCGCGGGTTTGGAAGTCTGCGCTTCGGCCGAACCCGCCTCAGTGCGGCCCAGCGCGCGCTCCGCCAGTTCATGCACGGTCCACACCACCGCGATGAACAAGCCGATCCCAGGCAGGTAAGTGTAACGGTCAGCCATGGCCTGGGCTCCCACCTGGACCAGCCCGATCGCTGGCACCAGCGTCCCCAAAAACCAGAACCAACCCACGGCCACCCAGGGCCGCCGTTGCCATTGGAGAACCGCCACCGCGCAGAGCGCCGCCACCACCAGCCCGCTCACCACCACCACCACCGCTGGCCAGTAGGTCGGGTGGGGATACAGGATGCACAGGTTCGCCGGCCAAAACGTCTTGCCCACATAGCGGGCGTAAGAGACCACCGCGTTCTCTGCTCGGGCCAAAAACGGCAGCGTCTGCGCCACTGCTCCCGCGCGCCGTTGCGCCACGAACGTGGCCAAACAACTGGCCGCGGCCAGACCGAAAAAAGGCAGCTTCTCTTTGAACAAGGCTCGGAGACTTTTGGCACCTGGGCCTTGGTTTTTGATTTCCAGGCGTTGCAGCGGCCAATAGTCCAGCAACAGCAACACAAACGGCAGTGTCACCACCATCGGTTTGCTCATCAGCCCCAGGGCGAAAAACCCCAAGCTCAGGCCATAGAACCAGCCTGGAGACGAGAACCAATGCGCTGGCACTCCGGGCAACGACCAACCGCCTCGTGGTGAGCTGGCGTTCTTGGCGGCCTCCCCCTCCTCTGTCCGATGGCTCACGTAGCCCGCATAGGACCAAAGGGCGAGGAAAAAAAAGAACGCGCTCAGCACGTCTTTGCGTTCGGAAATCCACGTTACCGACTCGACGTGCAGGGGATGCAGCCCGAACAAAGCGGCCACCACCGCGCTGCGCCAGCCCGCCCCGGTCAACTGCGCCAGCAGGAGAAAGAGCAGCAGCACATTCGCCACATGCAACACCAGGTTGGTCGTATGCTGCGCGGCTGCCGTCGGCCCGGACACGTCCACGTCCAGCATGTGCGACATCCACGTCAGTGGATGCCAATTAGCCGCTTCGCCCGTGCTCCAGGCCCACCTCACGTTCTCCCAGCTCAAGCCGCCGAGAACATGCGGATTCTCGCGGACATACACGTTATCGTCGAAATTGATAAAACCCAGGTGGAGGACCGGCCAAAACGCCGCCACGGCGGCTGCGGCTAGCAGCAAACACATCAAAATTTTAAAGCCCGTAGTATTGTTGCGATCCATCGAGCATGCCAGCTTGCCCATTCGGTAGCCTCGGCGCAACTCCGGAAGAAAGACGCCGTCGGGCGGCACCGGAGCGCGGGTCTGTGACCCGCCGCAGCCCGCCTGAAACAACACCTCCAATAGATCTTTCTGTCAGATCGCCATACGCCTTTCCCCAAAGCCTCACGGATAGAACGCCTCCTTCACCGCCAGGTTAAGATCATGCACCGCCAGCGTCAGCTCCCCAAACAAATCCGCCTTCACCTCGTCCAACCCGACTTTCTCCAGTCGCGCCGCGGTGCGCCGGAAACGGGCGCTCAGCGCCAGGGTTTCGTCGCCATCCCCCAGCTCACGCAGGAGCCTTCGCACCCGCTCCACTCGCTCGCGCGCGACGCCAATGATGGCCAGCGCCGCCCTGCGCTCCAACCGGCCGGCCTTCACGCGCTGTAAGAGCAGGCACTCAAACTCCCGACAGTAGCCGGGACGCTCCGCGTAAACGCGGCAAGAGCAGCCCGCAAGCGCCGCGCACGGTTGCTTGAAGCCCGGCGCGCCCGTCGCTGCCCGGGAAGCGAACACCCGCAGGCCCAGCGCTCGCAAGCGGGCAGCGTCGTCTCCTGGCTGCAGGCGCACGTCAGCGAAAATCACCCCGTTACAGCATAGCCCGCACGCCAGGCAAAGGTCCTCGGCGCGGCTGCCATCCCCGCTCATCGAATCACTCAATCCGCCTGAACCTACAATCTCCTTGCCCCCTACGCCAGCCGGACCAAATTCTTTACAATTGGAGTAATTGCCGTTAGGGTTAGCGCATTCCACAACCATTATGGCGAGTGCAGCGGCTGAGCATCCTGAAGGCGGGGTCTTTAAGACAACGCATTGGAGCGTTGTGCTTGCCGCGGGCGACCTTGACGCGAAAGATGCTCGCGCCGCACTCACGCGGTTGTGTCAAACCTATTGGTACCCACTCTATTGTTGCGTGCGCCGGTACGGACACTCCCCGGAAGACGCGCAAGACCTGACTCAGGCTTTTTTCGCCAAGCTCCTCTCGAAGAATCAAATCGCTCTTGCGGAGCCCGAGCGGGGACGGTTTCGGACCTTCTTGCTGCGCTCGCTGGAGAATTTCCTCCGCACGCAGCATCGCGATGCCACCACCGAGAAACGCGGGGGCGGACACCAAGTGGTCTCGCTCGAGCTGGAAACTGCCGAGGGGCGCTACCAGGCGGAACCCGCTGATAGTCTCTCACCCAGTGTGGTCTTCGAGCGACAATGGGTCGGGGCCGTGTTGGAAGAGGTTCTGACAGCGTTGCGCAAGGAGTTTTCCGCCAGTGGCCGCCTCGAGCTGTTCGACGCCCTCGAGCCTCATCTGTGGGGAGACAACACCTCGACGCCGTATGGCAGCATTGCCGAGAAACTGGAAATGACCGTTGTGTCCGTGCGCGTGACCCTCCATCGGCTTCGCCAACGCTTCCATGAACTGCTTCGCGCCGAAATCTCCAACACTTTGGAATCCCCGGATGACGTGGAAGACGAGCTTCGCTACTTGCGCCGCCTCGTGGCCTCATAACCATCGGCGTAACGCGATGCTCTCAGCGCCGGAAAGCGACAAAGTCCCAAACCCTGCCCGCGATCCTGCTCGTGACTGCGCTCGCTGCGGCGCTGCCCTGAGGCCTTGGGCATCCGGCAGTGTCTGCTGGCAGTGCATGATAGAGTCGGACCCGGGCGCACAACCCTCAGTCGGGGCGCTGGCCGGTTCCAACTCACCGGCCGCTGATGTGCCCCCAGCCGATGAGGGATTGCGTTTTGGCGATTACGTGCTGGAGGAAGAGATTGCGCATGGCGGCATGGGAGTGGTCTATCGCGCCCGCCAGCTCAGTTTGGGGCGCACCGTCGCCATAAAGCTCCTGTTGCTGGGGCGCTATTCCAGCGCCCAAAGCGTTGAGCGCTTCCGCCGGGAAGCGCAATCCGCCGCCGCGCTCCGGCATCCAAATATCGTTGCCATCCATGAGATCGCCGAACATGACGGCCAGCAGTTCTTTTCCATGGATTACGTGGACGGCCAGAGCCTCGCCGAAATGGTTCGGAGCGGGCCGCTTGATGTTCGCCGCTCGGCCGAGGTGGTGTGCGCTATTGCCCAGGCTATCCATTACGCCCACGGGCAAGGCGTGCTCCATCGCGACTTGAAGCCGTCCAACGTCCTTCTGGATGTGTTCGGGCAGGTCCGCATTACGGACTTCGGGCTCGCAAAAAGGCTCGACGGCAGCTCCGACCTCACAGTTACAGGACAGGTGGTGGGCACGCCGAATTATCTTTCGCCTGAACAAGCTGCCGGCAAGCAATCTGAGCTTGGCCCGACTAGCGATGTGTATTCCATCGGAGCCCTGATGTATGAATTGCTGACCGGGCGTCCCCCGTTTCTCGCCAACACGCTGCAAGAAACGCTTCTGATGATCCGTGACAGCGAGCCAGTGAACCCGCGAGCCCTCAATCCGGCGCTGGACCGGGATGTCGAGACCATTTGCCTCAAGTGCCTCCGCAAAGAACCAGCGCGCCGTTATCCTACCGCGCTCGCGCTCGCGCAAGATCTCGACCGTTGGTCGCACCACCAACCCATCGGGGCACGACCGGTCAGCGGCCTGGAACGGACCTGGCTTTGGGCCAGGCGAAATCCACGCCAAGCCGTGATGCTGGCCTCTGTCCTAGCCGCGTTGGCGGCTCTAGTGAACACCCTCCTCGTAGCGAACGTTCGCATTCGCGCAGCCCAACGCGTGGCGCAATTCAAGGCGGACGAAAGCCGGCTTCGCCTAGCGCAATTGAACGTGGCTTCCGGAAACCGCCTGATGAGCGATGGCGATTGGAGTAGCGCCCTCCTGTGGTTCGTGGAAGCAATGCGGCTCGATCGAGGCGACGCCTCTCGGGAGGATATTCACGCCCGTCGGATTGGCACGGTCCTTGGGATGGGACCGCGACTTTCCCACCTCTTTTGCCACGAAACGTTGGTTAACTCGGCTGAACTGAATGCGGACGCGACCCGAGTAGTGACTACGAGCGTTGATGGCCAGGTGCGGCTCTGGGATGCGACGGGTGGCCAACTACTACTCGGTCCCTTGGCACATCCGGGAGGAGTGACGAGCGCATGGTTCACGCGCGACGGAGGGCACATCCTCTCCCTGGCCCGCGACCGCTCGTTGCTCGTTTGGAACGCACTCACCGGCGCACCCACCGGAAACCCCCGGCAACTCGACACTACCGATCCTAATGCCACAGATTTGAGCGACGATGGCCGGTGGTTTGCTGCTCCCGAAAGCAACGGCGTGCAAATTCTTAACGCGGCGACCATGCTTCCTCTCAGCAAAGCGCTTCGCTCGATGACCGGGAGGATAGAGCGTGTGCGCTTTAGTCCAAACAGCCGTTTGCTGGCACTGGCAGATAACACGGGAACCGTTCGCTTTTGGGATGTGGTGAACGATGCGCCTGCCCAACCCGTCCTCAAGCTTCCCGGCCCTACGACCGTTCTTATCTTCGATCCTTCTGGCAAACGACTGGCCACTCTCCTCAACGGGGTCATTGTGCAGGTTTGGGACATTGAAAGCGGTTTGGAACTGGGCGTTCCCATGGTGCATCCGTCGATGGTCTATGCCGTCGATTTTCGGCCTAATGGCCGCTGGCTCGCTACCGCTTGCTGGGATGGAATGGTCCGCTTCTGGGATGTCGAGAGCGGCAAGCCGGCCAAGGCCCCCTTGCCACATGGCAGCGGAGTTAGACTCGCTAAGTTCAGCCGCGACGGATCACGCCTGGTAACTGCCACCTGGGATAGTTTCATTCGCGTGTGGGATCCCGATTCGGGACAACTCGTCTGCCCCATCATTCAGCAGGTTGGGTTCGAGGCAACGGCTTCGCTCGGGACCAGCGGAACCACCCTGCTGGTGGCATCCCACGATCCCGCCGTCCGGTTGTGGAGCTTGCCAGCCACCCGGCCCGCGAGAATCACTTTGAAGCATCAGCGTGGCATCCAGCGAGTCCAGTTCAGCCCGGTCGGCAAATCCATCCTCACCTGCGGAGACGACGGCTGCGCGCGACTCTGGGATCGCGCCACCGGAGCGCCGATTCACCTCCTTCCTCATTCTGGCCAAATCCGCCAAGGGTGCTTCAGTCCTGACGGAAGCACGATTGCCACCGGCTCCTCGGATGGCTCCGTGCGGTTGTGGAACTCGGAGAGTGGGCAAGAGCGGGTTCGAATCGAAGGTCATAAAGGCGGCCTGCTGGACTTGGCGTTCAGCGCGGATGGTTCGCGGCTTGTGACCGCCGCCGAGGACGGAACCGCGCGGGTTTGGAGCGCTGCCAATGGCAAGCCGGTTACCCTTCCTCTTGTCCATCCCTCTCGCTTGCGAGCCGCGACTTTCAGCCCTGATGGCACGCTCATCCTCACGGGCAGTGAGGATGGGACTGCCCTTCTTTGGGATGCGATAACCGGCGTTCCACGAGGGCTGCCCATGCCATACTCCGGCCAGGTCAATAGCGTTGCCTTCAGCCCGAATGGCCGCCTCCTGCTCATTGCCTGCAAGGACAGCACGACGCTGCCCTTCTCCGCCCGGCTGTGGGATGCCTTGACCTGCCGACCGGTGGGCCAGCCCATGCCCCACATGGACGGAGTTGTGACCGCAGTTTTCAGCCCGGATGGCAGGCGTATCGCCACCGGCGGCGAAGATAATTGCGCACAAATCTGGAGCGGCACCACTGGCGAACATCTGACTCCGGTTTTGCGGCATCAGGGTTATGTCCTTGGGACATTCTTCAGCCCGAATGGCCGCTTGTTACTGACGGTAAGCGAAGATGCGACCGCGCGCGTGTGGGACTCGCTCACCGGAGAGCCAGTCACCCCCCCTCTGCGACACCAGGCGCGCGTTTTCTCCGGGGCTTGGAGTCCCGATGGGCGCGAGGTGGTTACTTGCTCGGACGATGGAACAGCTTCAGTTTGGGACGTATCTCCCACCCGGGCTTCGCTCGCCCATCTGCAATGCCAGGCGGAAGCCATGTCGGCGCATTACCTTGAACCCAACCTTGGCGCCCTGCCGCTCGCAGCTAAAGAGATCCAAAGCCGCTGGCGAACGCTCCAAACCCCGGCCACCCACTCTCATTGAGTTCCCGCCGCCCCGCAAGCGGTCAAAAGGCAAAGCAGAACAGCGGGATCGACGGGACAGTCGTTTGGATGCATTGCGGCGCTTTCTGCCAACGCCAGAACACTCGCCAGCTTCCACCAAAATTCTTTGTAACGTTCCGGCGCTTTCCGGGTAAGGCACTAGTGAACAATCACATTTGTCGGAACGCGCATGAATGTACGCTTCAATTCAATTCACGCCGACTCGGGCCTCACGCCCCGTTGGCTCCGCTTCCCGACTCTGGCATCCGATCGTCAGCAATGAAGAGGATTTTTCTTGCCGCGCTGGCGGCGTTATCGTTCCTAAGCGCCCACACGCTTCCCGCGCACGCCCAGTGGCTGACACAAACCATCGTGGTCTCGAATGGCTGGACGGCGGCTTATCTGTTCGTGGACGCTTCCAGCCAAAACATCATTCCCTCTACTCCGGGCCTGCCCATCTCCGCAGGCAATCCCATTGACAAAATCTGGCTTTGGAAGGCGCCTCCCAGCACTGCCCAGTACCTCACCACCCCGGCTTCCCCGCTGAGTGGCGGAGGACCTTGGGTTTCCTGGGCGCTTACGAACGCGCAGAACTCACTGGTTGCCTTGATCCCGAACGCCGCGTACCTGATTCACTCGACCTCCGCTACTTCCTACTCGTGGAGGATTCAAGGCCAACCGGTGGCCCCACACTACACGTGGGACCTGACCGGATTGAACTTCATCGGCTTCGCCACTCCCTCCAATAACCCGCCCAATTTCCAATCGTTTCTCGCCCCGGCTACCGCCATCTCCGGTGTCGTCCAGATCTACCGCTACCTCGGGGGCGAATTGTCCACACAACCAGCCAACCCGGCGCTCGTGATTTCCCCCTATTATACACCGGTGGTTTCCGGCCAAGCCTATTGGATCAGCGCCACCAATGTGAACAATTCCTATTTCGGCCCCTTTCAAATCACTCTGCCCAACCCGAGCGGCATAAGTTATGGAACAACCGGCGGGCAAGTTACGTTTTACCTGCTCAATGTCACACCGAATCCCCTTACGGTTACCATGAAGGTGGTTCCGTCCGAAACCCCGCCCTTCGGCCAGACCAATATCCTGGGTCCGCCGCCGCTTTTAGTGGAGGGCGCTCAAAACCCTACGAACCTGACCTACGCCTACACCGCCCTATCCGCCACTGGTGCGGGCGGTCTCAGCAATTCGTTGAGCTGGACTCTCGCGCCTTCGGGGCAATCCGGCTCCGAGGTGCCTATTACCCTCGGCGTCAACCGCTTTGCCCTGACCTCCGGTCCAGCCGGCTCGCTGTATGCCGCAATTCTGCAATTTACCGACTCGCTCGGTTTCTCCTCCATCAACATCCCGGTGAGCGCCGTGTCCGCCAACAGTGCCGGCCTGTGGGTGGGAAAGGCCAGCATCACCAATGTGAACTATGATCTCAAGACCTACGGTACGAATGCCGACGGCTCCTTGGCCACGGCACAGGCCACCAACGCCGTGGTGACTACCAACAACTTCATTTTGGGAACCACAACCAACCTTGCGATTAACCAGAGTTTCATCACGAACGTCACCATCAACAACTTCCAGGTTACCAATCTCTTCGTAAACACCTATACCACCAATAGTCTCCAGCCGGTCAGCAACGGTGTTGCAATCTCGACCAATTGGCTGCTCGATTACACCATCTCCACCAATACCGTCATCGAAACGGATGTCCTCGGCTACTATTTTACCAACAATAACCAGCTCCTGGTCTGGATCACCACCAATATTGACTATGCCCCCGCCCTCGCGGTCCAGACAAACCTCTTCGAAACGCTTGTGACCAACACGATCGCCGCGGTTCCAACGAACGGCACCCCCGTAACCGTCACCAATTTCATGTTCAGCGCTTACTCGATCAGCAGTTATCTGGTGACTAATGGCATCTTTGAAAGCCCAGTCACCAATTTGGCCTTCGCCACGAACTACTCCGTCACGAACTCTTCCACCGCCACGACCCTGGCGTATAACGTTATTGCCACGAATCAAATCGCCGGCAGCTTCAGCAGCTCAAACGGGCCTTTCACCTTTGTGTATTCCACCACGAACCTGCAAATCAGCGCCTCCGGCTCGACCAACTTCTACCCAACGCCCCATCCCTTGTATGAAGCCACCAACGGCAGCTATCTGATCTCGCTCAACGTGCAGACGAACAATTTCTTTGTCACGAACGTGGTCAATACCTACTACACAACCAACTCGCTGGTGATCAGCAACAATTACACCATCAACCAGGGGGTCACCGATTTGGTCTCTATCATTACCAATGTGCTGTACACCCAGATGTCCGCCTCGGGGGCCGAGACTACCAACTTCTCTTCCTCCCTGACCCTGCTCGCCGCTACTAACCCCCTGCTGTTGGTGGTCACCAATTATTTCTCCACTCCCGCGAGTAACTACATCGTCGCCTCGCACAACACTCAAGGTGATTCCGTTGCGGCTCCGTACCCGCTGCGGTTGATTGTTTTTAGCGATCACTCTGGAAACTGCTCCCTTCTTCAACGGGTTTATTGGGGTTTGAATCTAAACTCGAACCTCGTCGTGTCCAGCAGTCAAAGCGCCTTGGATCCAACTCACTTGGACAGCGCCCGGCGCATTACGGCCACGCACCTGCCGTGGGCCCCCACCAACCAGCCTTGGGCCTTCAGCGGCGGCCCTCTGGCCCAGGGCGCTACCTTGACGAGCGCGCCCATCGTTGAAGATTACGCTGATCAGGCGGCCAACCCATTCCTCCACACCTATCACCCCGATCACAACAACCTGGACACCCAATCTCCTCCCCATCAGTTGCCCATCGGCAGCGAGTCCTACCAGATTACGCGTGTCATTAGCCTGTCGCTGATGCCCAATACGAATGACTTCCTTAGTCTCACCAGCGCCAACTCGACGCTCGCCGGACAGTACAACGAGTCCATCACCCTGACCGGCTTGGGCGGATTCTCGAAAAGTTACCAAACGATCGGCGCATTCTCATTAACCCAAATCAGCACCCTGTCCACCTTGGTCAGCCAATAAATCCCAACCGCCTATGAAGACGATTTTCAACCAAATCTCCAAGTCCTTTAAATTGCTCAAACGAAACCACACCTACATGCAAATGTCGCCGCAACTTGAGGTGCGCCGCCACCTGCCGCACCTTCTTCTGGCCATGGTATTCATACCGCTGGCGGGCCTCGCCCAAAGCCAACAGTACATGAGCTACCAAGGATATTTAACCGACGGCAGCGGCAACATCCTGGGCAGTACCAACACTGGCCCCAAGGCCTACGATGTCGTCTTTCGCATTTGGGACCTGCCGACGGGCGGGACGATCGGGAGCTTGGACGAGCTGTTCGCTGAGCTGCAGACCGTGACTGTGGACAATGGCTATTTTAGCGTCTTGTTGGGTCAGGGCACCAGCTATCAAACCGAACCTCACCCCTTGCTCCCCACCGTTTTCACCAGCCTCACCCTTCCCCGCTACGTAGAGCTAACCGTGCTTGGCATTGGCGCCAACGGCGCGTCCGTCACCATCCTGCCCCGCTTGCAATTGGTGGATGCTCCTTTCGCGCTGCTCGCCGTCAACGCCCTGAACGTCACCGGCGCCAACGTCATCACCGCAGCCAATCTGTCCACCAATCTCGGTTTGTGGCAGGCCAATGGGTCCTCGATTTACTACAACAACGGCAGCGTGGGCGTCGGCGCCACTGGCCCGCAACGCAAATTCACCGTCAATAGCCTCTCCGCCAATGCCGCCAGCGACACCTCTTACCAAACGGGCATCGGCACCGGTACCAAGCAATTGATTCTTGGCTACGACACTGGGATCGACGCGGGCATCATTTCCGCTTCAGACTATTCGACTGCTTGGAAAAATCTCTCCTTGGCCACCTATGGCGGTAACGTGGGCATCGGTGCCATCACGCCCTCCCAGAGGCTCGAGGTTAACGGCAACGCGCAAGTGGACAACAGCCTGATTGTCGCCGGAAACCTCGGAGTTGGGCCCGGGTTGCCCGCCTGGCCGTTTCAGGTCGTCAACAACAGCGGTTTCGTCGATGAAGTTCTGGCTTCCTCGAGCACTATCGGAACCTGGATGGATCTGCAAAATAATTCCGCTGGAGGCGTAAATTGGCTTGTCATCTCCTCCGGTTCCGGCAATGGCGGTGGCGCCGGCAATCTGCTTTTTGCGCCGGGTTCGGCGCCCAATAGCACCTCAGGCAACGTTCTAGCCTTAACCTCCGGCGGGCGGGTTGGTATCGACACCCTCACCCCGGCAGCCACACTCGAAGTGAACGGCTCCGTTCAGGTGGACGGCTCCTCCGTCTTCAGCGGCGAGGCGCAATTTTCCAGCGACGTCTATTGTTACAACGACGCCTTCTTTGAAAATAACGCCCTGTTTTCCGCCAGGGTTGGCATCGGCACCTCCTCTCCAGGCTATCCTTTGGAAGTAGATGGATGGGCTAATTATGACCTCGGCGGAGGCTTCTGGTACGCCTTTGTCACCGGCTCGGGAATCGCCGGCGGAGGTTCTCATACCAACAGCATTACCATCAAGGCCCAGGCCGGTATTCAATCCGGCTTGGGTCTTTATGTCACCTCTGACCAGAGAATTAAGACCGATTTTGTTCCATCCGATTCGCGGCAGGATCTGGAGACTCTAAAGCGGTTGGAGGTCACAGATTTTAATTACAAAGATGTCGTTCACTACGGCCACCGGCATCGCAAAGGCTTAATCGCCCAACAGGTTGAAAAACTCTTGCCGGACTCCGTCAACCAGCAAACGGATGTGGTCCCCGACATCTATCAGATGGCCAATTGCCAGAAAGGCTGGGTGACCCTGGCGACCGATCTGAAAAAGGGCGAGCGCGTGAAGCTCATTACGGAAAAAGGTGGCAGCATCCACGAAGTGCTGGAGGTCGCCAAGGACAAGTTCCGTACCGACTTCCAACCCGAAGGCGACAAAGTCTTCGTCTATGGCCGGGAAGTCAATGATTTCCGTTCGGTGGACTATGACGACATCTCCGTGCTCAACGTTTCGGCCACCCAGGAGTTGGCCCGGCGGATGGACCAGTTGGAGAAGCGCGAAGCTCGCCTGACGGAACTCGAGCAAAAGGCCGCCCGCGTTGACCAGTTGGAGCGGGAACTCACCGAGTTGAAGAAGCTCACGGCCCAGTTGGCTCGCTCAGTCAAAGGCGGCCCGCTCAGGGCGCAAAAGACTGCCGAGTCGGACGCCGTGGCGGATGCCCCGGTGTTGTCGGCCTCTGCCGCCCAGGAGCAATAAGCACGGCCTCCGGCTCCGGCGCAATCAACCCCAGGATCCACCGGAGGCGCCACCTGCCACTTTGCAATGATATGAAACAGAAGCTTTGCATGGGATTGTGCTGCCTGGCTTTGCTGCTGGCCTCGGGGCCCTTGCTGGCCCAGATCTCCGCCGTGCAAATCACCGAGAATGTTACCACCATCAACCTTCAGTCCCTGCGCGGTGTGCCAATCTCTACCACCGTCAATCCCAGCATCGGTTCTGACGGCCAGGAGCCAACCGTTGACTCCTCAGGCTTGGGCAACACCCCCTCGCCCTTTCAGTTTTCCTCCTTGCTCTCCTATGGCGCTGTTACCGCCACCACCAACAACGCAGCGCTCTCGATCAATAATCCCTACTTGCGTGGAACAAACAGCTTTTCCCTGGCTGTGGCTATGAACATGCAGTTGCCCGTCGGCATTTCCTCCAATGCCACCTTCATCCTTCGACGGGCCTCGATCGGAGCCCCTTACGTCGCCCAGAATGTCAATTATTACCTGGGAAGCGTCATTACCCCGCCGGACAACGATTTCCGGGGAGCCGTTTTGACCAATGCTTCTCCTTTCTCCTATTGGCAGGCCAAGCCCTACCCGGCCGGGGGATACACTAACTTCACCGCTACCAACGCCTCGTTTTACTACAGTCCCAACGCCCAGGCGGTCTTCGCCACCCGCCCCGGTCCCATCTCGGTCACTTGGATCACTGTCGCGCGCTATGGGAGCACTAACCTGCCACCCTATACCAATCAACTCGGCTCCGCCGGAAGCCCCAGTTATATTACCAACACCGACAACTCCATTTCCCTCCTGTACACCGCCAACTACCTCGTCTCCGTCAGCCCGGTCAAAGCTCCCCAAAAGATGTACTGGACTGAGGGCGCCTTTGCCAACACCGGCTATCAGGTGCAGGTGCCCGATGGCCGGATTAGCGGCATCAATGTCGTTTACAATTCCTCCGTCCCGGCCAACGTTGCCTCTCCTTACCCGGATAACGGCTCCACTAATGGCTTATCGACGCAAACTCTTTGGTTTGACGGCCACAGCGCGATCCACGCCTACAACGCCGTCGGCCGCGTCTTCGTCGAGATTGTCGGCTCCCCTAACGGGGACGGCACCAGCCAGTTTCTAGGTTTCGAAATTGTCGATGTGATCCAAACCCCGACAACTATCGAGTTGACCAATGAGTTGGGCGATGTGCTGACGCCGTACCAGGATACCTCCCTGGGTGGCGACCTTACTCCCTCGCTCGTTAACAACAATTTGACCACCCAATACTATTTCAAAAACGGATCAACCTATTACGCGGATCAGGTCACTACCGCTCCCAACGAGCTAATTCTCTACTGGCTTGATACCGGAGTTGCGGGGCTCCAATGGCCCTATCTTTACGATGACTATACCCTCGTCTGGCCCAGCGACCCCGCCCAGTACAGTTTCTATCTCCGCCCTGTCGCCACCAACAAGCTGCAGGCCGCCTTGACTGCCGTGCAGTTGGACCCCGCCGAGGGACCCAACATCGATTACCAGGATCCGCTCGATCAAAACCGCGCCTTCCTTACACCCACCGACGGCTTTTACACCTGGCTAATCCCTGACTTCCCGGCACAACGCGCGCTGCTGCGGTTCAACTCCCAGGGAAATGTACGCTTCGAGCGCGTCTTCTCGATTCTCGCGCAGGGTTTGCAGAATAACAACATCCTGGCCAGTTCGGTTGTCACCAACCTAAATGCCTGGAATCTAGCCAACTCTACTCTTACCAATTATGCTCCCGGCTACAACCCACCTTACGTATTCCAAGCAAATGTAAATGTGGGTGATCAAATCCCCGACCCAACCGGCGAAATCGGATCCACCAATGGTGCTTACGGAGATTATTGGGCAGGCTACATCAACACCAACGTCAATGTCACGTTCCTCAATACGAACATCGGCAGTTCGTATGATCCTTTTGCCTATGTCGATCCCTTCCTCAACGGTTTCCAGGCCGCCAATCTCGGCGCCATCATCCCGGTCAATGCCATCCCGGGCTACAATCAGTTGGAAGTCTGGTGGTTCCGCCAAAACAACGCCAACCCGGGCAACGGCTTCAATTACGTCTATTGGCCTTCCGTCATCGGCGACTACACCATTCAATGGCCCACCAATGCCCCGGCCATCGTCCTCGCTGGCAACGCCGGCAGCGGCCCGCTGGACAGTCTCCGCGCGGCCGGAGCGATTTATTACCAAAACGACCCCTCCCTGCCAGGCTTTAATCCCAATGAAGAGCACGCCGTGATGTTAGGTGGTCAAGCCTATGCCCTGCGCGACGACTTGAACGTCACCAACGCAACCGACCCTTCCCTACCCTTCAATGGTTATTCTTCCGAGCCATTTGTGTTGCTCGCTTACAATGGTCCAGATCGCCGCCCTGCCATGAGTGTCTTCCAGGTGCAACGTGAACACCCCTCGGCCGGCATTTACTTTGATTACATCGTCGCGGCTGGCTCGCAGTTGCAAGCGCCCATGCCGCTGCCTTTGATGGCGCCTCCGCTTGCCAGCGCCACCAACTCCCCAACCGGTTTCACCAACTATGACACCGAACCCCCCAGCACCTCCGGCGACCTGCCCGTGGGTTGGACCAACACCGACGCCTCCGGGCCCTTCGCACTCTATCCGAGTTTCACCTTCCAGGACCGCAAGCATAATTTCTGGGTCTATCGCGGACTGAACGCCGGCCTGCCTCCATTCCAGGCCGGTGCTTACAACCTCACCAACAATACCTTCGACCCACTGCCGAATGCCATTGCGCTGCTCAATACGAACTTCACTTACTCCATCCACGTTTCCCGCCTCTTGGATTCTCTCACCGTAGGGTTGAGCGATCTGCCGCCCGGTCTGACCTATGAGGAAAACAACACCAATGGTTTAAGCATTGTCGGCACTCCGA
>Ga0209517_10002892_pt1 | contig 23666 bp, 24 predicted proteins | sample PeaSoiMetSII2010_FD_187695 | JGI IMG/M metagenome (GOLD analysis project Ga0209517, IMG submission 187695) | Peat soil microbial communities from Weissenstadt, Germany - SII-2010 (SPAdes) (version 2) | ecosystem: Environmental > Terrestrial > Soil > Wetlands > Peat | place: Germany... | reverse complement strand
CTTGCGGAAGAAAGCCTCATCGCCGACGAAGACGTAGGCCGCGCGCAGCTTGCGCGATTCCAGTTCGCCGACGAAGCGCTCGGCCTGAGCGAAAGCCCGCATCAAACTTCTCCCGTCTTAGCGATGCTCATTGTTTTCGAATGTAACGTTTTCGAATGTAACATCGGAAATCCGATTCGCCTAGTGGCCCGACGATAACGCGCTGTACTGTGGGCCGGCAGAGCTCCCGCGCGAGATCCTTCCCTTCGCCTGAAGAACGGCTCCGCTCAGGATGACGCCCCGCCGGAGACTCGTCGGAACACCAGGCTGCAGCACTGCCGACATGAACGGCTATAACTTGCTCAGGAAGTCCATCACTTCGGGCGAGGTCCAGTCAACGGGACCGACGAACTTGCGGCGCAGCACGCCCTGGCGGTCAATCACGTAGGTTTCGGGCCAGCCTGCGGTCCCGTACGTGGTAGCGACTTTCTGTTCGGGATCGCGCACGGTCAGAAAGTTGACGTTGCGTAGTTTGAGAAACCGGTGATAGGCATCGCCATCAACATCGATGCTGACGCCGAGGACGGTCACGCCCTTGCCTCGCAGGCGCTCCTGCATGGTCAACAACGACGGCAACTCTTGGACGCACGGAGGACACCACGTCGCCCAGAAATTCAAGACCACGACCTGTCCTCGAAACTGATTCAGACTCACTTTTCGATCGGAGTCTTGCACAGTGAAGTCCCTGGCGGCATCGCCGATGTGGGGCGGCCGCGACCCCGTGAAGCAGCCGGAAGCGAGCAGAGTCGCGGAAAGCGCCAAGCAAAGAAGAGATCGGTAATGGCTCAGTTTGGGTTTCGGTTCGCGCGAGATCGCCAAGCTGAGATCCGCCGAGATGAGCTTCGTCCCGATCAGTTTCGCGCCTCTGAGGTCCGTCGCCCTCGCTCGGCCTGGGCGAAGGCCCGCATCAAACTTCTCCCGTCTTAGCGATGCTCATTGTTTTCGAATGTCTTGTTTTCGAATGTAACATCATGAATTCGATTCGCCTAGTGCCGATCTCTGCGCGCAAGATCCTTCCCTCCGCCTGAAAAGCGGCTACGGTCAGGATGACGCCGCAAGGGGGGAGTCGTCGGAAACCAATCTGCAGCACTGCCGACATGAACGGCTATAACTTGCTCAGGAAGTCCATCACTTCGGGCGAGGTCCAGTCAACGGGACCGACGAACTTGCGGCGTCGGTTCCGAATCAGGTTCGCAGCGTCACGCTTCCCAAGGATTGAGAACCGCCGCTGGGGTGTGCATGAAATCGCTGACATTGCGCGAGACGATGGTCAGGTTGTAGTGCAGCGCGGTCGCCGCCAGCAACCCGTCGATGGCCGACAGCGCTCTTCCCTTGCGCTTGGCCTCGGCGGCGAGCAAGCCCCAGCGGTCGGCGATCGGCGCATCGATGGCCAGGATTCGCCCGGAGAAGCGGGCTTGCAGGTCTAGTTCGAGCCACGTCTCCAAGTGTGTCCGCCGTTTTCCCTGCGGCAGCCCCGCGATGCCTTTCCGAATCTCCCCCAAGGTGAGGACGCTGAGGTACAGCAGGCTTTCATCCGCCGCCGCCATCCAGTGCAGCACGCGCGGCTCTGGCTTGGTGCGTACAACTTCTGAAATGCAATTCGTATCGAGCAAGAATCCGCCCATAACTCAAACCTATGTCAGATCGGTGTCGCGGCCCGGATCGCGGTCCCGCTCCAGATCGAGGGCGACGCCCACCAACGGAGACTGGCGGAAAAACTGCACCAGATTTTTGGGCTGATGCGACTTGCCTACCAGCCGGTCGTATTGCTCCTCCGCCACCATCACCACGCCTTCCTTGCCTTGCCGCGTGATGCGTTGCGGCCCCTCGGTACGCGCCCGCCGGAACACCTCGCTGAAGCGGGCCTTCGCGCTCTGAATCTGCCAGGATTCTGGGGCGGCTTTCAGGCTGGCAGCCGGAGCTCGGACAATTCCGCGATTGGGCTTTTTCAGGGATTTGGCCATCGGATTCCCCGCAACGCTGACTAGTCTGACTAGACATAATAATGGGTCGCGAAGCTGCCGTTGTCAAGTGGAATACGCAGTCTTCATCGTCAGGATGCTTTCCGGAGCTGGAGCTAAAAGGAGTCAGAGAACTCGTTCACCGGCCATTTCAGGGCAGGTAAGAACCGCAACGCAGAGAACTGGGCTTTAGGCTCAGTCCGCCGGCATGGGCACAGGGCGCGCCGCGGGACTGCCCTTCGCGGTTTCTTTCGCACCAACCGCCTTAGAGTTAGCCGGCTCCTCCGCCGGCGTCTCCAGCCACTTGCGCACCGCAGGCAGCGCCTGGTGCATCGCGACTTCTCCGGCGCGGATCAAATTGTCGGCGCGTTTGAAGTCGTCGTAGGCGAATCCAGCCACGTCAGGTTCAATCACCAGGTCCGCGGCTTCCTTCCACAAACTCGACATCGCATCCTGTGCAATTGCGAAGGATTGTCCGATCACATCAAACAGGTGCCGCGGGGGGCCACCATTGGCCCATGTGCCTTTCAAATGCACCGCCAGCACGCGATCGGCTCCCATTTCGCGCAGCGGCCGCGTGGGCACCGGATGCGAGAGCATGCCATCCACCAGGTAGCGCCCGCGAATTTCCACTGGCAGGAACATTCCCGGATAGGCGCAACTGGCACGGACCGGATCGATGATCGAGCCGGAGTGAAACACCACCCCTTCACCGGTATTGAAGTCGGTCGCAGTCACGCCCAGAGGAATGCGCATCTCTTCAAAAGTCTTGCACTTCAAGGTGCGATTCAGGAAGGTCACCATGCGGTCGTTCGAAGCGAAGCCGTAGCGCGAGAGGGTCCAGCGGGCAAAAGTAGTGAAGCGCGTGTTGTGCGCTACGTCCTGCATTTCCGCGAGAGAGAGTCCGCTGCAGTAGCAGGCGCCAATCAGCGCGCCCACACTCGTGCCCGTGACCACGCGGACGGGAATACCTTCTTGTTCGAGGACTCTGAGAACTCCGATGTGCGCGATGCCGCGGGCGAACCCTCCGCCCAACGCCACGCCGATGGCTGGAACCCGGGGCGACAGCGCAGGCGCAGACTTGCGGGAGAGCTCCCGCCCAAAGGCCTGAACCGAGCGAATGATCTTCCCCAGACTTTTCACAGCCAACCCCACATCTGCAGCCCGCGAATGGACTGGGCTGCTGAACCCTATCTTACATATAAGATGCCACAATGCCTTAGACGGCTGTAAGGGCACAAGGGTGCTATTCGGCATTACGTTGGGGGAAACGTCCGGCACGGTAACCGTTACTGTGGCACCCGCGAGCCGTGGCGGAACTCCTGTATTCCTACTAAGTTGCGAAATGTATGATGCGCGAGATTTCAGCCGGCGGGGTGGTCGTCCGGAATAAAGACGGTAGCTGGTGGATGGCCGCCATTGAACTGCCCACTGCGGCGCCAGCCCTCTCCGACGCCACCCAACGCGCCAACCGCCCGACATCGAAGGCGACACCGAAGCCCGTGCTGTGCCTGCCCAAGGGCCTGGTCGACCCCGGCGAGAAACCGCTTGAAGCAGCTCTACGCGAAGTTCGCGAAGAAACCGGAATCACCGCCGTTCCGATCAAGAAGCTGGGCGACAGCAAGTACGTCTACGTGCGCTCCTGGGGCGATGGCGAACGCGTGTTCAAGATCGTCAGCTTTTACCTGCTGCAGTATGAATCGGGACGCATCGACAACATCGCCGACGAGATGCGGATTGAAGTCGCGCGCGCCAGGTGGGTGCGCCTGGAAGACGCGCCCAAGCTGCTGGCCTACGGTGGCGAAAAACAGATGGCGCGCCAGACGCTTGAGTATGTGATAGCCCACCCGGAGCTGTGACCGCGGCCCTAGATAAATTGTCCCCGATGCGATTACCATTACCAGTTCACAATTCAACCGAAATCCTCTATGCACCCGTGTCCTCAGTGGTGAAGATTTTCATATCGAGGCCCTAATCATGAAGCGCATCAATAAAGTCGCCATCCTCGGCGCCGGAACCATGGGCGCCCGCATCGCCGCGCATTTTGCCAATGCCGGCGTTCCCAGCTACCTGTTCGACATCGTTCCGCCCGACGCTGACGGCCCGGCGCGCAACAAAATCGCCGCCGCCGGACTCGACGCCGCCAGAAAATCCAAGCCCGCCGCGTTTATGGAACCGTCGCTCGCCCGCTTCGTCACCATTGGCAATTTCGAAGATGACCTCAAGAAACTCGCCGACGTCGACTGGATCATCGAAGCCGTGGTCGAGAATCTCGACCTCAAACGGGCGCTGTTGAGGAAAGTCGAAGCCGTCCGTAAGCCCGGAACCATCGTCACCACCAACACCAGCGGCTTGCCCGTGGGCAAGATCGCCGAAGGATTCTCCGACGACTTCCGCTGGGCCTGGTTCGGCACGCACTTCTTCAATCCGCCGCGCTACATGCGCCTGCTGGAAATTATTCCCACGCCGGAAGCCGATCGCGCCGCCATCGATGCCATCGCTCACTTCTGCGACGTGCGTCTGGGCAAAGGCGTCGTCATCGCCAAAGACACTCCCAACTTCATCGGCAACCGCATCGGAACATTCTCGGTGTTGAACGTCATTCGTCTGATGCAGGAAATGGGCCTCACCATCGAAGAGGTCGACGCGCTCACCGGGCAGGCCGTAGGCTGGCCGCGCTCGGCCACTTTTCGCACCATCGATCTGGTCGGACTCGACATTCTCGGCCACGTCGTCGGCAACATGACGGCGAACGTCAAAGACGAGCGCAGCGATCTGCGCCTGCCCGACTTCTTCGCCAAGATGATCGAGAAGAAATGGCTGGGCGACAAAACCAAAGGTGGCTTCTACAAAAAAGCCAAGGGCGGCGACGGCAAAGAAGACGAACGCCTCGCCCTAGACTGGAAAACGCTCGAATACCATCCCCGCCAGAAGCCGAAATTCCCCGTGCTCGATATGGCGAAAAATATCGACGACACCGGAACCCGCCTGCGAACCCTGCTCGGCCTCGAAGGCGCCCCCCCGCAAAAAGCCGACAAAGCCGGCGCGTTCCTCTGGGCCGCTCTCACCGATCTTTGGACCTACTCCGCCAATCGCGTTCCTGAGATCTCGAACTCCATCGTCGAAATCGACCGCGCCATGCGCCTCGGCTTCAACTGGGAACTCGGCCCCTTCGAACTGTGGGACGCCGCCGGCGTCGAGGCCACCGTCGCCCGCATGAAAAAGGAAGGCAAGCCGGTCGCCGCGAACGTCGAGCGTTTGCTGGCCCGGGGACAAAAATCCTGGTACATCGACGATCCACAATCCCCCTCGGGACGAAAGTACTGGGAACTGGGAACCGAAAGCTGGGAGGCGGTTCAAGTCCCTGCGGGCGTGTGGTCGACGACCGTTGCCAAGAAATCCAATGGCGTGATCAAGAAGAATTCCGGCGCGTCGCTCATCGATCTTGGCAATGGCGTGGCCTGCATCGAGTTCCACAGCAAGATGAACTCGCTGGGCGCCGACATTATTAGTCTTATTATTCAAACCCTAAAACCTGGGGGCCCGGGCGACGCCTTCGACGCCTTCGTCATCACCAACGACGCCACAAATTTTTCCGTCGGCGCCAACCTGATGCTGCTGCTCATGAGCGTGCAGGAAGAAGAGTGGGACGACGTCGACCTCGCCATCCGCCAGTTTCAGGGGATGACGCAGGCCATCAAGTTCTCCCCGAAACCGGTGGTGGCCGCGCCGTTCGGCCTGTGCCTAGGCGGCGGCACCGAAATTTCGTTGCACGCCGCGGCGCGCCAACCCCACGCCGAGCTTTATGCCGGATTGGTCGAAGTCGGCGTCGGCCTGCTCCCGGGCGGCGGCGGCTGCAAAGAGATGCTGCTGCGCGCCGTCGACACCGCAGCTTCTTCACGGGGGAACGTCTCGGGTGAGGCGCTCGCTGGCTCGGTCGAAATGCTGGAGGCAATGAAAAAGGCTTTCGAGACCATCGCCACAGCCAAGGTAGCTACATCGGCACACGAGGCCCGCGGATTCGGATTTCTTCGGAACTCCGACCGCATCAGCATGAATCGCGAGCGCGTCCTCTCCGACGCCAAGGAGCGCGCACTCGAACTGGTTCGCGCCGGATACGAGCCGCCAGTCCCGCGCACCGACATTCCCGCCCCCGGAGAAAATCTTCTGGCCGCGCTGAAGATGGGCGTCCACCTCATGCGGCAGGGCGACTTCATCACCGACTACGAAGTGAGGCTGGGCGGAAAAATCGCCGAAGTTTTGTGCGGCGGCAACGTCACCCCCGGCACTCCGGTGAGCGAGCAGTACGTTCTCGACCTGGAGCGCGAGGCGTTCAAGTCGCTTTGCGGCGAGAAGAAAACGCAGGAGAGAATTCAGTTCACGTTGAAGACGGGGAAGACGCTGAGGAACTAAATCTTAGATGACTCGACTTGACCTTATCAACGAATTATTGCGGTACGAGGACATCGAGGGCCTTCTGTCAATGGGCGCCCCGGATGACGAATACGAATCGGAAGCAGAGATGATTGCAGATCGTGTCGGCGAAGCGGAGGAGAAAACCAACGACAAGATCACACGGGAGGCAGTAGAGAATATCGTTGCCACCGTTTGGAAGGAGATGTTCGGGCTGTCCGATGAGCACGCACGACGAAGAAAGGATGCCTTTGCAGCGGTCGCTGCCCGGCTCGTCCCGTGATTCACCCGGCGGCAACGTGCGCAAATCTCCGCACGGCCGGTTGCCGGGCTTGCCTCGCCCGCCAGAGGTCGTACTGGGACTGCATGTTCATCCATAGTTCCGGTGTGGTGTCCAGGGCTGCCGCCAACCGGATCGCCATCGCCGCGGAGATTCCGGCCTTGCCGTTCAGCACGCGCGACAGAGTCACACGAGTGACCCGCAGATGGGCCGCTGCCGTGGATACGGCTACGTCCCCGAGATACTCGCGGAGAACCAGTCCCGGATGAGGCGGATTGTGCATGCGCATGGCCAACTCCTTAGCTCTTGTTGTGGTCCAGCCTGTTGTCGTCCAGACCGTGTTTCCACCCTCAAACTAGTGGTAGTCCTGATAATCAACCAGGACAGCGTCCTCGCCCTCAAACTTAAACGTTAGCCGCCAGTTTTTGTTGACGCTGACTGCCCAGTGACCTTTGAGTTCCCCGGCAAGCGGGTGGAACATCCATCCCGGTGCGTTCATGTCTCCCGGCTGCCTTGCGTTATCAAGCGCAAATAGTTGCAGGCGCAGCCGGCTGGCGTGCGTCGGCTGAATCCCCGCTTTCGATCCAGTTCGGAAGAACTTCTCCACGCCCCGATGCCGGAAGCTCTTGATCACTTGGTATAGTGTAACGCTACGCGTTACACGCGTCAATCATCGAGCAGGGCAACCTCATCCTGCGCTACAATCGCCTCATGCGCAGACCTCTTCTAGCTGCTGCTGCGGTCCTCAGCCTAACCGTCCTCATTTCTGCAGCTCCACTCGCCCACGCCCAATCGAACGCGCAAAAAGAACCGCCCGCGCAGGAAGTCGCTCCCGACGTGCCCGATGCCATCGCCGTTCCCGGTGGCGAAGCAGTCCAGTTCTTCGTGTCGGCCAAAGGATCGCAGATCTACACCTGCCAGGCTGGCGCGGACGGCAAGTTTGCATGGACGCTGAAAGGCCCCGAAGCCGAACTGCGCGATCGCAAAGATAAAGTGATTGGCCAGCACTTCGCCGATCCGGCAACGAAGCTGCCGACCTGGAAACTGAAAGACGGCAGCGAAGTCTCGGGGAAGGCCGCCGCTCATGTCGACTCGCTCGATGCGGACTCCATCCCGTGGCTGCTGGTGAATGTGGTAAGCCACGCGGGCAAAGGACAACTCGCAAACATCACCACGATTCAACGCGTTCACACACACGGCGGCAAACCAGGTTCCGGCAACTCAGGCAACGACGACGTCTGCGACGAGTCGCACAAAGACGCCGAAACCAAGAGCAGCTACACGGCCGATTATTACTTTTTCGCGCCGGCGAAGTGATTTCAAGTCATTCCCACGGAGGTTGTGACAGATACTGTCGCCGCCTCGTGGGCCTTGTGAGGATGCCTTTCAGTGCCCCCGGTTGTGCGGGCTGAAAGGGATCCTTCGACTTCAAAAGACCTTCGCTTCGCGAAGCTCTTCCTCCGCTCAGGATGACATACCCTTGATCCGTCAGTGGACATTCCGGCCGGAACGTTGAACAATATCGTTAAGCAGGCAGGACTGAAATGAAATATCTCGTCATCTACGAGAAGTCGGGCGAAGGTTGGGGAGCGTATGCTCCCGATCTTCAGGCCTCGGTGTCGCTGGCACCACGCTGGACGAAGTGAAAGAACTCATTCGTGAAGCCATGGAGTTCCACCTTGAAGGCATGCGCCAGCAGGGCGACCCAATTCCGGCGCCCAGCGCCACTACGGAATACATCACGGTATAAATCATATGCGTGAAGTCATCATTGCTTCTTCAGTTCGTACGCCCGTGGGGCGCGCCTACAAAGGCACGCTCCGCGCCACTCGTCCCGATGAACTCGCTGCGGTAGCGATCAAGGGCGCGCTCGATCGCGTGCCGCAACTCGATGTCAAAGAGATTGAAGACGTCATCCTGGGCTGCGCCATGCCCGAGGCCGAGCAGGGGATGAACGTCGCCCGCATCGCCTCGTTGCGCGCGGGTCTGCCCGTAGAGGTCTCGGCGCTGACCATCAACCGCTTCTGTTCTTCGGGATTGCAGGCGATCGCCATGGCTGCCGAACGCATCATGAGCGGCGGCGCGGAAGTGATCGTCGCCGGAGGAACCGAGTCGATGACGATGATCCCCATGGGCGGTCACAAAATCTCGCCCAACCCGTGGCTCGTCGATCACTATCCCGACGCGTATCTTTCCATGGGACTCACCGCTGAGCGCGTCGCACAGCGCTTTGGCATCACGCGGCAGGCGGCGGACGAGTTCTCACTGCATAGCCATCAGAAAGCGCTGGCGGCCATTCAGGCCGGAAAGTTCTCCGACGAAATCGTGCCCGTGCCCGTGAGCTTCAGCACGCCAAATGGCTCGAAACCGAAACGGCAGGAGATTGTGTTCAAAGTCGATGAGGGCCCGCGCGGCGACACGTCGCTCGAAGCACTGCTCGCGCTCAAGCCCGCGTTTCACGTGAAAGGCACAGTGACCGCCGGAAACTCGTCGCAAATGTCGGACGGCGCGGCCGCGGCCGTGGTGATGTCAGCGGAGCGAGCGAAGGCGCTGGGCATCAAGCCGCTGGCTCGCTATGTCTCGTTCGCAACCACCGGATACAAGCCGGAAGAAATGGGACTCGGCCCGGTGTTCGCGATTCCGAAGGCGTTGAAGATGGCTGGGTTGAAACTCGCTGACATCGACGTAATCGAGTTGAACGAAGCCTTCGCAGCGCAGTCGTTGGCGGTAATCAAAGAATTGGGATTGGACCCGGCGAAAGTCAATCCCAACGGCGGCGCGATTGCGTTGGGACATCCGCTGGGATGCACGGGGGCGAAGCTGACGGCCAGCGTGATCCGCGAACTGAAACGCCGCAAGGCCCACTACGGCATGGTGACGATGTGCGTCGGCGGAGGCATGGGCGCCGCCGGAATTTTCGAAAATCTTTAACCACAAATCCTTAAACACGAAGGACACTAAGGTTCACGAAGGAAGGCCCGGGCAACGGGTTCCTTCGTGGACCTTCGTGTCCTTCGTGGTTCCCGCTTTGGGTCTTTTATTCTGAAATTGTGACGGATGACCTGGACTTCGGAGAGAAAACAGGATACCTGTGGAAGCATGATGGCCACCGCCGCGAATCATCGACTGAGTGCACAACAAGTCAGTCATGCAGTGATCACGGCCGCGATGAGAGTGCATTCCGAGTTGGGACCTGGGTTGCTGGAGAGCGCTTATCAAGCGTGTCTGCAGCATGAACTAGGCGAAGCGGGCTTTCGATCTGCCGTCCAGGTCGGGCTTCCCGTCGTTTATCGAGGCGTGAAGCTGGAACTCGGGTATCGGATGGATTTGCTGGTCGAGGATCTCGTCATCGTGGAAATCAAATCTGTGGATGCGATTTCACCGGTTCATCAGGCGCAGATCATCTCTTACCTGAAGCTCAGCGGCAAATCTCTCGGGCTGCTGATCAACTTCAATGTGGTCCACTTGAGGGACGGTATTCGGCGTTTTGTGAGCGGGACGGGATGGAAGGACGGGCAAACCTTTAACCACTAAGGACACGAAGGTTCACGAAGGAAATCCTGCGACCGCTTGAAGGGGCAGAGTTATAATTCCGCCTCAGGAGGGTTCTTATGACTCTCACCCGCGTTTTCGCAGCCGCGTTAGTGGTTTGCTCCGCACTGGCCCTCGCTCAGACGAAAGCTGACTCCCTCCCGGGCTCAGATCAACCTGCCGCGGCGAGCAAACCTGCGACAGCCCCCTCTTCCGAGCCGTGGAAGTTCATCCCGAAGCCGCCTGCGGATGCCACCGCGGAGCGAAATCCTGTGGATCGTCTCCAGATCGACAAATATAAGGTCTTCCGATCCAAGACCGACGCCCGCACGCTGCTCTTGGGTCCCGATGCGGATGCTGGCATGTTTCTTTCCGGCATAGACGGACAACTGGGTGCAGAGACGACCTGTTACAAGATTCGGAGCTACGTCGTCGCGCGCGATGCGAAGAATTCGGATTCCACGCACCCCGTCAGCTATTCGACCTGCCAGCCAGCGGCGCGCTATCAACTGAGGACTACAGAGATTCGGTCGGGCCCGGCAGACCGTTGAACAAGCTGTCGTAACACTTCTTTACCCAATCTTTACGCGATTACTACGCTCTTTGACACGGCTGCGAGTATGCTTTTGCTGGGCGCCAAATGCCCGAAGAAACGGGGCTTCCCCTGGGCCCCGCGCGGTTGGTAGGAGGTGCTGTATGCGGCTCTCCGGCCTATCTCTTGCAGTAGTCCTCCTGTTCTCCTCGACAATGCTGGCGCAACATTCCTCGGGCGGCGGAGGAGGCGGAGGCAGCTCCACAAGTTCCGGCGGCGGTGGCGGTTCTCACGGCGGGTCCTCGGGTGGATCGGTTTCTTCCGGAGGTTCCGGCGGTGGCCACAGTTCCGGCGGATCGGGTTCGCACGCCTCGGCCGGACACAGCTCGGGCGGACACAGCTCGGGCTCGACGTCGTCGCACTCCGGAGTGCATGGATCTCAGACGCATGGTCCGCACTCCATCCTCGAGCCGAATCGCGGCGTGAATACAAGAACTGCACCGCCCGAGAGGCGCAGCTTTTTCTCGTTCCTGCGGCATCCATTCAGGAAACCGGAGCCTAAATCGGAGCCCAAAACCAAGCTGGTCGTCGACCTGCGACGCCCCTTCTGCTTGCACGCCCCGTGCCCGGTCTGTCCTCCAGGACAACTTCATGCCGGCGGTTGTGGAGCTTTTGTAGTTCACACGAGACGCAATTACTGTTCGGCGAGCGAGATTTGGGGTGGTGGCGCTTGCCTGCTGCAGATTCCTTTTCTGGACGACTGCTCTGGACTGCGGAGGATGATGGAACGGCAGGCCCAGCGCATGCAGGCGGCGGAGGCGGCGCGGCAAAGCGCATGCTCCACGGCCGCGAGGCAGGATTGCTCAGACTTGACCAGCGCGGCGGAAAGCGAAGGCAACCTCTACCGCGAGTTGCAAAGCCGATACCGCATGTGCCAGCAGCGGTCGCTGGGCGCATTCCCGTTCATCGGCTTCGGCGTCAGCGCTTACTCAGCGGGGCTGTTTTTCGATTCGACGTTCGATTCGGTAGGGATGGACTTGGACATTCACTAAGAGGACCGTCCACTAGAGGATCGTCCATTAGACGATCGTCGCTCAGTGACTGTTGCCTGGCGGATTTCAGAAGCCTGAAGCTCGCGAGCCCGGAGATTCGGGCACGAAACACCCCCTAACGCCGGAGTTTCCGGCCTATCATTCCCTTTCCTTCGGCATTAGAATTACAGTATTCCTCCCGCCGCGCCCATCACGACCTGGCGGGTTCTTTATCGGGGGATAGACAATGGCGACGACCACGGCAGTTCCCAAAGCCCGGATCTCCGGCGGCAGCTTTTTGCTGGAATCGCGGCAGCCCGAAGACATTTTTACGCCGGAAGACTTCAGCGAGCAGCACCAGCTCATCGGGCAAACGGCCGAGAAGTTTGCCGTCAATGAGATTCTTCCGAACGTGGAGAAAATCGAGCACAAAGATTTCTCGGTTTCCCGCGCGCTGCTGAAGAAGGCGGGGGAACTCGGGCTCAGCGGGGTCGAGATCCCTGAGGCTTATGGCGGCCTCGAAATGGACAAAGTCACCGCCGCCGTCATCGCCGATCACATTGCGAAGTACGCGGGCTTCGCCACCACCTGGGGAGCGCACAGCGGCATCGGCATGCTGCCCATTGTTTATTTCGGCACCGAAGAACAGAAGAACAAGTACCTGCCGCGCCTGGCCGCCGGAGAGATTGTCGGCGCGTATGCCTTGTCGGAAGCCTCGTCTGGCTCCGACGCGCTCAACTGCCGGGCCCGCGCCGAGCTTTCGGCCGAAGGCAAGCACTACGTGCTCAACGGCGAAAAAATGTGGATCACCAACGCCGGGTTCGCCGACCTGTTTACGGTCTTCGCCAAAGTTAATGGCGAGAAGTTCAGCGCGTTCCTAGTCGAGAAAACTTTCCCCGGATTCTCGGTTGGCGCCGAAGAGCACAAGATGGGGATTCGCGGCTCGTCCACCTGTCCCATCGTTCTCAACGACTGCAAAGTTCCGGTCGAAAACCTGTTGGGCGAAATCGGCAAGGGCCACATCATCGCCTTTAACATTTTGAACGTCGGACGTTTCAAGCTGGGCGCGATGTGCGTGGGCGGAGGCCGGGTGTCGCTGGAAAACGCCATCGGCTACGCCAAGCAGCGCAAGGCTTTCAATAAAGTCATTGCCGACTTCGGGCTAGTGCGGGAAAAGATCGCCAACATGGCGACGCTGCTCTATGTGGGCGAATCGCTGGTCTATCGCACCGTCGGCATGATGGACGTGGCTCTGGGCGAGGTCGACAAATCGGCCACCGACGCCGCCAAGCAGACGCTCAAGGCAATTGAAGAGTACGCCGTCGAGTGCTCCATCATTAAAGTCTGGGGCTCGGAGATGATCGATTACGTCGTCGACGAGACGGTCCAGATCTACGCGGGCTACGGATTTGTCGAGGAGTATCCCGCGGAGCGCGCGTACCGCGACGCCCGCATCAATCGCATTTTCGAAGGCACCAACGAGATCAACCGGCTGATCATTACGGGCTTCCTGCTGAAGCGCGCGATGACCGGGCAATTGCCGCTGATGCCGGCGATCAAGAAGCTGATGGACGAAGTGCTCTCCGGTCCATCGACGGCCGAAGAACTCGACGGTGCGCTGCCCGAAGAACGCAAACTGGTAGCGCAAGCCAAGAAGCTGGGCTTGTTTGCCTCGGGCGCGGCCACCCAAAAATACATGCAGGCGATTCAGGATCAGCAGGAAATCATGGGCGCAATCGCGGACATGACCATTGAGACCTATGCGATGGAATCGGCCGTGTTGCGCGCGCAAAAGATCATCGACGCCAAGGGCGAGGCGGGCGCGGCGTTGCCGATAGCTATGACCCGCGTATATCTCTCGCAGGCGATGGAAAAAGTTGAGTCGGCCGCGCGCAAGGTGATTGCCGCGGTGGCGGACGGCGACATGTTGCGGACGCAGCTTGCCATCCTGCGCCGGCTGGCGAAGTACGAACCGTTCAACACGATCGAACTGCGGCAGCAAATCGCGCAGCGGGTGATTGAGCAGGGAAAGTACACGCTGGCGTAAGCGCAAATCTCAACCACAGAGGACACAGGGGGCACAGCGAACCTCTCTGTGTCCTCTGTGCCCTCTGTGTTTAGTTTTCGTTCTTGCCCACCCTCTGATACAAATGTCACGATGAAATTTAAAGTGCTGCACCTGATCGCCGCGATCGCGATTGCTCCCGCCCTCACCGCCCAATCAAATCCAGCCGCGCAGCAGGACTCGGCCACTTTCGATCCCGACGGTACCGCACACATCACGCGCGTGATTCCGATGCCATCGACCATCAGTCCGGAAGCGCAGAAGTGGCTCGATTCTCTCGACCAGCAGAAAGTGGGCCTGCCCGAAACGCTGGCCGAACGCCGCACCCACACCGATGCCTGGCGCAAGATGGACTCCGCCGAGGCACGCCGGCTCTATCCCGTGACCGTCGAGGAAACCAGCACGGCGGGCGTGCGCACCGACATCATCACGCCTCTGCCGGATGCGGGGAGTAAGCGTGTGCTCATCAATCTTCACGGCGGCGGATTCAATTCTGATTCAGGATCGTTGATCGAGGGCATCCCGATCGCCAACCTGGCGAAGATCAAAGTCGTTTCCGTTTACTATCGTCTCGCGCCCGAGAATCCGTTTCCCGCCGCGGTCGACGATGTGGTCGCAGTCTATAAGGAACTGCTGAAAACTTACTCGCCGCACAGCATCGGAATTTTCGGCACGTCGGCGGGAGCCATCCTCACCTGCGAAGTGGCCGTCCGTCTCAAGCAACTCGGATTACCCCTACCCGCCGCGCTCGGGATTTTCTCCGGGCTCGGGGACTTCAGCCGTGTCGGCGACTCCCGGCAGCTGTTTACGCTCAATGGCCTTCCCGGACGACTGGAGCCGACCGATCCGAATCACTTGCCCGACGATCAATATGCCGGCAAGACCGATCGCAAAGATCCAGTGTTGTCGCCGCTTTTCGCCGACCTGCACGGCATGCCGCCCAGCCTGCTGGTTACCAGCACGCGCGATATCCTGCTGAGCGACACGGCCACGCTGCAGCGCGCCCTGCTGCGCGCCGGGGACGATGCGCAACTGGTCGTGTTTGAAGCGCTGCCACACGCTTTCTGGTATCACTTCCAGTTGCCCGAGACGAAAGAAGCGCTGGAGTTGATGGCCAGGTTCTTCGACGAGAAGGTGGGGCGATAGAATCTGGCGGTTCCGCGAAATTGGCGACGGTGCGTTTGAAGAGAACTGTTCGTATCGGGGCTTCGCTTTAGCGATGCCGCCAAAGGGCGTGACACTTCTAACGGGTTTAGCCGCTGGGGGTTTGCCGGTTACGGCCGCAGCGGCTAAAGCTTGTTGTGCTGTGCGCGGCGTGTGGCATGCCTGAAGGCATACCCTGATACGAACCTTTCTGTACAAACGGCGCACCGAATTACCTTTATTGAACAAGAACCAGACGGAGAACCCATGATCCGAAGGCCTCTTCAGTTGGCATCACCGCAAATCGTACTCTTGGTCGCGACGCTCCTTCACTCCCTTGCGATTTCAGTTCGCGCGGACGTCACTCTGCCCGCGCTGCTCGCCGATCACATGGTCGTACAACGCGGCCTTCCGGTTCACGTCTGGGGCATGGCTGCGCCGCATGAGGCCGTGGCTGTGACTTTCCGCGGCGAGACGAAGTCGGCAACTGCCGACGACGACGGCCGCTGGAGCGTTTATCTGTCGCCCGGCGAGGCCGGCGGGCCTTTCCCGTTGAGCATCAAGGCCACGAACACGATTGTGCTCAACGACATTCTCGTGGGCGACGTGTGGGTCGCGTCCGGCCAGTCGAATATGGAATTTGGCATGAAGGGGGTTACGAACGCAGAAGCAGAAATCGCGGCGGCACAGTATCCGAAGATTCGCATGTTCATGGTGAAGCACAAGCCCGCGGATTATCCGCTGGAAAACGTCGAATCGAAAGGCTGGGCTGCGTGCACTCCGGAAACCGTGGCTGACTCCTCTGCTGTGGCTTATTTCTTTGCGCGGAATGTGCAGCAGAGGCTGGGAGTTCCCATCGGCCTGGTCGAGTCCTCCTGGGGAGGAACCGCGGCCGAGTCGTGGACGAGTCTTCATTCGCTTTCTGCCGACGCTTCGCTCATGCCGGTTTTCGCAGCGCGCGCCAAGACGCTCGACACGGAATCCACCACGGTTTTGCATCAGCAAAAAGAGGAACGCGAATTTCAACAGGCGCTCGCGCAAGCCAAGGCCGAGGGTAAGCCGCTTCCCTGGCGGCCATGGCATCCGGATTTCGCGGCGTGGGCTCCGGCGGCGCTGTTCAACGGCATGATCGCGCCCCTGACTCCGTTCGCCATTCGCGGCGTGATCTGGTATCAGGGAGAGGCCAACGCCAGCCCCGACCGCGCCTTCCTCTACGCGCGCCTTTTTCAGACCATGATTCGCGATTGGCGCAAGGCGTGGGGCGAGGGAGATTTCCCGTTTCTTTTTGTGCAGATCGCCAATTGGAACACCGAACCCGGCGAGCTTTGGCCGGAGGTGCGCAATGCGCAGCGCCAGGCGCTGGCGCTGAAGAATACGGGGATGGCGGTCACGATTGATATCGGCGACCCGGTCGACATTCATCCCAAGAACAAGCAGGACGTCGGGCTGAGGCTGGCGCTGGCGGCGCGCGCGATTGCGTTTGGTGAAAAAGTGGAGTGGTCCGGGCCGTTGTACCGCCAGATCACGCAAGAGGAACATGCTCTGCGCGTGTGGTTCGACCATGCTGGAGGATTGGTCGCGAAGGGCGCGGAACTTACCGGCTTTGAAATCGCCGGTGCGGATGGAAAGTATTCCGCGGCGGATGCGAAGATCGACGGCGCATCCGTTATCATATCGAGCCCAGCAGTGCCGACTCCGGTCTCCGTGCGCTACGGATGGGCCGCCAACCCGAGCTGCAATCTGTTTAACAAGGAAGGATTGCCTGCATCGCCGTTCCAGGCGCCGGAATGACGCTTGCTTGTTGCTCACCTTTTCTCACTGCACGAGCATATAGCTGACGAACGCCACTTGCTTGCTGTCCGGTGACCACGACGGAACGTTGATCGTTCCCTGACCGCCGAACAGCTTGGCCAGCACCGTGATCTTCTTGTCGGCCTCCTTTGGATCAAGCGACATGAGCCGCAGCATCACGTCTTTATTTTCCGGATGGCCGCTTACGTCCGCTCCGTAAGTCAGGATCACCATCCACTGGCCATCGGGAGAGATGTGCGGGAACCAATTGTTGAAGTCGTCGGAGAAGACTTGCTCCTGATCGCTGCCGTCTGGCTTCATGCGCCAGATCTGCATGTGACCGGTGCGCTCGGAATTGAAATAAATGTACTTACCATCCGGTGAGTACTCCGGGCCATCATCCAGCCCCTTCGCAGTGGTCAGCCTCGTCTCTTCGCCACCAGCCGCGGGGATCGTATAAATATCGAAATCGCCGTTGCGCTGGCCGACGAACGCCAGTGTCTTTCCGTCGGGCGACCAGCCATGCCAGTACGATGGAGACTTCTGCGTGATGCGGCGCGGCGTGCCGCCGGCGAAGGGCACGATGTAAACCAGCGATTCGTGGTCCCCCTGCGAATTGTCGCTGATGGCGATCTGCGTGGCGTCCGGCGAAATGCCGTGGTCGTTGTTGCAGCGGGTCGCGATTTCGGTGTCGATGGTCACGGGCTTATCGCTGCCGACGGCGAGGCGCTCGATGTGCCCGCCGCGATTGAAGAGAAACGCGCTGCCATCGCGCGTCCAGTTCGGCGCTTCGAAGCGTCCTTCAGCGAGATAGGCCACGCGGCGGTCGGCCGAGTCGATGGTGATGGTTTCGAGCGTGCTGTAGAGAGTCACCTTGCCCACGCTGGCGGGAGCAACGTCGGTTAACACCACGTTGGAGAACACGGCCGTTTCCACCACGTCCTTGTCGTGCGAACACACGCCGAGCCCAACGTAGAACGGACCCTTGAGCGGAATGCGCAGCCAGCCTCCCTCGGGTTGGGGTTCTCCGCCGTTCGCCGCCAGGGACATGTAGACGTAATCGGCGCGCCTAGCAATGCGCAGACGCTTCGGGGCAGGCAGCCTCGACTGAACCTCGCGTGTGACCGCACCCTTTTCGTCGCGGAACTGCAGCGACGTCAGGCCGCTCGCGTGCAGGGCGACGTCCGCGTAGACGGAATCCGAATCCAGAGTCTGGCGCAGCATCAGCACTGCTTTCTTATGCTCGTTGCCAGTCTTGGTCAGGAAGGAAATATCGGCGGTTAAGGTCACATCCCCGGACACTTTCTTCCACGCAAACTGAAACGCGTCCGCCGCCAACCACATGTTCTCGCCGCTGCCGCTGATCGTGTAGGTTTTTTGGGAAGCGTTATAGTCGACGGAGCCTGCGTGCAACACGGTGCCAACGTCGCTGTGGCCCTCGAAGATTCCGACGGGAGAACTGGCAGTCTGGGCGTAAATGCAACCGCAGTGAAGAAACCAACTGCAAACGATCAGTGCAATAAGAGATAGCAGCCTGCGCATGAAGCTCCTCCGTCAACGGCGGTGATTCAGAATAGGATCAACCGGGCATTGTAAACGGGATCGACCGCGCGCTGCTTGGTGGCCTCGTTCTACAAGAATTCCAGTGCGCCAGGCCTCAGGGGCTAAAGCCCTTCAATCAGGCTAAACTTTAACGGCACGGCTGGAAGCCGTGCCCTTCCCAAAACCGCCTCTGCTTAAATCGATGGATGAGATTCGTCTTCAGCTTCTACCAATCTGCAGTCGCTTCTGGTAAAACGTCTGCATGAAAATGAGACGAGCCCTCCCCGCCCTATTTTTCTGCATGCTGCTGTTCGGTGCCACTGTGGGCGCGCAAGAGAAACCTTCTCCATCCGCGAATCTCGCGCTTACGCCGCCCATGGGCTGGAACTCGTGGAACAAGTTTGCCTGCAACGTCAGCGAGGACATGATCAGGAGCATGGCCGACGCCATGGTGAAGTCGGGCATGAAAGACGCGGGATACGTCTACGTCAACATTGACGACTGCTGGCAGGTGAGTCGCGACGCGAATGCCAACATTGTCGCTGACCCGCAGCGCTTTCCGCATGGCATGAAAGCCGTGGGCGACTACATTCATTCGCTCGGGCTGAAGTTCGGCGTGTATTCGGATGCGGGATCGAAGACTTGCGCCGGACGGCCCGGCGGCCTGGGCCACGAATATCAGGACGCGCTGCAGTATGCGGCGTGGGGCGTCGACTATTTGAAGTATGACTGGTGCAACACCACCACGCAGGATGCGAAGGCGTCGTACGCCAACATCCGCGCGGCCCTCGACGCGTCTGGGCGGCCGATAGTGCTGAGCATATGCGAGTGGGGCACGGCCAAGCCGTGGCTGTGGGGCAAAGAAGTCGGCGGCAACCTGTGGCGCACGACTGGCGACATCCAGGACCGCTGGGGTGGTCAAGAGAAATGGCCCGACGGCGGCTGCTGTTCGAATGGCGTGATGGCGATTATTGACTTGCAGGTCGGCCTGCAGTCGTATGCGGGGCCTGGGCATTGGAACGATCCCGATATGCTCGAAGTCGGCAACGGCGGAATGACGGACGTCGAGTACCGCTCGCATTTCAGTTTGTGGGCACTTCTGGCGGCGCCGCTCATCGCGGGCAACGATCTGCGCAACATGCGGCCGGAGATTCACGACATTCTCACCAACAAGGAAGTGATTGCGGTGAATCAGGACGCGCTAGGGCGTGAGGGCGAGCGCGTGGCCAAGAGCGGCGACCTGGAAGTTTGGGCGAAGCAGTTAAAGGATGGAAGCCGCGCTGTGATATTGCTGAACCGTGGGGTGACGGAACAGCAGATCTCCACGAACTGGGAGGATCTGGGCTATACCAGCGCGGTCAGTGCTTCGGTGCGTGACCTGTGGCAGCACAAGGATCTGGGAAAGTTCTCGGGGAGATTCTCGGCCGGGGTCGCTTCGCATGGAGTTGTGATGGTGACGGTGAAACCCTAAAATCGCCAACCACTAAGGACACGAAGGTTCACGAAGGAAAGCCCCATGGGCAAAGACCTTCGTGAACCTTCGTGAACCTTCGTGCCCGGCGTGGTTAGCGGTTACTCTTTCGGAAAGTTCGGGTCGGCCTTTACTTCCAGGATCTGTGCGGTATGGCGGGCGCTGTGCGCCGAGATCAGCAGCAGCCACTGATAGCCATCCAGTGTTCCAAATGCGGGGTGGTCGAAGAAATGATCCCGCAGGTCGTCATTAGTAGTTCGAATGTAGTCCATGGTAGCTTTGCGGCTGTCTTCAAACGCCTTGCTTAACTCCGCCTCGGTAGCCCAACGGCCGGTAGGACGCAGGAACTCGGGTGCCTGCGCTTTGTGGCTGCGGTCCGGCATCTTCTCCATAATCATTTGATCTTTTCCCTTCACCTGTTCGCGCTTCTCTGGGGCGGCCGGGGATTGCATGATCTTCTGCTGCACGAGGCCGAACAGCGTCGCTTCCGAAACCGTAATGTGTTCGGCTACTTCAGCCACCGACCAGCGATCGGGCGCGGGCTTGAAGCTCCACTGCTTCGGCGACAGTCTAGCAATCGACTTGAGAAAATTGTCGCGCGTGGCCTGAAACTGTTGCAGCGCCGCGGCGCGCTCCTCGGCAGTCAGCGGGGTGGAGGCAGGTTGGGAAGCGGTTTGCGCAATTGCCGAAGTCAGTGCTACACAAAACATCACGACTGCAAACATCACCCTGATCTTTTTCACTTGCATGAACATCCTCTGCATGAACATCCTCCTGAAAGATTTAAGGCTAAAGATGCGGGGCGAGGGGCAACGATACAAAACTTTCATCAGCGCCTGATCGGCGACCGGATGGTTTTGATCAGGGCTGGTCAGTCCTTTTCAGCTCTTTTTCAGCTCTTCCATCACGCTCTGGATCAGCTCTTTGGCGTCGGTCAGGCTCTTCATGATGATTTGGATATCCATCACGGGCTTGCCCGGCCAGCGCTGGCTCTGGCAATAGACGCCGTGCTGGCCGACCAGCGCCATGGCATCGGTGATCGTGTCCATGGTGACGGCGAGACGGCCGCGGGGCACGCCCATCATGGTCTCGTAGTGTTCCAGTTCTTCCTGCTTTTCGTCGAATACCGGCATCGGACGATTGTAACTGCATGCGGGTGTGGCGCATAATGGCGGGGCTGCTGACTTATTCTTCACTCACACGTCAAAACCCTTGGCATTCAATATTCCAAAAGGAGAAACCATGCAAAAAAGAATTGCCCTTCTCGTATTCGCGATTTTGACCCTCACCCTGTTTGCGTCGGCGCAGGCTAGCCCCCCGGCTTCGGCTTCCTGCGATCTGGGCGGCGGCAAGACCATCAAGACCGATTACTCCAGCCCGCGCGCTAAAGGCCGTAAGATTTATGGTGGCCTCGTGCCCTTCGGTGAGGTCTGGCGCACCGGAGCCAATTCCGCCACCACCTTTGTAACCAGTGCCGACGTAGTCGTGGGCGGCAAGACCGTGCCCGCCGGCAGCTACACCATCTTCACCGTCCCCGCTGCCGACAAGTGGACTCTGATCATTAACAAGAAGACGGGGGAATGGGGAATCCCGTACAAGTACGAGAGCGACGAACTGGCGCGCGTGGACATGAAAGTTTCGAAGCTGCCCGCGCCGGTGGAGAACTTCACCATCGCCTACGGCAAGTCCGGCAGCGGCTGCACTTTGCAACTCGACTGGGAGACGACTCGCGCTTCGGTGGACATCTCGGCCAAATAAAGCGGGGGAAGAATTGTTGATTGCTGATTTTGATTGGAGACCGTTTCTCATGCATCAAATCTGAAGTCGAGGGGATTCCAATCAACAATAAAGAAATCAGCAATCAACAATCCCCAGCGGGACTACAATCCTCTCAACAGCATTTCCGCGGGAGGTCCCCATGCCCGTTTACGATTATGTTTGTCTCGATTGTCATAAGGCTTTCGAAACCGTTCTGACCCTGAACGAGCACGATAAAGAAAATCCCAAGTGCCCGCATTGCGGCAGTGAGCACGTGGAACAGGAGGCCGCCGCGTTTTTCGCGGTGACTTCGAGAAAAAGCTGAAGCTTCTGTTGTTTCACTTCTTTTGTTGCCGCAGCGCGTCGGCGGCCTGTTGCGCCTCGGCTTGTTGCGCCTCGACAAGATCAGGAGAGATTTTCAGCGCCTGCTGGTAGGCGTTGAGCGCCTCGGGGATGTGCCCGGTCTGCGCCAGCGTGCGGCCGAGTTCGAGGTATCCCTGAGCGCTGGGCTGCAGTTCGACAGAGCGCAAAAGGTCGCTGATCGCTTCGTCGAGTTTGCCTTGCTTCTGCGCCAGCAGACCCAGGCCCAGCCACGCATTGAACTGGTTGGGATTGCAGCGCAACGACTGCTCGAAACTCTTGTGCGCCGGTTCGTCCTCTCCCATGACGCGTTGGGCCGAGCCCAGATTCGCGTAGGTTTGGGCCAGCAAGCCAGGATCTGAGGTCAGTTCGACGGCGGCCTCATACTGCGTCACGGCCTCGTGCATCTGGCCGTGTTTTTGAAAGTAGATTCCGAGATTGCCGCGGCTCATGGGATCTTTGGGATTGATGCGCGCCGCGGCCTCGAAATGTGGGTGCGCCTCCTCCTCTCTGTCCTCCAGAATCAGCGCTCCGCCCAAATTGTTCTCGGCCACAAAATTGTTCTCCGTGACCGCGAGCGTGTGCGACCACAAATCGTAATTGCTCTGCCAGTAGCCGATCTGACGATGCGTGGTGAGGGCCAGCGCGATGAGAATCACGACTGCCGGAACCGCAGTCCAGAAGCCGAATTTCTTCTGTTCTGCCCAGTCGGCGGCGCCGAAGGCGATCATCACAAAAATACCGATCAGCGGGATGTAGGCGTAACGGTCGGCCATGGCGGCCTCTCCCACCTGCACCAGGCCGATTACCGGAACCAGCGTTCCCAGAAACCACAGCCAGCCTACAAGCAAGTAACGGCGGGCGCGGAGTCGCCACACCAACGCGGTGATGGCGAGTAAAACCACGCTCGCGACCAGCACCTGCCAGGCCGCGAGCGAATCTCCAGGACGCGGGTAGAAAGGCGCCAGCCGCGCGGGCCACACCATCTTCCACAGGTACATCGCATAGGCCCAAACTGCGGTCGCGATGCGTGCTCCGAAAGAAACTTCGGCGGTGGTGCGTACCGCTCCTCCGGTCTGCTGCGCCTGCATCGTGATCACTGCGCTGGCCGCGGAAAGAGCGAGCAATGGCAACTTCTCAAGCGCGAGTCGTGACCAAGGAAATGTGGGAAGCGTCTTGCTCGCTTCTGCGCTCGCTTCTCGCACTCGGGCGAGCGGCCAGTAGTCCAGCAGCAGCAGGACGAACGGCAGTGTGATCACCATCGGCTTGGACGCAAGCCCGGCGGCGAACAAAGCGGCCACCGCCAAATACCGCTTCCAGTGCGGCTTCCGCGCATACCATCCGTAAGCCCAGAGCGTGAAGAAGAAAAACATCGTGCAGAGGACGTTCTTGCGCTCGGCGACCCAGGCGACCGATTCCACATTGATGGGATGTATGGCAAACAGCGCCGCCACGAACAGGCTCGGCCCCAGCCGTTCTGTCGCCCACATCAGCAGCAGAAAAAGCAGGATCATATTCACGGCATGGAGCAGGATGCTGGTGAAATGGTGGCCCGCGGGATTCAGGCGGAACAAAGAACAATCGAGGGCATGCGACATCCACGTGAGCGGATGCCAGTTCGCCTGTTCGGTCGCGGTCAGCGCCCAAGTGAAGGTGTCGGCAGTCAGGCCCTGCCGGACGTGCGGGTTATTGATGACGTAACGGTCATCGTCATAGTTCACGAACGGATGACGGTTCACCGGATTGTAA